>Ga0209698_10005192_pt1 | contig 14148 bp, 17 predicted proteins | sample LitLauG_LLR_2012_FD_187203 | JGI IMG/M metagenome (GOLD analysis project Ga0209698, IMG submission 187203) | Freshwater sediment microbial communities from Pennsylvania, USA - Little Laurel Run_MetaG_LLR_2012 (SPAdes) (version 2) | ecosystem: Environmental > Aquatic > Freshwater > Creek >... | reverse complement strand
GATTCAACCGGTGGACGCTCGCAACACCGGCGGCGCGTCGTACTACACCGACCGCTTCGCAGCGCTCGCGCGCGCCGGCATCACGGGCGACGCTGCGCGCGCCCTGGTCGCCCATATGGCCTACGAGACGGGGCACGGAAACGGCGAGTGGAATTTCAACGTGGGCAACCGCAAGGCGCTCCCCGGCGAGAAAGGCTTTTGGCTCAAGACCAGCGAGCCGGCGGACGCGTCCTGGTTCCGTGCGTATGACGACCTCGACGCCGGCGTCCACGACTACCTCACGATGCTTATGAGCAACCGCTACCAAAGCGCGTGGTTGCTGCTTCAGTCCGCGCCGCTTTCGAGCGCGTGGGTGCGCCAGCTCGTTTCTTCCGGCTACGCCGGCAACGCCTCTCCAGACATCTACGAGCGCGGGTACCGCGCCGTCCTAGCGAAGGTGCCTTCATGACGACCCGCAACATCCTGACAAGCGGCGAGGCCATCGGAACGCAGTTTTCCGTCGCTCCCGCGAACCGCTCGAACGACACCACCATGCTGGTTTCGGAGAACGTGACCCCCGTGGGACCGAACCGCGCGCTCGCCGTCGCGGCGTGGTTCGTGGACCCGCAGAACGTGAGCGGCCACGCGAGCGATAGCAACGCGGGCACCACGTCAGGCGCGCCGCTCCTCACCAAGGCCGAAATCGCGCGCCGGTGGGGCAGCTGGACGCCCACGCTCGACGGCAGCGTGGTGCCCGGGGCCAGTGTGCTTGTCACCATGCTTTCAGCGGACGCGAACGGCAGCGACCCCTGGCTCGCTGACCCCGTGCTCTTGAACTCATGCAACCTGACGCTCACCGCGGCGCTACCCGCGGCAAGCTACACCGGCGCGCTCGCGACCGTGACGGCCAAGAACACGACCACGAACACGCCGCTCGAGTGCACGTTCACCGCCGGCGTGGGGGCCATCGCCGTTGGACTCTTGCTCGAAAACACGACGCACCCTTCGCGCGCGTGGGTGGAGGCAAACCTCGGTGCCGGGGTGTTCCGCATCACCCAACCCATCACCAAGGCGACGGGCCCCGGCGACTTCAACAATGCGGGCAACGTGGACACGTGGGCGCCGGGCGACGTGATTGTTGCGTTTGCGCCGCTGGGCGTGTGCGTCGGGCTTTTCGGCGTCATGGCGCAACCGCAGGTGCCCAACGCGTTCAACTCGGGCGCGGCCCTCTGGCAGCTCACGGTGGCAGACTTCTCGCCCACGCTGGGCGATGGCAATTGCACCGTGACGGGCGTGGGGCCCACGTTCGCGTGCGAGTGCTACTTCCAAACGACGCCGGACGTGCTCCCCGGCGAGTGGCCAGGCTTCAACGCTGCGCTTCGCCAGATTTTCAATAACTGCTTTCTCTCCAACGGCGTCCAGGGGTCGAGCTTCGCGCTTCAAGGGGGCGCCATCCTGCTGGGGGGCGGTTCGTTCTGCGATAACGCCTTGCTCGACCTCCAAACGCTTTGGGATGGGGGCAACGCGACGTTCCGCGACTGCACTTTCAACTCGGGGCAAAGCACGTTCCTTGCGTCGGGTGTCACCATTGGCATCCAGGGTTCAACCACGCTCCCGTCGCACGTGGTGAACGGGCAAGGCACGCTTGATTTCATCTCCGGTGCCGCGACCTACGCGACAAACACGGCCGTGCAAACCTTCCGGCAAGCGGGAGGCTTGCAGCTGAACGGGCAGACCACCGGCTACAGTCGCGTGACGACGGCCGGCGCGACGGCGCTTCACAAGTTGAACCTCACGCCGGCCGCGCTGGACGCGGCCGCCGGCGCCGCGGGCTTTGGGGGCTACGCGGAGGGGGGCGGCGCGGTCATCACGAACGGGTCGCAGCCGTGAGCAACGCCCTACTCACAGACGAGCCGGAGGGGCAGCTCGTAGACCTCCAACCGACGTCCCGGTCGAACGCCATGACCGTGCGCGTCGGCGCCGCCGGCGGTACGACCATCCCCCCCGGCTCGTTCGTGGGGCAAGTCGTGCAGTGGAACGGGGCCTCGTACGCGCCAGACCTTGTGTTTCCGCACGGGCCCGGAGGGTTCGACGGCGCGTTGCTCGAGTGGATAGGGGGCTCGTGGCAGCCCTCGCCGCTGGGCTCAACGCCCACCACAGGCGCCATTCTGTACTACCAGGCCGGCGTGGGGTGGTCGGTTCTCCCCCCGGGCACCCTTGGCCAAGTGCTCACGAGCCAGGGCCCCGGCGCCGCGCCTCAGTGGGTCTAGGTAGCGCCTAGGTAGACGGTTCGGGGTCGGTCGGGGGCTCGCCCGGCGCCTCCGCGGCCGCGGCCGCCGGCGGCGAGCTCGCGAGCGGTTCGGCCGCCGTCGGCGGTTCGCGCTCGAAGGGCGCCTCCGGGTGCGAGTCCTCCGCGGCCGCCTCGTCGCCGGCGGCCGCTGGTTCGTCGGGGAGTCGCTCGACCGCGTTCGCGCGCCCGAACCCTGGCAGCGACATCAACGTGCATTCCCCGAGCTTGTCGAGGGGCAGCACGTGGCCCGCGTGCGACGTGAACCCCGTCAAGAGGGCCTCGACGCGCACCTCCGGAGGCAGGCGCCGGAAAAAGGACAGGTCCTCGCCCCACCATCGGCCGTCGGCAATCATCTCGTGCGCGAACGCGAAGCGCTCCGCGCCGTCGTCATCCGTGAACCGCTCGCACACAGCGGCCGCGGCTTGGAGGGCCGCGCGGTTCACCGCGACCAGGCCGAACGCGCCCGCGAGCGCAGGGGCGAGGCGCACGCCGCCGGCGAGCTCGCGCACCAAGCCCTCGGGGTCGAGCGCTACGCCCACCACGGGGACAGCCTCTTGCCCCGGCACGCTCACCAAGCCGCGGAGCCACGTAGGCGCAATGATGGCGCGCGGCGCAGGGTCAGCGGCCGCCTCGAGTAACCCCCGGAGCGCGTCCACCGTCGCCTCGACATCATCGTCGATGCTCAGCCACACGTCGCCCGGCTCGGTCATGCCTTCGAGGGCCGCGGAGGCGGCGCGCGAGCGCATCTTCGCAGCGGACGAGCCCCCGAGGTCGACACGCACCGCGACGTCGCTGTAGTTGCGCAAGCGCGCGATGGCGCGCACGCACGGCATCGACCCGCGGCCCGGCGCCGCTAACTGTCGGTCGAATTCCGCTCGCGCGGCGTCGGCACCGCGCTCGCGGGCGAGGACGTAGAGGGAGACGGTAACGAAGATGCGCATGGGCGAAACTCCTTGCACGTCGAACACACGCGTTGACCGAGGACGCCGGCGGGAACGCAGTAGCCCACCTCCCCCTCGCCCAAGACGATTTCGCACCGCGCCTCACGGTTGCAGCCGCACACGGGGCAAATGCGCGCGATGCTCCCGTCTGCCAGGCGCCAGGTTTTCGCCGGGGTGGCCCGGCGGCCGATACCCCCTCGGAAGGGTAGCGGCCGCTGGCCATCGCTCACTGCGCGGGGGGAGGCGTAGGCGGTTGCTGGTCGGGTTGCTGCGCCGGCGGCCGGTCGCGCTCGAAGGCCTTTTCAAGCAACACGACAATGCGCTCGAGCGCCACAGCGACGCGTTCGACTCGAAGCATGATGGGGTGCAAATCCACGGGGCTACCTCTTTCTCGTTTCTGCCGCTCGCGCGGCGCGTTCCAGGATGGCGGGGTGTGTCTTTCCCACGGCGCGCGACGGCGCGCGCGCGTGGGCTTTCGCGGGGGCTCGCCGCTCCGTGGCCTTGACCGCTTCGCGGAGGCCTTCGTGCAGGTCCGGCCGCTGCCAGGGCGCTTTCGGGCCCGCTTTCAGCGAGCCGCACCGCGCGCACCATTCAAGGCCAGGGATGTTGCTCACCACGGGGTAGGCGGCCGCGTGGGTGCAGTGAACCAGGTTGGATGCCATTGCGGTGACGCTCATGAGCGGAGACTCCGGGGCAGGGTGCGCCGCGGCTACCCTCAAGCGGGCCGCGACGACATCGTTGTGCGCCGTGTAGTCTCGCACGACTTCAGCCAACGGGCGGCTACTCACGGGTCACCGACACGAGCGGGTGTAGCTTGGTGATAGTCGGGCTCATGCCCTGCGCCGTGCAACGGCGTAGCAGGCGCCATGTGTGGGCGGCGCAGTAGTGGACGGCCGGCGCCCCCTTCACGAGCTCGCACGCATAGGTCGCGTGGGCCGAGCACTGCGGGTCCGAGCACAGGTCAATCAGCATGTGCGTATGCACGCGGGGAGTACTCATCGGCGGCGAGCTCGCTTGGTGGGGGGTGGGTTCGATTCCAGGACAAAGCGCAGAATGAGCGCGCGGTGGCGCGGGTTGTCGACCGAAAGCGCGGTCAACGTCGGACGGCCGTAGGGCAGACGCACGCGAGCGCGCTTCATGGCGTGCACCGCGTGACGACGCCGGCGAGCGGCGTGCCCCCCGCGTGGCAGACGTCGCCCGGCACGCACGGCCCGGCAACGTCGCAAGACCACGAGCGTTGACTGTCGAGCGTCACGACGCACGGCCCGAGGTCTTGGACCTCGCCCCCCGCGTCGATGCGGCAGACCACGTGCTCATCATCGGCCGTCGCGCCTCCGCAACCGACCAGCAAGAACAGCATCCCCACCCTGACAAGTGTTCGCATGGCGAACCCCCTTTCACTTGTCTCAAAAGTACCCTATTGAGTCGACCCCCGCAACTCACTTTCCCGAGCGGCTTTTCAAGGGCCCCGGCCGGAAGGATTTCTTCGCGGGTTTTTGAGACGCCAGCGCCCTGGCGACCGTCGCGCGTGGCACCCGAAGCCGCGAAGCGATGCCTCGGATGGTTTCTCCGCCGTCGCGCATCGCGACGGCCCGCTTCACCTGGTCGGGTGACATGCGCTTCGGTCGACCCCACGCGCCGCCCTTTTCCTCGACGCGAGCTCGCGCGGCCGAAATGCGCTCGCCGATGGCGACGCGCTCGACCTTCGCGGCCCACGCAAGCACCGCGAGGACCACTTCCGCGGCCGGCCCGGCGAGGTCGAACCCGTCGGACACGCTCACGAGCTCGCACCCGTGGGCGCGGAACTCCTCAAGCAGGCTGAGCGTGTCGCGAATCCCCGAACGCGTGAGGCGGTCGAGCCTGAAAACCAGGAGCGTTCGCACGCGGCCCGCGCGTACGTCCTCCCGCAGCCGTACGAGCTCGGGGCGCGCGAGCGTACCACCTGACTTGGTGTCCTCGTACCAGGTGCGCACGGCGAGGCCTCGCGCGGCGGCCGCCGTCGCAATCGCGTGCCGCTGCATCTTCGCGTCTTGCGACGCGCTCGAAACCCGAACGTAGGCCGCGACGGTCATTCGTCCTCGCCGGCGTCGAGCTCCTCCTCCTCCTCCTCCTCCTCCGGTAGCGGCGTGGTTTTCGCCTCCTCCACGAGCTTTCGCAGCGGCCGCAACAGGTCGCGTTCCCAGTCCGCTTTCGAGGTCTCCGCGAGGGGCTTGAGGTACTCCTCGAACGTTTCGACCATGATTTCAACGTCATCCGTCGAAAAATTCAGGTCGGGGGGGCTGTCCAACTGGCCTTCCCAAACGTCGCCCACCGCTTGCTCGAAGCGCAGCAACCGAGCCTCAAGGCGCTTGACCGTCGCGGCATAGGTCTTGGCCAGCAGTGCGAGCTTTTTCGACGCGTCGCGGCTAACGCGCACGATTTCTAGGTACACCGTGACGGCGGTCTGTGCGTCGGTGTACGCGGACTCCCCGAGAGCCACCGCGTCGTCTTGCTCGGTCATGCTCAAAAAGTGACATATGGGACAGGTCGCGCGCAAGCTTTCCCGCGCCTCTCTGGCGCGTCGCTTGCTCTCCCTTCCCTCACAGCCTCTCGCTCGCGCTCCGACGCGTTGGCGGGTCGGTTCCGTCGCACGGCGGGCCACGTTCCCGCGTGAGCGTAGGGGTCTCGCCGTCGTCCGGGTGAGCGAAGCGAACGCGCGGGGGGCCTCGCACGGCTTTGCGTGTGAGCGAAGTTGGGGGGGCCCCTCCGAGAGGAGGAGGCCCCCCTTCGGGGGTATTGAGGATGGGGCATCGATAGGACAGTACGAACCGGACGTGGACGGCGCGGCGCGCCTGCCACACGGTCAAGGCGACGCGCGCGCCCCTTTGCCCACCTGCTCGCGCTACTGAACGCCTCGCGGGCATTGCTGAACGCCTCGACAGGTGGGATAGTGCTCGAACCAACGCGCGGCGGGGGCACCCGCGTCGCCGGTACCCCCGCTGTCAGGCGTTTGGCGCCTCAGTCCGGAGGCTTCCGAAAGAGCGCGTCGAGCGAGGCGAGGAAAGCGGCCGCCTGCTCCGGGGTCGCCGCTTCCGCGCGAAGCCGCTCCTCCGCTTCGCGCTCGGCTTGGAGCTTCGCGCGCGCGGCCTCCTGTCGGTCGCGCTCTTCGTTCGCTTCGCGCAGGCGCTTCGCCTCGAGCGCGCTCTGTATCTTGCGCTCGCGCGCCAGGCGCTTGGCCCGCTTGCGACGCTCCAAGCGCGAGACGAGCCAGTTATGCTGCCCACCGCAGCACGTTCGCCTGCCGCTCGCGAGCCGGCCGCCGGGGAGCACCCGCTCATGCCCCATGAGCCCCTCGACGCGAAGGCGCTTCAGCACGCGCCGCACCGTGCGCTCGTTCCACAGCACGCCGGTCCGGCGCGCGAGCGCTTGGCGCAGGCCTTCCGTGGTCGCGTAACACTTGCCCACCTGTGCCGATAGCGCCCCCACCTCGCGGGCCAGGGCGTCACGCAGCGCGCGGTGAGCTCGCACGCTCACGGTCGAACCCCCATGAGGCGCAACGCGATGGCCGTTTCGTCGCCGTCGAGCGCGTCAAAGTCGGGGTCGAGCGCTTCCCGCGGTCCGAACTCGCCCCACCGTTGCGCGTGCGGGCGTTTACGCCTCGAACGGGGCCCCAACTTTTCGGGGGCAGGGACGGGGGTACGGGGCTGGTCGCTCGAACCGGCGTCGAGCTCGTGAGGGACGAGCGACAGGTGCCGCTCAACCGTCTCGAACCCCGGCCGAACCTGTGGCGAACGTGCCTCGGACCGTGCCTCGGACCGCTCCCCAACTTCCCGAGGGCCCTCGTACGCCTCAAAAAGCGAGAGCTGGCGTTGACGCCTGGCGGCGCGACGTCCTACATTCTCGATTGTCGACCGAGCGAACGGCGACGCCGGCACGTTTCCACCTTTGAGCGGGTTGAGCGTGTCAATCGCACCTTGCCCTGGCAGGCAGGTTGCGACGTCAGAGTGGCACTAGACGAAAAAGGGGTGCCCCCGTCAACTTGTTTTCGCAGTCCTGGCCCCCCCTGGACGACGAATCAAGGGGATGGGACCTTGGTTGCATGCACCCCGAAGACGTGGAGTGGTACCCCCGCGACGTGGGCGCTGGCATTCTGCCAACGTTCGTGCTCCCCGGCGACGTGCGCGCCGTGCAAACGGCCGTCGCGGCAGACCTTGAAACCGTGCGGGCCGCGCTTCAGAAGTGCGCCGACGCTGGCACGCTCAAGACCACACAGCCCGAGTGGAACGCCTTTCAGGCCTTGAAAGCGAAGGTCGCGGCGTACGTCGCGGAGACACCCTCCTACTTCACCACCAAAAGCCAAATGGACCGCGGCGAGGCCTTGCAACGCGAGGTCGCCAGCTGGCACGACATCGCTGCAAAACTCGGGTGCAACGCGGGTCCGACCCCCGCGGTACCGGCCGCGCCGCTCGCGATGCCGGACCTAAACACCGTCTTTGGCGCGGGGCTGCCCTCGGTCGCGCTCATCCTGCTCGCTCTGTACCTCTTGAAAAAGTGAGGTACGGTTGAGCCCATGGCCCAAAGAACCGCCCAACGCACCGCGATTGTGCGCGCCGTCCCGGTGCGTACCGCGGCTCCCATCATCAGGGTAACCACGCCGCGCGCCGCGACAACGAAGAAAAAGAGCAAAGGGCGGCGCCACCACGCGCACGCCTCGGCGCACGTGAACCAGAAAACCATCATGGCCGCTGCCATTGGCGGCGCCGTGCTTGGGTTCGTGGACAAGTCGTTTCCAACGCTGCCAACGCTCCCCTACATCGGGCGCGCCGGCACCATCGCGATAGCCGCGTGGGCCCTCTCTGGGCGCAGTGGCATCGGTCACATCGCTCGCGACGTCGCGCTCGCCGCGGCCGCCGTCGCTGGCTACGAGCTCGCCAGCACGGGCAAGGTCTCCGGCGGCGACATCGCGCCGCAGGTTGGAGGCCTGGCTTCCCAGGTCTGAGCGTCACCGAACCAGCCACACGCCACTTGAGCGCGCGCCCGAACGCGCGCAACCACCAAAGCAAGAGGGGTCCGTCATGCGTCAATTCGATGTTGTGGGCGATGAGATTATGGGCGAAATCATGGGGTACGACGAGGAGGGCAACATGGTTGTGGGCGCCGCGCCTGCGCCTCGCGCGGCCGCTCCCGCTCATCGCGTGATGAAGATTGCGCCAAAACCGCAGTGGCGCGCCCAGCTCGCCCCGGGCGTCATCCAGCCCGACGAGGGCATGGTGCCGCTCACGCTGCTTGGCCAGGCGGGCTCGCCTCCGGGTACGTTCTCCGCGACCATCCCCAGCATCACCTTCCAGGGCCAGCTGCAGAAGCCCTACCGCGCTGAACGTCTTCTCGTGTCGACGGTTCGCACGGGAACCAGCGCCGTCGGCCGGCTCATCACCACGCCCTTCGTCGGCACCGACCTCCAGATGGCGGACATCAACGGCTTCGACGCGGAGCTCGTGGGTCAGCCTGGGTCTTTCGGAACTCGCCTCACGCTGAAGGCAGCCGAGCCGGGCGTGCTCATCCGCCTCGTCACGAACCTGTCGGTGGTTCTCGCGGGAACCGACACCATCCAGGCGAATTTCACCTTTCTCGGCCGCATCATCCACTAGGCCCGGACCATGCGCGTTCAAGTGGCCATCCCGGACGCGCACATCACGTCCGGAGTCCTCGACGCTGCGCTCGAACCCGTCACCAAGCTCAACGAGCAATTGCTCGCCGCGGGCCAGGTGCCGACGTTTGAGGACGCACTCCCCACGGGCATCAAGTGGAAGCCCGAACCGCCCGGCGGCGAGCGTTTCGACCACGCGGGCACTGTGATGGCGCGCAAGTGGGGCGATTGCGATGACCTCGCCCCCTGGCACGCCGCATCCCTTCGCCACACCGGCGAGGACCCCGACGCCAAGGCCATCGTGAGGCGTTCCGGCCCCTCCACGTGGCACGCCATCGTGCAACGCGGAGACGGCAGCATTGAGGACCCGAGCAAGGCCGCGGGCATGCCCTCCGGAGGCGCGCGCGTCTCAGGTTGCGCAACCTGTCCCCCCATGGTGCGGCCGCGCCCTTCCGTGAGCGGCGTGAGCGATACCCAGGTCGCGCGGCCCGCCGTCGCCATTCGCAAAATCTACGACCAGGGCTACCAGGCCCGCGTGGATATCCCCTGGTTCGGTCGCGACCCGAGCGGCAAGCCCTCGAAGCAGGACATCGCGATGGCGGTCCTGAAAGCCGCGCCCACCGCGGGCCCTGCGCTGACCGGCGCCATCGACGGCGCCGTGCGCCTCGCCATCGTTGGGCAGTACGCCGCGAAAGAGCACATCGACCGTTTGTGCTGCATCGCTGACGCGGTGTCCGGCAAGACGTTCCACGAGCTCGCGCGGGTCTATGGCCCCGACCACGCGCACGCCGCGGTCAACTTCGTGGCGGGTACGCAACGGGTCTATGGGCTCTCCGCTCGCCAGCTGGTTGGGGGTGCGGCAGTCCCTTTAGCGCCCGCGACCGGCGCCTCGCGTCTCTGTATCCCGGTCGAATTCGGTTAGCCCCTGGCGTGTCGGGTGCGGGGTCCGACACGCTCAAGCCGAACGAATCGCTCCACGTGGGCGAATCGCTCACGTCACAAAACAAGCTGTACCGCCTGACGCTCCAAAGCGACGGGAACGTTGTGCTCTACAACGCGAGCAACGTCGCGCTGTGGGCGAGCGGCACGGCCGGCAAGGCGACGCGTTCGCTGGTCATGCAAGGCGACGGAAACCTCGTCGCCAAGCTGGGCGACGCGCACCAAAGCGCCGTTTGGGCGACGGGCTCGAACGGCTTTGGAGGGGCGCACGTCACGCTGCAGAACGATGGCGACCTTGTCCTCGCGCAAGGCACGCACGTCGTTTGGACCAGCAGTACCAACGGCGGCCGCCGCGCTGACCTTCGCGGCCGCGGCGTCGTGCACGACGTGCACCACGAGGGGGGCGGGTTCGACCTCGGCAAGGTGGCGAGCGACATCGCGAGCGGCGCGGCGAGCGCCATCTCGCACGTGGTTCCCAAGGAAGTGGGCGCCTTCATCGGCAACGCGGTGAAAGCCGCGGGCCGCGCCATCGGTCAAGCGGAGACGGGACTCGTCAACCTTGAAGGCGCCATCAGCAAAGACATCGCGAAAATCCCTGTACTGGGCGCGCCGCTTTCGGCTGTGTTCGACGCGACGTTTCACACGCTGACCGGGCCGCTTGTGATGGCCGTTGACGTCGCCATCAAAGGCGAGCGCATCGACCAGGCCTTGGTGGGCGAGCTCCAAACGCGCTTGCAAGACTTCAAGGCCGTCGGGCCCTACGTGCAAATGGTGGTCAGCGTCGTGCCGGGTGTCGGGACCGGCGTGAGCGCAGCCCTCGGCGCAGGCCTGGCGCTCGCGAACGGGCAACCAATCGACCAGGCGATTTTAGCCGGCGTGTCGGGCGCACTGCCGGGCGGGCCGCTCGCGCGCGCCGCGGTGTCGATGGCATACGCCGGCGTGCACGCCGCGGTGTCAGGCGAAAAGCTCGACGTCGCGTCGCTCGGCAACATGGCCGCGGGCGCGGCCGCGGACGCGCTCAACCTGCCGCCGGCGGCGAAGCAAGCGATGCTCGCCGGCGTGTCGATGGCGGGGCAAATCGCCGGCGGCGCGCGCATCGACCAGGCGCTTTCGCAAGGGGTGATTGCAGCTCTCCCGCTCGACCCCAAGGCCAAAGACGCGCTCAAGCAAGCTGACCAGCTGGCCCTAGACCTCGCGCACGGCAAGCCGATAGACAAGGCCCTGCTTTCGCAGGTCGGCACCATCGCAAACCTCTTGCCCATCGACGCGAAGGCGAAAGCGCAGCTTGCGAGCGTGGCCAAGACGGGCGCATCGCTCGCGCAAGGCGCCTCGCCGGAGCAAGCGCTTGCCGTCGCGCTGCGAAGTGGCGTGGCGGACACGTTGATAGGCGTGGGCTCCGCGACGCTCCCCCTGGACGTCAAAAAGGCCATTCAAACGGGGCTCGCCGTCGGCAGCGGCGTCGTGCACCAAGCGCGCAAGGTGGAGCAGCTCACGGCCAAAAGCGTGACGGACAACCTCGTGAGCGAAGGGCTCAAGCTCGCCGCGCAAGTGCCGGCCGTCGCGGAGGCGCGCAAGCTCGCCGGCGCCGGGCAACGCGGGTTCGACATCGCTTCCGGCTTGCTCCGTCAGCAAGCCAAGCTGTTCGACGTCACAACGATGCGCACCCATCTATCGCCGGCAGACCAGGCGGGTTTCGACCGCGCCGTGGCCGTGCGCGTGGGCCTGGTCGCGCACCCCGTGACGCCCAACGTGCACCCGGCCGTGCAAGCCGCGCAAGCGAGCGCGGTTGGAGCGCGCGCCGGCGTCCGAAAACCACCGACGCGCGTGTGCGTCCCCTACAGCCTCGGGTGATTCGATGAGCGGCAGACCTCCCTGGCATATGTGGGGCAACGAGCTCCAGTTCGACCTACAAACCAACAACGTCGCGGTTTCTCAGCAGGTCACGCGTATCTCGTACAAGCGGCCCGAGACGTGGTGTTTTCTCTTCACCGGCCGCATCGTTTCGCACGTTGCGGGGAGCTCGCCGGGCATCCCGCTTCTGTTCGCGTTCGACGTCACGATAGGCATCGGGCGAAGCGTCGCGACCATGCCAAGGTTTTGCGTCTTGGAGCTCCCCGCGATTCCAACGGACGACAGCTTACCGCCCTTGGTGTGGGCTCAAGCCGCGTACACCCGAGGGCTCTTCAATGACACCACGAGCGCGACGGCGGACGTCGCGGTTGACACCATCGTAGCCCAAGACATCCAGGTACAGGCGACGTGCCAATTGCCCCTCGGCGGAGAGATTCCGATGACCGTGGGGATGGCGGCTTACTTCGCGCCGCGGTCGCACATCCGGCCCGACTGGTTCCGCGAAGGGGGCCACTTTGATGGTGACGAGTGGGGGGGCACATGAGCTCGAACCCGACGCGCTCGTGGCTCCTCACGCAACCGCGGCCCGCAAGCGTCAACCTCACGCTCGCGAGCGGCGAGGTTCGCAAGCTCCCCGTGGCGCCGGCGCCCAACTGGGCGAAGGTCGCCCAGACCATCGACGCCATGCAACCGACGCTCATTGAAGCGTTGGATGCCGCGGGCAACCTGCTGCGCGCGACGTCGCCCGGCCTCGTGGACGACACCGAGGTCGAACCCGAGGACCCCTCGACGGAAAGCGAGCGCAACGCCAAGCCGAGCAGCTCGGACGTTCCCCTCGAAGTGTTCGCGCGCTTGCTGGCGCAGGCGTACGCGCATTCAACGGACGTGGCCTTTTCACGCATGGTCGATTTGTTCGCCGCGGTGAACCGCCGTAGCGAAGCGCTCGAGCGCTCCCTCGACGCCACGCATAAGATGCTGAGGCGCGCCTGGGAAGAGCAAATCGCGGTGCAAGCCGAGGTCGCTCAGGCGCAGGCCGCGACCGAGGACCCGCTCAAAGACCTCGTGGGCGCGTTCGTCGGAGGGCAAGCGCAAGCCGCGGTCGCCAAGCACGTCAACGGCGCGAATGGCGCCAATGGGAAAGCCACCTAGCCATGCTCAGTGTCCTCGGTCTGCTTCTCATCATCGGGTCGCTACTGCGCCGCCAAGACGGGGGCAGCTCGTCTTACCAGGGCTCGCCGAACCTCCCGACGGCCGGCACGACGCCGGGCGACACGTTCACGCCACCCCTTGCCGCGGCCGCCCCGGTGCCGTTCCCGCAAGCCGTGCCGTCGGACCTCCCCTCGTTCCCCGCGGGATGGGAGTACGACCAGCCCCCCTCGCACGACGCCGTGGTGCGCGCGTGGCAGCTGGTCGACCCGCTCTGGTCGCAAGGCGCCGGCGCGACGAAAACCGAACAGACCGCGGGCCGCTGGCAGACGTACCGCGCGGAGCTCATGAGCGGGGGGACCAAGGGCGTGGCGGTCTACCGCGTGCGGGGAGCGCCCAGCGCGAACCCCCCCGTGGCGGTTCCCTCGACCATGCCGGCCGCGCAAGCCGCGCCGCCCCCCGTGTACCAGGCGCCCCCCGTCGCGGTTCCCGCGTCGTACCCCGTGACGACGCCGGCGAGCTCGCCGGCGATGACCACGCGCGAGATACAGCAAGCGCTCAACAATGCCGGCGCCTCGCCGGCGCTTGCCACCGACGGGCTCACGGGGCCCAAGACGACGGCGGCCGTGGTTGCGTTCCAGCGCGCGCACGGCCTTGCGGCGGACGGTAACCCCGGCCCCCTCACGCAAGCCGCTTTGCGCCCGTTCCTCGCGATGCCCGCGGCCCCTGCGCCGAAGGGCCCGGCGCCGGCGCCCTGGCCCACGGCGATTCCGGCCGCGTACCCCGTGACCCCCGCGGCCGCGCCGCCGGCGCCGGCGGCGAGCTCGCCGGGCATGACGTTGACGGTGCTGCAGCTGCAGCAAGCGCTCAACAATGCCGGCGCCTCGCCGTTGCTCGTCACCGATGGCATCGCGGGCCCCAAGACGACGTCGGCCGTGATTGCGTTTCAGCACGCGCACGGGTTGTCACCCGATGGCAAGCCGGGGCCCCTCACCCAAGCCGCGCTTGCGCCGTACCTCACCGCGGGCCCCGCGCCGGTACCGGCGGCCGCCGTTCCCGTGACGTACGTGTCGCCCACCCCCCCGGCGAGCTCGCCGGCGCCTATCGTCCTCACCGCGAAGCAGCTGCAGCAAGCGCTCAACAATGCCGGCGCGTCGCCTCCGCTGGTCACCGATGGCATCGCCGGCGCCAAGACGACGGCGGCCGTGGTTGCGTTCCAGCGCTCGCACGGGTTGTCACCCGATGGCAAGCCCGGGCCCCTCACCCAAGCCGCGCTTGCGCCGTTCCTCGCGGTGAACTCGTGACATGCGCAACCTGCTGCCCTTCGTGCTGCTTATGGTGGTCCTGTCGCGAGCTCGCCTCGCCCAGTCGACGCC
>Ga0209698_10005189_pt1 | contig 14152 bp, 12 predicted proteins | sample LitLauG_LLR_2012_FD_187203 | JGI IMG/M metagenome (GOLD analysis project Ga0209698, IMG submission 187203) | Freshwater sediment microbial communities from Pennsylvania, USA - Little Laurel Run_MetaG_LLR_2012 (SPAdes) (version 2) | ecosystem: Environmental > Aquatic > Freshwater > Creek >... | reverse complement strand
GAGCCAGCAAACAAACAAGATCGTGATCGCCGGGACCAGCATGTAGCCGAGGCAGGCGGGCCCGGAGCGCGTCGGCGAGAACGTCACGGCGCCGGCGCCCGCCAGCACGACAAACAGAAACAGGACCGCCGAGCCCCTGCCATTGGGTTGGCGGGCCCCAGCCCCAGCCATACCGCTTCGCCGGAAACCAGCGGCCGTCGGACATGATCGCCTCCGAACGACGGGGCCAATACCATGCCCGCTTTCACAAATCGTGAAGCCTCACTCCACCACCACCTTCGTCCCCTTCGCCACGCGACCATACAAATCGATCACGTCGGCGTTGAGCATCCTTATGCAGCCCGACGACACCGCCTTGCCGATGCTCTTGGGTTCGTTGGTGCCGTGAATGCGAAACAAAGTGTCCTTCTTGTCCTGAAACAGATAGAGCGCCCGCGCGCCCAGCGGATTGGACGGGCCGCCGTCGACATGCGGCGGCAGATCGGACTGGCGCGCGATCATCTCGGGCGGCGGCGTCCAGCCGGGCCAGTACGCCTTGCGGCCGATCTCAGCGGCGCCTTTCCACGAAAAGCCCTGACGGCCGACCGCGATGCGGTACTCGACCGCCTGACCGCCGTCTTCCGACAGCCACATTTTGCGATCCTTGGTGCTGATCGTCAGCGTGCCCGCCGGCCGGTGCGTGGGGTCGGCGACTTCGTGGTGCGTCGTCGCCTTGGTGTCGACGTCCTTGTCGGTCGCCTCGGGCGTCGAATAATAGGGGTCGGCGTCGGCGGGTAGGTCGCCCTTCGCCTTCTCCGACGCGGGCGCGCCGAACAGCCAGTTGGTCTGTTGCGGCGTCGACGCCGGCGCCGGGGGCTTGGGCGGCTTTGGCGCCGCCGTCGCTGACGCCGCGCCCAGACCCAAAATCAAAATCGCCGCCCACGCCCGCATCGCGCCGTCTCCCGTCCAATCCAGCCCAGCGATCTAGCGTAAGATTAACAAAATGGCGACCGCCGCGATGGCGCCATAATTGAAATGCATGAGAATGAACGTTCATTCTCAGCTCTTGGCCCCATGAAGCTCACGCCGATCGCCGCCTCCCGCCGCCTGCCCGACGAAGAGCGGCGGGTCGTCATCCTTGAGGCGGCCGAGCGCGCCTTCGTGCGCTATGGGTTTCATGCCGCGACGATGAATCAGGTGGCCGATGAGGCCGGCATGAGCGCGGGCAATCTCTATCGCTATTTCCCCTCCAAGGAGGCCATCGTCGAGGGCCTGTGCGAACGCGATCAGGCCGAACGCGCCACCGCCTTCGCCGCGCTCGCCGGCGCCGAAGATTTGCGCGCTGCGATCCGCGCCGCGCTCGACCAGCATGTGCTGAATTGCCCGCCCGAAAAAGCGCGACTGATCGTCGAGATCTGGGCCGAGGCCAGCCGCAATCCGCGCGTCGCGCAATTCGGGCTGCAACTCGACCGCGACGTCATCGCGGGCCTGGCTGATTTGTTCGATCTGGCCAAGACGCGCGGGCTGGCCGACGCGCGCGTCGATTCGCGCTTCGCGGCGAGCCTCATGTTCACGCTGGTGGCGGGGCTGTTCAAACGCAAGGCCGCCGAACCCGATTTCGACGTAGAAGCCGAGCGTCGCATGACGCTGGGCGTTTATGAGGCGCTGTTCGCAGGCCGCCTCGCTCAGGTTTCCGAGGTCTGACGATGGGACGTTTCTTGCTCACTCTGATCGTTCTCGCCGGCCTCGCCGGCGGCGGGCTCTATTGGCAATGGACGCAGCGCCCCTGCGAGGCGGCTTGGGCGCCGCTCGACAAGCTGCACGCCCCGCCCCGCCCCAAATGCGCGCCGGAAGCGGCCAAGGCCGAGACGCCGCGCGAAATCGAGCCGCCCGCCGTTACGGTGGCGACGGCGCAAACGCGCCGCTTCACCGACCGCTTGTTTGTCTCCGGCACGCTCGTAGCGCGCGAGGAGGTGCTGGTGGCCCCCAAGATCGCCGATCTGACGATCACCGAGATTGACGCCGAGAATGGCGACCACGTCGTCAAGGGTCAGTTGCTGGCCAAGCTCGACCGCTCCCAGCTCGATGCGATGGCGGCGCAAAACGACGCCGCCGCCGCGCGCGCCGACGCCGCCATCGCGCAGGCCAAGAGCATGATTGCGCAGGCCGATACGCAGATGGACTTCGCCTCCAGCGAGTTCGACCGCGCCAAAAAGCTGGGTTCGGGCATCATGTCGACCTCGACCGTCGAGCAGCGCGAGACCAACATGAAATCCATGCAGGCGGCGCTCGCCGCGTCGCGCAATGCGCTCTCCGTCGCGCAGGCCGACCGGCTCAGCCGCACCGCCGAGCGTCAGGAACTCAACGTGCGCATCGCGCGCACGGAAGTGCGCGCGCCGGTGGCGGGCGTCGTCAGCCGCCGCTCCGCAAAACTCGGCGCGCTCGCCGCGCCCGGCGGCGAGCCGCTGTTTCGCATCGTCGCCGACGGCGCGATCGATCTGGACGCCGAGGTTCCCGAGCAATGGCTGCCGCGCCTGAAGGCCGGCATGGCGGCGACGCTGACGCTGCCCGGCGTCGAGGGGCCGGTGTCGGGCGCGGTTCGGTTGGTCGATCAAGAGATCGACAAGGCGGCGCGGGTCGGCAAGGCGCGAATCGCGCTGAGCGACGTCACGCACGCAAGGCTCGGCGCCTTCGCCTCGGGCGAGGTCGATCTGGCGAGCCGCGACGGCGTCGGCGCGCCCTCCACCGCCGTCAACCGCGAGGGCGACGCGGGCGTGGTTTTGGTTGTTTCCGACGGCAAGGTCGACGCGCGCAAGGTGACGCTCGGCATCGTCGAGGGCGAGACCATCGAGTTGCTCAGCGGCGTGAAGCCGGGCGAGACGCTGGTGGCGCGCGCAGCTTCGTTCCTGCGGCCCGGCGACCGCGTGCGGCCGATGCCCATGCTTGTCGGCGCTGGCGGGTAAGGAGACAGACATGGCCCTCAACGTCTCCGCCTGGTCGATCAGGAAGCCGATCCCGGCGACCGTGCTGTTTTGCGTGCTGATGCTGCTGGGGCTGTTCAGCTTCCGCACGATGCCGATCACCAAGTTTCCCAACATCGACATTCCCATCGTTCAGGTGCTGATCACCCAATCGGGCGCGGCGCCGTCGGAGCTTGAGGCGCAGGTCACCAAGAAGATCGAGGACGCGGTGGCGAGCCTCAACGGCGTCTGGCATATCGCCAGCCAGATCGGCGACGGGTCCTCACAAACCATCATTCAGTTCTACGTCGGCTCCACCGACATCGACCGCGCGCTCAACGACGTGAAGGACCAGATCGCCAAAGTGCGCTCGCAATTGCCGCGCACCATCGACGAACCCATCATCAACCGCATCAACATCGAGGGCCTGCCGATCGTCACCTACGCGGCCTCGGCGCCGGGGATGACGACGGAGCAATTGAGCTGGTTCGTCGACGATACGGTGGCGCGCGATCTGCAATCGTTGCGCGGCGTCGCCGACGTCACCCGCTATGGCGGCGTCGAGCGCGAAATCCGTGTGTCTTTGAACCCCGACAAGCTGCTGGCGCTCGGCGTCACCGCTGCGCAGGTCAACGAGCAATTGCGTCAGGACAATGTGGATCTGGGAGGCGGGCGCGGGGAATTGGGTACGCAGGAGCAGGCGATCCGCACGCTCGCGGGGGCCAATCGCCTGGCCGAATTGAAGGCGCTGCCGGTCGCGCTGCCGGGCGGGCGGCGCGTCAGGCTCGACGAACTGGGGACGGTTTCCGACACGGTGGTGGAGCCGCGCACCTACACGCGGTTGTTTGACGAGCCCATCGTCGCCTTCGCGATCACGCGCGCCAAGGGGTCCAGCGACGTGACGGTGGATCAAGACGTCGCCAAGCGGCTGGAGAAACTGGAGACGCTGCACCCGGAGGTGCGGTTCACCAAGGTCGATACGCAGGTCGACAACGAAATCGGCAATTACCATTCGACCATGGAGACGCTGATCGAGGGCGCGGTGCTGGCGATCATCGTGGTTTTGGTGTTCCTGCGCGATATTCGCGCCACAATCGTCACTGCGCTGGCGCTGCCGCTCTCGATCATCCCCACGTTCTGGGCGATGAGCGCCATCGGCTTCTCGCTCAATCTGGTCAGCCTGCTGGCGATCACGCTGGTGACGGGCATTCTGGTTGACGACGCCATCGTCGAGATCGAGAACATCGTGCGCCACATGCGCATGGGCAAATCGCCCTATAACGCCGCACTGGAGGCGGCGGACGAGATCGGCCTTGCCGTCATCGCGATTTCGCTGTCCATCGCGGCGATCTTCTCGCCGGTCAGCTTTATGGGCGGCATCGCCGGCCAATATTTCCGCCAATTTGGCCTGACGGTGGCGATTGCGGTGATGATCTCGCTGCTGGTCGCCCGTTTCATCACGCCGGTGGTGGCGGCTTATTTCATGACGGCGCCGCGCCATGAAGAGGAGACGGACGGCTGGATCATGCGCGCCTATACCGCGCTCGTGCGCGGCTCCGTGCGCTGGCGCTGGATCACTCTCGCCTGCGGCGTGCTCATCTTCTGGGCCTCGCTGTGGTCGACCAAGCTGCTGCCGTCCGGCTTCATCCCCGCCGACGATCTGTCGCGCTCGCTGCTGGCGGTCGAACTGCCGCCGGGCTCGCGGCTCGACGACACCGATCATGTGACCCGCGCCATCGCCGAGAAACTCAAGGCGATGCCGGAAGTGCGCTCGGTGATGGTGTTTGGCGGCCACATTCTCGGCGGCGCGTCGGAGCCGCGCAAAGCCAGCTTCGTCATCAATTTCGTGCACAAGTCCAGGCGCGAGACCTCGCAGAAGGATTTGCAGACCCGCATCTCCGCCTTTATGGGCAATATCCCCGACGTGCGCTTCTGGTTCATGAAGGACAACGGACAGCGCGATCTGCAATTGATCGTCGCCGGTCCCGACATGAAGGCGATCAACGAGACCGCCAATCAACTGGCCAGCGAGATGCGCTCGGTGCCGTCGCTGGAGAACCCGATCTCGACCGCCGAACTCGACCGGCCGGAATTGCAAATCGCGCCGCTCCGGCAGGTCGCCGCCGATCTTGGCGTCTCGACCGAGGCGCTGTCGACGACGATCCGCGTGGCGACGCTGGGCGACGTCGACGCCAATCTGGCGAAATTCAAGATCGACGGGCGGTTGATCCCGATCCGCGTCGAACTCGACCATGCCGCGCGCGGCGATCTCGGCATATTGCAGAACCTGCGGGTGCCCACAGGCGGCGGCGGCGCCACGCCGTTGGCCTCGGTCGCCGAATTCTCGCTGGGCCACGGCCCCACCGCGATCAACCGGTTCGACCGCACGCGCCGCGTCACCATCGAGGCGGATTTGGCTGGCGACGCCGCGCTGGGCTCGGCGGTGGCGGCGATCAAGGCGCTGCCGGCGGCGCAACATCTGCCGGCGGGCGTGGAGATCCGCGAGACCGGCGACGTCGAGATCATGAGCGAAGTGTTCGCCTCGTTCGCCGCCGCGATGGGCGCGGGATTGATGATGGTCTATGGCCTGTTGGTGCTGCTGTTCGGCTCGTTCCTGCAACCCGTCACCATCCTGATCTCGCTGCCGCTGTCCATCGGCGGCTCGATCATCGCGCTGTTGTTGACGCACAAGGCGATGTCGATGCCGGTGGTGATCGGCATTCTCATGTTGATGGGCATCGTCACCAAGAACGCGATCATGCTGGTCGATTTCGCAGTGGAGGCGATTGCGCATGGCTCGCCGCGCACGCTGGCGCTGGTTGAGGCCGGGCGCAAGCGCGCGCGGCCGATCGTGATGACGACGATTGCGATGGCGGCGGGCATGCTGCCGTCCGCCATGGGGCTGGGCGACGGCGGCGGCTTCCGCGCGCCGATGGCCATTGCGGTGATTGGCGGGCTGATTGTCTCGACGGTGCTGTCGCTGGTGTTCGTGCCGGCGGTGTTCACGGTGATGGACGATCTCGGGCGCGGCCTGTGGTGGGCGTTTCGTTGGCTGCTGATCCCGCGCGCGCGCAGAGTTCCGTCCGCCGAACCGGCTAAGGAGGCGCGCGCGCCGGCGGCGTCGGTGGCGGCGGAGTAGCTTGCGCCAGGAACACCACACGCAGCAGTCAGTGGGGCGAGACCGAAGGGATACCTAGCCATTTTGCGCGGAAACGACCGTTGAAAGTAAAGGCGTCCCGGTCCAGACTGCATCGCCCAGAAAAGAGGAGCCCCAGATGGCCAAGGCCGCAGCGACAGGTATAGAATTTTCACAAGAGGATTCTGACCGTCTCATGCGCTTGTCCGAAGAAGTCCGCGGACGGTTACAGGAGATGGCATTGATCGCATCGCGCTTGCGAGGGGTTGCGCTCGACCCGAAAGCAATCCCCAAATTCGTGCCCAAAGACGCGGCTATTACGGGCCACCCCGTATTGATTGAAATTCTCGACCTCCCAGACGGAACTTGTTGCGTAGTTTGGGAACATGTCCCTGGCGTCGGCAAACTTTTTTGTCCCTGCTAAGCAATAAGGAAGCCGCGAAGGCGTCTTCGCTTTGGCGAGTAACAAGCTATTGGCCCGGCTTTCGCCGATGGCAGTTTGAAGATGTCCGTTGGCTGATCTGATTGATCTTGGTTTCGCTATTGTTCGTGCCGGCGGCGTTCACGGTGACGGACGATCTCGGGCGCGGCCCGTGGTGGGTGTTTCGTCGGCTGCTGATCCCGCGCGCGCGCAAAATCCCGCCCGGACCGGCGCCAGAGGCGCGCGCCCTCAGGCCTGTGGCGGCGCTATGATCAGTAGCGCCCGGTCGCGCCGAGCGCCTGCAGCGCCTCCTCGCGTTGAGTAAGCGTCTGCGGGAACTCGTCGAGCACGATGTGGCAACCCGCTTCGCTCTTCCGCGCGCCGCCGCTCGCCATCCGTTCCGCCTCCGCCTTTCTGGCGAGACCCTCGCCAAAAAGCTCAGCGTCCATCAGCGCGGACAAGGTGCGCTTGCGCAGGCCATATTCGGCGGCGCCGGCCGGGTCGCGTAGCAGCGAATGGGTCGGGAAAGGCGCGGCGCAAAGGCTTAGCGCCCGGGTCTCGACGTTGGCGTGTTCGCAGGTGAAGGCGGCCGCCGCGTAAGTGAGGGTGGTGTTGGGGAGCGCGTGCGTGGGCGCAATGGCGCCGAAGGCTTTGGCGCAAGTTTCCGACGGAGTTTGCAAGAGCGGGGATTGCGCAACGGGGTCCGACGCCGGGGCGCAGCCGCAAATCAAAATAGAAAACAATAATGGCAACTCGATACGCATGGCGTCGCCCTCCAGTATTTACCCAACGTGAACCGCACAATTGCTTTCGTCAATAGCGCCCGGCGCCGACATTTTGACGGTGCGGTCGCGACGGGCGACCTTGGGCGCACAACGGGATATGGGCGATGACGGTCTCTCAGGACCTGCAACAGCTTGCAGCCTTGCGCCGCCGCCGGCGGGTGCGCAAACCGAGCCCCTGTTGGGCTCCCGGCTGAAGCGGCAAGCGCGGCGCGACAGCGACATCGATTTGCTGGTCGAGTTCGAGTCGGGCGGTATGCCAGGGTTCATGGGCTTGACGATATTCGAACTGGAGCTTTCGGAACTGGTCGGAGGCGTCAAGGTGGACCTGCGGACTGCGGAGGATTTGAGCCGATATTTCCGCGATGACATCGTTCGCATAACCGTGTCGCCATATGAGGCCTGAGGACGGTATCCGAATCGCGCATATGGTGGGTGCGGCCGAGACCGCCTCCGCGTTCGCGAGCAGTCGAACACGCGCGGACTTGCATGAGGATCTTCAATTGGCCTTTGGGCTGGCGCGCGCTGCCGAAATCTCTGGCGATGCGGCGTCGAAGATTTCGATGCGGAGCCGAGCCGAGCTTCCCGACATCCCTTGGCCGCTGGTGATTGGGATGCGCAATCGCCTTGTCCATGCCTATTTTGATATTGAACTGGGATATTCTTTGGTCGTCGGCGACTGAGGAAATCCCTCCCTGGCTTCCCCTCCTTCGCGCGACTTTGGCGGGCGGCGCCGAGCCGCGCTGACAACCGGCGCCAACAGCCCTATATGGCGTCAAAACCCATGAGGCTTCCATGACGCTTTCCAGCGCCGGACTCGACGAGAGACGGCGACGCATCCTGTTCCGCGCCCGCCGACGCGGCTTGCGCGAGATGGACCTCGCCTTCTCCGCCTTCACGGACGCGCATCTGGCGGCGCTCGACGAAGCCGACCTCGCGGAGGTCGAGGGCTGGCTCGACACGCCCGACCGGGAAATCCTGTCGTGGCTGGTCGGCGAAGCCCCCCTGCCCGCCATTGTCGATACGCCTTTGTTCGCCAAGCTGGCGGCGGCCCCGCGCGAGGCGGCGCGCTCTTGAACGCGCCCGTCGCCGCAGCGACACGGCTGCGCCAGCCCACCGCCATCACCCTCGCCCGCGCGCCCGAAGGCTACGACGCCTTCGTGGTCGCCGATCTCGTGCGCGCTGTCGCCCGCGAGGCGGAAAGCCGCGCGGTCGCGCTGACCTTCGTCGCGCGCGATTCACTGCGCGCGCAGAATTTTATCGATGCGCTCGCCTTCGCCGCGCCTGACATCGAGGCGCTGGTGCTGCCCGCATGGGATTGCCAGCCCTATGACCGCGTGTCGCCGACCTCCGCCGTCGCCGCGCAGCGCATGACGACGCTAGCCCGGCTCGCGCTGACGCGCGGCGCGGAGGCGCGTCCGCGCGTGCTGGTCGCCTCTCTCAGCGCCCTAACGCAGCGCGTGCCGCCGCGCGCGTGGCTCGCCAAAGCTGCGCTCTCGGTGGCGCCCGGCAACGTGCTCGACATGGAGACGCTGATCGGCTGGCTGGCCTCGAATGGGTTTGCCCGCGCGTCGCTGGTGCGCGACGTCGGCGATTATGCCCAGCGCGGCGGCATCCTCGATCTCTATGCGCCCGCTTTGCCCGCGCCGGTGCGGCTCGACTTCTTCGGCGACACGCTGGAATCGATCCGCGTGTTCGACCCCGAGACGCAGCGCTCGACCCATCAACTACGCTCGCTCGACCTGACGCCGATGAGCGAGGCGCAACTGACCAGCGACACGATCCGGCGGTTTCGTCAGGGCTATGTCGCGCAGTTCGGCGCTACGCGACCGGGCGACATGATCTACGAGGCGATCAGCGAAGGGCGGCGCGCCATCGGGCTGGAGCACTGGTTGCCGCTGTTCTACGAGAAGCTCGATACTTTGTTCGACTATCTCGGCGATGCGCCTTTGGTGCTCGACGCGCGGGCCGACGAGGTGGCCAAGAGCCGCTTTGCGCAGATCGAGGATTATTATTCCGCCCGCCGTCAGGCGCGCGACGAGGACCCCGTCAACAATTCCTATCAGCCACTGAAACCCGACAGGCTATATCTGACGGCGGACGAACTGGCGGGCGCGCTGAAGCGCCGCCCGGTCGCGCGGCTGCAACCGTTCGAAGCCGCGCCTGAGGCGCTCGACGTGATCGATTGCGGGGCGCGGGTGGGACGCGATTTCGCGCCTGAGCGCAACGACGAGAACGTCAATGTGTTCGAAGCCGCCGTCGGCCATGTGCGGGCGCTGCGCGAGGCCGGCAAGACGGTGGTGGTGGCGGGCTGGTCGGACGGCTCGCGCGAGCGGTTGAGCCATGTGCTGGCTGAACACGGGTTGAAGTCGCTGGAGTTGGTGTCGTCCTTCGCGCAGGTGAAGAGCGCGCGCAAGGGCGCGCTGGCGCTGGCGGTGGTGGCGCTCGAACATGGCTTCGAGGCGCCGGGCCTCGCCGTGATCGGCGAGCAGGATATTCTGGGCGACCGGCTGGTGCGCCAGTCCAAGCGCAAGCGCCGGGCGGAGAACGTGCTGGCGGAAGCGTCGGCTTTGTCGGCGGGCGATCTGGTGGTGCATATCGACCACGGCGTCGGGCGGTTCATCGGTCTGAAGACCATTGAGGCGGCGGGGGCGCCGCATGATTGTCTGGAGTTGCACTATGCGGGCGGCGACCGGTTGTTTCTGCCGGTCGAGAATCTGGAATTGCTGTCGCGCTACGGCTCGGAGACCGGCGAACTCGACCGACTGGGTTCGACCGGCTGGCAGACGCGCAAGGCGCGGCTCAAGCGGCGCGTACGCGACATGGCGGGCGAACTCGTGCGCGTCGCCGCGCAGAGGTTGACTCGCGCCGCCGTTCGATTGACCCCGCCCGAGGGGCTCTACGACGAGTTCTGCGCCAAGTTTCCTTATGAGGAGACCGAAGACCAGTCCCGCGCGATTGAAGCCACGCTCGACGATCTCGCGGCGGGGCGGCCGATGGACCGGCTCATCTGCGGCGACGTGGGCTTTGGCAAGACCGAGGTGGCTTTGCGCGCCGCTTTCGCCGCCGCGATCAACGGCAAGCAGACGGCGGTGGTGGTTCCCACCACCCTGCTGGCGCGCCAGCATCACAAGAATTTTGTGACGCGCTTTGCGGGCCTGCCAATCAAGATCGGTCAGCTTTCCCGCATGGTCGGCGTCGCCGAGCAGCGCGAGGTCAAACAGGGCGTGGCCGACGGCTCCATGGATATCGTGATCGGCACGCATGCGGTGCTTGGCAAGACCGTCAGCTTCAAGGACCTCGGCCTTGTCGTGATCGACGAGGAGCAGCATTTCGGCGTCGGCCACAAGGAGCGGTTGAAGGACTTGCGCGCCGAAGTGCATGTGCTGACGCTGTCGGCGACGCCAATCCCGCGCACCCTGCAACTGGCGATGACCGGCGTGCGCGATCTCTCGATCATCGCGACCGCGCCGGTGGACCGGCTCGCTGTGCGAAGCTTTGTTACGCCGTTCGACACTTTGATTGTTCGCGAGGCGCTGCTGCGCGAGCGCTATCGCGGCGGGCAATCGTTCTATGTATGCCCGCGCATCGAGGACCTCGATGAATGCGCCGCGTTCCTTCGCCAGAACGTGCCGGAATGCAAATTCGTCGTCGCGCATGGGCAACTGGCGATGACAGAGCTTGAGGACAAGATCGGCGCGTTCTACGACGGCAAATACGACATTCTGTTGTCGACTTCGATTGTCGAATCCGGCCTCGATATTCCGCGTGCAAATACGCTGATTGTTCACCGCGCCGATATGTTTGGTCTGGGGCAACTCTATCAGTTGCGCGGTCGTGTGGGACGCTCCAAGACGCGCGCCTATGCGATCTTCACCACGCCCGCCAACAAGCCGGTGACGCCGCAGGCCGAGAAGCGGCTGGCGCTCTTGCAATCGCTGGACACGCTGGGCGCGGGCTTCCAGTTGGCGAGCCACGATCTGGATTTGCGCGGCGCCGGCAATCTGCTGGGCGAGGAGCAGTCGGGCCACGTCAAGGAGGTCGGATACGAGCTTTATCAGCAAATGGTGCGCGATGCGGTGGAGCGGCTGAAGTCGGGCGAGGACGCGCCCGAGCCCGAGATGTGGTCGCCGACGATTTCGCTGGGCTCGCCGGTGACAATCCCGGAAGCCTATATTCCTGACCTGACGACGCGGCTGTCGCTGTATCGACGCCTCTCGTCGCTGGTTGACGAGACCGAGATCGAGGCGATGGGCGCTGAGATCGTCGACCGCTTCGGCCCGCCGCCGCCCGAGGTCGATCTGTTGCTGAAGCTGGTGCGCATCAAGGCTCTGTGCCGGCTTGCGCATGTCGAGAAGCTCGACGCCGGGGCCAAGGGCATGACGATCGCCTTCAAGGACAATGCCTTCGCCAATCCCGGCGGGCTGGTGAAATGGGTCACAGCCAACCCGGAGGCGCGCGTGCGCCCGGACATGCGCATTCTGGTCAGCGGCGATTTCGAGAAGCTGGCCGGGCGGCTCGACGGGGCTCTGCGGACGATGCGGGAGATTGCGAAGATTGCGGGGCGGAAGGGGTAGCAGGAGAAGGATGGCGAGCTGAGCGAAAAAGCGGCAAAGCTGACGTCGTGCATGGTCAGGACGCCGCGCCCCCTCTGGGACGCCGCCTCGCGGGAGGCTGCGGAACGGGCGCAGACGCGGCGGGAAGGGGCGCGGGTTGCTTGGCGCGCGCACGCGCGATGGCGCGGCCTAGGAAGCCGTCGTCGAAGGCCGGCGGGGTCTGAGGATTGGCGCCGTCGAGCGCAGTGACGAAATGATCCGCCTGCTCGCCATGCAGCCAGAGGGCGAATAGTTGCAGACCGGGGAGTTCCAATACGCGCGGCTCGTAGACCTCAGGCGCAGCGCCGTATTTGGCTTCGGCCATCGCCGTCGCTTCGCCAAGTCGGGTGGCGAACTCGCCCTTGGTCAACCGGGCGAAACTCTCTCCGTTGGGCGCCACGTCGGCTACGGCGTCCTCGCCGCCGCCGGAGACGAAATACCGCCAGCCTGTTTGGGCGGCGCTCTTGAGAAAGTCCGTCTGTGTAATTTTGCCAATAGGCACGGTGAAAATCGGCAAAGGGTCCGACAAGGTCGTCGACGTCGGTCCCGGCGCCCCGGCGATCCCAAAGGAACGAAAGGCGCCGCCGACCGGCGGTCCTGACGATGGCATCAGTTCGTCGAGATAGGTCATCGCGGACATTTGGCCCTGCGAGGGCGCCTTGGAGGTCTCGATAGCCATGCATGCTCCTCGAGGTCAGGCGTTGGTGGGCGCCGCAGCGGCGCGGGCGCCGGCGACGACCGGCGGGCTCGGATGCGTGAAATAGCTGTTGCGCCACGCATCCCCGTTGCTGCGATATCCGGAGACAAACTGATTGTAGGGCAGGCTGGTGAACTTGAAAAGGGGATCGTACACTTCGACGAATTCGGTCCCGTCCGACATCAGCTTCCAGCCTCCCAGGGCGACGAAATGTGCGCCGCTTCCGCCGCTCCATTCGATGCGCGCTCCCAGCGGACGCTTCGCTCCAATTTCCGTCTGCACGGCGGTAAATGCAATCGGGTTGTCCTCGCGCCGTACGAGATGGCCAACGGTCGTCAGCGACGCATCGAGCGAGCCGTAAACGTCGCAGACGCTTGGCGTGGGCGAGCCGCAGCATTGTTTGCTGAGGATCGTCCCGGCGAGCGTGCATTGCGTCCAATTCGAACTGCCGTAGAAGTTCGCGACGCCAAGTCCGACTGCGGCCCAGCACCAGTTGGCGGCTTCCTGAATGGGCACGTCGAAGGCGACCAACTTTCCGCTCGTCGGCGCCGACCCGGCCAGCAGTTTTGGCCCCGAACTCAAGAAATTCGCGATTTTCATTGCGCCCTCCCGGCTCCGGAACCGCGCGGTCGCATCAAACAAAGACTTTCAGCCCCATCAGCTTCATCCCGAACCAGATTTGGGCGTCGCCAGCGAGCATCGCGAGCGCCCAGACCGGCAATTTCGAGACGGCCTGCAAGAGATTGGCCCAATCGACCGGATTGAAAGCCGCCCCGCCCATTGGCCCGGATTTATCGCCCCCGGCCTGATGCCGAATGGGTGCGATGCTCTGCAATAGTGCAACAATGAGCATAATCAGAGAGACTACGACGGCGGCGGCTCCCAAAACGAGCAGCAACGCGCCGATCCAGTACGGGAGGGTGTTTAGAAATTCCATTTTCAAAACCCCTTTGCGAAGTACGTTTTCGAAATGGAAGCAGCGCTCTGATCAACAAAACGTAACATCGCGCTTTTCGGTGCGCAAGCCATTCGCAACTTGCACTTCAAAAATAAGCAGGACATTGGCGCCTGCGGCTCTACCGCACTGAGTAAGTGAACTTCATGCCGATGGGTTCGTTCTTGGGCGGCGGCGGGAACAATTTGGAGGCGGCGGCGACAGCCTGCATCGCCGCTTCGTCAAACTCCATGGAGCCTGAGGGTTCAACGACGAATCGCTGCAACAACCGACCGCGCCCATCGACCTGAATGCCGATGGCGCCCGTCAATTGCCGCCCATACGCCTTCGCCAGCGCCGGCACGTGCAGGCGCGGCACGATCAGGCCGTAGAGCTGGCTCAGATAGTTCGATTTGGCGTTGCCGCCCGTCACCGGCGAGCGGATCGCCGCGCCGCCGAAATCGACGTCGGGCACGTCGGCGAAACTCTTGGGCAGAGCCGCCAGCACGGAGGGCTTGGGCGGCGCGGCTTCCTTCGGCGTCTCGGTCTTCACCGGTTCGGGCGCGTCGGGCTCCGCCCTCTTCGGCAGGTCCGGCGCGGCGGCCTCGGCGGGGGGCGAAGCCTCGGTCGAAGGGGTCGGCGCGGGGG
>Ga0209698_10005188_pt1 | contig 14157 bp, 9 predicted proteins | sample LitLauG_LLR_2012_FD_187203 | JGI IMG/M metagenome (GOLD analysis project Ga0209698, IMG submission 187203) | Freshwater sediment microbial communities from Pennsylvania, USA - Little Laurel Run_MetaG_LLR_2012 (SPAdes) (version 2) | ecosystem: Environmental > Aquatic > Freshwater > Creek >... | reverse complement strand
CCTCCGTGGCAGTGGCCGGCGGCGCGTCGTCCAGTGCAAGCTGCCGGCCGGCGTCCCGCCCAGCGTCGAGCGCGAGCGCGTCGGTGGTGGGCGCGGCGTCGGCGCTCTCGGAGCCGGCGGCGACCTCTGGCGCGGCCGCCTTGCGGGCCCGGGGGCGGCGCGGCTTTTCGGCCGCCTCCGCCGCCTCCGCCGGCGCCGCAGGGTCATCCTCGACGCCGGTCGCGCGGAGGATCTGGGTGATGAGGTCGGCCTTCTTGGCGCGGCTGCCGGGCTTGGTGCCCAGGGCATCGGCGATGGCGTAGAGCTCCTCCCGCTCCTTGGCCTCCAGGACCGAGCGTTCGAGCTGCGGTTCGCTCATCGGTTACCTCTTCGTCGTCTGGTGTTCCTCGGCGGTGACTGCATCGATCAGGCCCGGGTTCGCCGTGGACGGGCTTCCCCGGAAACTCGACCTTCGTGCGGCCGTGGCCCGGCGCCACGCCCACCAGGGTCTGCCGCGCACCGGCGATGGTGCGCTGCGGGCTCAGGTGGCGTCAGGCGGATCCAGGAGCACGGAGGAAGGTCGAGGGTGCAGCCGGGCGTGCGGGCGACGGCCCGACATCCCGTCATCTGCCCCCGGACCCCACCGCCGCCCCACCATCGCGGATGCGGCAACGGAGACAACCTGCGCCCGGTATGGCAGGGATGACAGCGCCATGGTACCGAGGTGGGGCCCCGCGGGCAACACAGCCCGGTTGACCTGCCGTTTCGCGCCTGGACGGGGGTGCCTCCCGGCGGCCTAGAGCCCCAGCTCGGCACGCACCGCCCGGACGTCGGCATCGACGGCGGTCGGCACGGCGATCTGGCCGATGGCGATGTCGGGGTCCTTCAACCCGTGACCGGTGAGCACGCACACGACGCTCGAGCCCGGCTCGACCCCCACCTTGAGGAGACCGGCCACCGAGGCGGCCGACGCCGGCTCGCAGAAGATCGACTCGGACTGCGCCAGGTACCGGTACGCGTCGAGGATCTCCGCGTCGGTCACGGCGTGGATCCCGCCGCCGGACTCGGAGGCAGCGGCCGTGGCGCCGTACCACGAAGCCGGCCGGCCGATCCGGATCGCGGTGGCCACCGTCTCGGGGTGGTCGATGGCATGGCCCGCGACGATCGGCGCCGCGCCGGCGGCCTGGAAGCCGAGCATCCGGGGGAGGCGGCTGACCCGTCCGGCGTCCTGGTACTCCCGGTATCCCCGCCAGTAGGCCGTGATGTTGCCCGCGTTGCCGACCGGGATGCAGTGGTAGTGGGGCGCGTCGCCGAGCACGTCGACGATCTCGAACGCCCCCGTCTTCTGCCCTTCGATGCGGTACGGGTTGATGGAGTTGACCACCGTGACCGGCGCGCTGGACCCCAGCTCGCGCACGAGGTCCAGGCACGCGTCGAAGTTGGCGCGCAGCTGGAGCACCCGCGCACCGTGGATGAGCGCCTGGGCCAGCTTTCCCAGTGCGATGTAGCCGTCGGGGATGAGGACCGCGCACGTGAGCCCGGCGCGGGCTGCGTACGCCGCCGCCGAGGCCGACGTGTTGCCGGTCGAGCCGCACACCACCGCCTTGGCGCCCTCTTCGACCGCCTTGGAGATCGCAACCGTCATGCCCCGGTCCTTGAACGAGCCGGTGGGGTTGGCCCCTTCCACCTTGAGCCACACCGACGCGCCGACCCGCTCCGACAACCGGGGTGCCGGCACGAGCGGCGTCCCGCCTTCGAGCAACGTCACGACCGGTGTCTGCGCCCCGACCGGGAGGTAGGACCGGTACTCCTCGATGACGCCGCCCCAACCGGCGGTCATCGCCCGCCGACCACCCGCACCAGGCTGCCGATGCGGTCGACGACGTCGAGGCGCCGCAGGTCGTGCAGGCACGCCTGCACGTCGCGCTCGGTCGCGCTGTGGGTGATGAAGACCAACCTGGCCTCCGCGCCGAGCCCCGTCTGCTCCATCGACCGGATGGAGACCGCGTGCTCGCCGAAGACCCGCGACACCGACGCCAGGACGCCGGGCCGGTCGGCGACCTCGAGGGACAGGTAGTACAGGGAGACCAGGTCGTCGAAGGGGCGCACCGCGCCCTGCGCGAGGGACACGGTTCGGGGGACGCCACCCGACCTGAGGTTGTGCGCCGCATCCAGCAGGTCCCCGAGCACCGCGCTCGCGGTGGGGAGGCCGCCCGCGCCGCGCCCGAGCAGCATCAGCTCGCCCACCGCATCGCCCTCCACGAACACCGCGTTGAACGAGTCGCGCACCGCGGCGAGCGGGTGGGTCGCCGGGACCATCGCCGGGTGCACCCGGACGTCGACGCGGCCCTCCTCGTCCCGCTCGAGGACCGCGAGCAGCTTGATCACGTAGCCGAGCCGCCCGGCGTAGGCGATGTCGTCCGGGGTGATGGCGCTGATCCCCTCGCGGTAGACGTCGCCGGCGACGACGCGCAGGCCGAACGCCACGCCGGCGAGGATGGCCGCCTTGGCGGCGGCGTCGAAGCCCTCCACATCCGCCGTCGGATCGCGCTCGGCATAGCCGAGGCTCTGGGCCTCGCTCAGCGCGTCCTGGTAGGACGCGCCCTGCTCGGTCATCCGGGTGAGGATGTAGTTGGTCGTACCGTTGACGATCCCCATCACCCGCCGGATGCGCTCACCCGCGAGCGACTCGCGCAACGGGCGGATCAGCGGGATCCCTCCACCGACGGAGGCCTCGAACAGCAGGTCGACCCCGGCGCTCCCGGCCGCCTCGAACAGCTCGCTGCCCACGTTGGCGAGCAGCTCCTTGTTGGCCGTGACGACGGGCTTGCCGAGCTTGAGGGCCTGCAGGATGAGGCTCCTCGCCGGCTCGATCCCCCCGATCACCTCGACGACCACGTCGATGGACGGATCGGAGACCACCGCGGCTGCGTCGTTGGTGAGCAAGCCGGCCGGGACGGCCACATCGCGCTCTCGCGTCGTGCTCCGCACCGCCACCGCAGCCAGCTCGAGGCGGAGCCCCGTGCGCGCCGCGATGGCGTCGCGGTCCTGCACCAGGAGGCCGGCCAGAGCCCCTCCGACATGTCCGCATCCGAGCAGGCCGACCCGGATCGTCTCGTGATCCATGGGCGCCGAGGCTACCGGACCCGTCCCCGGGGCCGGCATTGGGTGACCGAGCGGCTACTCGTCGAGGCGGAGCAGGTCGTCATAGGTCTCGCGCCGCACGACGACCCGGGCGCGGCCGGCTCGCACGAACACGACGGCCGGCCGGCCCACCTTGTTGTAGTTGGACGCCATCGAGTGGCCGTACGCCCCGGTGACGGGCGTGACGAGGATGTCGCCCACCACAGTGTCCTCCGGCAGCGCCGCGTGGCGGACGACGATGTCCCCCGATTCGCAGTGCTTGCCGACCACGCTCGCCTCGAAGGGGCGGACGGCGGGCACCGACCGGGCCAGGAACGCCTCATAGCCGCTCCCGTACAGGACCGGCCGCGGGTTGTCGCTCATGCCCCCGTCGACGCTCACGTACGTGCGGATCCCGGGGATGTGCTTGATCGTGCCGATCGAGTAGCACGTCACCGCGGCGGCCGCGACGATCGAGCGACCCGGCTCCGCGCTGATCCGCACCGAGGGGTCGATCCCCGCATCGCGTGCCGCGTCGCGCACCGCGGCGGCCCACTCGGTGATCGACGGCGCCGCCTCGCCTTCGACGTAGGCGACACCGAGGCCGCCGCCGACGACCAGCTCGGACAGGCCGAGCGGGGCGAAGAACGGCGCGAGGACGGCGAGGGCGCGGGCGAACGACGACGCCTCGAAGATCTGGCTGCCGATGTGGCAGTGGATGCCAACCAGCTCGACCGGCGATGCGGGCCCCCGCAGGCGCGCCACCGCCTCGGCCGCCGCTCCCGATCGCAGCCCGAAGCCGAACTTGGACGCCTCGTGGCCGGTCTGGACGTACTCATGGGTGTGGGCCTCGATGCCCGGCGTCACCCGGATGAGCACGGCAGGACGTGCGGCGCCCGCCACCCGGGGGACGAGGCGCTCGAGCCGGTCGATCTCGTCGAAGCTGTCGACCACGATCCGACCGATGCCTGCTCCGAGCGCCTCGCACAGCTCCCGGTCGGACTTGTTGTTGCCGTGCAGCACCAGGTCGTCGCCCGGCACCCCGGCCTGGAGCGCGACGTAGGTCTCGCCGCCGGTCGATACGTCGATGCGGAGCCCCTCTTCGAAGGCCAGGCGGGCCATGGCGCGGCACAAAAAGGCCTTGGAGGCGTATGCGACGCCCGGGCCGAAGGCGACGAACGCCTCGCGACAGCGTCGCCGGAGGTGCTCCTCGTCGTACACGAACAGCGGCGTTCCGTGCTCCGCGCACAGCTCGACCAGATCGACGCCGCCGATGCGCAGCCGGCCCTCCGCAGAGACCTCGGAGGTCTCGGGGAGGAGCCGCAGCGGGACGGGGCCGCCCCCGGTCACATCCGCTCGGGCGCGTCGACGCCGAGCAGCCCGAGGCCGATGGCGAAGCCGACACGAGCCGCCTCCACGAGCCACAGCCGGGCCTGGGCCAGCTCGGGCGGCACCTCCGGGTGCAGCACCCAACAGTCGTGGTAGAAGCCGTGAAACCGATCGGCGAGCTCGCGCACCCACGTCGTGACCTTGTGCGGCATCCGATCGCGGCACGCTTCCTCGACGACGTCGGGGAGCTCGGACAGGCTCCGCAGGAGATCGAGCTCGCGCTCGGAGGTGAGGAGCCCGAGCTCGACCTCCCCGAGGGGGAGGCGGGCCACGTCGCGCTTGGCCGCTTCACGGCCGATGCCGGCGATGCGGGCGTAGGCCATCTGGATGTAATAGACGGGGCTCTCCTTCGACTCGGTCCGCACCTTGTCGAGGTCGACCGTCGTCGCCTGGTCGATGGAGTTGACGAGGCTCAGCAGGCGCATGGCGTCAGGTCCGATGTCGTCCACCAGATCGTCGAGGTCCACGGCGTTTCCCGCCCGCTTGGACATGCGCCCGCTCGTGAGGGAGATCATCTGCCCGAGGCGGACCTCCAGGCGCTCGGGGTCGACCCCGAGCGCCGCGACACCCGCCCGCAGGCTGGCGACCTGGCCCTGGTGGTCGGCTCCCCACACGTTGATCACCCGGTCGAAGCCCCGGGTGAGGAACTTGTTGCGGTGGTAGGCGATGTCGCCCGCCAGGTAGGTCCAGTCCCCGTCCGAGCGGCGCAGCACCCGGGTCCCCCGAGGATCGCCGAACTCCTCGGTGCGCAACCAGGTCGCGCCGTCCTCCTCGTACACGAGCCCGCGGGCACGCAGCACCTCCACCGTCTCGGCGACGGCCTCGCTCTCCTCGACGGAGGCCTGGCTGAACCACTCGTCGAAGGAGATGTTGACGCCGGCCATCTGGAGCTTGATGTAGCGCAGGGTGCGCTCGGCGGCCCACGTCCCGGCTGCGGCGACGTCGTCGGGGCCCTCGTACGCCGCGGCCAGGCCCTTGATGAAACCGGCGCCGTAGCCGCCCTCGGGCAGCTTCGCTCCGGAGCGACGAGCGAGGAGGCTCTGGCCGAGCCGACGGACCTGACCGCCCGTGTCGTTGACGTAGTACTCCCGCCACACCGCCCACCCGCAGCGTTCGAGCAGACGGGCGACCGCGTCGCCGTAGGAGGCCCACCAGCCGTTGCCGACATGGATCGGCCCGGTCGGGTTGGCGGAGACGAACTCGACCTGGACCCGTTGCCCCCGCCCGAGGTCGGGACGGGCGTAGCCGTCCACGCCTGCCTCGACGACTTCTCGGAGGACGTCGAGGAGCCACCCGTCATCGAGGACGAAGTTGACGAACCCCGGGCCTGCGACGTCCACCTGGCGGACGTAGGTGGGCGGGTGCTCGCCCAGGCGCCCCGCCAGCGCGGCCGCGAGCTCGCGCGGAGAGCGGCCCGCGGCCTTGGACGCGGTGAGGGCGACGTTGGTCGACCAGTCGCCGTGCTCCCGGCGGGCCGGACGCTCGAGGTGGATCGGTAGCGGCCCCGGGTCGACACCGAGCGCGGTTAGGGCGTCGGCGACGGCGGCGGCGAGGTGGTCGCGGATGGTCGGCATGGGCGGCGACCATCGTCGCAGGTCCGGGCGGTCCAGATCGAACCATTGCCGGGCCGGCGGCGGGTGCTCCCGGAGCGGCGGCTATGATCGCCTCCGCGCCCTCGTAGCTCAGGGGATAGAGCACCGGCCTCCGGAGCCGGGTGCGCAGGTTCGAATCCTGCCGGGGGCACGGGCGGAATCCGGGTCTGAGGCCATCACCTGTGAGCACTCCTGCTCAGAGAGAGTGCCAGGATCGGCCCGGTAGGCCCCAAATAGGCCACAGCCGCCGTCGCGTTGAGTGTCCATGCCCAGGCCGTTTCCGACGACGACGCCGACGAGGCCCTCGCCGCGGCGGAGGAGAGCATCCGGCTCACCGAAGCCGGCGCCGGCGACACCGTCTACAGCCTGGCATCGGACACCGCGGCGATGCTCCGCGCTGCCCGTGGTGACCACAGCGGCGCGGCCCGCGCGCGGCGCGCCGCGGTCGCCCACGGAGCCTCGACCGGCCAACGCTCCAGCATGGACGTCGATGTCTGCGTCGCGGCGTTGATCCTGGCCGCCGATACCGACACCTTCGAGGCGGCCGCCACGCTGGCCGGCGCCGTCGAACCGACGCTCAGCGTCTCCCTGGGGTGGTTCACCCCACTGCAGCGAGACCGCTACCAACACGGCCTCGCCCAGGCGGCGGCCACCCTCGGCGCCGACCGCTGCACCGCCGCCCACCAGCGGGGCGCCGCGATGACCTACGACCAGACGGTCGCCTACACCCTCGACCAACTCGACCGCCTCGCCGGCCCTTGACCACGCCGAGGCCGCCAGACGTACTCGCTGGAGGCCGGTCATAACCACAGATCCCGCCCGCCAGAGACGGCATTCGGGACCGTGCGGGAAGTGCCGGGTTCGAGCGGTCTGAGCAGGGCCGCGCGGGACGTCGAACCCGGGCCCATCACCCGGCCGGAAATGTCTCCGACCGGGTCCGCCGGGCCCGCGTCGGCGCGCTCCCGTACGGGTCGGCCTGGCCGTCGGGCTGCGTCGCAGTGCCGGCAGGGCATCGCTCGTCAGCGGTTCTCGGTACTCGTCTCTGTCTACTACACTAGACGGTGTGACGAGTCGGTCGCTGTTGCGGTTGCTGACGAGCCGGAGGTTCGGTTGCGTCGTTGTCCGTCAGCGAGGCTCTCACGTCATCGTCCAGTGCGGAACGTGCCGGACCGTCGTACCGCTCCACAGCCGAGATCTCGCTCCGGGGACTTGGGCGGACATCCGGTCCACGCTCGCACCCTGTCTCGGAGAGAAGTGGTGGGAATGACCGACAAGCGCATCAAGGTCACCGTGCGCCGCGATCCGGAAGATCGAAGCGTCTGGCTGGTCAACGTGGCTGGAGCTCCGGGTGCGCAGACGTTCGGCCGGTCGCTGAACGAGGCCAAGCGCCATGGCGTCGAGATGGTGGCGTTGTGGTTCGACCGTGAACCAGACCAGCTTGAGATCGAGTGGGATGTTCGTCTCGGCTCCTTGGCCGGCCCAGTGAAGCAGGCGCTCTCGGCGATGGCGCACGCCGAGGCCGACCGGCTCCGACGAGACGACGCCGTCCGAGCGCTCACGGACGCTGGCATGAGCTACCGAGACGTCGCCGAGCTCCTCGGGCTCTCGCATCAGCGGGTCGCTCAGATCGCTCGCGCATCCTGAACGTCCCGAGCAAGGCACGGTCGGCTGCCCCCGCGAGGAGGACGACCGGTCGGAAACGACGGGCCGAGCGATCCCGGTCAGCTCGGCCCGGCCACGCTCCGGGCCGCAGGCCCGGAGGCCCGGAGGCCGGCACTGTGCGACAACACCTGGTGAGAGCGTTCCCGACTGCTTCCGGCGGACTGGCAGGCACGCCCACCCAGGCCTCCTCCCCGGCAATACGTATCGCTCCGTCCGGGCCAGGTCAGGCGGCCGACGCCGTGCCATGACGGCCGGTCGGGGTGATCCCGGTCGGGTCTGCTGAGCCCCTGGAGCCCCGGCCGAGTGCCCGAGCCGGCATCTGACATGGTCGCTGCTAGGTGGGACCGGGGCCGAATGACGCTTGCGCTCGTTGCGTTACGACAGCCCGTCGGCGGCGCTCGACGGCGTGGTGGCGATGCAGCAGGGGCTGGCACGCCAGAACCGCGGCCGTCGGCGTCTTGGGCTGCGGGAGGGGGCGTGACGGCGGACTTCAGAGGTGGTGCACGTTGATGGGTGGGTTCCCGGCGGTCATGGTGGAGGCTGTGTGGGGTTGTGGTGGCCGGTTGCTTCGTTGACGAAGCGCACCACGGAGCGCCACGTGGGGACCTCTGGGTCGGGCGTCGATGTGGGGTGGCGGCGGGTTGAGGTTTGGAGGCCGGCGAGACGGGCGACGGTGGCGCGGACGCGGCGGATGGTCCGCCGGCTGTAGGGCAACGCTTTTTGTGACTCCGGCACGAACATGTCTTGGAGGTCGCTGTCGCTCAGGTAGGCGAGGGCCGCGTTGGGGGTGGATGTCGGCGTCAATCCGGACGGCGAGAGGCTGGTGGATGGGGGCGGGCTGGCGCGACGTCCGAGGCTGGGGTGTTGGATCACGGTCGTCAGTTGCTGGATGCTGCGCACTTCGTGGTGGGAGTAGAAGAAGTCGGCGCCCGCTTCGTACATGCGCAGGCGCAGCATGTCGTTGAGCATGTGACCGCTGATGACGACGACGGTTGTCTGTTCCCGGTTGCGGCGTGCCCGGACAGCTTCGACGACCGACACGCCGGGGAACTTGTCCCACGCCTGGTCATCGTCTCGGGCGTCGATGAGGGCGACGTCGATGTCGTCCCAGCCTGGGCCGAAGGCGGTCCCGCCGTGGTGGTCGAGGATCGAGGTGACATCGATGCCGGGGATGTCGCGCAGGGCGTCGGCGCGGCCTCGCCGGATCCATTCGTCGTCATCGACGATCGCGACCCGGATCGGTGTGGTTTCGGCCATCGACGACAACTGAAGTCGTTCACGGCGCGCGACGCAAGGCCATCCTTCGCGCGCCTACGGTGTCGGGACGGGTGAGGAAATGAGCGAGGTGGGCGGCCCGGTGCCGGGGGTGGCGCAGGGTCGCGAAGCGATGTTCGCGTTGCGGACACGGTTCTTCTTGACGTTGCGGCTCGTCACCCGGGCGTTTCAGTTCTGGTCCCCGGCGGGGGCGGCACGCCGCTCACCGTGGCGGGCGATCGGTGCGGCGTGGGTGGCCGCCGATGTGGCCGTCTGGGCCGGGCTGCGCCGCTCGGACCGCCTGTGGCTGGGGCCGCGCCTGGTGTTGGACAGCGCGGATATCGCCCTGTGGGCGTGCGCCCGCCCCGACCAGGACCCGTCTTTGGTCATGAGCGGCGTTCCCCTCGCGGTGGAGGCCGGCGTCGAGCTCGGCGTGGCAGGTCTGGTCGTGCCGGCGGTGGAGCTGGCGGTCACCGCCGCGGCCCGACGTGGCAAGGGTGGCCGGGTGAACGCCGCTTCGTTCGGCTGGCAGGTCTTCGCCGTCGCGGGCGGCGGGCTGATCCGCCGTGTCGAGCGTCGTCGGGCCCGGCGGGCCCAGCTCGACACCGAACATCGCCTGTCCGCCCTGGCGGTGAACGCTCGCCTCGCCGGCCAGAACGACATCGCCATGGGCGCCGATTCGGTGATCGATCTGCTCTTGCGCACCAGCCTGCTGCTGGGCCCGCCGCCGCCCGGCTCGGCGTTGGAGCGGATCGGATCCGCCTGGAAGGCGTCGCTCGCCGCGGCGACGAGCGAACATGCCACCTACCTGGGCACGGCGTTGGCGAAATGGCAGCGCCGCCACAACCTGCACCCAGACCTGGCGGCTCGTGTGGTGATCTCCCAACCCCAAGGCGAAGGCACGGTGCTGTTGACCGGCGATCAGGAGCTGGCCTTGACCCGGCTGCTCGACGACCTCGACCTCGCCGGCTGGGTCCAGGTCGAGGCGGCCGGCTCGCTGGCCCGACGGGTGCCGGGCGCCCCTCTGCAGCTGTCGGTCTCCGGGCGAGGGGTGCGGGTGCCCGGCGACGCGCAGCGCCAACCCCCTGCGTTCGATCCTGTCCCCGCAGTGCTGGTCCTCGGCGCGGTGTGGAGCGCCGTTCCCGCCACCAGCGCATACGGCGCCGCGCCGGCCTGGACGGTCCTGCCGGCAGTGGCGGCGTATCTGGGCGTCGCTGGGGCGCTGTGGGGACGTGGCGAGCAGGCCGGCGACGTGCGTCGCTGGGTGCCGAGGTTCACCATCGTCGCCGCGTTGACCGAGACCGCCATGATCACACCCCGGCTGCGTCAACCCTTCACCATCGGGGGCCAGCAGGCGTTCCCGTTCCTGAACCTGTTGATCCCCACCTTCATCACCGCGCCGCTCTACACCACCAGTGTCACCCGCCGCGACCGCCAGCTCCTCGCCGCCGCCGCCGCCGGTGTCGTGATGCTCGGCTGGGCCCGCTCGGCTCGGCCGCGGCGGCTCCTGCACCTCGTGCTGGACGCCAGCTGGTCCTTCACCTGGCTGCTCCAGATCGCCAAACTGCGCGACGCCATCGACCACGGCGCGGCACGGGCCGCCGTCGTCGCCGGCGATGAGGCCACGGCCACCACCCAGCGGGCCTACCGCGACGGCCAGGTGTTCGTGATCGAGCTCGTGACTCGGGCGGTCGAGGAGGCCGAGCAGCAGCTGGGCGAGCTCGACGGCCACGACCCGACCGTCGTCGCCGAGATCGCTCGCCGCCTCACCGAGGTGCGACGGCGCCTCGCCGACCTCCACCCGGCAGCCGCCTGAGTCGGCCGCGCGCGAACACGGGCCTTGTTTCGCGCGCCCCTCTGGGCTCAGCGTGGAGACAACCGCCCGGCCGATCGATGTGGCCACCGTCGCAATGCCCTCCCCGTGTTGTGGGGCGAGGCGTTCGGAGTCGCCGGCTAGGGCTGCGCGCTGAGCGGCGGGCGGGGTTGGTCGGAGGGATGAAAGGACGCTCGGATGAGGTGCTCGGTGATGTGGATCAGGGCCGCCACCCGACCGCTGCTCGCCGCGTCGGTCTTGGGGGGCGCGGTGTCGGCGATGGTGAACGTGACGGCGGACCCCGCGAGCGCGGCGAGCACCACGGTCGTGACGACCTGTGACGAGGCTTCGCTGCTGGCGGGGCTGGCCTCGGCGACGACCGTCACGTTCTCCTGCGCGGGCACCATCGCGTTGACCCATCCGATCGTCATCGCCGGAGCCCAGCCGGTCACCATCGACGGCACCGGGAGCACCGTGACCTTGGATGGCGGGTCGGCGACGCAGCTTCTCCAGGTGAGCGGCCAGCTGCACCTGGTCGACCTCACCCTCGACCACGGGAGCGTCACGGGCTCATCGGGCGCCGCCGGCACCGCGGGCACCCCGGGCACTGCGGGCGCGGGCGGCGCGGGCGGCAGCCCGGGTGCGCCCTTCGCGGCCGGCGGCAATGGCAGCGACGGCACCAACGGTACGGCGGGAACCGCGGGAAGCGTTGGCCGCGACGGCGGACTGGCCCAAGGAGGCGCCATGACCATCGCCGTCGGCGCCGCCGTGACACTCGACTCGGTCACGGTGCGCGACAGCACGGCGGTCGGCGGAGACGCCGGTCCGGGCGGCACCGGCGGCGACGGCGGACCCGCCGGCGGGGGCGGCGGCGGCGGTTCGGGTGGACTGGTGTGCAACAGCGTCATCGTCTACGGCGGCGGGGGCAGCGCGGGTACGGTCGGCACCGCGAACCCGCCGACCCCGAGCCTGGGTGGCTCCAACGGCGCGGCCCAGGGTCTCTCGGCGGGGAGCGGGTCCGGCGCCGGCGGCGGCAACGCCGGCAACGGGGGGCACGGCGGCAGCGCCGCCGACGGCGGGGCTGGCGGCCACGGCGGCGCCGCGGCCGGCGGAGCGATCTACAACGCGGGGACGTTGACGGTCAACTCCAGCATCTTCACCAACGACATCGCCCGGGGTGGACGCGGAGCGCTCGGTGGGCCCGGCGGATACGGAGGTCCCGGGGGCGAAGGCGGAGCCGGCGGCGACGCCTCCGCGTGCGGGTCGAGATCCGCTCCGGGCGGCAACGCCGGCCTCAGCGGCGTCAACGGCGACCCCGGTGGCGGGGGCAAAGGCGGCGACGGCGGCGACGCCCAGGGCGGCGCCATCTTCAACGCCGGCACGCTGACGGTCAACCCCGGCTCCTCGTTCCTCCTCGACCAGGCGCTCAGCGGCACCGCCGGCAACGGGGGAGACGCCGCTCCGGCGCTCGGAGGTGTCCAAGGAGAGGGTTCCTCTGCCGGGGCGCCGGGCGGTTCGCCAGCCAAGCCGACGGACCCGGCCAACGGGGCCGGCCACGGCGGTGGCGGAAACGGCGGCAACGCGGCGGGCGGCGCCATCGAAGACGCCGGCCAGCTGGTGGTCAACGGGACCAGCTTCACCGCTGACCTGGCGGTCGCCGCAGGTGGGGGCGACGATCCCGACTCGGTCATCGGGCTCGACGGATCGTCGGGCGCCGGCGGCGGCTATGTGATCCCGCCTCTCCCCGCCGGATACACCGCCGGCACCGGCGGCGACGCCGGCGCCGGCGGCGACGGTGTCGACGGCGCAGACGGCGGCAACGGCGGCAGCGCCCAGGGCGGCGCCATCGACAGCGGTTCGCCGACGTTGAGCTCGTTGACCTTCACCAACGACCAGGCCATCGGGGGCCTCGGCGCCGCGGGAGGCCCGGGCGGCAACGGCGGCAAGGGCGGCAACGGCGGTCCGGGGCCGACGACGCCCAGCAACGGCTACGCCGGCGCGGGAGGCAACGGCGGCGACGGGGGAGCCAGCGGCAGCGGCGGCGCTGCCGGTAGCGGCGGCAACTCGGCAGGCGGCGCCGTCGTGGCGTCGGGCACCGCCACCATCGGCGGGACCGGACTCACCTACTCCGGCGACCAGGTCGTCGCCGGCAACGCCGGCACAAGCGGTCTGGCCGGCACGTTCGGCCCCCTCGGCGATGCCGGGCCAGGAACGCCCGCCGGCACGGCCGGCAAAGACGGCACCGACGGGCTCAGCGGAGCACCCGGCCACGCCGGGACCGCCGTCGGCGCCGACTTCAGCGGCGCATCGATCACCACCACCGTCCCGACGTTCACGAGCGCGGCGGGGGTGTCGGTGCAAGCGGGGAGCGCGTTGCGGTTCGCGGTGACCGCCAACGGGTCGCCGACGCCGGCCATCACCGAATCGGGGAGGCTGCCGGGCGGGGTCACCTTCAGCGATGCCGGGAACGGCACCGCGTCGTTGGCCGGGACGCCGGCGGCGGCCGGCAGCTACCCGGTGACGCTCACCGCCACCAACACCCAAGGCCACGCCACCCAGACCTTCACGCTCACCGTCACAGCCGGACCGGCCGCGGCCATCGCAGCGTCGTCCGGCGCGGACCAGACCGCAGCGGTGTCGACACCGTTCGCGACGCCCCTGGCCGCTCAGGTGACCGACGCCTACGGGAACCCCGTGAGCGGGGCGACGGTGACGTTCAGCCCGCCGACGTCGGGCCCGTCAGGCTCGTTCAACGCCGGGCAGAACACCGCAGTCACCGGGCCCTCCGGTGTCGCCACCGCCGCCGTGTTCACCGCCAATGCCACCCCCGGCGCATACACCGTCAACGCCACCGCCGCCGGCGTCACCACACCAGCCTCCTTCCCCCTCACCAACACCCCAGCCGGGACACAGGTCACCCTCCAACTCTCCGGGAGCCTCACCTACACCGGGGGCGGTCCGATCACCGGCAGCTTCGCCGTGTCGCCCACCACCGGGCCCTTGACCTCCATCACCGGCACCGCGACCTTCCCCGGCCTCCATGGCGGCAATGCCACCATCACCATCCAGATCCGCCGGCTCTTCGGGGTGCTCATCGGGACCATCCGAATCACCGACGCCGGCGCACACCTCGACACCACCGCATTCGTGCTCGCCCCCCGGATCGCCCGCGTCGGCGCCGACGGGGCAACCGGAACAGCGTCCGGCGCGATCCTGGTCGGCCGGCGGCTCTCGCCCTACATCCTCGTCTGGACCATCACGAGCCCATGACCATCTCAAACCCGCACGCCGCCACACCCCACCCCAGCCCGCCCAGATCACCAACTCCGGGCTGCCCACCATCCC
>Ga0209698_10005187_pt1 | contig 14159 bp, 19 predicted proteins | sample LitLauG_LLR_2012_FD_187203 | JGI IMG/M metagenome (GOLD analysis project Ga0209698, IMG submission 187203) | Freshwater sediment microbial communities from Pennsylvania, USA - Little Laurel Run_MetaG_LLR_2012 (SPAdes) (version 2) | ecosystem: Environmental > Aquatic > Freshwater > Creek >... | reverse complement strand
GGATCAGGCTGCTGTGGCCGCGATCAGTGCGTCGAATCCGCTGCCACCGCTGCCGACGGAGTTTCGCGGGGACCGCGTCGTGCTGCAGATGACGTTTCAATATAATATGCCGCGGTAGGGTAGTGCACGGGAGATCTGAGGCAGGAACGCGTATGGACGAGAGCGGGAGACCAGCGATAAACAGGCGGCTGTGGAGCGCGCTGGCGGCGTATGCGGTTCTGGGGGGGATAGCCTTCGCGCGGCTGCACGGGACGATGCTCTATGCCGTGCTCATTCTGTTTGCGGGGCTCATGGCGAAGACTGTGATTGCCGATCTGGCGGGTTGGAGCGCCGGAAGCGGGAACGCGGAAGCCAATACCGTGGTGGAACAGGCAGACGAACCGGAAGCCCGAAATGGTCCGGGAGTCCCGTAGCGGGATTCGGCGGGGCGGCAAGTAGTTGAGCCGTATAGGGAACTGGGGGAGAAGAAATGGCGAATGCCGTGCAATCTCGGCAACTAAATGCCGCCGCCCTCAGCCCCCCAAAAGAGTGACAGCGAGCGGGACGAGCTCGTCCTGCAACATTTGCCCCTGGTGCGGGCAATCGCGGTCCGCGTTTACGAAAATCTGCCTGTGCACGTGGATCTGGACGATCTGATTCACGCGGGAATCATGGGGCTTTTCGATGCGGCGCAGAAGTACAATGGCGAAAAGCAGGTGACGTTCCAGGGCTATGCGAAGCACCGGATCAAAGGCGCGATCCTCGACAGCCTGCGCGATATGGACTGGGCGTCGCGCGATCTGCGGCGCAGGCATAAGCAACTCGAGGCGGCGACGCGCGAGTTGCAGGCGGCGATGGAGCGGGCGCCTACCGAAGCCGAGATCGCGGAGAAGATGGGGATGGACATCGGTCGCTGGCGGCAGGTGGCGATCGAACTGCGGATGGTGGGGCTGCTGTCGGCCTCCAGCCGCCCTCCCGAGAGCGAGAACCAGAACGTTCCTGAGTTTCCGGCCGGCGATGAACTGAATCCGGACGTGCTGACGGGGCATTGGCAGCTTCGGTCGGTATTATCGGAGGCGATGAAAGAGTTGCCCGATCGGTACCAGATGGTGATTGGTCTGTACTATCTGGGCGGCAAGACCATGCGGGAAATTGGCGACCGCATGGGAATCAACGAGAGCCGGGTTTCGCAGATCCATCGGGCCGCGCTGGAGAAGATGGCGACGAGTCTGCAGGCGGCAGGAATTCATTCGGCCGAGAGCGTACTGTAGCGCTACTTTACTTGGTGACGGCTGGTTTGGTTGGCGAGTCTTTGGTCACCGGATTTTTTGCCGCAAGCATGGCATCGATGGTGGCCTGCGTGATGGGGTGGTAATGCGGTCGGGCCTTCTCGTATATGGCAGCGGCGCGCTGGGCGTCCAGGGCTTCGTAAAGCGGCTTGACGTATTTGCGGCGGCCGACCGTGGTGAGAAATTCTTCGAGGCGCGCGGAGGCGGGTTCGTACTGATTGCGAATCCCGATGAGCAGCCATTCCTGCAGAATTTCGTCGTTATGCGATTCGGTGAAATGGAACTCAGAATCGAGGCGGCGCAATTGAGCGGCGTCCAGCTTTGCGGGCAGGCCGCGGAGGAAGTGAAGCCACTCGTGGGTGCTCCATGCAGCGGTATGGATTTCGCGCCGGTCGAGCCAGGCAGCCACATCCCGATCGATGGCCGCGAAGACAGCGACGTTCGGAGCGGGGGCTGACGCGGGAAGTCCAGGTTTGGTGAGCCATTCGTTTACCGGAATACGCGCGGCAAGCGCCGCGTCTGTGGACAGCAGGTGCTGGCGCATCCAGTCCATGGCCGTAGCCGTGGTGATGCTCTGGAAAGCGAAGTTATCGAAGTAGGCCTTGAGATACTCATCGAGCTTCGGGCGTCCGTAAACGCCCTCCACCTGACGGAGGAACAGCGCGCCTTTTTCATAAGCCACGTTGCTGACGCCGTCATCGGGGTCGCGTCCGGCGAGATCGATTTCGAGAAGCTGGTCGCCGGGCGGGAGTTTGGCAAGGTCCTCACGAAGATCCTGGTAGCCGAGTTCAGCTTCCATGGCGGCGCGGCGGGGACCGTAGAGCTCTTCAAGCATGCGCCGTTCAATATAAACGGTAAAGCCCTCATTCAGCCAGAAGTCGCTCCAAGTGGCGTTGGTCACCAGATTCCCTGACCAGGAGTGCGCCATCTCGTGAGCCACCAGGGAGACCAGGCTCCTATCGCCCGCGATTACGGTTGGCGTGGCGAACGTCAGCCGCGGGTTCTCCATGCCACCAAAAGGGAAGCTGGGCGGCAGGACGAGAACATCGTAGCGCTCCCATCTGTAAGGTCCGTACAACTTTTCGGCGGCCTCGAGCATCTTCTCCATATCGGAGAATTCAGAAGCGGCCCGTTCGAGGATGGCGGGCTCGGCCCAGACGCCGGTGCGCGGGCCTGTGGGCTGGAACTTCAGATCGCCCACTGCGAGAGCGATGAGGTAAGGCGGGATGGGTTGTTCGAGGACAAAACGGCAGTCGGGTTTGGCGTCTGAGCCATCGCCCGAAGCCGGACAGTTGGCGGCGCTCATGGCGGCGGTAAGGCCGGCCGGCACGTGGATGCGGGCCTCGTAGGTAATACGCACGCCGGGCGAATCCTGCAGCGGAATCCAGCTGCGGGCGTGGATCGCCTGGGATTGCGTGTAGAGGAACGGATATTTGCCGCCGGCGGTTTGCTCGGGCGCGAGCCACTGGAGCGCCGAGGCCGTGGGCGCGGTGGAGTAACGGATGCGGACGAGCTTCGTGTCGGCCGCGATGTCGATGGCGAGCGGAGAGCCGAGGATGCGGTCGGCCTTGCCGAGCGAGAAGCGGGCTTCGCGCCAGACGGTGCCATCGGGAGAAACTTCCGTCTCGTCGATTTGCAGGGAGCGGGAATCGAGGACGAGCTGTTTGATCGCCGGGTTTGGATGTTCGATGGTCAGAATCGCGGTGCCGCGCAGAGTGTGCTGCTCGAAGACAACGTCGAGATCGAGGCTCAGATGGCGCACGCGGGCGTCGTTCGGATTGCCATAGGAATGGATGTCTTTGGCAACGGGCTGGATGGCCGGAGATTTGGGAGAACAGGCAGACATAAGAAGGGCGGCAAATGCGGCTGATATCGAGTGACGGATCAATTAACGATTATCATCCCAAAGGTATGAAAACTGGACAAAATCCTCGTTGGAACCCACGAGATGCGGGACGCGTATGAGAAGATTAGTCTTACAGCCCTGTCCGCTCGCAGTTAAGCTGAACATGAACTGGAAAAAATCCATCTTTTTACTCTTGGCCCTCGGTTCGCTCGTCAATGCCGGGGCGCAACAGACTGCGTCGCCGAATGTGACAGGCGGGCCTCTGGCTCAGCCCGTGGCCCTTGCATCGTCGAGCGCCGCCTCGGGCAGCTCATCGAGCAACTCATTGGGCAACTCATCCAGCACTGCGGCGACACCTCTGGTAGCGATCCTGCCCGGGGATAAAGGCTCCACCACGGATAAGCACGCTTTCGGCGTCCTGCCCAACTATCGGACAGCAGACGGAACGCAACCCTACATCGCGCTGACCACCAAACAGAAGTACACCGTTGCGACGCGCGATACCCTCGACGGGCCATCCTATGCGCTCGCGAGTGCGTTCTCGGGCCTCGCGCAGTTAACCGACTCCAATCCTTCTTTCGGGCAGGGAGTGAAGGGCTATGCGCGCCGTTATGCGACAGCTCTGGCCGATCAGGATCTGGGCAATTTTATGACTGAGGCGATCATCCCTGCGGCGCTGCACGAGGATCCCCGATATTTCCGCAAAGGTACCGGCGGAAGATGGGGCCGGGTTGGTTATGCCCTGACCCGCGTGCTGATTGCTCATGACGACAAAGGTCACCTGTGCTTCAACACGTCGGAAATTCTGGGGAACGGCATTGCCGCATCCATCGGCAACCTTTACTATCCCGACGCGCGAGGCTTCTCCGATACTATGCAGCGGGCGGGGATCCAGGTGGGTACCGATGCGATTTCCGGCGTGCTGAAAGAATTCTGGCCCGATGTGAAGTCGTGGTATCAGCACCGTGGCGAGAGACGCGAAGCCGCTTCGAAACGCGCAGGCTTGTAAGGACGGCGGGCGGCACTTTTGCTATCGAAGGCGTGACGCTGAAGCCCTCGGCACCCGCATCAAACTAACTAAAAAAGGGAAGCCGCCCGGAACGAGCAGCTTCCCTTTTTGCGTGTTACGGAGTACGAGTTACTCGTCGCGCGTTACGTTGACTGTGATCTCCGCCGTGACTTCCCGGTGCAGCCGGATGGTCACCTTGTGTTCGCCAAGCGTGCGGATGGGCTCCTCGAGCTGAATCTTGCGACGCTCGATGTTGTACTTCTGAGCCGTCAGCCCGTCGGCAATATCGGCCGCCGTGACGGAGCCGAAGAGCTGATCGTTCTCGCCGGCCTTGCGCGAAATGGTGACAGTCACCGTGCTCAGGAGTTTGGCGAGATCCGCCGCTTCCCCTTCGAGCCTGGCTTCCTTGCGCAGGTGCGACTGGCGCTCCTGCTCCACGATCTTGCGATTGGAATCGGTAGCGGCGACGGCGAGTTTCCTGGGCAGCAGGAAATTGCGCGCGTAGCCGGGCGCGACCTTTACCACGTCGCCGCGGACGCCGAGGTTGTCGATATCTTCCCGAAGAATGATTTCCATAGGCATGGGTTGATCTCCTCTATACTGCGGCCGCGAACGGCAGCAGGGCGATGTTGCGGGCTTTCAGAATGGCGTCTGTCAGGCGGCGCTGGTGAGGCGCGCAGACGCCGGAAATACGGCGCGGAACAATCTTGCCACGCTCGGCGATGAAGGCCTGGAGCGTGCGGATGTCCTTGTAGTTGATGTCGTCCATCTTCTCCATGCAGAAGCGGCAGACTTTCTTGCGACGGAAATATTGCTTCTTACCCACGGCGGCGGCTTTATCCCCGCCGGTGGGGCGCTGGTTGGCAGCGATCGGTCTTCCACCTTTTTGTTCAGCCATTGTGAGATCTCCTTATTCGGTCGGTGCGCCTGGCGCCGGGTGAGCCGGAGCCGCGGCCGGGGTTGCAACAGGCGCCGCTGCGGGCGACGCAACAGGTGCGGCCGCTGCGGGCGCCGCTGGTGCAGGTGCGGGAGCCGCCGGAGCGGCCACAGGCGCGCCGGGCATGGCATGGCCACCTTCGCTGCCACCGCCGAGCATCTGTTGCGCGAGCGAAGGCTGGGGAGCCGCCGCCTGCGGACGCCGATGGGCACGCTTGTCACGCTGCTTCTTCCGCTTCTCCACGCGCTTCAGGGTTTCATCGATGCGCACGGTGAGGTACTTGATCACCGAATCCTGCACGCGCAGGCGCCGCTCGAATTCGTGTACGGTGGCGGGCTCGGCGGTGAACTGCAGGAGCACGTACTGGCCTTCGCGGTTCTTTTCCACCCGGTAAGCCAGCCTGCGCTTACCCCACTTTTCGACCTTATCGATGGTCCCACCGGATGTGGTGACGGTCTTCGATATTTGTTCGACGAGGTGGTCAACCTCTTCTTCTGTCGCATCGGGTTTGACGATGAACAGATTTTCGTAGATTCTCATTATTCCTCTGTAGAGCCTGGGGCGCGACGATTGAATTTCGCCATGGACATTTCGACGCCTTCAGCGATAACGGATTCGGCTGCGTCGGCGGCCAGGCCGACAAACGAATCCAGGGTTTCATTTTGCTGCCGTGTAAAACGCGACAACACATAATCGGCTCCGCTGGCGAGGCGGTGGCCGGGATGGATGCCCATCCGGATACGGGGAAAATCCTGCGTGCCAAGTTTGGCGATCACGTCGGTGACGCCATTGTGCCCGGCAGGCGAGCCCTTCGGGCGCACACGAAGCGTGCCCCAGGGAAGGTCAAGCTCATCGTAGATCAATAGAAGCCCGGACGGGACAAGCAGAAGCTCGGCAGGCGTCGCCTCGTTACGGGCTTCCTCACGGTCGAGGAGGCCCTTAACGGCGATGCCGCTGAGATTCATAAACGTCTGTGGCTTGATTAACAACACGGTTTTACCGCCGATGGTTCCCTGGCCAATGAGGGCCTGGCATTCCTTCCGCGTCACACGAATGTTGTGACGGGCGGCGAGACAATCCACCACGAGAAACCCCAGATTATGCGGGGTCGCGGCGTACTGCTCGCCGGGATTACCGAGGCCGGCGACCAGAAACATCCCCGGCTATTTCTTCTTGGCTGCGGGAGCCTTCGCCGCGGGTGCAGCCTTGCCGGCCGGAGCTGCCTTGGCGTCGTCTTCCTTCTTGCCCTTCTTCGCGGCGACTTCCGGTTCGGCCACAGCGGCGGCATCGGCAACCACGACTTCCTCACGGACGCCGACAACGTGCGCAATCACCACTTCCGGCGCGGCGAGAATGCGAACGCCTTCGCCGACCTTCAGATCGGAAATGCGGACGCTCATACCGACCATCAGTTCGGTGACATCCACCGAATACTCGTCCGGAATCCGGTCCGGAATGCACTCCACTTCCACGAAGCGCGTGGGCACTTCGAGGATGCCGCCCTGCTGCTTGACGCCTTTGGCTTCACCATGCACGTGCACGGGAACCGGGACGCGCAGCTTGCGGGTCAGATCGATCCGTTTGAAATCGATATGCATCAGCGTGCCCTTGACGGGGTGATACTGCTCTTCGGCCACGATGACAGGGGTCTTTTCGACGCCAAGCACTTCCACGTCGAAGATGGAGTTGTGGCCAGTCCGGCTGCGGAGGATCTTGGTGACGTCCTTCGGATTCACCGAAACGGCGACGGGATCTTTGAAAGCCCCGTAAATGACGGCCGGGATGCGGCCAGTGACGCGCACGCGGCGCGCTTCGTTCTTGCCGCGGGATGAGCGCGGCTCGGCTGTGACTACTGTTTCAATTCTCAACTTCCAGCTCCTTGCGCGTATGTTGCGGGGGCAAGTCCGTTTGAGCCCGCCGCGCGATAGACAAATTCGCACAAACGAACCCAGTCGTGGGTTGCACCGAACAACGACGCGTCGTAATCAGTACTGTCTGAACTACAAACGCTTCTTACCGCTCCCTTACGGTCGCGGCTCAGTAAGAACCTATGCGAACAGCATCGAGACCGAGGTTTCTTCGTGGATCGACTGAACCGCCCGGGCCAGCAGCGGAGCGACCGATAAAACCCTGATCTTGCCCGAATTCTTCGCTTCTTCGGAAAGCGGGATCGAACTCGATACCACCACTTCCCGCAACTTCGAATCCCGAATCCGCTGCACTGCCGGACCGGAAAACACCGCATGCGTTGCACAGGCCGTGACGCTTGCCGCGCCATGCTCGAGCAACGCTTCCGCGCCTTTGACCAGAGTGCCGGCGGTATCGATCAAATCGTCCACAATCAGGCAGTTCTGGCCTTCCACATCACCGACGACATTCATCACTTCGGCGACGTTTGCTTCTTCCCGGCGTTTATCGATAATGGCCAGCCGCCCGTTGAGGCGCTTGGCTACCGACCGGGCCCGTTCCACACCTCCGGCATCGGGCGAAACCACCGTCAGATCGGACATGCTTTGCGGCTTGAAATGGTCGATCATCACCGGGCGAAAAAACAAATGATCCACCGGAACGTTAAAGAAACCCTGAATCTGCGCCGCGTGCAGATCCAGCGCCATGATCCGGTCCGCGCCCGCCGTTTCCAGCAGGGAAGCCACAAGCTTGGCCGAAATCGGTACCCTCGGCTTATCCTTGCGGTCCTGTCGACCGTACCCATAATAGGGTAGCACTGCGGTAATGCGCTCGGCCGAGGACCGCTTGAGGGCGTCCATGATGCAGAGCACCTCCATCAGGTGGGCGTCGACCGGCGTACAGGTGGGCTGGACGACGAAACAATCGGCGCCCCGCACATTTTCGAGGATCTGAAGATTAATTTCGCCGTCGGAGAAGCGCTTCAGGCGCATCAGGCCGATATCGAGCCCGAGCTGCTGGCACATCTCTTCGGCGAGTGCGGAATTAGCCGTGCCGGTAAAAATCTTGATGCGGTCCGGGTTCATCGCGCGTACGGGCTTTGGGGCGGCCATAGGTTAGGTTCGATATGCGGGGCGAGCGCGCGATTCCAGGCGGAGCGGTAACGCGCGCGGGTCAGGAACGATATCGGATAAAGCCTTTCTCTTGCTGACTGATCTTGCGCGGACAGGTCATTTGCAAACAACTTTTTTGCTGCTTCGAGCCGTCCCTTGTCCGCGAAGATCCCGAAAACAGAGGAGCCGCTTCCGGTCATTGCCGCAGGATCAGCGCCCGAACGGAGGAGGCGCTGCTTGATTTGCCGGAGTTCGGGATGCCGGTGGAACACTACGCCTTCGAAGTCATTCTTATCGATTCGAATGATCTTTTCGGATTCCGCGACCTCGAGCCCCCCGATGCCCTGCCAGATTTCGCGCTGGAAAGTAACAAGTTTATTTTGTAACTCAATTGATGTCAATTGTGTTGACAGATCGCGGTAGGCTTCGGCGGTAGAAGAGTGCACGTTTGGGGCGATGAGCAGGCCGCGCGCAGGGGGGAAATCGGGCAGAGGGTAGAGCTCTTCGCCGCGTCCGAGTCCCAGGGCTGTGCCGCCGTGGAGAAAGAAGGGCACGTCGCTGCCCAGCTGAGCTGCGATGGCGGCAAGGCGATCCGGTGGCAGTCTCTTGCGGAGGAGCACGGGAAGGGCGAGGAGGATGGCCGCAGCGTCGGTAGAGCCCCCGCCGAGGCCTGCGCCCATGGGGATTTTCTTCTTCAGGGAAATCGTGATATGCGATTGAATCTTCAGTGTTTCAAGGATGCAATGTGAGGCCCGGGCCACCAGGTTATCGGCGATATCCGGCGTGCCGTGAACCTCGATTTTCGTGGAGCGGGCGCGGGTGACGGAAAGCGTGATCCGGTCGGCGAGGGAGATGGTCTGAAAGATGGTGCGGAGTTCGTGATAGCCGTCCGGACGTTTGTAAAGGACACGCAGACCGAGGTTCAGCTTGGCGAAAGCGCGAAGGGTAACCTCGATCTTCATGTTCGGAACTGAGGTGTCATTTGTCGTACTGGAGCAAGGAAAAGACGTCGTACCCAGCCAGTTTTTCGCGTCCGCCGAGGAAGGTCAGCTCCACGAGAACTCCGATGCCGGCAACTTTGCCGCCCAGATCTTCGACCAGGCGCGCAGCAGCTTTGGCCGTGCCGCCGGTGGCGAGCAGGTCGTCGACAATCAGGACACTGCTGCCGGGGTGGACGGCGTCACGGTGGATTTCGAGGGTATCCTGGCCGTACTCCAGATCGTAGGAAACGCGCGCTCGCTCCGCCGGGAGTTTGCCGGGCTTGCGGACCGGGACGAAGCCGGAACCGAGGGCGTAGGCCAGCGCGGGGGCAAAAATGAAGCCACGGGCTTCGATGCCTAGAATGGCATCGGGCGTCACCCCTGCATAGTGGCTGCTGAAGCCGTCGATGACGCCTTTGAGGCCGGCCTTGTCTTTCAATAGCGTGGTTATGTCGTAGAAAAGAATGCCAGGTTTGGGGAAGTCCGGCACTTCACGGATGAGTTTCTTGAGTTGATCCAATTTTGAGGCCGCCTGGGCTGTGCGCGATACGTTTACGCGCTGCGAAAGGAATTCAATTGTTGCACGGCGGCTTCGCGTTCTTCAACCCCGCGAACCTCAGCCATGCGGGGACCAAGGTGCAGGTGTCCGGCGAGACGGTTGAGCTGGTCTGGCGTGCCGACGGCGTAGACGTGGACCCGGCCGTCGTCGATATTTCGTACCCAGCCAGTGACACCGATTTCGACGGCCAGGCTTTTCACGAACCAGCGGAAGCCGACGCCCTGCACGCGGCCGGAGACGTGCCATTCGCGAGCTGTATGGTCCTTGTGTGAAGGCATATTTATGTTTTTATGCTAGCTTGAAATCATGCGAACGACCATCGATCTCCCCGACGAGTTGTTCCGCCGTACCAAATCGCTCGCAGCCTCCCGGGGACTCACCCTGAAGCAATTCATCATCGACGCCGTGGAGCGCGAGATTGAACCCGTGAGCCAGATTAAGACCGTCCGCGAGCGCCCGCCTTTGCCGGTTATTCATCTGGAACCCGGTTACAAACTGAGTTTGAAGAACTTCGACTTCGATGACCTGCTTTCCTGATATTAACGTCTGGATCGCGCTCACCGTTGCCGGGCACGAGCATCACGAAGCGGCCACTGAATGGTATGCCGGCGCGGAATGGGACACGCTCGTTGTTTCTCGTATCACGCAAATGGGTTTCCTGCGGCTGCTCACAAACAAGCACGTTATGAAGAAGCAGGTCGCCAACTCTGAAGGGGCGTGGGCCATAGTCGATGAGTTGCGCCGCAACCCGGCGATCCGTTTCGCCCTGGAGCCACCCGGTATCGAAACGGTCTGGCGAAAACTAACCGCCGGCATGGATCACAGTCCGAACGCGTGGACCGACGCCTGGCTGGCGGCGTTTGCGATCCGTACCGGCTATACGCTCGTCACGTTCGACCAAGGGCTGCAAAGATTCGCACCGGCGCCGCTGCAGATTCTGGACGTTGCTGGCTAAGTCCCTTCGGCAGAAGGAGTCAGAACAAAGTCGGATGATCTTCCGGTGCCCGTTTGGCTCGCTTGGGCCGCAGCGGGCTGCCCACAATACCGAGGATCTGGATGCTCCGAAGCGCCTGGCGGGGGACGAATACCTTCTGGTTGTTCGAGTCCGGTTCCGGCGGCGTCACGGTGAAGCCCGCGGGCTCCCATGCGAGCAGGTCGTTGGGGAGAATGCCGTCCAGCACTTCGCCATCGCGAAAGAGCATCCGAACCCAAACGCCTTCGAGCTTAGGGCGGGTCTGGAAGATGCGGGAAGGGTCGGGGCCGGCTTCGAAGTCCTTGACGAAGTTGACGCTGCGGACCTCGTCGTAAGGGAGCAAAGCCAGCGCCCCGTCCTGGCGAAGGAGTTCTACGGCAGTAGGCTGGAGGTAGCTGTAGAGGTTTACAAAGCCAGCGAGGTTTTCGCGGTCGAAGCGCCGGACAATGACCTTTTTCGCGGTAGACGCTGCCACGGTTCGCTCAAGTCCGGCAGGTCCGGCAGGCCAGTCCAGCCGGGGCCGGGAATCCGGTCAGCTTGCACGTTCGTACCGGAATTGATTTAAACATTTTCGCGAGTATTGTATCATTGCACGAAAGGGACCGAGGAAATTGACAGAATCGTCAAACAGCCCGGAATCCGCGATCTCACGCGGAATCAGGGGGTTCCTTGCCTTCTGCCGGATGGAAAAGGGGCTTGCTAAGAACTCGCTGGAGGCCTATGGCCGGGATCTGGCGGGTCTGCGGGTGTTTGCAGAGGCCAACCTCGCCGGGGCACTGCCTGAGGAAGAACATTTAAAGCAGTACGTTAACGTGCTGTATAAAAATGACTTGAGCAGCCGCTCCATAGCCCGGCATTTGAGCGCGATCCGCAACTTGTACCACTTCCTGTGTGCGGAAGAGATCGTCGCGAAAGACCCAACAGAACACCTGGTCAGCCCAAAGCAGTGGGCGACGATTCCGAAGTTCCTGAACCGGGAGCAAATTGAGAAGCTGGTAGCGGCTCCGGACATTTCCATCCCGACGGGAGTGCGTGACCGGGCGATGCTGGAACTCCTGTATGCCACCGGAATCCGCGTGACCGAATTAATCCAGCTACAGTTGTCGGCTATAGATTTTGGCTTGGGGCTGGTGCGGGTTACGGGGAAGGGCAACAAACAGCGGATCGTCCCGGTACACCGAGGCTCGCTGCAGGCAATTGAGGACTACTGCCGGGAGAGCCGGCCAGCGTTGCTGAAGGGCCGTCCGTCCGGGGCGTTATTCGTCACGGCGCGCGGCGGGCCGATGACGCGCCAGGCATTCTGGGCTGCCATCAAAACGCATGGCCGGAAGGCCGGTATTTTTCATCATCTTTCGCCGCATGTGCTGCGGCACACGTTTGCGACACATCTTCTGGAAGGCGGGGCCGATCTGCGGAGTCTGCAGACCATGTTGGGCCACGCCGACCTTTCCACAACCGAAATTTATACCCACGTAGTGCGCTCACGTCTGCGCGATACGCTGGATCGACACCACCCGAGAGCCTGATTCCATGAGCGATTACATGTTCGTGTTAGAGAGCCATCTCGACGCCGGCCAAAACCGGGCCGTCACCGAGATGCAGCGCATTGCGACGGAGGCCACGATGAATGTCTGGCTGACGGGTGGGGCAATGCGGGACATGTTGCGCGGTGCGCGAATCGTGGACCTCGACTTCACGGTAGAACGTGACGCCCTGAAACTGGGCAAGGCGCTGGCGCAGGCCATGGGCGGCCAGGTGACGGGAGAAGATCCGCTGAAGCGCTGGGTGGAACTGGAACTGGCGGGCGGCACTCGTGCATCGGTGGCGAACGCGCGTGTGGAGCGGTTTTCGAAGCCGGCCGGCAAGCCGCAGATTTCACCGGCGCCGATTCATGAAGACCTTCTGCGGAGGGATTTTTCCATCAACGCGATTGCGCTGTCGCTGAATCGGGGGTCGCGCGGGCTGCTGATCGACCCGGCAAACGGGCAGGCGGATCTGACGAATCGCGAACTGCGGACAGCGAACTCGTACGCGTTTTACGACGACCCGTCGCGTATTTTCCGGTTGATCCGCTTCCAGCACACGCTGGGGTTTGAGATCTCGGCGCGGGCGCAGTCGCAGCTGGAAAACGCGTTGCTGGAGGGATACCAGAAGGCGGCTCCGGCAACTTCGCTGGCGGCGGAGATCAAGGCGCTGGCGGCGAGTCCGAATGCGGTACCGGCGCTCGAAGCCTACGACAAGCTGGGGCTGCTGAAGGTGATTTCGCCGGCGCTGACGGGGGCGAAGCTGAACGGCCCGGGCCTCGCGAAGTTCGAAAAGCTTGTGAACGGAGTGCTGCCGCCGGGAACCACGGGCGGATGGCTCGCCTTCCTGACGATCCTGCTGGAGAAGCTGAGTCCGAAGGAGCGCGCCGAAGTGCTGCACGCGTTTGAACTGCCGAAGGCGGAGGCCGAGGGGCTGAAGAAGCTGGAGGCAGCAGCCAAGAAGCTGGAATCGACGCTGAAGTCGGCGAAGGTCAGCAAGCCGTCGCACGTGTACGATGCGCTGGCGCACGCCTCGACCGACGAGGTGCTGATGGTGCTGGAGCATTCGGAGCACCGCGTGGTCCAGGACCGGATTCGCACCTTCTACAGCAAGTATCTGCCGCTGGCGCAGGAAGTGACCGAGGAGCAAGTGGTGGCGACTGGCGTGAAGCCGGGGACGCCGAAGTATGAGAAGGCGTACAAGGCGATGGTGACGCAGCATTTGAACGCGCGTCCGCGGAAAATAGTGGAGCCGGAACCGGAACCCGTGCCCGCGTCGCCGCCGATTGTGGCAGGGCGAGGGCCAAGGAAGTAAGGGGTTCAGTGCTGTCGGAACCAGACGACGACTACATCGACGATCCGGTTAAGTTTTATTTACGCGAGGCTTGTAGTTTCCCGCCAATGAGCTCGGAAGAGGAGCGCGACCTGTCTTGGCATATTCGTGCGGGGGACGAGCAGGCAGACGCCGCCGAACTGAGGCTGGTTGAAGTGAATCTCCCGTTAGTTGTGTCGATCGCTGAACGATACCAAGACCAGGGCATTCATATATTGGATTTGATTCGGGTGGGGAACAATGCCGTGTTTCTGGCGGTCAAAACTTTCGCCGGTACCCCTGCCGACATTAGGTTTTCAACTTACGCGGCTCCGTGCATCGAACAAGCCATCGAAGAGTACATCGCCTATTCGAAATTGGCGGGTGTATAGGCTTGATCAACGCGGAACAACCAAAAAACCCGTCTCATCGTCTCCAAAAACTTCACTCCGCGCGCGTCCATGGAGCCAATAGATGGCGGCCGTGTAGGCGCAGATGATGGCGTCGAGGCGATCCTCCACATGCTTGCGCGCGATGCCGCCCGTCGCTGGGATTGTGGGCAGGGAAGGGAAGACACACGGGGGATCGGCGATCTTCAGCAAAGCGACCAGTCGACGGAGTTTGCGCAGACCCGCGAGGCGTTCGGCTACGGAGCCTTTCTTGTACAGCAACCGGTAGTCGAGTCCGAACAGATTGACGATTGCGGCGTGGGGGAAGACTTCAATCTGGTAG
>Ga0209698_10005184_pt1 | contig 14162 bp, 12 predicted proteins | sample LitLauG_LLR_2012_FD_187203 | JGI IMG/M metagenome (GOLD analysis project Ga0209698, IMG submission 187203) | Freshwater sediment microbial communities from Pennsylvania, USA - Little Laurel Run_MetaG_LLR_2012 (SPAdes) (version 2) | ecosystem: Environmental > Aquatic > Freshwater > Creek >... | reverse complement strand
GAGCGTCGAGGGCGTGATCGGCGACTCCGACCCGGTGGCCGCGGTCCAGGACGCGATCAACCTGCGCGGCTTCGACGAGATCATCATCTCGACGCTCTCGCCGAGGCTCTCGCGCTGGCTGAAGCTCGACCTGCCCAGCAAGGTCTCCGGCATGGGCCTGCCCGTGCACACCGTGACGCCCGCCGATGAGGACGCGGGCGCGGGCACCGGCGCGCTGCACGCCGCCGGACACGCCTGAGCCCGCGAGCGCTCGCGCGGCCGCAGCGACGCCACGGCGCCCGCCGCGGCGATACAGTTCATCGCGCGCGCCCAGCTAGCTCAGTTGGTAGAGCACTTCCATGGTAAGGATGTAATCCTGCCGAGTTTGCTGGGTGTTCGGCCGTAAAATGGCCTGATTTCGTCCGGTTCTCGCGATAGGGTGTGCCATGGATGTGCCATCGGCACCCACATCGACCTAGGCGCTGGCGTCCGTGAGCATCCAGCGATACGAGACTGCGGACGGCTCGCGGTGGCGGGTCCGCTGGCGCGAGCCCAGTGGCCAGATGCGCTCGCGGACGGTGGCCAGCAAGAGCGAAGCCGCTGCGCTCGATGCCGACCTGCGGTCGCGCAAATTCAAGGGCGACGCGCTCCCCCGCCCCGGACGCGAGACACTTGCCGCCGCGTATGACGAGTGGTGGCGGCTACGGGGATCACAGCTCTCGCCCAACACCCAGCGCACCTACCAGGCGGTCTGGCGAGCCCACGTCCAGGAGCGATTCGACTTTCATCGCATCAGCGAGCTGGCGTCCGACCCCCAGCTGTTGGAGGAGCTGACCGCCGACATGCGGGACCGCGGCGTAGGGCCGGCGGCCCAGCGAAAGGTGCTCGCCGTCATGTCCGCGGTGCTGACCGCTGCCGTCCAGTGGAAGAAGATCGCGACCAATCCGGTGCGGCAGGTTCCCAAGCCTCCCGCGACCCGCCAGCGCCACCCTCATCCGTTTCCCCCCGTAGTTGTGGAGCGCATCCGCCTGCGAATGCAGCGGCGGCGCACCATGGACAAGACCAGTCGCCGCGCAGTTGGCGACGCATGCCTCGTAACCCTGCTCAGCTATGCCGGGCTGAGACCAGGTGAGGCGCTGGCGCTCCGCTTCAGTGACATCGGCAAGCGCACCATTGGGATCGACAAGGCGGTCAGCGACGGCAGGGAGGCTCCGACCAAGACCAGGAGCATCCGATCGGTCCCGCTGGTCGAACCGCTCCGCGAAGACCTCGACGACTGGGAGTCGCGCCGCCGTCCAGCCAGCCCTCACGAGCTTCTCTTCCCTTCCCATGACGGCGGCCATTGGTCGGACTCGGAATTCCGCAACTGGCGCCACCGGGTATGGAGGCCCGTACTCCAGGGCCTCTCTGACCAGCCGGGCCTCGCCCCACTCGCCACCGCCCGCCCCTACGACTGCCGTGGGTCATTCGTCAGCCTGCAGCTGCGGGCAGGGGCAAGCCCCCTAGAGGTCGCCGCCTGGGCTGGGCATTCGCCGCAGGTCATGTTCAGGCACTACGCCAACGTGATCGAGGAGCTCGTCGGTGAGCCGAGGCTCCCCGCGGACCAGCAGATCAGGAGGGCTCGCAGCGTAGTTGCCGACGCGGCGCGGCAGGAGCTCGATGAACTCATCGCCGACATACTCCAGCGTCCGACCCTGGCCGCATCGGGCGGGTCCGGCGCGGCATGCGTGCTGTACGGGCCGACGAGTCGGTCATAACTCGCCATCGGTACGCCCGATTCGAGCGGAGCAATCAGGTCAACGGTTAGCATCTCGTGCGAGCGTTACCAGCCTCACTTTGGAGACCACTGTGTCCGACCTTCGTCGGAGCCTCATGCTCCTCCCGGCGATTCTCCTGCTGGCCGCCTGCGGATCCTCGGCCGACTCGGCCGGCGCCAGCCCGAGCCCAAGCCAGACGCCCTGTCCGGCGACCCCATACGCGTCCTCAAGCCCGGGCACAGTGACCTACCTGTACGACTGCAACGGTCGCCGGGTCGTGCCGTCACAGAGCGGCGGATCCACCGTCTACGTGTACGCGACCCCCTAGCGGGCCCGCCCCACTGAGCGAAACCAGCCGCCCGGTCGCGGAGCTAGGCTGACCCACCAGACGCGTTGTCCTTCGGTGCGGCTTCGCTATCAGCGAGCTGCCCGCCGTCGACGTCGCGAACCACCCGGCTGACGAGGCCGACCATCTCCATCGCCTCGTGTGGGTCGAGCTCGACCTTCTCGTGCGCGAGCGGGTTGCGCAATCGAGCGACGATCCCTTGAGCCAGGTTCATGGTGCCCTGCTGCACGCTTCTTCCCGTCCTCGTCGATAGATCGGCGACGATGATTCTTGGCTTCTCGACACTCAACGCCTTTCCCATCAGGGCGTAGTCATCCAGCTCGCTCAGCCCGCTCTTGCTGCGCACGAGATCACGCAGCGCGAGCGCCGCGTCCGAGACGCCTTGCCGGTAGTGGCCGCTCGCGAACAGCGGCTCGACCGCATCGCGCACCAACGGGTGCAGCGACTTCGTCGCCAGCGACAGCGAATCACCTGCGTCGGGCGTCCCTCCGACTACCTGCACCCGTTGGGGAGGATCAATCACGACGGTGGGCCCGACACCCAACATCGGGTTCGCCGCGGGCTGGGGTGCCTGGTTCGCCTCTGCCACGCGCAAGTAGTCGGCGTAGCTGCGGACGCCCCGATACGGCCGGAGCTTCGACGACAACGTCAAGGTCCAAGAGCTGTCGTTACTGCTGCAGCCCTCATACACATGCTCGACGCTCAGGAGCGCAAATGCCTTGCGGAGGCTGAGGTCAGGCATCGGTTCGCCACCGTTGCTCAGGTCGCGGGCGGCTTCCTCGCTCGTGACTACCTGCTGCTCGGCTTGAGACGAAGACGACGGCCGGAACGACCGCTCCTTTTCCACGGTCCATCGCAGCACGCGGGCGAAGGCCACGAGGTCATCCTCTGAACCGTCGCAATGCGCCAGGCCGGCCACCCGCAGCGCGACCTCGTTCTGTGGGCGCGCCGGTGTGGAGGTCTGGACCAGCTCGGGCGCGAGCGTCCCGAGCACAGACGCTGCGTCCAGCCCGCGCTCTTGATCGAGCACTGTGTCTAGGTGCTGAAACACCGGCCACTTGGCGGTCGTCTTGAACTCGTCGTAGATCGTCTGCAGAACGACCTGCTGGCCTTGCGAGAGCGCGGAGGTGGTCGCCATGGCCCGATCAACGGTAGGGCAGAGCGAGGCTCACCCTGCGCGCTCCTTGCTGCTGAGCGGCTTCCGCGCCCTTACTCCGCTGCAGGTTGAGCCGGCTCCTCCGATGCCCTGACAGGCTTGCGGCGCGGAGCGACCTTCGGACGGCGGTCCTGCCTCCTGTCCGCGGGCTGCGGCTCCGCAAGTGCCTGCAGCATCGCCTGGCGCTCCGCCGAGATGAACGCGGTCATCTCTTGATGCTCGGGGAACGCCGCCAATGCCTCGACGTCGAGCAGCTGCGCGATCCTCATGCGATCGAGCATCAGGTCGACGCGGGTGGCTAGGCGCATCCACACCTTGGCGTCCGCCGCGACCACAAACGGGATGGCGAGCGCGGACATTGGTGGCCGCCCGAAACGGATCCAACCGGCCCACTGCATCGGCTCGAGGTCCTTCGCCTTGTGCTCGTAGCTGACCTCCACGGTGCACTGCGCCAGCACGGCGATGTGGCCCGGCTGGCCATCGCCGAAGGCCCTCCAGGCGGCTACATCCAAGCCACCGTCGTTGTCGACGTCATCGACATCGCTGAGCGAGCCGATCTCGAGCCCCATCTGCTCAGCAAGCCATGGGACCGCCTCCGAAAACCCCTGGGGCCGGTCATCGCGCGGCGGCCACGCGAAACGCACGCCGCGCGCCTCGGGCCCGAGGTGACGCACGAGCGCCTCGCGAGTAAGCAGCTCGAACGCAGGGTTGATCTCCTCGAACCGTTTCTCTCGCCGATAGGGCGCGTACTGCAGAGACAGCAACAGCAGGAAGTCGTACGCCGTGCTCTCGACAGAGTCGTCGCGCATGACTCGTGTTCCGTCTACCCGGTACGGATAGCACGAGGGTGCCGCCGCTGCGCGGCGTCGGATCTCGGCCACCATGCTGTCGATCTCAGCCTGGTCGGGGGCCAGACCCGCCGAGAAGCGCTCTCGCAACGAGGTTCGCGAGATCTCAGCCAGCTCCTCAAGCAGCAGCGTTGCCTCGACCCACTCGGCCAAGGTCCACGCGTCGAAGTCGGCGGGGTCAGGAAGCTGACTTGGCGGCATAGTGCTCGCGAAGTTGCTCCAGCAGCTCCGAGCACTCAATGAGCAGCGCGGTAGCGCGTGGCCCGAGGTCTCGTTCCGACCGGTTTGCCAGGGCCTCGTCCAGCGCGTCGCGCGCCTCTTGCAGCCGCTCGACGAAGGCGTCAGCCGGATCCTCCATCGCTTTCTCGGCGTTCGGGAGGTCGGCGCCACGTTTCAGCGCTGCCAAGCTGCGCTTGTTGGCCACGACCCGGCCAAGGCGAGTGATCTGCCGTGAATCCGTAATGGCTGGCCGCTGGGACGGCTTTCCCTCCTTGTCGCGGGGCCCACCGAACAACCAAGTGATGACCTCGGCCAGCTCGTCCTTGCTCGAGTCGTGGATCGGCCACACTTTGGGGTCAACCTCGCGAGGGTCGGGCGCGCCTATATAGCCGCGCAGCGTGGGGTTGCCCATCGCTCGAGTCCAGACGCCGAACTCCTCGAGCACGCGGTCGATGTCTGGGATGCGTAGCTCATCGCGCGCCTGCTCGACGATCCAGTAGTTCCGGTAGTAGGAGCGCACCTCCGACCCGCTGCGCCCGATCAGATCGGGGATCTCATCCAGGTCGCGACCCTCGTCGTCTACGAGCTGCGCGACGTAGCGGGCCTGGGCGTACGGCTCCCACGGCGCGATGCCCGTGATGTGGCGAAAGCCAAGAAGAGGCGCCACCTGGGCGCGATCGCGAACCACGAAGACTGTGTACTTAGGCGGGAGCTCCGGAGTCCCAGCAATCTGCCGCCACCGCCGGTCCGGGTAGTCCTTTCGGCGGTCCTTGTCTGCCAGCCCCTTCAGCGCCGCGAGGCGCCGGTTGCCCTCCAGCACCGTCCAGCCGGCGCCGTCCTCGGCCGGCATGGCGATGAGCGGCTCCGCGAGGAAGTAGCCATGCCGTCGGATCGAGTCGGCGATGTGGTAGCTGTCGTACTCGCGGTCGACGTACTGGAAGACCTCCTCGTCGTCAGCGAAGGAGCCTTGACGCTGCGGAGGAAAGCGAGGGTTGTGCTGGTCCGGACGTAGCTCGTCAAGCGTCAACTCGCGAAGCTCTCCGTCCTTGGGTATGGTCGCCGCGGCCATCTGCTGACTGTACGCGACGATCGCCTGCCAGGGCGTTCGGACCGGTCCGGCCCGTATCGTGGCAATCGCTCCATCCGCGCCAGATATGCCACCTCCAGCGATCGCGATTCCTACCGCTCCGCCAGCGTCTTCGCCCGCCGTCCGGAGGGTCATGCAGGGCAACCGCAAGCGGGACACACGTCCCGAGATCGCGGTCCGGCGGGCCGCCCATCATCTTGGTCTCCGATATCGGGTCTCGGCTCGCCCGCTGGCCGACGAGCGGTGGACTGCGGACCTTGTCTTCTCGTCCGCGCGTGTGGCAGTGTTCGTCGACGGGTGCTTCTGGCACGGCTGCCCTGAGCACTTCTCTGCGCCTCGGACCAACTCCTCGTACTGGGGACCAAAGATCAAACGCAATCAAGCGCGCGACGCCGCCGCGGCTGCCGCACTAACTGCGGCGGGCTGGACTTCGTTACGCATCTGGGAGCACGAGTGCCCGCTGGGCGCCGCCGAGCGGATCGCCGCCACCGTCCGCGACTCGATCGCGCAGGGAGGAGGGTGAGCCATCGCGAGCCAGCGAGCCAAAGCCGGCGGCGGGCGCATGCTCTCGCTGCGCGAGGCCTCCGAGCGTTGCGGCGTCTCGACGTCTCGCCTTCGCCGACTCGCGGCTCGCGGTGTCCTGAGAGCGCAGAAGGTCGGCTCGTATTGGGTCGTGTCGGAGACCGCGGTCAAGGAGTTCGAGGCCTTGGAGAGACCCCGAGGCGTCCGCGCAAGCGCCCGCACTGGCGGGCATATGGCGAAGGGGCGGCATGACAGATAGCACAGGTTCGTGCTATCTTCCGGGCGTGGATAGCGCCCCCGCGTTACGCGCCTTCAGCCTCTTCACGGGCGCCGGAGGCTTGGACCTTGGCGTGGAGGCTTCGGGCTACGACGTCGTCTACGCAATCGAGAACGATGCCACGGCGGTAGAGACGCTCAATCGAAATCGCGATGTCTGGTTCCCGACCCTCCCCGAGGTCGAGCCACTTGACATCACGACCCTCAACCCGCGAGCGGTTATGAAGGAGGCCGGTGTCCGACGCGGCGAGATCGACCTCTTGGTCGGTGGCCCACCGTGCGTCGCGTTCTCAAAGTCCGGATTCCACCTCGAGTACAAGCGGGACGGCCGCGACCCACGCGCCGGCCTGCTCGGCGACTACTTGCGCTTCCTCGAGGCTCTACGCCCCCAGGCATACCTCCTTGAGAACGTCTTTGGGCTCGCGTACCGCAACCAGTCCGCGGCGTTCTTCGACTCCCTCCTGACGGGCATCCGCGAGCTTGGGTACTCCGTTACCTACGAGGTCCTCAACACGGCCGACTACGGCGTACCGCAAAACCGGCAACGTCTCTTCATCGTCGGCTGCCGAGACGGTCAGCAACTCTCCCTTCCTGCCCCCACGCATTGGGGGGAGCATGAGCGTCGGCGGCCACCCGAACACGTGAGCGAGCTGCTGCCCCACATGACAGCCGGCGAAGCGCTCGACGGGCTGGTGACCGAGCCAGAGGCGCAGGAGTCCGTGAATGGCAAGTACGGGCACTTGCTGCCCGAGATCCCACCGGGCCGGAACTACCTCCACTACACCGAGCACGAGGGCCACCCCAACCCGCTCTTCAAGTGGCGCTCCCGGTACTGGACCTTCTTGCTCAAGCTCGATCCCGAGCGGCCAGCCTCAACGCTGCAAGGCCAGCCTGGTCCGTATGTCGGTCCCTTCCACTGGGATAACCGACGACTGCGGGTACCCGAGCTGAAGCGCCTTCAAGGCTTCCCCGATGACTACGAGTTCGCGGGCAGCCGTCGCGACATTCAGCTCCAGGTCGGGAACTCGGTCCCGCCTCCGCTGGTCGCGCACATCGCGACGGCGATACGAGACCAGCTTGCAGGAATCGAGGTCGTTGGCGTCAGCCAGCAACCCGAGCTTGCGCTGCCGGTCTAGCGCCGATCAAAGCTCGGGGTCGGGGATCTCAGCGCGGACGGTTCGGATGACCTGATCGAGGACGTACTGGATGCCGTGGCGGCGCACCGCATCGGCGACGTCGTCCCACGGTCGTGTCTCCTCTTCCACGGAAACGTGGATGTTGACCTCCCCCCGGATGACGCCCGTTCCGGCGGCCTTCACTCCCAGACCCGGAACGCGTCGAGGATGGCGACGCATGATTGCGAGTGCGCGCTGAGCGCTTATCACCCTGAAGCTCGTGGCACCGGGTGCGAGTTCTCTGAGGTCCGAATCGTGCCGGTCAAACAGGGTGCTGATGTAGCGATCCTGGGCACGCTTCATCCCGTTGCCGCCAAACCACGACAACAGGTCCCAGCCGATCGCGAGATCCTCGTCGAGCCCCTCCATGAAAGCGTCGACGCGCTCCCGGAGATGGAAGTCGACTAGAAAGACGTAGACCATCTCGCGCACGCGTTCTGATGCTCCGATGGCCTTATACGCGCCAAGTGGGATGCAGTCTTCGGGATCGAGATCTACGACCCGACGCGCCTCTCGGAACATCGTGCTCGCCACCTTCACGTTGATCGGCAGCTCGAGCCCGCCCTTCTGGACACCGAAGTCCCTGTTCTCGCCGCTCTCGTGGTAGTCCTCGATGTTGAAGCCGTCCGGCTCGAGCAGCGCTAGGTGCTGATCCCGAAAGACTCGCTCGGCAAGCGTCCCGACGACAAGGTTCTCGAAGGCCGCGTTGCGACGCTCCCGCGGGCTCGACAGGCACGGCTCGTCCGGCGCTATGAACGCGTCCTCGCGGATTTTGTCCGCGATCGCCCAGCCGGTCTCGATGCCGAGGCTGTCGAGCGTGTCGCTGAGCTGCTGCGCGCTGAGGCTGAGGAGTTCGTCGACGTCCATGACCCGCGCGAGCGTAACCGCTCAGTGACGACTTGGCGCGCTGCCCGTGCCACTTAGGGCCGCTTCCCTTCGCCAACTGAGCCGGTCGGCCAATAAGCGCCATGCGGGGCACGTCTGCCCACGCCCAGCAGCGCTCGACAGGATCGACCGACGGTATGGCGTCCTCTACGGGGACAATCTGACGCATGCAGGTCGCCGAAGGAAACGTTCTGCTCTCGCCGAGTGACCTCACGGCGTACCTGGCGTGCGAGCACCTGACCACGCTCGATCTCCGGGCGGCGCGTGGAGACTTGGTTGTGTCCGAGCCCAGTGAGCAGGCCCAGCTCTTGTTCGAGAAGGGTCTCGCGCACGAGGCCGCCTATCTGGAGCGTCTGCGCGCGGAGGGTCTCGACGTCCGCGAGATCACCGTCGACGACGGGTACGACGCCGCGGCTCGGGCCACGCGCGCAGCAATCGAAGACGGCGTCGACGTTGTGTACCAGGCCGTCCTCGCGGATGGTCGATGGCGAGGGGTCGCGGACTTCCTGATCCGTCTCGAGGCCGGAACGTACGAGGCGCTCGACACCAAGCTCGCGCGCAACGCCAAGCCCGCCTACATCCTTCAGCTCTGCTTCTACAACGAGCTGCTCGGCCGTCTCCAGGGGAGCGAGCCGGACCACATCCACGTCCTGCTCGGCTCGGGCGAGCGGCAGTCCTTCCGGCCGCAGGACTTCGATGCCTACGCCCGCCACGTGCGCACGCGACTGGAGCGCTTCGTCGCCGAGGAGCCGGCAACTGAGCCAATGCCTGTTGACCATTGCGGGGTCTGCGAGTTCCTTGCCCGGTGCGAAGATTGGTGGGAGGAGGTCGACCACCTTTCCCGGGTGGCGGGAGCCGGGCGCAGGCAGATTCAGAAGCTCGCACCGGCCGGCATCACGACGATGCGCGCCCTTGCTCTCGCCAATCCTGCCAAGCCGCCGCCCGGGATCAATGCGGACACCTTCGAGAAGCTCCATCGCCAGGCGGCACTGCAGCTTGAGCGCCATGACACCGGCAAGCTGGAGTATGTCCTGCTCGACCCGCAACCAGAGCGGGGACTGGCGCTGCTTCCTGATCCCTCGACCGGGGACATCTTCTTCGACATCGAGGGCAACCCCTTCTGGGACGAGCGAGGAAGCCTGGAGTACCTCTGGGGACTACTGGACACCGACCAGACCTTCACGCCGCTCTGGGCTGATGACCATCCCTCTGAGCGGCGCGCGTTCGAGGAACTCGTCGACACGGTCCACGCGCGCCTGGCCGAGCACCCCGACATGCACGTCTACCACTACGCGGCGTACGAGGTCAGCGCGTTGCGCCGACTCGCCGGCCGCTACAACACCCGCGAAGCCGAGGTCGACGACCTGCTCACCCGCCGCGTGCTCGTCGACCTGCTCAAGGTGGTGCGCGGTGGTCTCGCCGCCTCCGTACCCGGATACGGGCTCAAGGAGATGGAGGCCTTCCTTCCCCTCGCTCGGCACGCCGAGATCCGCGACGGCGGAACGTCGATCATCGAGCACGAGCGCTACATCCAGACCCGGGACCCCGCGATCCTCGACGCGATCGCCGCATACAACCGCGAGGATTGCATCGCAACATTGGAGCTGCGCGACTGGTTGCTAGCGCGGCGACAAGAGGCGCTCGATCGCTTCGGGCCCTTTCCCCTCCCCGAGCCGAAGGAACCGAAGCCAGTCGCCCCGGAGAAGCAGGAGCGGCTCCGGCTCCATGACGAACTGGTCAACAGCGGCGACGCGATCCTCGAGTTCGCGGCCGGGCTTCTCGACTACCACGACCGCGAGCGCAAGCCGGTCTGGTGGGCGTTCTTCGACCGCATCGAACTCTCGGACGAAGAGCTCGTGGAGGATCCGGAGTCGATCGGGCTACTCCAGCCGCTTGGATCCCCCGAGCCGGACAAGCGTTCAATGCGCCACCGCTTCACGTACCCGGCGCAGGAGCACAGGCTCGGCCTCGGTCAGGTTCCGTTTGATCCAGCGACACGCGAACGCGCGGGCGAGATCGTCGAGTTCGATCGCGAGACGCGCGCTATCGCGCTCAAGCGCGGCCCTTCCCTGGCGAGCATCCCAGCGCCCACGGCGCTTCTCCCGGGCGAACCGTACAAAACCAAAGCGCAGGAGGACGCGCTTGAACGGATCGCCCGCTCCCTGCTGGCTCGCGACGGAAAGTATGCGGCGGTGGAATCGGTTCTGCGCCGCGAGTCCTTCAAGCGCGACGTGCAGACGACAGACCTGGAGGAGATGGTGGCCCTCGTGCTCTCGCTCGATGGCCGTCAGCTCGTCATTCAAGGGCCACCCGGCTCCGGCAAGACCTGGACGTCGGGTCGGCTGATCGCACGGCTTGTCGCCGAGGGCAAGCGCGTCGGCGTCGCCTCGACGAGTCACAAGGCCATCCACAAGCTGCTCGCAGAGATCGAGGACGCCGGCATCAACGTTCGCGGCGTCAAGAAGGCAACGACCGGCAACCCGGAGTCCGTCTACGAAGGCCCAAAGATCACCAGCGCCGACGACCGCGAACTGTGCCTTGCGGCGCCGCTCTCGGGCGGTACAGCGTGGCTCTACTCGCACGGGGACTTCGATACCTCGCTGGACTATCTGTTCATCGACGAGGCTGGGCAGGTCTCGCTCGCCGACGCGCTCGCCATGGCCACCGCCGCTCGCAATGTCGTCCTGGTCGGCGACCCCCAGCAGCTTGCGCAGGTACTCCAGGGCTCTCATCCAGATGGTGTGGAGGAATCCGTGCTCCAGTATCTCCTCGGTGGGCACGCCACTATCCCGCCCGATCGCGGTCTCTTCCTTGAGACCACATACCGCCTGCACCCTGATGTCGGCGGCTATATCTCCGACGAGTTCTACGAGGGGCGCCTGCACTCGGACCCAATCTGCACCAGCCGCTCGACGCCGCTGGGGACCGGGCTTCGATTCTGCCCCGTCGAGCACGACGGCTGCCGCCAGGAGTCCGCGGCCGAGGCAGAGCGTGTGCTGGCTGAGGTCGACGCCATCCGCGCCGCGGGGGTAGCGGACGACCAGATCGCCGTCGTTGCCCCCTACAACGCCCAGGTCAACCTGCTTCGCGAGCTGCTGCCACCGGAGGTTCGTGTGGGCACCGTGGACAAGTTCCAGGGCCAGGAGGCGCTCGTCGTCCTCTACTCGATGGCTAGCTCCAGCGGGGAGGACATTCCGCGCGGCCTTGAGTTCCTGCTCTCACGCAACCGGCTCAACGTGGCGATCTCACGCGCGCAGTGCCTCGCGTATCTGGTGTGCAGCCCTCGCCTCCTCGACGTCAACTGCCGCACCATCGAGCAGATGCGGCTAGCGAACGCGCTCTGCCGCTTCGTCGACTTCGCCGAGCCGCGCTGACCTGACGTCAGCCTGCCGGCTCAGCGGCACTCACAGCCTCCGCCGGCACTCCTTCATCCTCGGTGGCGAAGTAGTCGAGGTCAGGACGCTTGAGTTCGTAGGTTCGGAGCACCGACACGCCCACTCCGTGCTCAATCATGAGCTGTGCGAGCTCCTGGCCATCGACCAGGATCACTCTCGGCGTAACGTCTCGGGCGTACTCGATCGCCTCCTTGCTGAACCGCGAGGTGGTGATGAAGACACCCTTGGTGGCACGTTGCCCGTGCAGCGCTCCGAAGAACTTCTGGATCTCCGGCCGACCGACAGGGGCCTCCCACTTCTTCGCCTGGACGTAGATGAGGTCCAACCCGAGGCGATCCTCGCGGATGACTCCGTCAACGCCTTCGTCTCCGCTTTGGCCCAAGCGCTCGGCGGTGTCGTCGCGCCCGCCGCCGTACCCCATCGCGTATGGCACGTCCAGCACCAGGTCCTCGAAGAATGCTGCCGACTGGTCGAACACCTGGTCGAGAAGTTCCGCCGCCAACGCGGCGCGCAGCTCACGGTACGAGCTATCGATGCGCTCCTCAGGCGTCTCATCGTGCCCAGCGGTGGTCGGGGGAGTCTCGCCTCCGTTGTCTGAGGTCGCCTTGCCCTGGCGAAACTCTGCGAACTCATCGAATTGCGACAGAACTGTCAGGTCAACTCGATCTGGGTTCTTCTCCAGCACCTCCCGGCCTCGATCGGTGATGCGATACACCGCGCGCTTGGGCCGCTCGATCAGCTTGGTCCGGTACAGGTAGGTTGCCGCCCAACCGACACGGTTCTGGAAGGTCGTGACCCGCCCGCTCGGGATCAGCTCCGCGAGATCATCCTCGCCGAGAGAGAAGCGCTCGGCCAGTCGCGCGCGTATGGCCTTGACGTTGCGATCTTGGCCATCTTCGAGCACCGCCAAGAGGGGGCGCATCAAGGTCTGGAAGTCGGGAACCGGCATCGGCAGGCACTCTATCCGCCGTCGCTCCGCACTTCGCGCGCGTCATCTTGGCGCGCCAGCTCGCAGCCGGATCGCCTGCGTGCGGTCAATCTTCGTCTCCTCAAACAGCGGGATCGCCAAAAGGATTAGGGCGATGCCGGACGACGCTCGACCGGGGTACTGCCCATTGATTTCGTCGCGCGACACCGTCTCGCCAGCAAGTAGCCGCTCGATTGCCCAGCGGAAGATCTCGATGTCGATCCGCTGGGTGCGGCCGTTGGACGTCCGCCTCACGAGCCCTGCGCCGTCCACCCGCACAATCTCGTTGCCCTTGCCGTTGGCCCGCGTGAGCGTCGACCCTTCCAGGGGCACGACGTACTCCTTCCAGACCCGACCAAACGTCAGGCCAGCGTGCTGCCGGCCGTCGGCATCGAGCGGATCCAGGGGGTCGCCATTGGGTGGCGAGGCTGGAATGACCCGAATCTTGATTCCCAGCTTCTCGGCGATCTCCTGGGCGTCGCCGAGGACGCTGCCGTCGGTGACGATCATCGCTTCGCCGCAGTCGGCATACGCGGCGGCACCGTGCAGTTGCATCACCATGGTTCCGGCGACCGATCGGTTGGCGCCAGCGAACATCTTGACCTGGACCCCCAGCCGGGTACCGGAACGTTCGGCGATGATGTCCAGGCCGAAGTCGCGCCTGGGCGGGGTCACGCGAGCATCCCAGCCCTCTTCGCGCAAGACCTGTGCGACGAGGTGTTCGTACTCCTCAGGATCCATCGCGCGGCTATCCGGTGAGGTTCGCGAACGGCCGCGAGCCATTGTGCAGCTCGGCGAACTGGGCCAGGAGTCGCCTCTCGTACTCGCGTGCCGCCTCCGTCCATGAGATTGCATGCCAGGCCACCAGCAAGTCTGCCGAGTCGGCGAGCTGCCAGATGTAGCGTCCGCCCCAATGGCCGACCGGCTCCCCAGCACCAAAGCGCGCGAACTGCTTCAGCCGCCGGTTCGCGACGTCCGCCTTCCCGATGTAGACGACCTGGGAATCGGGAACCCACTCGGCCTTCAACACGTCGACGGCGACCGTCGGGTCCTTGCCCTTGAACCGTCCGCCGGGATTCGCTTTGAGGAACGAGGGCTGGCTAACCGCTGGTCGAAAGACCACGTAAGCGGCAGAACCGCTGGGCACCGCGCTGAACTCGCTGGCGCGGAGTTGATCCCACGTCCTCCAGCCAGCAAAGCCCGTGGTCTCAAGATCCTTTCGACCGAACGACCTGGGCAATGGCGGCATCGGCGGCACGCGCGAACCCTATCGACGCCACGCGAAATACGTCGGTTCTCGTGGCGTCAACTAGGGCGTCTACAACCCCGTCCAAAGGGGTATCGCAAGCGATTGGACGGGGATCCAGCCGCACTTCGCGTGCCAGCCCCACCACCCACCCCGCCCGATTTACGGGCGAATACGCCTCACGCCCCCGTTCTGGCGGTTGTCCATTTGGACGCCCTTTCGCTCCCGCATCCCACCGCCACAACGTAGTTGTGTCACTGGGATGCGGGAGCGAAAGGGCGTCCAAATGGACAACCGCCAGAAC
>Ga0209698_10005183_pt1 | contig 14166 bp, 12 predicted proteins | sample LitLauG_LLR_2012_FD_187203 | JGI IMG/M metagenome (GOLD analysis project Ga0209698, IMG submission 187203) | Freshwater sediment microbial communities from Pennsylvania, USA - Little Laurel Run_MetaG_LLR_2012 (SPAdes) (version 2) | ecosystem: Environmental > Aquatic > Freshwater > Creek >... | reverse complement strand
CGAAGCCTCAAACTGCGCAGAAACAAGGCCGCCAGGAACACGGCCTATCTCGCCCAAATCCTCAAACCGTGAACGTTAACCCGGATTCAGGGCCGTGCATCAAAGACACGCTCAAAGGGAAATAGGCGTCGCTACCCGTCAGCCGCCAGTCACGCTCATGTGTCGTCCGACAGCGGGCCGGCTCGTCGCGCGATCAATGATGAAGTCATGCCCCTTCGGCTTGCGGAGAATCGCGGCGCGGATGGCCGCGTTGAGGAGATCATCGGCTTCCGAACGGCGCAGCGGCTCACGTAAATCCGCCGCGTCTTCCTGGCCGAGGCACATATACATCGTGCCGGTGCAGGTGACGCGAACGCGGTTGCAGCTCTCGCAGAAATTATGGGTCAGCGGCGTGATGAAGCCGAGTCGGCCGCCGGTCTCGGCAACGTCGAAATAGCGCGCCGGGCCGCCGCTCGCATGCAGCGAAGGCACAAGCGTGTAGTTCTTCGAGAGATCGGCGCGCAGCTGCGAGAGCGGCAGGTATTGATCGACGCGCTGGGCGTCCACCTCGCCGAGCGGCATCACTTCGATGAAGGTGATTTCGGCCCCGCGCGCGTGCGCCCAGGCGATCATCGCCGGCGCCTCGACGTCGTTGACGCCCTTCAGCGCGACGGCGTTGATCTTGACCGCCAGCCCCGCCGCCTGCGCAGCGTCAATGCCGGCCAGCACCTTGCCAAGATCACCCCACCGGGTGATCGCGCGGAATTTTTCCGGATCGAGCGTATCCAGCGAGACATTGATCCGTCGCACGCCGCAGTCGAACAACTCGGTGGCAAAACGCTGGAGCTGCGAACCGTTGGTGGTCAGCGTCAGTTCGTCGAGCGTTCCCGCTTCGAGATGGCGCGAGAGAGAACGAAACAGCCGCATGATTTCGCGCCGCACCAGCGGCTCGCCGCCGGTGATGCGCAGTTTTCGCGTGCCAAGCCTGATGAAGGCGGTGCACAGGCGGTCGAGTTCCTCCAGCGTCAGCACATCGCGCTTGGGCAGGAAGTTCATGTCCTCCGACATGCAATAAACGCAGCGAAAGTCGCAACGGTCGGTGACGGAAACCCGGACATAGGTGATGGCGCGCCCGAACGGGTCGACGAGGGGGGAGGTGACCGGGATGGGAACGCGCACATTCATGCTGAAAGCATAGGCCCGCGCGCGGGCAAAATAAAGGAGCGTTCGGGTTCATATAGTATGAGATTCTGGACGGGGTGCGGATTAGTCCAATGTTTGCATGGCGGAGCGGGGCGCGAGAGGAAGTCGAAGTCAAGGCCGACCTTTCAGGTCGCCGCCGCAGGCGGTGCTTCGCAGCCTTGAGTTCGACTTCCTCTCGCGCAGAATTGCCTTCATGCAATCAATGGCTTGCTGTCGCTTGGGCCAGCGCAAGTCCCAGATGTATCTGAACCCGGACAGGAGCGGGGCAAGATTGCCTGCAACTCACAGCGCGTTGGGCGGCCGGGGTGGTGGCTCGGACTAGCAACCGGACTATGTTCGACCGCGGCATGTTTATTTTTGCTGAATAATAGAAAGTATGTTACCGTATATTTCTGGCAGTCAAATGGGTGCCTGGGAAGGCGGCCGAGAGGAGCGCGGGCGATGGGGCTGGCCGGCGCCTGGATTAGACGAGCTGGAGGCGCAAAATCTGGCTGTGGGGGACCAAAATTTCGCAACAGCGGGCCCGCAAGCGATCGATTGAACGATATCAAGTGCTTAGCGGATCACGGCGGCTTCGCAAGCGTTTCGCAACGTTTCGCTAAGGCTTCGCAACGTTTCGCAAGGGCTTCGCTAACGTTTCGTAACGCTTCGCAAGGGTTTCGCAACGCCCTCCTACGGAACCCACGCGGATCGTTAGCGCAGCACCACGACCTTCGCGCCGATGCGGGCGCGGTCGTAGAGGTCGACGACGTCGTCGTTGGTCATCCGGATGCAGCCGGAGGAGACCGCCTGACCGATCGTGTCGGGCTCGTTGGAGCCGTGGATGCGATACAGCGTGCCGGAGAGATACATGGCGCGGGCGCCCAGCGGGTTGTCGATGCCGCCGTCCATGTGGCGGGGCAGGTCGGGGCGGCGCTTCAGCATCTGGGCGGGCGGCGTCCAGTCCGGCCACTCGCGCTTTTGCGCGATATGCGCGACGCCGGACCATTCGAAGCCGGGACGTCCGACGCCGACGCCGTAGCGGATCGCCTGATGGCCCGGCAGCACAAAATACAGCCGGCGCTCGCGGGTGTTGATGAGGATCGAGCCGGGCGAATAGGGTCCATCGTAGTCGACGATTTCGCGCGGGATTGGCGAGGCCAGCGGCCGGTCCTCATCCTGCGCGCCGGCGGGTTGCGGGGCAAACAGATTCCAGGCCGCGCGCGCCGGCGACACGGCGGTCAAGGCAAGAACGGCGAGGGCGCCGACGAGGCCAATCACGGGAAGACGCATGGGAGAAACCTTGCTCGGACGACTCAATTCTTTTACGGGCCGCGCCAGGAAAAAGTTCCGCCGCCGATTGAATCTGTTTCAGCCAACGTCCGTTTAATGGCAATGGCCGGGACCACAGCAAAGAGGGTTAAAGGACAGATTGACGCCGTGAGTGTCGGCGGCGCCACACATACCCGCGAAGCGGCGGGTGCAGCAAAGGCCTAGTGGCAGATGCCCTTGAACGTCTCCTCGCGCTCGGTGTCGAAGAGGACAAATTCAGACCCCGCCGCGGCGTTAATTTTACTCATGATGCGAACTGCGGTGATTTCCCCATTGGCGCCAATGGCCTCGCCAACAAAGTCGCCCCCGTTGTTCTTTCCCCGGGTCCAAAACGCCTGAACTTCGCTCTGATTTTCGAATTTCAGGGAGCCGAGTGAAATCTCGGCGTCGTAAGCCAAGGCTTGAACCTTTCCGCTTTCCTCGTCGACGATGCCTAGAAGGTCGCCGTCGTCAGTGAAGATCTTCGCCTCAAACGCCACGTCGCGAGGCGCGGGGGAAAGCGAGGGCGCGGCTTCGCTTCGCCCGCGGCAGCTCAACGTCACGAACCGGCGCGGACCGGCGGCTGCGTCCGCCTCACAGGAGAAGTGGAGGGCGACGCCCAGGACGATGAGACATATCCAGACCGCGGCGTCGACACCATCGCGCACGCTATTGGCCGGGGATCTTCCCGACCTTGATCTCGATCCCCGAATAATAGGCCGCAAGGTCCAGAATTTCCTTCTCGGTCAAGGTCGGCGCCACAACGGACATCTGTTCGTTTTGCCGTTCGCCGGTCTTGAACGCGGTCAGTTGCTTGACGAGATACTGTTCGTTCTGGCCAGCAAGATTTGGCGCCTCGGGGATCTTCGACAAACCGTCAAGCCCATGGCAGGCTTCGCATTTTGTCGCGAGCGGCGCCCCCGCAGTCGCGTCGCCCGCAGCGGCATCAAGCGATGCCCCTACCAATAAGGCCAGAGCGATTGCGCCGCGCGTCATCCCTGTGGTCAGCAAATGCCTGTTTCCCATATGCCGTCCTGTCGGAGGATCGAAAAAAAGCGGCCCCCGCCATCGCGAGGGCCGCAAGGAACCGTTAGAGTAGGCTCACTTCCCGTCGTAGGTGATGCGGTAGACCGCGCCGACCAGATCGTCGGAGACCAGCAGCGAGCCATCCCAATACTGGGTGACGTCGACCGGACGGCCGAGATAGTGGCCGTTGTCGTTCCAGCCTTCGGCGAAGGGCATTGACGGCCCCGCGACATGGCCATCTTCCTTGAGGAAGGTCACCATTACGCGCGCGCCGACCGGCACAGTGCGGTTCCACGAACCGTGCTGCGTCGAGAAGATCGCGCCCTTGTATTTGGCTGGGAACATGTCGCCCGTGTAGAACGTCAGGCCGAGGTCAGCCGCATGCGCGACCTGCTCGACTTCCGGGAACACGATGTCCGCCGGCGGCGTATCGTTCTTGTACTCGACGGTGCGGGTATGTCCGCCGCCGTAGTACGGGAAGCCGAAGTTCAGGCCGGGTTTGTCGATGCGGTTCATTTCGCCCGGCGGGATGTCGTCGCCCATGCCGTCAACCTGGTTGTCGTTGCTCCACAGCGACTTGTCCTTCGGGTTGAAGTCCATGCCGACGGGGTTACGCAAGCCGGTCGCGAAAACTTCGCGGTGGGTGCCGTCCTGGTCCATGCGGATGATGCCGCCGATGCCGACTTTCTTGTAGAGGTCCAGTTTCTCTTTGGGCGGAACGTTGTAGGGCTGCCCAAGCTGGATATAGAGCTTGCCGTCCGGCCCGATGCGGCATTCGCGCGCCGTGTGGTTGAAGCTCTCTTCCGACTTCGGAATGAGATCGCCTTCCTTGACCACGACGCCGACCGCGACGTCCTGTCCCTCGTAGAAGAATTCAGCCGCCGGGTATTTCAGGACCCGGTTCTGTTCGACGACATAAAGGAAGCCGTCCGGCGAGAAGCAGGGGCCATTAGGCAGGTTCTTCGGAATCGAGGGGGCGAATTCCTTCACGTCGTCCGCCACGCCGCTGCGCGAGCGGTCCGTCACGGCGTAAATCTTGGACTTGCGGGTTCCCACAAAGGTTACGACGCCTTGCGGGCCGACCGCCATGTGGCGAGCGTCCGGGACCAGCGCGTAAAGGTCAATATGGAAGCCCGGGGGCATCTTGATCTTGGCGAGGTTGGCCTTGATCTGATCCGCTTTCGGACCGGACTGGGGAATAAGCGGCCAATCGACCGGCGCCGTCTTGTGCATCGAGCCCAAGGTTTCCAGCGCGTCCTCCGCAAAAGCTGCAACTGGGAATGACAGCGCTGTCGTCACAGTCAAAAGAGCAAGCGTACTTAGCTTCATAGTTTCCTCCCGTAGACAGTGTAAAATCTCTTAATTGTTTTTGGGCACTCGTAAAGGAACACTTCTCAGCAGAACTTGGTAAGTCTCAAGCAGTTCTTTGCGACCAACCGCGACGATAACTAACCGCCGTCGCACTGCGCCGACAGTATTACTGCAAAGACTTAGAGTGCAACTGCTGTGGCAGACTCAAGCCAAATTCAATTTGATTGAGTCGTGATCGGTTGACAGCTCCGGTTAGAAGCCGTCAACCCACCGTCCGAAATTTCAAGGCTTCGCAGAAGCGTAGCTCGTCACTTCCATTCCGATGCAAATTTCAACAACAACCGGGGCGGACCAGGACATTGATTCTCTCCACAAAGCTGATCGCGGATTTATACCCGCATTTCCCTCATAGCCGATCCCGTTTGAGGCGACAAGAGGCGGGCAAGAAAGCCTAGTCGCGGTCCCGCCGGGTAGAATGACTGTCAGCAGAAAGCTGACAATCGGTCGTCTCAGGTCTTTTTGGCGTCATTGACGATATTCATCGTGGCGATGCCGCTGTCCCCAAGCGGAACTGCCGCGAAGGGACCTCCATGACGCATGTTGCCAGGGTCTTTGGAATCCAAAGGCAGTGTTTGCTCGAAGACTTTCGCTGCGAACTGCTCACCATTGTCCTTGGGCCGGTAACCAAGAAAACCCGCCCGCGAATTGTCCACGGGCGCACGGTCGTTGTTCGACACGCCGTAGATGACGCAAAAGCCCGTGACAGGCGTGTCGATCGCGCGTTCCACCAAGTGGATCAGGTCGGGATAAGAGAGCCAGCTCCCCACGGCTCGCGCACTGGTGACCTGAGCACAGGACAAAATGCGCAGGCACACGGATTCCACGCCACGCTTGTCCCAATAGAGACTCGCCAGGTCCTCAGCGAAGCATTTCGCCAGTCCATAGTAGGTATCCGGACGGTGCGGCGCGTCCGTGCCGATAAACTCCGTTCTGGCGTGCATGCCGGCCGCGTGAATGGAGCTTGCGTAGACAACTCGCCTCACGCCGTTTCGATACGCGGATTCCCAGATGTTATAGGCTCCGACAATGTTCGAGCCGAGGATTGTCTCGAACGGAGCCTCGTCGCCGTGGGCGCCAAAATGCACAACCATGTCCGCGCCTTCCAAGAGGGCGCGGATCTCCTCATATCTGGAGAGATCCGCGCGGACATAGCGTTCGCGTTCGTAAAGTCTATCGATGTCAGGTGCGATGTCGGATGAGACGAGTTCATCCGCAAGCTTCAGCAGGGGTTCGCGGAGATAGGAACCAAGGCGCCCAGCGGCGCCGGTGAGGACAATTCTTTTCACGTCAAGAGTTCCCTGTCTCGGTGCGCTCGAGTTTAGCGACTCCTGCCTGGGCGGATTGTGGCAAGCGTCATATGATCGCCTTCTCGACGAACGGTTCGTTCCGCGCAATTCGGCCGAAGTGGAACGGCGTCAGATCGAGTGATCGGTATGCGCCGTAGGTGATCCATTCCGCCGTTCCGCGTCCCATCGCGGGGGATTGCTGGAGGCCATGACCCGAGAACCCGTTGAGGAACAGAAAGTTCTCAACCTCGGTATGCGGACCCAGGATCGCGTTGTGATCAAACGTGTTATAATCATAATGACCGGCCCAGGAATGCGTTAGCTTGATGGCGTCGAATTGCGGGATTCGGGTCGCGATCACGGGCCAGATCTTCTCTTCCCAGAGTGAGTGATCCATACTGAAGTCATCATAGTCGACGGCGGGGTCAATCTCGGCGTGACCTCCGGCCATATAGGTCCGCTTGCCGTCCTGACGCATGTGAACGCCGGAGGGATCGATGGTCAGCGGCAGATCCCGATCCAATGGCTTTTCCGCCAAAAATATATACGTGTAGCGCTTGCGCGGTTCGACCGGAATTTCGATGCCCGCCATGTGTGATGTCAACAGGCCGCGCGTGCCTGACGCGTTTACCACGCAGCCGCATGCGATCACCTCGCCCGATTTGAGCGTCACGCTTTCGACGCGCGTTCCCCCGGAGTTCTTGGTCATCGCAACGACTTCATTGGCGACGAATTCCACGCCCCGTTCTCTGGCTGATCGGCGCCACGCGTCAAATACCGCGACGCAATCCCAGTAGCCCTCGTCGACAAGATTGATGCTGCCCAGCACGATGTCGTCAATGTTGTAGAAGGGGTATTCGTGTTTGATCTCCTCAGGCGTCATCAGCTTCGTGCCGGCGCCGGCGGCTATCTGAACCGCCTGGCTCTCGCGCAAGACATCGGCGAAGGCCTGCGTATCCGCCAGGTACATATAGCCATAGCTTTGGATGAACAGCTCGGGGGCCCGAAGGTCGCCGCCCATATAGGCGCGCAGATTCTTCACGAAATCGGCCGCGAATTGCGAGATACGCACGTTAAGTTCGCTGCTGAATTGCTGGCGCATACAGCTGTTGGTGTGCGATGTCGCCGCATTCTTGTAGGTGGGGTCTCGCTCGACGACGAGGACGCGCCCCCGAAAATCGGGGTTGTCGCTGAGAAACCACGCGGTCGACGAGCCGAACATCGCGCCGCCGACAATGACGACATCGTAGCTGTCGGTCTTCGGCGTTTGCAAACTGCCGCCCATCGGATGATTTCTCCTCGCCTGGCCTTGGCCTGGACGTTCTTAATGTCTTCTTCGCTCAAGCCATATTCGCGCTTGGCGATCTCGGGCGATGTATCTTTTCGCAAGATCACGCTCGATGGGAATCCAGGGTCCTATTCCCGTGGATCGACGTAGCCAGCACCGCCGGGAAACGCAAGCACCGGCGCCGGCCGTGAGGGGAAGGCCATTCCATCGTTGCGACGGCGGCAAGCGAGGAAGCGTGCAAGGCGCTCAAGTGCGAAAAATGAGCGCCGAGGCACCGTCACGTTGCCGAGCAGAGGGCATGAAGCGGCGAGTCACTCGCAATCTTGGGCGGCCGCGATCGCCTCACGACATGCCGCCTTCAGGCGGCTTCGGCCTTCTGGGTTGGGCGCCTCCGCTCCATCTCGCGGCGCAGGGCGACCACGTCGAGATCCCGGTCGAGTTCGACATCGTCGAAGCTCACGACGCCGTCCTTGGGAACAGCCCGCTTTAGCCTGACATTGTGAGCCAGCCCGATCGGCAACCCGCCAAGAGCAAGACTCCTCGACGCCGGTATCGCTTTCGCCCAGACGGCGAAGCCTCCCTCTCCGTCGAGCATCTCGCCAGGTTTCAGGTCGCGCTTGGCGGTGGCCACGGCGTCGGCGCGGAACTCCTTGGGCGTTCCGGTCGGCTCGCCGCGGAGCGTCGCCGAGAGCACGCTGATGCTCGTTTCAAGGCCGATCATGTGGAAGGGTCTCCACATCGAACCGTACCATCCCGAGGGGTCGGTAAGGAGGCCGTATTGCGCGAAGCAAGCGCGCGCATAGTCGTCGCGGGCCTTAAAGGTGACGAACACGCCGTAGCGAATGTTGTTCAGCACTTCGCGTCCGTCGGGTTCCTGGCTGGCCGCGATGTCAACCAACCCGCTGCGGGCAAGCCGCCCGCCATCTGCGGCGGGCCGAAAGACGCGGGCCAGATCGTGGATGCCGGACGGCGGAAAGGCGAGGCCGTCGTCGGGACAATCCAGGCCAGTGCCGTTGGCGACCGCCGCCATCTCGATCGCGGCTTTCGTCCCGTCGGTGAATGAATTGTACATCTTCGCGTTGAAATCGCCCTGCGCGACCTGCTCGGCGCTCCAGCCGAAAAACCCCCAGACGGTGTCGGGCGTGGAATAGCGATAGCGCGGCTCGAAATTCATGCCCTTGCCGGCGCTTGTGAGCTCAAAGCCGCAGGCGCGAACCCAATCGACGAGCTCGCAGATGATCGCCGGCTGGTCTCCGTACGCCATCGAATAGACGAGGCCCTTGGCGCGCGCGCGTTCGGCAAGAAGCGGTCCGCAGAGGATGTCGGCCTCGACATTCACCATCACGACATGCTTGCCATGCTCGATCGCGGCGAGCGCGTGCCGCACTCCGGCTATCGGGTGACCGGTCGCCTCGACGATGCATTCAATGTCCGGAAAAGCGGCGAGACTGGCGGCGTCGTCGAGGACGCAGGTCGATCCGTCCTTGGCGGCGGTCGCCAAATCAGCCGCCGCGTAACGCTCCGCCGGCCAGCCGACCCGCTTCAGCGAGGCGCGCGCCTTTGCGACATTGAGGTCCGCGATCCCGACGACGTGCAGGCCTTCGATGCGTTGCGCCTGCGCAAGCACCATCGACCCGAACTTCCCCGCGCCGATCAAGCCGATTCGCACTGGCCCTTTGGTCGCGACGCGTCGCGCCAGCAAACTGGAGAGGTTCATTCGTCACCCTTTCGGATCCGCGACGAGCGCGCCGAGTGCGTTCGAGCGAGAGCCTATTGACCCGCGTATTGAAGGACAATTCAGAATTATGAGCGAATTGATTAGTCTGCCTAAACTGTTGCGCCTCAGTTCGGCTGCGCCTGTTGCAGCGTAGCGACCGGTCGCTGGGAACCTGCCCATTGGTCCCGTTCGGCGCGAACCCAGTCGATGAAGGCGCGCACTTTCGAATGGCGCAAATGATCGTGCGGACAAACAAGCCATTGCGTCACCAGAGTGACGGACGGCGGATCGATGACGGGGCAGACCAGATTCCCGTCGCGAAGTTCGCGCCACATCATCAGATCGCTCTCCAGCGCGATGCCCATTCCGGCGACCGCCGCGTCGATCGCCATATGCGATCGATCGAAGAGCACTCTGCGCCAGCGACGATCGCAGGCCGCTCCCACGGACCTCAGCCAGATCGGCCACTGAACCTGCGCCTTGACCGAATGGATCAGCCGATGATTGGGGAGTTCGCTGACGGGGATCGTCGCGGCTTTGGCAAAGCCGGGCGCGCAAACGGGAAAGAACCGCTCTTCGGCGACGCCCTCGACGAAGAGGCCAGGCCAGTTTCCCCCGCCGTGCCGGATCTCGATGTCCACGTCGTCGCGCGAGAAATCCGTCGGCTCGTTCGTCCCGTCAAGACGCACCTCAAAACGCGGATAGGTATCGACGAAGGAGCCGAGTCTCGGCAACAGCCATTTTGTGGCAAGGGTAGGGGTTACCCGAACTGTCAGCGCCGTCACCGTATGGCGCCCGCGAATCCGGTCTGTCGCTTCGATGATGTGCTCCACCCCCTCGGCGATCATTTCGAAAAAGCGTTCGCCCGCCTCGGTCAGTTTGATCCGCCGTCCGGTCTTGACCAGAAGCGTCGCGCCAAGGAGAGTCTCCAGCGCATGGACTTGCTGACTGACGGCGGAGGGCGTGACGCTGAGTTCGGCGGCGGCTTTCGAGATGCTTGCCGCACGCGCCACAGCGTGGAAGACGCCGATCGCGCGCAGAGGAGCGGTCATTTCCTACCCTTTAGAAAAATTACACGATCCGAAAATTAATCTGGATTGTTCTTCACGAATAGCACCCATACGCTCTCGCCACAATCATTGGCGCGCTGAACCACGAGCGTCAGGCTAGCGATAGGCCTCGTCAAACCGGGCCCATCCTGGGAAGCGTCTTCAACAGCCGTCACGCTCGGCGGCCGCGTAGAGACGAGGCCCGCGAGTCCGGGTCCAAAAACCAATATGGGAGGAAGCAAATGAACGCAAAAATTGGACTATTGATCTCAGTGAGCATTGGGGCGATCGCGCTGGCGAGCGGGAACGTCTGGGCGGCGTCCTGCTCGGCGTATCCGACGGGCACTGCAGAAAAGATCGAGTCGACTGACGTCGAAGCCAAGTTCGGCGCTGTCCCAGCGCCTGCCAAACCGCTTCGTTTCGCCTATGTCACCAAGACGCTGATCAACGAGTTTTGGCAGGGCGTCGCGGCCGGCATCCAAAGCGAAGCCGCAAAATACAATATCAAGACCGATATCCAGGCCGCCAAGGACGAATCCTCGTCGGTTGAACAGCTAAATCTGGCGCAGACGATCCTTTCCACGAAACCGGACGCGTTGCTCCTCTCGCCCCAATCCGATTCCAATTTGCAGCCGGTTATCGAGGCCGCCAAGGCCCTCAATATCCCAACCATCGTCATCGACGACGCGCGCACGGAGGGCGCGAGCACCTACGTTGGCACCGACCAGGTGGCGATCGGGTCGAAGGCCGCCGAATTTCTGCACAAGCTTTACCCAAATGGCGGCAAGGTCGCGCAGATCGAAGGACAGGCAGGTTCGCCAAACGCCCGCAAGCGCATTCAGGGCTTTACCGAGACCGTCAAGAAATACCCGAATCTGAATCTCGTCGCGAGCCAGCCGGGGGACTGGGATCGGCTGACCGCGATGAACGCTACTTCGAACATTCTTCGCGAACATCCCGACACAATCGGCTTCTACGCCAATAACGATGGCATGGCGTTCGGCGTGTTCGAGGCGGTGAGCGCCGCCAGCAAGACCGGCCAAGTGGCGGTGGTGGGAACCGATGGCATTCCGGAGGCGAAGAAGTCGGTGTCCGATGGACAAATGAAGGCGACGGTGGCCGAGTTCCCGTATGACGAAGGCATCCTTGGCGTGCAGATGGCCCTGCGCCTGATCGCCTGCCAGCCGATACCGCCTTGGGTTATATCGCCGCAAGCGGTGATCACCGGCGACAACGTCAAGGACTTTCCAAATCCTCCCGCATTTAAGAAGTAAGCGAGAGGCGACACGCGATGCGGTCGGCGGCACGAGCGCAAACAGGCGGATCGCCGACCGCAGCCCTCAGGTTCAGCGGCGTGGCAAAAGCTTTCGCTGGAGTCCAGGCGCTAACGAACGTCGATTTCGACGTCATGGGCGGGGAAGTCCACGCGCTGCTTGGCGAGAACGGCGCCGGCAAATCGACGCTGATGAAGATCCTGTTCGGCGTTTACAAGCCCGACGCCGGCGAGATCTTCATCGACGGCGTTGGAACCGCTGCAATCGCCGACCCGAGGAGCGCGCTGGCGATGGGCATCGGGCTGGTCAGCCAGGAGCCGAGCGTCGTGCCCCAATTGGATGTCGCCCAGAATATATTCCTCGGCCAGAGGGGCGCCCTCACGCTTTCAAACAGGCGCAGACTGCGTGACGCCGCCCGACAAATCCTCGACACGTTGGCGCCGGCGCTCCCGGAGACCGCGAGAGTCGGCGATCTCGGAATGGCCGATCGCCAGATCGTCGAGATCGCCCGAACCTTGGCGAGGGGCGGTCGCGTGATCGCCTTCGACGAACCGACCTCGAGTCTCACGCCGAGCGAGCGCGATGGTCTTTTCGAGATCATCCGCAGCCTCAAGCGGGCGGGCAAGGCGATCGTCTATATCTCCCATCGGATGTCCGAGATACAAACGATCTCAGATCGGGTGACGGTGCTGCGGGATGGCCGTGTGGTCGCGGCGGGAAGGACGTCCGATTTCACGCCCGGGCAGCTCAACAATCTGATCGCCGGCCGGACGCTCGCAAAAGAACTGGCCCGTCAACCCCGCGGCAAGGAGGCAACGGGAGGTGCGGAGATTCTCCGTCTCGAGGAACTCTCCAACGACACGATAAAAGGGATCAACCTGGTCCTTCGGCGCGGTGAAATATTCGGGCTCGCGGGACTCGTCGGATCGGGCCGCACGGAGCTGGTTCGCTGCGTCTTCGGCGCTGACCCCCGGACCGCCGGCAAAATCGTCATTGACGGCGCGCCGGCAAAAATCGACGGGCCGAGCGAGGCCATGGCCGCCGGCGTAGCGCTCATTCCTGAAGATCGTCGCGGACAGTCGCTCGTGCCGCTCATGACTGTCGAACAGAATTTCGGTCTCGCAAATTACCACGCTTTCTCGCGGAGCGGCTTGGTCCGGGGACGGGCGCGGCGCCGGGAAATCAACCGCTACATCGACGAGCTCGACATCCGCCCGAAGCGCACGGACGCGCAGATACGGGACCTCTCCGGCGGCAATCAGCAAAAGGTCGTGATCGCCCGCTGGCTGCATTCAGGCGCCCGGGTCTTCCTGTTCGACGAGCCCACGCGCGGCATCGACGTTGGGGCAAAGGCCGAGATCCACGACCTTCTGCGCCGCCTTTCCGCTCGAGGAGCCGCTGTGCTGGTCATTTCGTCGGAACTGCCGGAGCTTTTGGCGCTGGCCGACGAAATAGGGATCATGCGCGACGGTCGGCTGACCCAGATCTTGACCAACGAGCCTGGACTTACAGAGGAGCGACTCATGAAACTAGCTTCTGGGGAGCTCGCGGCATGACTTTGCCCAGGGCGCCCTCACAGGCGGACGGACGCCTCGCGGACAAAGCTCATCACCGGGGCCGGCCGCGCGTGGAATTGGCGCGTCAGGCGGGCGTAGCGATTGGCTGCGTCGGACTGTTTATCGTGTTTTCGGCGCTGACCAGCACGTTCTACCAGCCCGCCAATCTGCTCGACATCATGTTGCAGTCCTCGATCAACGCGGTGATCGCCGTCGGCATGACGCTTGTCGTCATGACCAAGGGCATCGATCTGTCGGTCGGATCGATCGTCGGCGTCAGCAGCATGGTCGCCGCCAGCGTGCTTCCCCAGGGGATTTGGCTGGGCGTTGGCGCCGGCGCCCTCGTCGGGCTGGCCTGCGGCCTTCTCAACGGGATTCTCATCGCCAAGCTGAGGCTGCCCGACTTCATCGTGACGCTCGGTACAATGAGCATCTTTCGCGGCGCCGCGCTCATCTACACTGATGGCAAGCCGATTTATGGGATCGACAAGGTTTTTCGATCGATTTTCGCCGGCCAATTGCTCGGCATCCCAACCCCGGTCTTGCTGGCTGCCGCAATCGCCTTGCTCGCCTATCTCCTGATCCGCTTCGCCTCTCTGGGCGAACAGATTGTCGCCGTGGGAGGCAACGAGGAAGCGGCGCGGCTTTCCGGCATCGACGTGGATCGCGTCAAGGTTTGCGTTTATGCGCTGTCCGGCGTGTTGTCGAGCATCGCCGGGTTCATTCTCGTTGCGCGCATTGGAGCCGCCGAGCCGATAGGCGGAAACGGCTTCGAGCTGCAAGCGATCGGCGCGGCCGTGATCGGCGGCGCAAGCCTGTTCGGCGGCGAGGGCAATCCGCTCGGGTCCCTGGTCGGCGCTCTCACCCTGGGCGCCATGAGGAACGGGCTCACGCTTCTCAACGTGCCATCATTCTGGCAATTCGTGGCGACCGGCGTCGTCGTGATTCTTGCGGTGCTGGCGGATCAATTGACGCGCAAGCGCCGCTAGAGCGCCGGACGCTCGAATTGAATCGGATGGGATTCCCATGAGGTTCTGTCGCAAACGGCTGGTTACCTTTTGTCAGGAATGATCCTCCGCTGAGTCTCGGGGGAGTTCAATGTTCAAGGGCCGCCATTTCGATCAATC
>Ga0209698_10005182_pt1 | contig 14166 bp, 9 predicted proteins | sample LitLauG_LLR_2012_FD_187203 | JGI IMG/M metagenome (GOLD analysis project Ga0209698, IMG submission 187203) | Freshwater sediment microbial communities from Pennsylvania, USA - Little Laurel Run_MetaG_LLR_2012 (SPAdes) (version 2) | ecosystem: Environmental > Aquatic > Freshwater > Creek >... | reverse complement strand
CACCGGCACGACAGCCAGCGGCACCGGCAACGCGATCGGCATCCAGGGCATCGCCGCCGAGGGCCTGGTGGTCGCGAACAACCGGGTCAGCGGTGTCGCCGCACCGGGCGGTGGTGCCGAATATGGCATCGCCACGGCGTCGACGGCGCACGCGGCGCTGCGCGGCAATGTCGTAAGCAATGCAATGCTGCCGGCCACTGCGGCCCCGTCGATCGGTGTCGCGATGAGCGATTTCTCGGTGTATGCCGTCGGCAATCTGGTCAGCGGTTTTACGGCAGCGTATTCCGGTGGACAGAATCTTAGCGCCGAGACATTGCTGTATTCGTTTGGACCGATTACCGGCACGGATGGCCAGAACCCGGACGGAATCATCGTCCAGGGTAGCGACCGCGCCATTTACGGGACAACGCGGGCGGGAGGCCAAAACAGTACGGGTACCTTCTTCCGGATCGGTCTCGCCGGCGCCGAGAGTGTCTTGTATTCCTTCGGTGTCAATACCGGATCGGACGGACGGTCACCGATCGCGAGGCTGATCCAGGCCAACGACGGCAACTTCTACGGCCTGACCCTGGCGGGCGGCGCGCACGGCGCCGGGGCCATCTTCAAGGTCTCAGGTACCGGAACCGAATCGGTCTTCTATTCCTTCCAGAATGGGCACGGCGGATCCAGCGTGATGCAGGGTGCCGACGGAAACTTCTATGCCACCGGCTCCTTTGCCTCGGGAGGGACGGTTTTCCGCATCACCCCGACGGGTACGGCCAGCGTATTTCAGACCCTGACCGGCTTTTCGATTTCGGCGCTGATCCTGGGTGCGGACGGGAATTTCTATGGCACGGCGAACCAGGGCGGGCCCAACGGCACCGGTGCGGTGTTCAGGATCACGACCACCGGGGTGGCCTCTACCCTGTATGCATTTGGACCCACCACGAGCACGGACGGCCAGTATCCCATCGGCCTGCTTCAAGGGCGTGATGGAAATCTGTACGGCATGACCAACGGCGGCGGTACGAATGGAACGGGTACGTTCTTCCGGACAACGACAAGCGGCGCCACGGCTATCCTTTATTCCTTCGGGCCTGCGACGTCGCTCGACGGGCAATATCCTGTCGGTTCGCCCATTGAGGCGACCAATGGCAACTTCTACGGCATGACCAATGGCGGCGGAACCGCCGGAACGGGAGCGGTCTTCACGGTCACGCCGTCCGGCGCGGAAACCGTGATCCATTCCTTCGGTGCCGTGGGAGGCAGCGACGGCATTGCGCCCGAGGGCGCGCTCATCCAGGGCGCAGACGGCTACCTCTACGGCGCGACATTTCAAGGTGGAACAAACAATACCGGCACGGTATTTCGCCTCGCACCGTAGCTTGCAGCGATACGCTCCGGCCTTGCGCCCCCCAGTTGCTCGTCGCCACTACATCGGCGGCACGACCGTGAGCGACCCCTCGAGGCTCAGATTGCTGTTCTGCCGTATCGTGTTGTTGCCGAGGCTCTCCAGGGCGCCCAGGGCGACCGAATAGGCGTACTTGTTGCCGGCCAGCATGCATTCGCTGAGCGTCAAAGCGGTATTGGCCCCCTGTGCGATCGCACCGATCCCGTTGGCGGACAGGGTCGTGCGAAACGCCGCGAGCTGGGCGTTGCCGGTCGTCGGGGTCGGATTCACCGCGAGGCCCCAGCCGGAGTTGCTCACCAGACTTTCGGTGACGGTCGCGTGGGTTGTCGCGGCGGTGCTGGCGTCGACAAGGACCCCGGCGCTGAAATTGTCCAGCATTTGCGTGCGCAGGACATCGAGCTGCGCACCGGCGTCGACGTAGACGCCGAAGAAATTGTTGCGAATGACCGAACCGGCAATGCGCACCCGGGCCGGGGTGGTCACGTTCACGCCGCTGGACGAACCCGGCAGGCCGTTGCCGACCGTGAAGTTCGAGATGACGCAGTTTTCGATGTTGAGCGCCGTGCCGGCCGACATGTTGACGCCGAAGCTGCTCGCGCCGGTGTTGCCGGCCGGGCCCTCGATCGTCAGGCCGGTCAAGGTGACTTGCACGCCGCTGGTCGCGATCGTCACGCCGTTGCCGGACAGGACGGCGATGCTGGCATAGACGCCCGGCGGCGCGGTGATCGCGACCGATTTCCCGATCGTCACCGCGCCAAAACCCGCCGAGTCCAGCGCAACGACCTCGCCGCCCGCATTGACCACGCCGACCGCGGCCTGGAAGGTGCGGCAAGGCTGGGCCAGCGAGCAGTTCAGGCTGGCGTTCGTGTCACTGCCCTGCGCGGCGACGAACGCGCGCGGCACCTGGGCTTGCGCGGCCCCGGCCAGCAGCATGCCGGCGGCCGCCAGCAGCAAACATGCGAGTGCTTTTCCCACTTTGAACTCCCTTCGCTTCGTTGGATGGCCCTTGGCCAGTGATGGGTGGCCGCTGCGGGATAGACCGCCGGCAGCGCACCCGCATCGCGTGCGCGCCCATTCTGCACGGTGAGCGCGGAAATCTCACGAATTACTTTGCGCCCGCCGCATGGCCAGCGCGGCCGCGGTGGGGGTGCACCGCGCCCGCGGGCCCGGCGCGCGCAAGCGTGGCCGAAGGCCGCCACAGCGCGGCTCAGGCCGCGAACTGGATGCGGTAGAGGTTGGCGTACAGGCCACCCCGGGCCAGCAATTCGGCGTGCCGGCCGACTTCGCGGATGCGGCCGTCCTCCATCACCACGATGCGGTCGGCGCGCTCGATGGTCGACAGGCGGTGCGCCACGACGAAGGTCGTGCGGCCGCTCATCAGGCGCTCGAGCGACAGCTGGATGTAGCGCTCGGATTCGGAATCGAGCGCCGAGGTCGCCTCGTCGAGCAGCAGGATGGGCGCGTTCTTGAGCAGTGCGCGGGCGATCGACAGGCGCTGGCGCTGGCCGCCGGAGAGCTTGACCGCGTTCTCGCCGATCCGCGTGTCGAAGCCGGAAGGCAGCGATTCGATCAAGGGCAGCAGGTAGGCGGCATCGGCCGCCTCGCGCACCTGCTGCGCGGTCGCCCCGGCGCAGCCGCCGTAGGCGATGTTGGCGCCGATCGTGTCGTCGAACAGCACCACGTCCTGCGAGACCAGGGCGATCTGCCGGCGCAGGCTCTCCAGGCGGATGTCGGACAGGGCGACGCCGTCGAGATAGATCTCGCCGCGGGTCGGCCGGATGAAGCGCGGGATGAGGTTGATCAGGGTGGTCTTGCCGGCCCCGGAGGGGCCGACCAGGGCGATGGTCTCGCCGGGCTTGACCACCAGGTCGATGTCCTGCACCGCCGGCTGCGCCGCGCCGGGGTAGCCGAAGCCGACCCCGCGCAGCTCGATCGCGCCGCGCGCGTGGCCCAGGTCGCGCTCGCCGGTCTCGACTTCCGCCGGCGCGTCGATCATGCCGAACACGCTCTCGGCGGCGGCCGCCATGCGGGCCAGCGAACTGTTGACCGAACCGAGCTGGCGCAACGGCTGCAGCAGGAGCAGCGCCGGGGTCAGGAACTGGATGAACTGGACGTGCGACAGGCGGCCGTCGACGGCCTGCCAGATGGCCACGTAGATGACCATCGCCAGGCCGACCGCGGCGATGATCTGGGTCGCCGGCGTCGAGGCCGACCAGGCCACCTGCATCTTCATCGCGAAACCGCGCAGGCGCTGGTTGATGCGCGCGAAGCGCGTCGTCTCGTACTCGTTGCCGGCGTAGACCTTGATCACGCGGCTGCCTTCGTGCGCCTCCTGGACGGCGCGCGTCATCTCGCCCAGCATGTTCTGGCTGTCGACGTTGAGCCGGCGCAGGCGCCGGCTGAAGCCGCGCAGCACCACGCCGATCGCCGGCCCGACCACGATCATCACCAGAGTCAGCTTCCAGTCGTAGTAGAGCATCTCGCCCAGGAAGACGACCGTCGTGAGCGATTCCTTGACCAGCTTGGTCAGCACCTCGGCGGCGAGATTCAGGGCGTTGCTTGCCTCGTTGATGAACTTGGAGATCACCAGGCCCGAGGGCGTGTTCTCGAGCGCGGACTGCGGCCAACGCAGCAGGCGATCGAACATGTCCTGGCGCAGCTCCACCAGCACACGCTGCGAGATGGCGCTGACGATGTAATCGCTGCCGAAGCTGCCCAGTCCGCGGACGATGAAGATGCCGACCAGGACCAGCGGCAGCCAGAAGCCGAACACCGGGTCGGGCCGCGCGATGTCGCCGGAGATGAGCCGCGCCGTGAGAAAGGCGATCCCGCCCTGGCAGACCGCATCGACCAGCATGGCCAGTACCGCCGCCACGAGCAGCCGGCGGTGGCGGCGCTGGAACACCCGGCCGGCCATGCGCTGCAGACTCGGATCGGCAAAGCGGCCGGCGCGCGGCTTGGGCATCATCGGGTTCGGTTCGGCGTCCGGATCCGGGCGCGGCGCAGGCCGCCACCTACGCCCCTGTCGCGCAGCCGCGGGCGGCGGATGCGGCGCGATGGGGCCGCCCGCGCGGGCCGGCGACGTTCGCTGGATCGCATGAATTTTGCGGTAGTGTATGCGATGCCCGCCGCGCCGCCGCGTCCATGCCGTCGCTGATCGTCCGTCTGCCCAATCACCTGGGCGACGCCTGCATGGCACTGCCGGCGCTCGAACGACTGGCCGCGGCTGGTCCGATCGCCTGCGCCGGGCAGCCCTGGGCCGCCGATCTGCTGCGCGCGACCGGCTGGCCGGTCCTGGCCCTGCCGGGCGGGCGCGGCGCGCGGCTCGCCGCACTGCGCCGCTGGCGGGCCCAGCATCCGGCCGATCGCCAGGCCTTGCTGCTCACCAACTCGTTCTCGTCGGCGCTCGAGTTTCGCCTCGCCGGCTGGCGTCCCGCAGGCTATGCGCGCGACGGTCGCGGATTGCTGCTGCAGCCGGCCTACCGCGTGCCGCAGGAATGGTCCGGCGCGATGCACATGATCGAATACTACGATCGGCTGGCCCGAAGCTGGCTCGGCACGGCGCCGCCGAGCGCCGCGGGCGAGCGCGCCATGCCCCGATTGGCGCTCGCGGCGCAGGCGCGCGACCGCGCCGGCGCCGCCCTGGCACGCGCCGCGGCCGGCCCGCCCACGGCCGCGGGCTACGTCGTGCTGTGCCCGGTGGCCCGCGGCCGCCATCGCGGCCGCGACAAGTGCTGGGATGGTTTCGGCCGCCTCGGCCAGGCGCTGCGCCAACGCGGCGAGCGCGTGGTGGTCTGCCCGGGCCCGGCAGAGGCCGAGGCGGCGCGGGCCGCGGTGCCCGATGCCCAGCTGCTCGAAGCGCTCGAACTCGACGCCTTCGCGGCGCTGCTTGCCGGCAGCCGCCTCGTGGTCGCCAACGACAGCGGTCCGGCGCACCTGGCCGCCGCGGTCGGGGCCAAGGTCGTGGTGGTGTTCGGCGTGACCGATCCGGCCAAGACCGGTCCGCGCGGCGCCGGCGTGCACGGCATCGGCGGCGCCGCGCGGTGGCCCGACTACGCCGCGGTGGCCGCGCTGGCCGAGGGGCTGCTGGGCGGTCCGGCCGCGACGGGCGCAGCCACCGTGCTCCCGGCCGGCGCGGCGGCGTAGCCCGTGCCGCCCTCGACCGGCGGCAGGCCTTCGGGCGCCAGCAGCGTGCCCAGCACGAGGCCCAGCAGATGCGCCTCGGCAAAGGTCTGGAAATGCGAATTGAACAGGCTGGTCGCGAGCCAGGCGAAGAGCGTGGCGACCGCGGTCGTCCGGTAGGGCGCCGGCGCGGCCTGGCGCAGCGCCCCGACAACGAAGAATCCGAAAGCCAGCAGGCCCAGCATGCCGGCCTCGACCAGCAGGTGCAGGTACTCGTTGTGCGTATCCTGGGCGCGCGACGCATCGCGCCAGTTGGCCGAGTCGACGACGTGCTCGTGGATCAGCCGGTGATAGGCCGGCACGAAGCCGCCCATGCCATAGCCCAGCAGCGGCCGGCGGGTGATCAGTTCCCAGGTCGTCGACCAGACATACAGCCGGATGCCCGAGGAGGTGGCCACCGGCGCGTTGTCCACCGTGCCGACTTCGGTCTGGACCATCTCGAAGCGCTCGCGCACCATGGGCGAGGCCGCCAGGAGGCCGGCGGCCAGCACCGGCACGACCAGCCAGGCCAGCCAGCGGCGCCGCCCGCCCAGGCGCGCCGCGCCGCCGACGATCACGGCGACCAGCAGCGCGACGTGCGCGCTGCGGCCGGTGGTGATGCTGACGATGTTCGCCACGAACAGCACAGCGGCGGCCATGAGCAGCCAGCGCTCGCGCCGACCGACCGGCCGGCCCCAGGCCAGCATGACGGCGAGCAGGGCCGCGACCACGAAGGCCATGCCCTGTGTCGTGTGATTGCGCAGCAGCACCCCGGGATCGTCGATGAACACAGGATGCGGTGAGAAGCGCAGGGCGAACGAAGCGACTGCGGCCAGCGCCATCGCGGCGACGAAAGTCCGGGCGTAGCGATCCTTGGCCGGTGCCGAATCGAACAGGGCGGATCCGACCAGGACCAGGATCAAGGGGCGCCAGCTCCACCAGGCGGCAAAACGGCGGGCCCAGGACGCGTCGCCGGCCCACAGTGTCGCGGCGCCGAGCACCGCGAGCAGTACCAGGATGCCGCGACCCAAGGGCCGGCGCGCCGCGGCGCGCAGCCTGGGCCAGGCCTGCGGGCTGCCGGCATACGCCAGCAGCCCCAGGAAGGCGCCGATGTTGCAGACCGGCGGCGAGGTCACGCTGCCGATGGCAGCCAGCAGGAACAGCGCGCGCGCCGCCGCCTCGCAGTGCATGTGCCAGCGCGCCGCCGGCGGCACCGCGCCCGCGGAACCGGGCGACGCGAGCGGCATGGCCGGAAGAGCGCGACCCGCCTCGGCCGGCGTCATGCGCGCTGCCGCCGCCGGCTACTTGCGTCCGGCGGCCACGGTACGGCCGCCGACCGCGCGATGGCGCAGGCGATCCCAGCGAAAGCGCAACCAGGCGTAGAGCCGGCCGCGGCCGCGCCGCTTCTCGTCGAGCAGGCTGTGGAACTTGCCGTTCATGCTGCCTTGCTCGACCACCGGTTCGCGCAGCCAGTAGTGCGGGATGTGCAGCTCGGCGTCCATCTCGCGCAGCAGCCAGTCGGGCGGGCGCGTGACCCGGTTCTTCGCCAGGTAGTCCATGCGCATCACGGCCGAGGCATAGTCGATGACGATGGCCTCGGCGGCCGGCAGCGGGCCGCCGGGCACCAGCATCGTGGGCGAGTCCTGCGCGCCTTCGGCGTAGCGGTTGTAGCCGCAACCCAGGTAGATGAGGTAGGGCGTGCGCAAGGCATCGGCCTCGCCGACGGCCAGCGCCAGCACCTCGGGGAAATTGGGCGCGAGGACAACGTCGTCCTCGAAGATCAGCACGCGGCGGTAGCCGCGCTCGGCGCAGATGCGCCAGGCGGCGATGTGCTTGAGCACCGCCGACTGGTGCGGCAAGCGCAGGTCGCTGGGCGCGAAGGTGCGCTCGAGCAGCTCCGGCGTGATGTCCGGGGGATCGAAATCGAACACCCACTCGACCTCGATGTCGAATTTCGCCAGCTCGGCGTTCATGTGCGCGATGCGGTCGTGGAACGAGCGCACCGACACCACCAGCACCTTGTCGACCAGGTCGTTGACGCGCGCTGCGTGGCCCGCGGCGACTGCCGCCGCGGTACCCTTGGCAGGATCCGCCGGCTGGCCGCCCGCCCGCCGGGACACCGGGTCCTGCGTGGCCGTCCGGGATTCGTTTTGCATCGCGGGATTCTATCGTATGGCCCGCGGCCCACCCGCCGGATGCCGCGCGGCGTGCCCCACGGCCCGACGCCGTGCCGGGCCGGCCCGCGACGGCACCGCCGCGGCCGCGCCGCAAACAGGAGAACCATGGCCGAGGCCTTGATCGAAGTCGTCGAGCCGACGCTGGCCAGCGAGGCGGGGCACTGCGCCGCGCTGTTTCGGGGCCTGCATGCGGCCGCGCCGCAACTGCGCTTTCGCCTGTGGATCGACCGGCGCGCCAGTCTGCCGGGCTGGGCCGACGGCGCGACCCAGCTGCGGCCGTTCTTCCACCGGCGCTGGCGCAAGCTCGAGGCGATCCTCCTGTACCACCGCCTGCTGCGCGGCGGCGCGCCGATCTTCGTCCCGACCGCGAGCTACTTCGACCTGCGGGCGCTCGACCTCGCGGCGCGCGGACCGATCGCGCCGCACCGTGCCTTCCTCTATTTTCACAAGCTGCGCGGCGACCCGTCGCGGCTGCAGGCGCTGGCCGCACTGGCGCGGCGCCAGCCCAACCTGGAACTGTTCGGCACGTCGACGCAGATCGTCGAGCGGCTGCGCGGCGCCGGTTTCCGGCAGGTCGAAGCCGTCCTGCCCGTGCTGGCCGGCGTCGCCGCCGGCGAAGGCGCGCGTTTTCGCCACCTGCTGAGCGCCGGCGCGGCGCGCGCCGACAAGGGCTTCGGGCGGATCGTCGACCTGGTCGAGCGCTTGGCCGCGGATGGTGCCGACCTGCCGATCGCCGTGCAGACCTCGGGCGACCATTACGGCCGGTACGACGAGCGCACCCGCGCCGACCTGGAGCGCCTGGACCGCCTGGCCTACGCCGGATTGCAGCGCGTCGGCGACACTCTGGACGCGGCGGCGTACGCCGCGCTCTTTCCGGGCGCGGTCTGCCTGCAGCCCTACGACCCCGCCGAGTACGGCGACAAGATGAGCGCGGTGACCTTCGACGCCCTGCGCGCCGGCGCGCCGGTCGTCACGCTGGCCGGGACGACCATGGCGCGCATCGTCGAGCAGACCGGCGCCGGCATCGTGGTCGCGGACGCCACGGCCCCGACTCTGCTGCGCGCCGCGCGCGATGCCGTCGCGCGCTATGCCGAGCTGCACGCTCGGGCCGCCGCCGCCGGCCAGCAGTTCCGTCCGGAAGCCAGCTGGGCGCCGCTGGTCCAGCGGCTGCAGGCCGCGGGCTGAGCGGCACGGCGCGGCGCGCCGGGCGGGCCGGCACCTGCGGTATCCGCGCTGCAGCGGCGCGCTTGCGGCCCGCGTTCAGGAGTAGATCGCCACCCGTTCCGAGCGGTACAGGCGCAGGGTCAGGCCGAACACCGCCGCGGCCGCGCCCAGGGTGACCAGCGCGCCGATGGCGACGCCGGCCGCGTCCACCGGCTCGCCGCGCAGCAGGCCCAGGATGGTCACCTGCTGGCCGAGCAGCGGGATCGCCGCGTTCCAGGCCGCGGGGCGCAGCGGCACGACCATCATCATGATCGACGGGATGAGCGGCACGAGCTGGGCCAGGCTCAGGTAGGTCTGCGCTTCGCGAAAGCTGCGGGCGTACGACGCGACCCAGATCTGGGCGATGGCGATCAGCAGCACCAGCGGCACCATCACCGGCAGGGCCCAGAGGACGAAGCGCAGGCCGATGGTCAGTCCGAGCCCGGATTCGTCGCCCGGCAGCAGGCGCCCGACGGCGTAGAAGGCGAGCAGCCCGAGGAACAGGCTGGCCATGCTGAAGGCCGCCGTGGCCAGCATCTTGCCCAGCAGGATCTGGCCGCGCCCGACCGGGTTGACCAGCAGCGGCTCGAGCGACTGGCGTTCGCGCTCGCCCGCGGTCGAGTCGATCGCCAGCCACATGCCGCCGATCAGCGCACTGAGGACGAGAAAATAGGGCAGCATGCCCAGCAGCACCGCGCCGCGCGCCTCCGGTGTCGCCAGGTCGCGGCTGGCAACGATCACCGGCTGGGCCACCGAGGGCGCGATGCCGCGGGCCAGCAGGCGCAATGCGCCGGTGCGGCTGGAATAGCCCTCGATCATCGACTGCAGGCGCTCGACCTCGCCGCGCACCTCCTGGCGCGAGGAATCGTAGAGCAGCTCGACCTGCGCCGGGCGCCCGGCACGCCAGTCCTCGGCGAACTGCGGCGCGATGCGCAGCACGATGTCCTGGCGCTGCTCGCGCACCGCCGCCTCGGGATCGTCGACCGGCGGCCGCTGCTCGAGGCCCATCTGGCGCAATGCGGCGACGAGGTTGGGCGCGTGCTGCGCGCCGATCACGGCCACCGGCAGGGGCTGCTCGGCCTTCTCCAGCTCGCGCCCGACCACCAGCTGGATGAGCAGCAGGAACAGCAGGGGCGTGAGCAGCGGCCCGAGGACCAGCGCATTGAGCAGCACGCGCCGGTCGCGCAGGCTCTCGCGGCATTCCTTGGCGAAGACCACCGCCGTCGGGCCGGCCCCGCCGGCGCGGTGCGCGCTCATGCGCTGGCGCCCAGCGCGGCGGCGCCGATGATGCGCACGAAGGCGTCCTCGAGGTTGGGCTGGCCGGAGCGCTCGCGCAGCTCGTCCGGCGTGCCCTCAGCGACGACGCGGCCGTGGGCGATGATGACGATGCGGTCGCACAAGGCCGCGACCTCCTGCATGATGTGGGTCGACAGCAGCACGCAGCGGCCCTCGTCGCGCAGGGCGCGCAGCAGGTCACGCAGGCCGCGGGTGGCCATGATGTCCAGGCCGTTGGCCGGCTCGTCGAGCACGACGTTGCGCGGATCGTGCACCAGCGCCCGCGCGATCGCGGTCTTGACGCGCTCGCCCTGCGAAAAGCCCTCGGTGCGCCGCCCGGCCAGGTCTTCCATCTGCAGGCGGCGCAGCAGGGCCGAGCAATGCTCGTCCAGGCGCGCCTCGTCCAGGCCGTGCAGCCGGCCGAAATACTCGATGTTCTCGCGCGCCGTCAGGCGGCGATAGAGCCCGCGGGCGTCGGGCAGCACGCCCAGCCGGCGGCGCACCTCGGTGGGCTGCGCCGCGGCGTCGAATCCGTCGACCGCGACCCGGCCGCGGTCGGGCCGCATCAGTGTGTAGAGCATGCGCAGGCTGGTCGTCTTGCCGGCGCCATTGGGTCCGAGCAGCCCGGTGATCTGGCCGTCGCGCGCGGCGAAGGAGACGCCGGCGACGGCCTGCACCGGGCCGAAGGCCTTCCAGAGATCCTCGACCTCGATCACGGATCGGACCCGTTGGCGCCCAGGAATACCGCGGTCTCGCCCAGCGCCGCCAGGCAGCGCTCGTCCAGGTGTTCCGGGTCGAGCCGATCGACGAAGGCGCCGACCACGCGCGGCATGCAGCCGACGCCGATCACCGCATGGCCCTGGCCCTTGGCGAGCAGCATGCGCGCGTGCGGCAGTCCGCGCAGGATCTGCGCGCCGTAGCGCGGCGGCGTGACCGGGTCGAATTCGCCGGCCAGCACCAGCACCGGCATGGTGCCGTGGAACGGCTCGTGGAAGTCGGCCGGCCGCGGCCGGTGCGGCCAGACGGCGCAGGAGCGGCGCGCCTCGGCCACCAGGTCGGCGCCCAGCAGCGTGCCGGCGTCCTGCGGCCGCTCGACCAGCAGGTCGGCGTCCTCGGCGCATAGCACCGAGGCCGCCATGCCGCCATTGAGGTGTTCGGTGACGTCGCCCACCACCAGCTGGGCCTGGCTGAGCAGCGGCGCAAAGCGCCCGGCCTGCGCCTCGGCGATCACGTAGGGCAGCAGTGCGCTGGTCGGCGCGGCGTAGGCGTAGAAGCGGACCAGCGCGGCGAGGTCGTCGGCGGCCAGCGTGCGCCGCACCAGGGCAAAACTCTGCGGATCGCGCATCTCGACGCTTTGCGGCGCGCGCCGCAGGCGGTCGCGGACCTGCTCGAGCGCGGCGTACGGATCGCCGTAGTGCCGCGCGCAGGCCGCATCGTCGCGGCAGCGTCCGAGGCGCGCCTGCACCGCGTCCTCGAGGTTGCGCGCGTGCTCGCTCAGCAGGATGAGCTCGTTGGGCACCGCGCTGTCGAGGACGATGCTGCGCACGGCTGCCGGATAGCGGCGCGCGTACTGCTGGGCGACCCGCGTGCCATAGGAGACGCCGACCAGGTCGAACAGCGGCGCGCCCAGCGCGAGGCGCACCGCCTCGAGGTCGCGGATCGCATCGCTGGTGGTATAGAACTCGGGGGCGGCACGCGAGGCCAGGCCTTGCGCGCACTGCCGGATGCGCTCGAGCGCGGCGCCGGCGACCGGCCGCGCATGCGGCGCCTCGGCGCCGGCCGCCTGCGGCGGATCGGGACAATCCAAGGGATGGGAATCACCCGTGCCGCGCTGGTCGATCAGCAGGATGTGGCGCTGGCGGCGCAGCGGCGCCAGCGCGCCGGCTACCGCCGGATAGTCCTGGGTCGCGGCACCGCCCGGCCCGCCGTCGAGAAACACGACGAGGTCGCTGCGCGCCTCGGCCGCCAGAGAGCGCACGACCGCGACGCGCAGCGGGATCCGGCGGCCCTGCGGCCGGTCCCAGTCTTCCGGCACGGCGAAGTCGGTGCAGTAGGCCGCCTGGCTGGGCACGCCATGCGAGCGCGCCGCACCCACCGTACAGGCCTGCAGTTCGAGCGCGCCAAGGCGCCAGGATTCGGTCGCACCCGCCGCCGCCGCCGCAGCGGCCAAGGCCAGGGCCGGGATGCCGCGCAGCAGCCGGCGGGCCGCGCCGCGCCCGCGCCGCGCGCTAGGCATAGCAAAACGCGGCACGAACCCTGGCCTGGGCGCGCAGGTCCTCGATCAGGCGGTCATCGCCGCGGACGCGCCAGCGCTCGGGCAGCAGGATGTCGGCCGCCGCCAGCTCGTTGGCGTAGCGCATGACCACGCGGCAGCCGGTGGCCGCGGCGGCGGCGCCGGCCCCCGCCGGTGCCGCCGGTGCCGTTGCCGGGGCCGAACTGCCGGGCCGGGCGATCGGTGCGGCAACGGCCGCGGCCGGGCCGCCGGCCGGCGCCGCCGCGGCCATGCCGCCGACCCGATAGGCCCGCAGCACCTCGTCGAGCGCGGCGGTGCTGGCGCCGCGCTCGATCTCGATGCGCAGCGCGGCCTGGGCCAGGGCGCGGGCCTCGGCGAGGTCCATCACCTCGTCGGCGGTGAGCGCCAGGCGCTGGGCGAACTCGTCGAAACGGGCCCGCCCGCTGACGAAGACCAGCTGGTCCTCCTTGAGGAGGTGGCGCCGGCGCTCGAACAGTTCGGCGAATACGGCGACCTCGAGCTGCGCGCTCGCGTCGTCGAGCAGCACGGCGCACATGCGTCCGCGACGCGTGTTCTGCTGGCGCACGGCCAGCACGATGCCGGCGACGCGCACGCTGTCGCGCGACTGGCGCAGTTCGGCAAGCGGTGTCGGCGCGATGCGGCGGGCCTCGGCGGCGACCTCCGTGAACAGGTGGCCGCTGAAGCAGTAGCCCAGGGCCAGGCGTTCGTTGGCCAGGCGCTCGCGTTCGCTCCAGGGCACGAACGGCACGTCGGCCAGCGCCGGCAGGGCCTCGGCGGCCGCGCCGAACAGGTTTTCCTGGCCGACGTGCGCCGCGCTGCGCTCGACATCCTCGAGCGTGCGGCCGAGCGCGGCGAGCAGGCGCGCCCGATCGGGGTCGAGCCGGTCGAAGGCGCCGGCGCGCACCAGCGCCTCGATCACCCGGCGGTTGACGCGCTGCTTGTCGATGCGGGCGCAGAAGTCGGCCAGGCCGGTGTAGGGGCCACCCGCAAGGCGGACCGCGACGATGGATTCGATCGCCGCGGCGCCGGTGCCCTTGATCGCACCCAGGCCGTACTGCACCGTCGCGGCGTCGACCGGCACGAAGCGCAGCACGCCGACGTTGATGTCCGGCGGGAGGATGGTCAGCCCGCTGTTGCGCGCGTCGGCGACCAGGTCCTGCACTTTTTCGGTGACGTCCATCACCACCGACAGGTTGGCAGCGGCGAAGGCCGCCGCATGATGGACCTTGCAGTAGGCCGTCTGGTAGGCCACCAGGGCATAGGCCGCCGCGTGCGACTTGTTGAAGCCGTAGCCCGCGAACTTCTCCATCAGGTCGAACAGTTCGATCGCGTCGCGCTCGGTGACACCGTTGCGCTGCGCGCCATCGACGAAGATGCCGCGGTGCTTGGCCATCTCCTCGGGCTTCTTCTTGCCCATGGCGCGGCGCAGCAGGTCGGCGCCACCCAGCGAGTAGCCGCCGATGACCTGGGCGATCTGCATGACCTGTTCCTGATACACCATGATCCCGTAGGTCGGCCCGAGGATGGGTTCGAGGCGCCGGTCCAAGTAGGGCACGCGCTTGCCGTGCTTGCGGTCGCAGAATTCGGGGATCAGCTCCATCGGCCCGGGCCGGAACAGCGAAACCAGGGCGATCAGGTCGTCGAAACGGTCGGGCCGGGCGCGCTTGAGCAGGTCGCGCATGCCGCGCGATTCGAACTGGAACACC
>Ga0209698_10005181_pt1 | contig 14168 bp, 9 predicted proteins | sample LitLauG_LLR_2012_FD_187203 | JGI IMG/M metagenome (GOLD analysis project Ga0209698, IMG submission 187203) | Freshwater sediment microbial communities from Pennsylvania, USA - Little Laurel Run_MetaG_LLR_2012 (SPAdes) (version 2) | ecosystem: Environmental > Aquatic > Freshwater > Creek >... | reverse complement strand
TCGCAGAACATGGTTCCGGTAGCGTCTCCATCAAAAGGACGGCAATGGCCGTCTTTTGAGAAGACGCCCCCCTCCTGATAGAGGAAGCCGCTCCGTTGCGGAATCGTAATATCGATGCCGCCGGAGAGAGCCATATCGCACTCATGGTCGAGAAGCGAGCGACAGGCGTGATCCACGGCAAGCAATGTTGTCGAGCAGGCCGTGTTGAGGCTGACGGCAGGACCACGGAGATCGAGAAGATAGGCAGTGCGGAGTGCAATGTAGTCTTTCTCATTGCCGTACTCGACAGCCAACTTGCCGGCCAGAGCTAATAGATCCGGGTGGGTCAGAAGGTTGGTTGTGTAATAGTGGTCGTCGCCGCTGCCGGCAAATACGCTGATGCGTCCGGGGTAGCGCTCGGGGTCGTAGCCTGCGTTCTCGAGTGCATGCTGGGCAAGTTCCAGAAAAACGCGCTGCTGCGGATCGATGACTTTGGCTTCGAGCGGGCCGATGCCAAAGAAGGCGGCATCGAACAGCTCCACGTCCTCGATCAAGCCTCGCGCCCGAATGTAATTTGGATCGTTGCGAAGGCTTTCATCGATGCCGGGGCCCAGTTCCTCCGGCGTGAAGAATGAAATCGATTCGACCGAGTTGCAGAGATTGCGCCAAAGCTGATCTGGATTGGAAGCGCCCGGAAAGCGTCCGCTCATGCCAACGATGGCGATGGCATCCCGGTCGGTCTGGCGCCCATTCTTGCCGGTGTGCTGGGAATTGCGGTCACGGTGCGGCCCAATGCCGGCTTCAAATATAGGATCGGACTTATCCTCAGATTTCTCCAAAAGCTCAGCGAGCATTGCGATGGTTGGGTGTTGAAAGACCTTGACCGCTGAAATCTCGGTTCCGAAGCGAGTGTGATATTGCCGCACCATGCGAACAGCGGCCAGTGAATTGCCGCCCAGATCGAAGAAACTGTCGTCTATGCCAATCTCATCCAACTGCAGTAACTCGCACCACAGAGCGGCGAGTTGCTTCTCCACAACCGATTGCGGAGCAATAAAGTCCTGGGCGAGAAGCGGCCGCTTGTTACCAGGCCGGGGCAGGGCCTTGCGATCGAGTTTGGCATTAGGAGTGAGCGGAAATCTTTCCATGCGGACGAAGGCCGAGGGAACCATGTAGTCCGGAAGAGTGGTCTTGAGCGACTCAATCAAGGTTGTGGAGCTCAGGCTCTCACGGCCGGTGTAGTAGGCAACGAGCCTTTTGTCATCTGGGCGATCTTCGCGCAGAACGACCACTGCCTGCCCGATTCCCTCGATGTTGTTCAGTGCACACTCGATCTCGCCGAGTTCGATGCGAAATCCATGGAGCTTGACCTGGTGATCGAGCCGTCCCAGAAACTCCAGGGTTCCATCAGGACGGTAGCGGACCTCATCCCCGGTGCGATAGAGGCGCGCTTCCGGATGCTCGCTACCGAAGGCGGCATTGGTCACGAACTTCTCGGCAGTAAGTTCCGGGCGCTTGAGATACCCCAGAGCCAGGCCCGCGCCGCCGATCCACAGTTCGCCGCGCATGCCTTGAGGAACCGGATTGTGATTTTCATCAAAAATATGAAACTGAGTATTGGCGATAGGCGCACCGAGGGAGATCCGATCGGGAGAAGTGATGCGCTCGACCGAAGACCAGATTGTGGTTTCGGTCGGCCCATACATGTTCCAAAGTTCGCGGCAACGCGGGAGTAACTGTCGCGCGAGGTCGGGGGGCAGGGCCTCCCCACCGCACAGGATTCGCAGATCGCGCTTTCCCTCCCAACCGCTTTCAAGAAGCATTTGCCATGTTGCGGGAGTCGCTTGCATCACCGTAACTGCGCATTGCCGAAGCAGATGCTGGATTTCACGGCCGTCTGTTGCCTCTGCTGCTGTGGCCATGACGATCTGCGCGCCGCATACGAGCGGAAGAAGAAATTCGAGAATTGAGATGTCAAAGGAAGTTGGCGTCACCGAAAGCAGGGTTTCCTGAGCGTCCATTCCCGGCACTTCAGTCATGGACAGGAGGAAGTTGACCAGTGCGCGCCGCGGGATCATCACGCCCTTCGGCTTTCCAGTAGACCCTGAAGTGTAAATCAGGTAAGCAGTCCCGTGAGGATCGCATGTCAAGGCAAGGTTCGTCGCCGGAGCCCTGGCAATTCGATCATCTTCCTGGTCGAGAAAGATAACCCGTGCGTTGGTTCGAGGGGTGCTCTGTTCCCTTTCAGAGTGTGCAAGGATCAGTCGAGCCTCGGAGTCAGTCGCCATGAACTCCAGGCGCTCTTTCGGAAACCTCGGATCGAGCGGCAAGTAAGTTCCGCCGCATTTGAGGATCGCGAGAAGGCTGATGACGGAATCGAAGGAGCGATCAAGATACACACCGACCAGGCTCCCAAAACCGGTCCCTTGCTCACGAAGGAAGTGAGCAAGGCGATTCGAGCGGGAGTTCAACTCGCGGTAAGAGATTCGATCTGGGCCCATCGTCAGCGCAGCGGCTTTGGGAGTGCGCTCGGTCTGGGCTTCAATGAGCTGATTTGGGCCAAGGGTCAGGGGGTAGTCGGGCCGGTCATTTTGGAATGGAGGCATGATCCCTATTCCCATCCTGGGGCCATAACGGACAATTTGTTTTCCGTTTTGCAGGCGCACGCAGGGGTTCTGGTTATCCTGAAAGCCCTGGTCGAAATATACCACGATAAGTCAACGGCTTACGGGTCAGCCGATCTACATCGAAAGGGGGAGGATGGCGAATCCATGTGTGTCAGACTGAGACAGAACCTCAGCTGCAGTGGGCGCGGGAAGCACGACATTCGGAAATAGAGGCATCGACGCCGTTGGACGTCGATCACTGGCCTGATTCGTTGAATCCTGGAATTCAGCCAATGGTGTGATGTTGGGGCCTATTCAGGCGCATACCTGATTTTGGCTCTGTGGACCTAAATTCTTTCCTGCTCGCAGGTTGCGGCTGGTTTTGAGAAATGCAAGGATAGTTACTTACGCGCCATCGTAGCTGGCCCGAACGGTGGATTGAAACAACCCTCCCGAGCGCTGAGGATGGACCTGTCCCACCAGGCGATGTGTTGTGACTTGATCGCTGCTTGTCTGGCGAGAGAGAGGAGCAAACCTTGAAGCCGCTTCGCGTGAATCGTGGGTTGGATCCGCTGGGATCGCCGCTTGATGCGGTGTCTTCCGCGGAGCGCGAAGTTCTGAACGAACAATTGTTCAGGCGAATGATCGCGATTGAGCGCAAGAGAACTGAACGTTCCAAGGAGCCTTTCCTGCTGATGTTGCTTGAAGCGGGCAGTCAGGCGGGGTTTGAGATGAACGGAAAGGTTCTCAAAGCGATGGCGTCATCCTTTCTGGCGTCAAGCAGAGAAACCGATATTATCGGGTGGTATAAAGAGGCGACGACCGTCGGCGTAATATTCACCGGGTTGGCTTTGAATGACAAGAACTCAATCCTGAGCACGATTCTGAGCAGGGTGAAATCCATGCTTCGGGACGACCTGCTCTTCAAGCAATTCAACCAGGTAAGCCTCTCGTTTCACTTTTTCCCCGATGACTGGGATCATGCAAACTCGGGGCGACCAAACAATGCGGCTCTTTATCCCGATCTGACGAATCCAGGCAATCGCAAACGGTCCCTGCTTATCATGAAGCGAATCATTGACATCGCTCTGAGCGCACTGACGCTGATCCTCTGCTCACCACTTTTTCTAATCATTGTGCTTGCCATTAAAGCTTCATCCAAAGGCCCGGTGCTTTTCAGGCAACAGCGTGTTGGACAGTACGGCCAGTTTTTTACATTTCTCAAATTTCGTTCAATGTATGTCAACAACGACCAGCTGGTTCACAAGAAGTTTGTGACTGAACTCATCGTCAATGAAGCCAGCGGCGATTCCACCAGTGTAGATTCAGGGGGTATGTACAAGCTCCAGGGAGACAAGAGAATAACGCGGGTAGGTAGATTTTTGCGCAGGACCAGCCTGGATGAACTGCCGCAGTTGATCAACGTTCTGAAAGGGGAGATGTCCCTGGTTGGGCCCCGCCCTGCGATTCCTTACGAACTGGAGGCATATCAAACCTGGCACCGGCGCCGCGTGTTGGAAACCAGGCCGGGAATTACGGGGATGTGGCAAGTTACAGGCCGGAGTCGGGTCAAATTCGACGAAATGGTCAGGATGGATCTTCGCTATGCCATGTCTTGGTCACCGTGGCTCGACCTGAAGATTCTCTTGCGCACGCCACTGGCAGTGATTACAGGTTCGGGTGCGCATTGAAATTGGCCGCTTGAGTCTGCAGGTGCTCTCGCATTCCTCGTATCTGAGTTGGCCATGTGAGTTCGGAATTTGCGCGGCGCATTCTGGTGATCATCAGCTGTTTGAAAGATCGGTGGCAAGTTCATGAATTTCGGCGTGATTGGCTTTGGGTACTGGGGACCGAATGTGGTCAGGAATCTTGCAACGCTCGAAGGTTCCAAAGTTCTGACTATTGCGGACCTGAGCGAGGCCGCGCGTGGACGCGCCCGAAAGGCCCATCCAGGAATCAATGTAACTGCGGACCCGATGGATGTGATCCGGTCGACCGAGATCGACGTCGTTGCGATCGTGTCTCCGGTGTGGACGCACTTTGAGCTGGCAAAAGCCGCCTTGGAAAACGGCAAACATGTCTTTGTTGAAAAGCCGTTCACCAGCAACGCCGCGCAGGGAGAAGAGCTGATCAACCTTTCCCTGAGGAAGAATCTGAAGATCATGGTGGATCACACCTTCCTGTTTACCGGCGCGGTCAAGAAAATCAGCCAATTGCTCGAAGAGGAAGCTTTGGGCAAGCTTTACTACTACGATTCCACGCGAGTAAATTTAGGTCTGTTTCAACACGATGTCAATGTGCTTTGGGATCTTGCGCCTCACGATCTTTCCATTATGGATTACCTGATCAAGTCGACACCCGAGGCCGTTGTCGCGACCGGGCAGAATCACTTGAATGGTCATGAGGACATAGCGTTTATGACGCTGTATTTTCCTGAACAGATCATTGCGCACATTAACGTCAACTGGCTCTCGCCCGTCAAGATAAGATACATGCTCATTGGCGGAGAGAAAAAGATGGTGGTTTGGAACGATCTAGTAGCCGACGAGAAGTTGAGGATTTACGACCGGGGCGTGGACATCACCACCCAGGAAGGAGTCTACGATCTGCTTGTGCACTACCGGTCCGGCGACATGTGGGCTCCTCAAGTCGCACAGGGCGAGGCTCTGCGGGAGGAACTTTCCTATTTTGTGGACTGTATTTCAAGCGACCGGGAACCTTTCAACGATGGATGCTCTGGCCTGCGTGTGGTCAGGATGCTGGAGGCCGCCAGTGAATCATTGAAGAAAAGAGGGGCCATTGTCTATTTATGAACTCCTATAACTGCATCGCGGAGGATGTCAAGCTCGGGGCGAATGTGAAGCTCTCAAAGTTCATCAATCTCTACGGGTGCGCAATCGGGGATGATACGAAGATCGGCGCTTTTGTCGAGATCCAGAAGAATGCGTCCATTGGGAAACGCTGCAAGATTTCCAGCCACAGCTTTATTTGCGAGGGAGTTGTCATTGAGGACAACGTCTTTATCGGACACGGGGTCATGTTCATCAATGACAGATATCCAAGAGCCGCGAATGCAGATGGAAAGTTACAAACCGAGGCGGACTGGAAAGTTGAACGGACTATCATCAGGAAGGGTGCATCGATCGGTTCGGGGGCCGCAATACTCTCCAAAATCAGCATTGGAGAGAACGCAATCGTTGGTGCCGGCAGTGTTGTAACTAAGGATGTTCCGCGCAATGCAATCGTGGCGGGCAATCCCGCCCGGATTCTGCGCTTCATCGAACCCCTTAAGAAATCCCTTGCTCCCGAGCCTGTTCCATTCCTCGACCTCGTTACGCCGCACCTGGAACTTGAAACTGAACTTGTTGACGTATTCCGCCGAACTCTGCATAGTGCCAACTTTGTTGGCGGTTCCGTTGTGGAGGAATTCGAGAAGTCATTCGCTACCATGTGTGACACCGCTTATTGCGTGGCGGTAAGCAGCGGGACCGATGCTTTGCGGTTTGCGCTGATGGCTTCAGGAGTACAGCCGGGCGACGTTGTGCTCACAGTGCCAAATACTTTCATCGCCACCGCAGAGGCGATTTCCCAGGCTGGAGCCACGCCTGAGTTCGTCGATATTGACCAAACCACGTCAAACATGTCGGCCGGGAAACTGCAAGAGCATCTGGAAAAGAGTTGCACACGAAATTCATCAGGGAAGCTTGTCAGCCTGCGCAACGGAATGCGCGTTTCCGCTGTAGTCCCCGTGCACTTGTACGGACAAATGGCGGACATGGATCCGATCCTGAAGTTAGCCGGCGATTATGGGCTGGTTGTCGTTGAAGACGCCTGCCAGGCGCACGGCGCGGAGTATTTCTCGAAGAAACTCAATCGCTGGATGAAAGCCGGGTCAATGGGCACGGCGGCTGCATTCAGTTTCTATCCTGGCAAGAACCTCGGCGCTTGCGGCGAAGGCGGGGCGGTCACAACCAACGACGTATCTCTCGCCGGCGGCATCAAGATGCTTCGCGACCATGGGCAGGCGAGGAAGTATTACCACGACTTGGAAGGCTACAACGGCCGGTTGGACGCACTGCAGGCGGGGCTTCTAAGCGCCAAGCTTCCGCACCTGGAAGAGTGGAACGCGCTTCGCCGCGCCCGGGCGGCTGATTACAATCGTCTGCTTGCAGACAATAGCGCCATAGGCCTTGCTCATGAGCCATCGTGGTCGCGCGGTGTCTATCATCTCTACGTGGTTCGAAGTGGCGAGCGCGAGGGCCTTATGAATCACCTGAAAGCGGCGGGAATTGGAACGGGAATTCACTATCCGATCCCGCTTCATTTGCAGAAGGCTTATGTCGCACTGAATTATCCTTCGGGTGCATTTCCGGTAGCGGAACGGTTAGCAGATGAGATTCTCTCGCTGCCCATGTTCCCGCAATTAACCGGCAGACAGCAATCCAGAGTGGTCGAAGAAGTGCTGGCATTTACTTCCAGCACGCTGCAACCAGCGGGCCGGTGAAATAGAGTGGCAATGGGAATAGCCGAGCTATTACAGCGTGCCCAGGACTTCGCGTTGAAGTTCACTGCCAGCCTCGGGCCTCATCACTTCATGTTGCAACTTCACGGATTGATTGAGGAGTTATCGTGCTGAAGCTTCCGTCCTATGTGCTGGTGACCCCGGCACGCAATGAAGAACAGTTCATTGAATCGGTGATCCAGTCGGTTGTTGCGCAGACCGTCCGCCCGCTGAAGTGGGTCATCGTAAGCGATGGGTCGACGGACGGCACCGACGAGATCGTCAAGAGGTATGTCTTGGACCATGAGTGGATCGAGCTGCTCCGCATGCCGGAACGTAAAGAGCGTGACTTCGCAGGCAAAGCCCATGCTTTCGGCGCAGGCAAATGCAGGGTAGATGGGCTAACGTACGACGTGATTGCCAATCTGGATGCGGACATCACCTTCGAATCCGACTACTTCGAATTCCTTCTCGGAAAGCTCGCAGTCGATCCGTTGCTTGGAGTGGTAGGGACTCCGTATGTGGAGACGACTGGAGAGCGCTTTGACTATAAGTTCACCAGCCTTGAACACGTGTCCGGCGCCTGCCAGGTGTTCAGACGCGAATGTTATGAGGCGATTGGCGGCTATGTTCCAATCAGAGTTGGAACGATAGACTGCGTTGCAGTAATAACCGCACGAATGAAAGGGTGGAGAACCCGCACGTTTACCGACAAGGTGTCTTACCATCATCGAAAAGTAGGGACTGCGCAGCAAGGGCCTGCAAAGGCGAATTTCATGACCGGCGCGATGGATTATGTGATGGGGAACCATCCGCTTTGGGAGTTATTCCGAACTGCATATCAAATGACGAGGAAGCCGCTGGTCGTTCGCGGCCTGGCGCTGGGGGCAGGCTTTCTTTGGGCGTCTCTTCGAAAGGAGAAGAGGCCAGTGTCTCGCGAGTTGGTGGAATTTCATCGGCGCGAGCAGATGCAAAGGCTGAAGAGTAAATTCGCTCGAAAGAAACTGCGCTGCGATAGCGTTACGCTCCCGCGAAGTGGGGCACGGGAAGCCTGACTGGCAGCGCATGATTAAAAGCCTTCGATCAATGTTTGGTCTGACTTCAAAGGACCGTGGTTCAATGTCAACCTATGAATCCTGATCGGCAGGAAATCTCGACAATGGATAACGGCCAAGCCAATGCCGGCCTTGACCGGAGCCGGTTTCTTGTAAGCGATACGTTGGAGCGGCCTGGCGCTGTAATCATCCTGAATGCCGATGACTGGGGGCGCGATCGCGCTACAACCGACCTCTCTCTTGAGTGCATTCGTGTTGGCGCCATTTCATCTGTAAGCGCAATGGTGTTCATGGCGGACTCCGAGCGGGCGGCGGATCTGGCAAGGCTTCACGGCATCGATACGGGTTTGCACCTGAACCTCACGCTGCCGTATTCGACGCCGCAGCGCCTTCTTCGGCTGCTCGAGCACCAGGAGAGGCTCTCTCGGTTTCTACGTTCGAACAGGCTGGCGCCGGTGCTGTATCATCCCGGTCTTGCCAGGTCTTTTGAGTATGTCGTCAGAGTGCAACTCGAAGAGTACGAGCGGCTGTTTGGCGTTCCGCCGAATCGCCTGGATGGCCATCACCACATGCATCTTTGTGCAAACGTCGTGAAGCAGAGACTTCTTCCGGAAGGCGTCATTGTTCGCAGAAACCTTACGTTCCCGCCAGGAGAGAAGGGTTTCCTCAATCGCTTCTATCGTCGGCGCCAGGATCGTAGACTCGCCTCCCGCCACGTGCTCACGGACTTCTTTTTTGACCTGCAACCGTTTGAACCCCGCAATAGGCTGGCCAAAATTCTGGAATTGGCGGCTCATTTCGACATTGAAGTCGAAACCCATCCAATTCGCGACGAAGAATTCAGATTTCTAGTCAACGGAGAACTCATACGCTATGCCGAGGATATATCGGTGTCTCGAGGCTACATCCTGCGCTTCTCGAAATCCGGCTCCAAAGCGGTCAACGTTCAAATGAACCGGCAGGCATTGAGGAGAACCAAGTGACACCTGCTGGGGAAATGCACCTGACGAACCAACCTGAAGGAGAAGGTGGCGCACACATATCGGTCTGTGTGTGTACCTATCAACGGCCGCTGCTCCTTAGGCGCCTACTGACCGAGTTGAGCAGGCAAGAAACAGGTGGATTGTTCACTTATTCGATTGTGGTGGCGGACAATGACAAAGCGAGATCGGCCGAAGCCACCGTTGCGGAGAGCCGGAAGGTGTGCGGCATGTCCATTTCATATTGCGTGGAACCAAAACGCAATATAGCCATGGCGCGGAATAAAGTGGTTTCCAATGCCGAGGGCGATTATCTCGCATTTATAGATGACGACGAATTCCCGGCGCCAATGTGGCTTTTCAAACTGTTCAAGCAATGCAATGACTACAAGGTCGACGGAGTGCTCGGCCCTGTAGTACGTCATTTCGAAGAGGATCCTCCAGCCTGGTTCAAAAAGAGCCGAATCTACGATCGTAAGGTGAATCCAACCGGGAAGTTAGTTGAGTGGGAAGACGCCCGGACAGGCAATGTCCTGTTGAGGAGGCACATTATTGCGCAGGACATGACTCCTTTCCGACCAGAGTTCAGGGCAGGTGAAGATCAGGATTTTTTCAGGAGAAAGACTGAAGAGGGATGCATCTTTATCTGGTCTGCCGATGCTATTGTCTTCGAGACAATTCCTCCAGCGCGCTGGAAGCGACGGTACATCCTGAGAAAGGCCGCGCTCCAGGGGGCCACGGCAGCTTTGCAGCCGAACTGCGGAGTGATCAATATTGTGAAATCTGTCATCGCAGTTCCGCTCTATTTGCTTGTTCTGCCTCTCGCGCTGCTTTTAGGACAGCACGCCTTCATGGCGCTGATGGTGAAGATATGTGACCACAGCGGGAAACTGCTTATGCTTATGGGCATTAATCCGATCCGCGAAGAATATGTAAGTGAGTAAGTCCGGAAGCGTTGTAAATGGCTGAAGTCTTGAAGTACCGAGCGGAGCCTGCACTTAAGAAAGAGAGTCACTAACGTCATGAGCGCCGTGATTCAACAGATTCGGATTGCGGGACGCCTTCTCCGCATCGCGCGCCTCGATGCGGAGCTGTATCATTTCCTGACTGATCCGGAGCCGATGATTGAACGACTTCGTAACTCGGGAGATCGCATCGATATTTTCACATTTATGCAAGGCCTTCCGGAAACTCAGCCTAAGTTCAGTTACCCAATGGAGTGGGACAACCTGGCGGTGTTGCCGATCACAACTTTCGAGAATTGGTGGAACAAGCAAATCCTGTCCATCACGAAGAACAGAGCGAGGCAGGCGGAGAAGAAGGGGATCGTAATCCGCGAAGTATCGTTCGACGAGAAACTGGCTATGGGAATCTGGGGGATCTATAACGAGTGCCCAATGCGTCAGGGGCGGCGGTTTCGCCATTTCGGAAAAGATCAGGAGACCGTCTATAGAGAAGCAGCCACTTATCTCGACTACAGCACCTTCATCGGCGCCTTTCAGGGTGAGGAATTGATCGGCTTTATCAAAATGGTGGCCGATGAGAATGGCGTGCAGGCCGGGTTAATGAACATACTGTCGAAGATGCGGCACAATGATAAAGCGCCAACCAACGCGCTCGTGGCTCAAGCGGTGAAGTCTTGTGCGATGCGGGGAATATCTTACCTCGTCTACAATAATTTCACTTATGCGAAGAAGCTGAGCGATGGTTTAAGCGAATTCAAGAGACGAAACGGATTCAAGCGGATAGAAGTGCCTCGCTACTATGTCCCATTAACGCCTGTTGGTGCGATTGCCCTGCGCTTGGGCCTCCATCGCAGGCTAGTTGATCGGTTACCAGAATCGATCGCCGGGCGCCTTCGCGAGTTTCGTGAGAACTGGTACACGCGGAGAATGCAGTCTCCCAATGGCGCTGCCTAGAAAGGGCGGGAAGCTATGCCCGGGCTTGTCGGTCTAATTACCAGAATGCCGCGAGAACGTGCCCGGGCGGAACTGTCTCGCATGGTCGCCGCCCTTCGCCACGAAGCCAGGTACGTGAGCGGAATATGGGTGGATGAGGCGTTGGGGATCTATCTGGGGCAAGTAGAGTGTACTCAGTCCTCAACAAGGCGCATTCCTCTCTATAGCGAGAGGCGGGATGTTGCGCTCGCCTTTTCGGGCGAGGAGTTTACGGCTTCCGGAGTCGCGGATGACTTATCGAACTCGCCATGTTTTGTACACCTGGCCAAGGCGGACTCTGACTTTCTAACCAGTCTGAACGGAAGGTTCCATGGATTAAGGGCCGATCTCAGAAATGGAACAACAACACTCTTCAATGACCGGTACGGACTGCACAGGATCTACTATCACGAGGGCAATGAGGCCTTCTACTTCGCGGCCGAGGCCAAGGCGATTTTGGCTGTCCGCCCCGATCTAAGGTCGATTGACACTCAAGGGCTAGCGGATTTTGTTTCATGCGGATGCACATTGGAGAATAAGACGCTATTCAAGGGAATTCGAGTATTGCCTCCGGCGTCTGCTTGGACCTTTCGGCAGGCTTCGATCGACGGAAAAGGCACATACTTCGACACAAAGAAGTGGGAGGAGCAATCCCTGCTGGAACCGGAGCCCTATTACAAGGAACTCCGGGAGATTTTTTCGAAGAGTCTTCCCCGATATTTCAAAGGGCCTGAGCGGATCGCAATCTCCCTCACCGGCGGTCTGGATTCAAGAATGATCATGTCGTGGTGGAAGGCTGCGCCTGGGGAGCTTCCATGTTACTCGTTTGGAGGGATGTTTCGAGATTCGCAGGATGTCTTGATTGCTAGGAGAGTTGCAAGCGCATGCAGGCAAGAACACAAAGTTATTCGAGTCGGTGAGGAGTTTCTTGCACGGTTTCCGCACTATTCCGAACGCGCGGTGTTTCTTACCGATGGATGCGTTGATGTCAAACACGCTCCTGATTTATACGTGAACGAAGTTGCGGCGACGATTGCTCCAGTGCGCATGACGGGAAATTATGGCGGGGAGGTACTCCGACAGGTGCGGGCCTTCAAGCCGATTAATCCTACACCGGGGCTGTTTCGCCCGGAGTTCTTAAAGTCCATCGAACAGGCAAAGGAAACCTACTCTGGGTTGCTTCAAGGGCATCCACTCTCTTTTGCGGTGTTTCGTCAGGCGCCCTGGCACCACTACGGGCTTCTCTGTCTCGAACAGAGCCAACTGTCGCTGCGTTCGCCATTTCTGGACAATGAGTTTGTGAAAACCGTCTTCAGGGCGCCGCAGTCGACTGTAGTGAGCAACGACCTGTCATTACGCTTCATTGCTGACGGCAATCCCGCACTGCGGCGGATAAGGACCGATCGCGGCCAGGGAGGAGATCTTCCCGCCTGGGCTGCGACAGCTCAGCGCGCCTACCTTGAATTCACCTTCAAAGCAGAGTATGCCTATGACTACGGAATGCCTCAGTCCGTAGTCAAAGTCGATCGAGCGCTGGCCCACCTGCACTTGGAGCGCCTGTTTCTCGGACGTCACAAGTTTTGCCATTTCCGCATTTGGTATCGGGATGCTCTTCGCGAGTATATTCGTGAGATGTTACTCGACAAAAGGACCCTAACGCGGCACTATCTGCAGCAAGAAGTTCTGGAACGCGTAGTGAATGACCATGTAACAGGAAGAGCCAACTACACTACGGCGATAAACAAGATTCTGACTCTGGAGCACTTTCATCGGCTCTTCATTGACTCGATATGATTCAACTAACTGCCACCGTCGTTTGTATCGCCATCATCGTCGGGCTTTTCTTCTTGGACCGAGACGTGGGTAGAGTGCCGTCGAGAGCACTTTGGATCCCTACCGCGTGGCTGCTGATCAACAGCTCCCGGGCGGTATCGGCATGGATTCACGGGGAATCCGCAGTATCGCTTGCGCAAAAGTATTCAGAGGGAAGCCCGCTCGATGCCGCCATATATGGGATATTGATTTTAGTCGGAGTGGCTGTTCTAAACTTGAGATCCCGGCAGGTTAAGGGGTTTTTGCATGAGAATGTTCCACTCCTGCTCTTTATTTCATATTGCGCGCTAAGCGTTATATGGTCAGATTATTCCTTTGTGGCATTCAAGAGATGGAGCAAGTCGATTGGGGATGTAGTGATGGTGATGGTCATTCTCACCGACTCAAATCCGCTTGTCGCGACCAAGCGTGTGTTTGCGAGAGTCGCGTTCGTGTTACTTCCGTTGTCGGTGCTGTTCATAGAGTGTTATCCCGACCTGGGGACAGCCTATAGTCCGGAAAATGGCGTGACGATGTACTTCGGGGTAACCACCTTCAAGAATCTGTTGGGGATGGTTTCCATGGTGTTTGGGCTGGCGTCGCTATGGTCATGTTTGGATGCAATTGAAGATCGACGGATGACTCATCGGACAAGGCACCTGCTTGCGCACGCGGCAACAGTCGGACTAGCAATCTGGCTCATCGTTAGAGCCGATTCCATGACTTCATTGTCTTGCGTGCTTCTTGCGAGTGCGGTTATGGTTCTGGTTTCGAGGCGATGGATTTATCGACGGCCAGTCAGCGTGCATTTCACATTAGGCGCCGCGATTGGTCTTCCTCTTTTCGCGTTGTCTGTTAATTCGCTGGGCTTGCTTATTCATTCGCTGGGAAGAGACACAACCTTGACTGGCCGGACCACGATCTGGAAAGCAGTGTTGTCGTTGCATACGAACCCATTGGTTGGCACAGGATTTGAAAGTTTCTGGCTTGGCGGTCGGTTAGAGGCCGTTTGGAATATGAGCGTAAAGGGGATCCAGGAGGCGCACAATGGGTTCATCGAACTCTATTTGAACCTGGGTTGGTTAGGCCTGATTCTGTTGGGCGGGCTAATCATCTCCGGATATCGCAACGCCACGGCTGCCCTTCGTCAGAATCTGAGTGATGGCAGATTGCGCCTTGCATTCTTCACGGCGGCAATGATCTTCAATCTGACTGAAGCCGGCTTCCGCATGCTAACGCCGATCTGGTTTGCATTTCTTTTGGCGATTGCCGGAGATTCTACGGGCATCCCATCCAAA
>Ga0209698_10005180_pt1 | contig 14169 bp, 31 predicted proteins | sample LitLauG_LLR_2012_FD_187203 | JGI IMG/M metagenome (GOLD analysis project Ga0209698, IMG submission 187203) | Freshwater sediment microbial communities from Pennsylvania, USA - Little Laurel Run_MetaG_LLR_2012 (SPAdes) (version 2) | ecosystem: Environmental > Aquatic > Freshwater > Creek >... | reverse complement strand
GATATGTATATTTTGCATTATATAAGAGTAGATTTAGATCCTTGTAATTTCTTTTCTTGAGAAAGTTTTACTTTATGTCCTGCCGCTTGACCTAAAGCGTATGCTTCTGCTCTTATTCTCATTTCTTTACTATAATCAATAGGTATAGATGTAGGGTATAGTTCTTTTAATTTAGCGTATGCTTCTTCTGAACGTTTATTTACTGTCGCTACTGCAAATGGATTATTAAATTGAGTTTGAGCTTCCTGTTTTGCTAATTTAAGTCTATTGATAATTACCTGAACAGCACCTAGAAACCAACTATCTTTGTAAGATTTGCGTTTCTTATATAAAGGAATAGCACTTAATCTAAACAGTTCAAGAGTAATATAAGTAGTTAGATATCTTACAAAGAGAATATCTGATGGTCTGCCAATAATTTTCATCATTGTATCGTGAACACGAATAGAAGAACAACCATACAGATTGGCAATTCCATTTGCTAGTTTTGATTCCCACGCTTCAATGTTAGGAGAATCAAACAGAGGCTCATCGTCTTGGATAATTTCCTCTTTTTGACCTCCCATCATTTCGATGGTAGTCATATCTAGTCTATATTTCTCTAATAATGATTCGGCCTTAGCTAATGCTAAGGCCGCTTCATGTTCATTACTTGATTTTGATAATGCTAAGAGTTTTTGAACTTGTTCAATCACTTTCTGTTGTTCTGATGACTGTTCCACCATTTACTCCAAGGGCATACATGTTCATTCCTTCAGGTGCTAAATCCAATACTAATGATGCAAAGTGGTCATATTCTGGATGATGAATATGAGTGCGTTCGCAGAATGGATGCACCGTTACGAACCGATGTTGACAATCGGGAAATTCACCAATAAGAACTACCTTAATAGTTTCATCATTAGCTGATAGTTCATTTACAACTTCATGAACAGAAGTGAGTAGAAACTGTTTGTAGTCGAGAAAATCTTTTTCATCGAAGAACCGCATGGGAACCTCCCATTACATTGTATCGTATGCGGTATTTCGTGCAAGGGATTATCTCTCTAAATGAATGTCTGTTACCAAGGTGTCGGAAATGATGACTTCCGTAGTATTTCCATGTAAATCAGTGGAAATTCCTAGACGGTCGCCATCAATCCGGCAAATGATCTTTACTAAAACACCCGCTTTAAGTGTGCGATTTTCATCTATTTGAATAGGCGTTATAGTGGTAGCAAAAATTTGTTTTTGTTTTGTAATAAGTTTTTCTTCTGGAGTAATCCATTCTTTAAATTGTTTTAAAGATAAAAACATTAATTATCCTTTCTTTCTAAAACGAAAATAAGCAAAAAGACAAGGAATTCCGATGATCCAAATTAAATGTTCCATAATTTTCCATTTTTCTATTTTGTTACTATTAGAGGCAATGATTCAATTAGCTCACATGTTACTTTAAGAGTCCTTATTTAAATACTGCTCATTGTTACTATTAACCATAGATGTTTAAATCAAGGATCATGTTACTTTTAACAAAGGTGTTTAAGCGCAAGTGTTTAATTTTATATCTATGTTACATTTAGTGGTAATGATTTATTAAGTATCGGTGTTACTTTACTTAGTGATGATTCAATTCTCCTATGTGTTACTATTGTAATTATTGTTTCATTAAATCACAATGTTACTATTCGTCAAGATAATTCATTTTTCAATGTTGTTACTTTTTATCATCCTGATTCATTTACCAACCATGTTACTTTTTTACAAGATGATTATGAAGTGCGAGTTATATTATAGAATTTACCACGACATAACATTCTGGTTCCACTATCCGCTTTACCAATCCAAACACCATCACGTAAATATCCACCAAGACAAGTTCCTAACCAAAGGGTAATAATCATGACAGTAAAGTAACCTAGATCCATTATATCTCCTTACAATTTACGTTGAATATTTATTTAGGTATATCTGGTAATTCATCGTAGGGTGTAATTGGTTTTAGTATTTCGTAATGTTTCTGACAAGTCCATATATCAGGATCTAAACGTTCTAAACACGTTTCGCATAAGTGAATTCTTTTCCACTTTCCTGGATTGCCGGACTTATGATCTCCAGGTTGTGCATCAATCCAATTATCTTCACTAACTTCTTTCTTGCCACAAACGTTGCAGTTCATGACTTATTCCTAGATAACCTGTCTTTACGACAAATTTCATTTGCAGTAACATCGCCAACGTGTTTCCAAAGAGCGTCACGTTGTCTTTCTACAACGGTATAACAAGTAGTAGCTGCAAGTAGTTTTTCCTCCAGTTCTACTATATGGGCTTTGAGCGCGGCGATGGCGTCCAGAAGATCACTAGTGCTGTGAATATCGCCAGTAAGCGCTTTTCTGATCTGAAGAATGGCTCTTTGGTGGATCTCAAGTTCTTTGCGCATGGCGAGATTCTTTCTTAGATACTATGATTTGACAAGATCGCCATTTTCGTTGACGAGACAACAAGTCATACAAGAACCAGAGTGGTCAGGGAATTTTGTTTCTAGAAGATTAATGATCCCATCCATTAAAATGTTCTGATCTTTAAGATCAACCTCTTTACCAGCGTCGAAAATTAGAGTTAATTTGATGTGGTTCACGATGCCTCCCGCATCTGGACAGGTGCTATCGGTTGAGGTAACGAGTCAAACGGCTCATGCGCAGGCTCATGCGTCCTGCATAAAGGGCTTTGGCTAGGCACCGATACCATTTGCATCGCCACGCCTTGCCTGATTCAAATTGCATAGCGTCCTCCAGTGGATAGCCTTAGCGGCTGCGGTTGAACTGCTTTCGTTTGCGCTTCTCAACCCTCCGGTTGGAGGTCCGAAGCTGTTTCGATGATTCGTTGTTGGGCGTCCCCGCGATCTGATCACACAATCCGGCGAGGGTTTCGCGCTTCTTTTGTTTTCGAGTCAGCATCGAGCCTCCGAGGATGGATAAGATCACGGCTTGTCGGGTTTGTCGTAGTGAGTGTTGACCGATCCGCAGTTCGGGCAATCTGGATCAGGGTCTTTGGCAATCTGCCACCAGCGATGTTTGCAGGTCCAGCAGACCATGGGCTCTTTATCGATCACGGGATGCCTCCGGTAGTAGACAGCTACAGCCATCCGAAAAATGAACGTTCAAGCCGCTCGGCTTCGCGCTGATCATCCTTCTGGCGCTTCTGGTCGGTGGCTCGGTCTCGGGATTCCTGGGTTTCCATGTGCCCTCCAGGGCAAGGCGGGAGATTCCCGCGAGTGGACAGTAGCGCGAAAGCCACACTACTGTTAAGTTTTAGTTTCCGGCTTTCGGAAGATTATCAGACACTAAACCATCGGCCAATTAGGAATTGAAATCTCATGAGCATGATTAAGAATTGAAATAGCGAAAGGTTTTGGAGGTTTTTCGTTATAATGCAATTCATAAGCTACTGCATGATAATGAGAAAGGAAGATTTTCACAGCATAACGCTTTGCTCTGCTCTCAATATGACCATCAGGCAACTTACCACTTTCATAAGTAGCGCGAGTATCCTTATCTACGATATTACACTTAGAAAGCTTCTTAGCTGCTTCTGCCGCATATTCTCCCTTCTCATTCTTGGATTTCTCATAAGCCTTACGAATAACATATAACTTACCATATATGTCATTCTTATGATTATGGAATTTAAGGAAACTTTCTCCAATCTTCCAGCACAACATTTTAAGATCAGAGTTCCAAGGTCTGATCGCTAGAGTATTGATCTGATCTTGTCTAGTCGAAGGCTTTGTCTTAATTTCTCCAGTTTCCTTATCCATTGATTTTATTTCAGTCATCATAGGAAGGAAAAGTTCTGGATTACGATTAAGTCTAATAGCCAAATCCAAAATTTGACTTTCAGAAGCCTTACCTCTACTGCCTACTACTTCTTCAAATAGTTTACGCGCTTTTTCAGCACCAAGCCATTCAATTGTGGGGTCTAAGCCAGCATAACGCCAAATATGAGACACTACAGGCGCTTTAGTAATATCAATATTAGCAATTAGACCTGCGCTAATAACAGGACCAATACCAACAATACTTCGTGCCCACTGTCCAATATCATTTTGTGCAGAATAAGAATCTAATGCAAGTCCACACATTTTTTCAAGATGTTCCATTTGTTCACCAAAAAAGTGAACTAAAGTATGAGGACGATCTGATTCCTTAAAAGCACGAGTTTGATTAAAAGTAGCAGTTCGGAATTTCTGAATACGATAATAAAGACGAACAAGACCTCTAGCTTGATCATCAGTAAAACTCATCTTTTTGATTTGAGCAGGTTTTAGCTTAAGGATCTGTGCTAGATCAACTTCAAGCAAATTTTCAAGATGTGCTGTTACTTGATTCATTATAATTTCTCCAGTTACAATTATTAGGCTCTGAATGATTAGCGCCCCAATCCCCGCATTGAAGAACACCATTTAATTCATAAGTATATGTTGTATGACCACACTGTTGACAACGTGTGCCATTTAGATGCTGTGTTTCATATTCATAACCACAAGCATTACATAACCAGATTTCTGTTTCATACTTTGGCCGACTTACTGCCCAAAGCATTTCACGAATAAAAAGATAAATTACGGCTAAAACAAGACAAATTATCAAAAAGAGTTTCAATGTCATTTATGTCTCCAGTGATTTATTTAATCTATAAAAGAGTTTTCCACATTTATATGGAATGGTGATAAACCAAAATAAAATTTTAATTAAGAAAAAAATCAAAGCACTATCGTTCTCTATAGAGTTTATAGATTCTTCTCCCATAAAAAAGAAGATAGAAAACCATAAACCTACAAGATAGATTTTTAATGCTAGAAGAACTAACATTGCTTCGCCAGTCATAATGTCATCCTTAAAATGTATTCCTTAGCCTTCTTTGAATCCGTTTCATAAAAAAGCTTAGGATGACCTTCAAGTTTATGATTGTTCATAAACCACTGACCAAAACGAAGAGGTTTACCTAAAGCACACCAACGATTAAATTCATCGCCAATTTGCCATGCTTCAAACATTCTGGTTTGAGGTTGAAGATTCATAGAAGTCCTTCATTTCGCATATCTTCAACAATATCTATGTTCTCAAAAGCATTAATTAACTCTTGAGGAATAGGAGTTCTGAAATGATAGAGAAGATGTTTGGAAACTAGCTTGCACTCTCCATCATGATCAACGTAAATACAACTTTCATCATGATTTGATTTATTAAGTTCTACCGTGTCTTCGGTAATGCGAACTTGACCCAATGCACGATGCATTAGGTAGTCACCTGCTTTAACTGGATGTTTCAGGGCCATTATTTACTCCTAATGAATTCTTACATCGTGGTAGAACTGGATTAAGACGCCACCATTCAGAGATATAAAGCATTGCGCCATCCAGTGTTGTAAATTCGTGACGATCTACCTCAATATCGGCATAAGGTTCATAGACCTTATTCCAAAGCCCTTCAATCTCATCTTCATGCGCCTTTCTCCAGTCGTAAGGATAGGCAATGATAACGAGATACTTTTCAAATGTGCTGTTTGGACCCATTACAGCATATAGAAAAGGCATTCGCATTGGAAGAAGAGGTTCAGGTTTATTCATAATTGAGCCTTAATTACTTCGATATCAGAATAAGTTCGCATAACACGAGCTTCGAGTTTTGAGATTCGTTCAACATTGACATAATTCTTTCCGATGGTGACTGAAAAATATTGATGAAAACGTTTAATCAATTCCCAAGGATCACCTATGACCGCGATTCCAGTTGCGCGAAGTTTAGAGTCTTGTTTAAATTCAAAATAAGCTGCATGACTCATTTCTTTAATTCTATTTAGACGCATGTTAAACCTTTATCATAGTGATAGTCTGCCCATCACGTTTAATTGTTTGATTCTTAAATTGAAGAGAATCATCAAATAAGACAAAATCATGTTGAGGGAATTGATTGCACCACATTGGAAACATACCGTCTTTTGCAAAAAGATTGACAAGTTCCCATTTTTGCAGGTTATCAACTCTAAACTTGCAAAGATCCTCTAACTCTTTCCAGCATGTGACGAACTTTGGATCAATATCACGCCCCATATGTGAAGCTAGATTAATCCCTTGCTGTTTTTCATGCTCAAGATCAATTGCGAATGAAAAAATACCAAATTTTACTTCATCCAATTCTTTTTGAACGAAATTATGAAGCATATTTTGAATATATTTATTCATAAAAGCTATTTTTTTATGAAGTGGACAACCCGAATTCCAGCTATCCACGATGGTCATTTCAAGATCAAACATGAATACTGTAGATCGCATGTTATATCCTTTTAATTAAGAGCGTCAATTAGATCATGAGCATGATGTAGATGACTTTCAGCGCAATTCATTGAATCTCTGATTTTTTCTGCATCTGACATATCTCGCCATCCAGTAGGAGAATCCTTATCTCCCCTTTGCATATGACGAGAAATAGAAATACCATTCAAAGTAGAGGCTACATGATAATTAGCCCATGCTAGATGGATGTTAATTTGAGCTTGAACTGATTCTTTGCTCATATTTTCTCCTATTCAACAGTCATGATTTTAATTTCATAACCATTGAAACCAGATACACAATAAGGACTTCCTGAAATATTTACTCCTACATAATTTGTTGATGATTGTTTAGAGCCCATAATGCCGCTTTGTGTAAGAATATATGAAACAGCTTTATCATAATTCTTATAAATCTTGTGAACCACCATAGGTCCACGACCTTCTGTAAAATCATTATTTTTCAAAATAACACAAACGGAGTTTTCTAGATTTAGTTCACCTTTATAGAAGATTAATTGACCAAAGGATTCAATCATTGTAAATGTATTATCCTTTGTTACAATATCATTTCCTCTATAATTGAGTCTACGAAGCATTTCTGATCCGGGAATTACTCTCATATCCATTTTATTACTCCTTAAAAATGATTTCAATACCGTCATCTTCTAGACGCAATTCTACAATTTGCTTATTTTCATGCTCTTGTAGAATACGAGTTAGGCTATCCCATGTATAAAGGATTTATGTTCACCTGTATCGTTATTTGCAACTGCGTCTAGAAGGTTAATAAAACGTTCGTTGAATGTGACTCTCAATGGAATGCCCTTTTGAGAGCATCACAGAGAACAGGAATAGGGATTTCTGCTGTATATTTTACGTTAAAATGTTCTTCCAGAAATTTGTGATAATTTTCACCGCAACTATCAAACTTAAATCCGAAAACATCTGTTTTTTCTGCTGTCCAATCAAGACAGTATTTGAAAATATAAATCAAATAACCATGAGGACAACCAGCGTATTTAAGACACCCATATTCGTAATAACGTTCATTTTCGACTGTCTTACACTTCTCAAAGAACTGATCTGTATTCTTCAGTCCTCTTGTCATTTTCATGAGCCATCGTATACCTTCTTTACAAGGCTTCATATCAGAATAAGCTCTTGTATCTCTTACGATCTTGCGAAATGTGCGAATGTCCATCTAATCCTCAAAAGTAGCAGTAAGCTTTTTGAGCTTAATGGAGTTTAAATCCATGAAATAGGTATCATTATTCTTTTTCTTTGCTTCTACTTGACAGAAAAGAATAGGACATTCACCGATAAATGAACCAAAATCAATTCGTGTATCCATCTTCGCTGGAGCTACTGAATCAAAACCTCGACCTTGAACTACTTCGTTGATATCTTTACACATTTCAAAGAAGTTTTGATGCATCTTAGTGAAATCCATTGACCGCCAACAACTATCATGATTGCCTGTATTTGTAAACTCAGAAGGATCAGAAGAAGCAGAAGAAAGCTTAACCTCCTTCACATTCCAATTTACAAAGACATTATGCCATTCTGTTACGATAACCTCAAAGTAACGAGTCCTTTTTTCATTTTCTTCGTAGTTTTTAACTACGATAGGATGATCAAAAGGAAGCTGAATGGTCATTGAACCACGAAACAGAACTGCGTTACGTGAAATGTTTCCAAAAGGAACCGTTGTTGAATGTTTAATAATTCCGTCTGTGTGATTAATTCCAAGGAACTGTTCAGCTAGATTAGCGAACATATGTTCGACTGCGTAGATGTTATCAAGAGACATTATTTCTCCTATGAAGGAACTTGAATAACGGAGATAGAAATAACTACCTTGTCTTCTGTCTGACTTACATCAACACCTTGGAACCAGTCCCTTGTTTCGATTTTACGTCCTTCGATAATACGTCCACACCAAATTACGGCATAATTAACAGCTTCTTCATCTGTCCTAAAAATACAACGCTTCCAAATATCATAAGCACTATCAGGAAGAATTGCAGGTTTGCCATTTTCTAGAACGATGAAACGATTAACATGCTCATTCATATTTACACCCTTTCGTAGAAGTTTATAAAATCATCTTTATGTAATAGAGAAGGTTCAGCTTGTGGTCGTGAAATAATACCAACTAATAGAAAACCTCTATAGTCGGCTACTACTTCAATTTCGGTATTTGAAATCTTATTTCTCCAATTACCTAGATAGGATCGTTCTTTAATAGCTGTATTAGAAGGATATCTGTGACCTCTTTCACAAATATCATCACCATTAAGTCTACGTTCTCTCGTAAATCCTGGAGCGCCACATTGAGGACAATAACCGTAGACGTTCATTTTTATTTTCCTTCACAAACCAAACGAACGTCCATAGAAGCTTCTACGAGGTAGTTAATATGTAGAACCTTAACGACTTGTCCATTTTTTAAAATAATAGAAGAATCTTTTTGTGGAATAGTTTTTAATTCAATTGTAATACCATCCCATCTATTTTTACTATCTTTATCAATTAATTGAATAATAAACATTATCGCCTCTTTTTAAAACATATCTTCAGGATCAGGAACAATCTCAATGCTCTTTGCGTTCTTGCTATCCTTCGGCCATCTTGGATCTTCATTATGAAGCATTTTATAAAGATCCTTAACTACACCATCTTTCGTAATGAGAATCGTATCACAAAAGCGACAATCAAACGTTGCGCCTTCATGTTCCGCTTTGCTGTATTTCGTTCGATACTTGCGGTTGCATTTAGGGCAGGTCACTTTCATGATACCTCCATTTAAAAGTTATCTTCGTCTAAATCCATATCAAGTGGCTTTCTTGGCTTAGGTTCAATGCCAAGTTCTTTCATGTATGCTTTGGTTCCCTCTTTATCATTGATAAGATCAAGACGAAGAAGTTCACCCATCTGTTGAAGATGTTCTGTTTTGGCTCTCTTGAGTTTAAAGGCAAAAGTAAACGCACGTTCAAATGCTTCATGAAGATCGTCAATTAACTTAAGAACTTCAGGATTATCTGTAAGCTCTTTAGCTTGAATGACGCGTAGTAGAAAATCGGATCTGTTTGTTCCTTCGATCATAAGTTTCTCCTAATGATAATGCCGATGCTTCTTCTTTTTCTTTTGAGAACCGGGAACTGAATTTTTAATACGAGTATTGATATATTTAGAAGGAATATGTTCCCTATTAAGTTTAGGTTTATCAACTTCTTCATTAGGAACATAAGATTCATCTGTCCATTTTTCAAACTGTTCCAACATCGGAGTAGGCGAAGTTCCTACATAAACTGGCTGATTCTCATGAAGCCACTTAACCAGTTCTTCTGTTTCACACTCAATCAACAAATGAGAACCAACGGCTAGAGTATGACCGAGCTTATCAACTACCTCAAGATCACTACTAAATAAACCTCTGTAATGTTCAAGCACTTTGATGGTTTCGGGAAAAGGATTGTGACGATTTTCTTTAATAAGATTAATAATCATGTTTAACCTCTAAAAGAATATGTAAAAGAAAAAGCTAGGGGAGCTATATAAGCCTCCCCTGCTATTAGAAAGAACCATTTTTATAAGGTTGAGCTTTCAATTCGCTGAATCGTTTATCGAAAGACATAAGCTGAAATCTCTCGTTTGCATCATTTTCGTTGTAGCACCATTCCAAAACACCGCCTCCATTACTGAAAAATCCAGTAACACACCAGAGTTCATCTTCAGGAAGGATATTGCATGGAAGATTACGGAAAATGTATTCGCATTTGTCCAACTTCTCTTGAACTGCTGTCCGTATGAAATTGATCACTTCAGGACTGAACTGAAAAGACTCTGGATACTTCGCGCTTGCTTCGTTCATGCCGCAGAAGCAATCATGAGCATATTGCCCACGAAACTGAGGGTTGTTCGCTGCGAGTTTCGTTATCTCGCAGAATTTCTCAAGAACATCTTTCTGTTTCACAACGTTCTCCTTTGACCGAAGTTAATTTCCCATATACGGTCACTAATGGAAGTTTGCGAGTTGTCTCGCCTTACTTATTGATGATCTGAGTGAACGACAGACCTTGTTTCACGCCTTCAACATACTTACTACTGATGGCGTAGAAGCAAAGAAGAATGAAAGGAATCCCGATGATACACAAAAGCTTTTCGGGAATAGTCAAAGGCTTCTTTTCTTGAAGCTTTCCTTTACGCTTATTCCAATAAAGAGTCATCGCTTTCCTCCAGTTCCGAATGAACCACCTGTGCCGTATTTCATTTTGCACCATAAGTCATGTTGTATTCTTTCCAGCTTGTTAGTCCGAGTTTCTTATAGCGAAGATACCAAGGTGTTGTTATTTCATCTTCGCCATCCACGACTTTAACAACGTATGGCATAAGATCATACCTTGGATTGAGAGAACCTAGATTATTGACAACTATCTTTTCAAGTAATTCAAATACAATGAAAAAGGCAGCATCATAATCTGACGCTACAAAAAAATGTTTTTCGTGATTTCTTGTTTTAACGTGAATGGTGATTAGCATTAAATTACTCCTTAGCCGCATGAGTTAAGTTCATCCAATGCGGCTGTAATTGGATAGAACGAGTGAGTTTCCGCTTCGGTCAATACACAAATGCATTCAACGAAGAAGAAACAATTACGTGGGGAACTATGAAAGCTTCCCCACTGATTCATTACAGTAGTTCGCATTCTTTCTGACCAACCGTCATACCGAAGGTCTTGTTATAAAGATGCTTGCACATTTCCCAATCAAAACCTTCTGGTGCTGTCATCGTCCAGCCTTTCTCGCGGCCAAACATCCCTTCTTTTGACCACTTATACATCGTTTTAACCTTAAAACCAAGATCACGTAATGTATTCATGTAACAGTAAGAACGCACATCAATCTCTTGATTAGCGAACTGCGGAAATGCATAAACTACGACTTGTTTTTCGTTGTTGAAAAGAATTTGGCTCATGGTGATCTTTCTATTAGTTTATTAAGCACATTTCGGTGCGTTGGTTGAGAGAAAACAAAGGGTGCTGATACTTAGACGGTCAGCAATTCTTTCCGTTCCTTATACAATGAGTTATATCCCTCCTTCCACTCATTGATGCTCTCGGATTCTGTTGACGGAGCAAATCGTCAGGGAATATGCTTACGCTTTGCAATAGGGTATGTTCCCGATACCCGTTCTGCTTTAAAAAGTTCTAGTTCATAAGCTTAAACTTATGATATGTATTCAGAGCTAGAGCTTTTTAAAACAGAAATAAGAACTAGGTGAGTTAAGCAAAGTCCTGTTATGAACCTAAATTTCAAGTCACTACAGCCTGGAAGCTTTAATCTCTTCCAAATTTAACCTTGCACCTAGTAAATGTTAGTATCAGACTTTAACTAACAGTATTGGAATTGAAATCACCTTTATACGGTAGCCAATTCTTTTTTAGTCCGTTTTTTGGATATACGGACAAACCCAAAGTCCACTTACCTGGTTCTACCAGTAGGTTGTGGTTAACCCGAATTTCCCTCACTTTATCTTTGATTAGTGAGTTCCTACGTTATTTAGGAGTATGCATCCTTCCTATTTACGTAGCAAGATGTTCCATTTGCATGAATGGTAGCATCCCGAGCTTTCTATTCTTCTAACAGTGTGCCTCTGTTAGCAAGAATAGCTTAGCTGTTGTAGATTCACCTGTCCTACAGGCAATTAGTATATGGCTGTATTAAAAATGCCTGCACCATACACCGGAAGATACAATGCTTCCTGAATCTACTTCTCGGCTTTTAGCGCGCCACTTCCCAACTATATTAGCTTGAGAAGTGGCCCTGGCAGCCCTCCCATTTAATGCTGGGAATCACATTTTCGCTTATACTCCCAAAGTGGGTAGTATGTTGCGATGATTATTGCTAGACCAAACAGCATCCTTGCAGATAATGGAAGGTCTTGGAAGGGAAATTGAATGTGGTTAAGCATTCTTTTCTCCTTCTTCCCAGCGGATCGTGAGATTCCACGTATCAAACGCTTCTTCCATTACGACTGTGAAGCCGTTGGAATGTAGCGTATTAATAATTCCGCTGTAAATGGCATGACCCTCTGCTGTGAGATCCATACCACAGTTGTTTTCAGTTCCGTCGATAGGAATGAAGCGAAACTCCACTTCATACCTACCAAGTTTCGCTGAATCTTCAATCTGCTTCTCAATCTTAGCAAGCAAATCGGTAGTTCGTTGATGAATACGATTCATCATCGCTTCATCCTCTTGCTCTGCGGCTTCTTGTCCAATTCGGTTCCTTTCGGAAGCAATTTGGATCATTTCGGCTGCGGTTTTCATGGTGTTCTCCTAAGCAGGACCATCCTGCATATAATTATTTGCTTTTGTATTGCAAAGAGCTTAGGAAATTAAATACCACTTAAAAGAAAGAAACATTCAATTGAATGTAGATTAGTTATATTCCTTTTCCATTTATCTTATACCAGAACTAGGTGCTTTTTTGCACCTATTCGCGTTATAAATCATTGCATATATGAGGTATATAAGAGTTAAAATAAAAGTAGCTACTGCTGTTAGATCAAGAGACACTACAAGTTTTACATATTCTGGTTTTATTGTTGTAAGACCCATGAAACGAGTGAATGCCGGAAATAACCAACCAAGAGAAGCAAACATAATTGTTCTTGCAGGTTGATATTCCATTCTCTTACTTGAACGCATTATGCTTCTCCACCATCAAACAAATGAAAGATCAATCTACCACCTGCTAACTGGAAGGTGCCAATATAAACTCCTGGCATATCTCTCGTATGTCCTGTTCCCATAAGAACAATCTTACGTTTTACAGTTTCCATTCCTTCTGTAAATGCTACCCAAATCCAAGGTAGACCATCTTGAACTTGCACAGTTAGAATTTGTGCGCCTTTTGGCATTTCGATTTCTTGATCATCAATAACATTAACTGCATATTTAAAGATTCGCATTAAAACCTCTTTCTTTCAGGAGCGCCACATAAAAGGATTCTTATAGCAACCAATTGATCGTGAGAAACTTCAATTGATCGAACGGAAATCATAGGAATTCGACAATTACCAACATTACACATATGAGTTTCTAGATCAGACCATATTGGAAAACGATAAGGTTGATCTTTACTTGTCATCTGAATCATTCTATCTAACGTATGACCCATTTCTTCTCTTAAAAGAGCGCGACCTTCCACTACTCCCTGTCTTCGCCAGCCTTCTATGAGTTTATCGTATTCTCTTTCTGAAAAAAGTTGGCATTAAATCTCACCTATACTTTCTTCGGAACAAGCTTCGTCTATAATGCAACGCTCTACATCATTTAAACTTCTTAACCCTCTTAATGAAAGTGCATCAGCTTTGTAATAGTGATATTCTGGATCTACTTTTGATTCTAACCCAAAACACCATGCGAAGTTATTTCTGAAAAAGTCTTTAATTTGCCAACTATAGCGAACTTCATAAGCTGATTTAAGTTTATGAATATTGTGTTGAAGCAATTGTTTCAATGTATAACGTTTAGTGCAGCCTACAAAAGCGCAAGCCCCTTTCCAATCAGTTTCATTATTAGGAAATACTCTACACATTTCAGGACGATCATTGTAAATAAGACAATTGCCGGTAATATTACAATGATGTTTGCATGTGTAATAGTGATTTTGATATAAATCGGAAGATGGTTTAAAGTTACCTAATGGAATTACTTTCTTGGCAGACTCAGGAAATTTATTTGGATCATTACCAAGATAAATAATCATGTTGAGAACTTTTAAAGCATCTTCATTATTTTTATAAAATTTTCTTTTATATTCTAATTGATCCGGGCTTAACCAGGGA
>Ga0209698_10005179_pt1 | contig 14169 bp, 11 predicted proteins | sample LitLauG_LLR_2012_FD_187203 | JGI IMG/M metagenome (GOLD analysis project Ga0209698, IMG submission 187203) | Freshwater sediment microbial communities from Pennsylvania, USA - Little Laurel Run_MetaG_LLR_2012 (SPAdes) (version 2) | ecosystem: Environmental > Aquatic > Freshwater > Creek >... | reverse complement strand
TGATCCCGCTCGATTGGTCCCGTGGCTTGGTCCGCGTAGGCGTCCAATCCGCCATCGCGCATCCCGACGCCGAGAAGCTTCTCGTGAAATTGATGACCGACCGCGGCCTGAAGATCCCGCCGCCCCCGACCTCGTCCATCTGCCTGACCAAAGGCATCAACGGCTGCCAGTAGGACGCTGGCGTTCGGCGGTCGGCGCCGCTGCTCCAACCCCGCTCCTCCCCATCGGCGCTGTCCGGTCTCGCCGATAGCGTCCCATTTTCGGACGGTGGCGCGCGATTGTCGTCTTGCTAAGAGGTGTGCCGGCATTCGCTTAGCGGCCGCCATGGAATGGGCGGCAACATGCACTGAATCTCGCGAATGCATTTTTGGAGGTGAGCGGATGACCTCGTTCGGGCAGGACATACGATACGGCTGGCGAATGATCGCCAAGGCGCCGGGATATGCGGTGATCGCCATCCTGACGCTGGCGCTGGGGATCGGCGCGAACACCACGATTTTCAGTTGGATCAACTCAACTCTGCTGAATCCGGTCCCCGGACTTGCCCGCCCGAGCGAGGTTGTGTCGCTGACGCTCAGCAAGCCCGGGGACAGTCCATTCCCGCTGACCTATCCCGATGTCGAAGCCATGCGGGACGGGCAGCAGAGTCTTACGGGTATTGCGGTGTGCAACTTCGCTCAGATGAGCTTGACGAGCCAAGGAAGGCTGCTGCGGGTTTTTGGCATGCTGGCATCCGCGAATTATTTCGAGGTGCTGGGCGTTCGGCTGATCCTTGGGCGCGGCTTTCTGCCCGAAGAGGATGAGAAACCGGGAGGCGCGCCCGTGGCGGTAATCAGCTACCGGCTGTGGCAAACGAATTTCGGCGCCAATCCGAATATCGTTGGCCAGCCAATCGAAATCAACAAACACAGATACACCATTGTGGGCGTTACGCCCGCGGTGTTTCAGGGGAGTCAGACCGGGGTGCGAACGGAGATTTGGGTCCCGGTCATGATGCAAGAGCAAATTACGTCAGGCGGCGACCTGCTTCATGACCATCACTTTTTCTGGTTACTGGCGTTTGGACGGCTGAAGCCGGGCATCATTGCGGAGCAGGCACAGGCGGAAATGACGCTGCGGCTGAAGCGGGAGGTAAGAAATTATCCCGAGGAGCACAAAGGGCACGACACGGTGACAGTCTATCCGCTGTGGCGGAATCCATTTGGCTTAAATCAGTTTCTCTCGACGCTCCTGCCGGCACTCATGTTCATTTCAGGCCTGGTGCTGCTGCTGGCCTGCACCAACGTCGCGAATCTGATGCTGGTACGGTCGGTGGGGCGGCGGCGTGAAGTCGCCATTCGATTGTCGATGGGTGCGAGCCGCTGGCGGCTCGTGCGGCAACTGCTGGTGGAAAGCCTGATGCTGGCGCTGGCAGGAGGCGCGGTCGCGCTGCTGATCACGTTCTGGACTGCGGGAACCTTGATGTCGTTCCTTCCGTCCGGGGATATCCCGTTGGCACTCAGCGTCGGAACGGACCGCGCGGTGCTGCTCGCCACCCTGGTGATTTCGCTGCTCACCGGCATGATCTTCGGAATCTTGCCGGCGCTGCGGTCGTCGCGCGGAGCACCCATTACGGCGCTGAAAGATGATAGCGGGAGAGCCTCGGGCGGAGTCGGGAAGGCACGGCTCGCGAGCGGATTGGTGGTGGCGCAAATTTCGCTGTCGCTGCTGCTGCTGATCTGCGCGGGTTTGTTCCTTCGCAGCGTCGTCAAGGCTCAGCAAATCAATCCCGGCTTCAATCCACATAACGTACTGATCGCTTCCTACGATCTGTTTACCGCCGGATATTCGGCTGCAAGTGGGGCGGAATTCGATCGCCAGTTCGTCGCCAAACTGGAAACGCTGCCGGGCATTCAATCGGTGGCCTTGTCGAGCCGCGTGCCGCTGGCATTTGGCGGAGGCTCGACCAGCGTGAAGCCCGCAGGGTATGTTCCGCAGGCGAATGAATCGATGGAGACGAAGGTGGCGATCGTCACACCGAACTATTTCCAAACCATGCAGATCCCGCTAGTGAAGGGGCACGACTTCACGCTGCAGGACACGCAGCGTTCGCAGCGCGCGGTGATCGTCAACGAAGCATTTGTCGATCGCTACTGGCCGCGTCAGGAAGCGCTCGGCAAGCAACTCAACTCCGACTTGACCCACGAGTGGTTCACCGTGGTGGGTGTGACGCGGACCACCAAAGTGGACGGCCTGAATGAAAAGCCAACGCCATTCCTGTATTTGCCCTTGTACCAGGTTTACCGGGCCGACATGACTATCAATGCGCGCGTGGCCGGAGATCCGCTGACCTTCGGCAAGACAATCGAGAAAACGATCCACGAACTGAATCCCGACGTGGGACTGTTCGATGTGATCCCGCTCGAATCGCGCCAGCAGTTTGCCAGCTTCGCCCAGCGCTTGGCTGGAACCTTTGTCGGCGCATTCGGGCTGCTTTCCTTGATTCTCGCCGCCGTCGGAATTTACGGCGTCACGGCCTACACCACGCGGCAGCGCACCCATGAAATCGGCATTCGGGTGGCGCTCGGCGCGAGTAAGCAGGACATTCTCCGGCTGGTGCTCGGCCACGGATTGCGGATGACGCTCGTGGGGGTGGGTCTGGGGCTGGCGGTATCGTTCGCTCTGACGCGCTTTCTCAGTACCTTGCTTCTCGGCGTGACCAGCACCGACGCGCTGACGTTTTCGAGCATCGCCATTTTGCTCTGCGCCGTCGCCCTTTTTGCCTGTTTCATGCCCGCGCGCCGCGCGATGGGCATGGACCCGGGCGTGGCGCTACGCTACGAATGAAAGGTGACTCAACTCCCTGAGAACACACTGCGGAGACGGCCGGTTCGCAGCGCCCTTGGCGCAATCACACATACCTCCGGAATTTTTTGGTCCGCCCTTCAATCACTTACAGCGCCTGACTCCCAGCCCGCCGTGTCCCTCCTGCTATTCTGCAATTGGATAAAGGGCTTAGGCACCCACCCGTAAGCCCCAACAGGTTTCTTGTCGGCCGACAAGCGTTGCATGTTCGGTGGTGCTGCACTTCCCGTAGGGCCGTGAACGCCCGTACGGCTGCCACCAGTGGATGGGGTCGGCGGGAAGAGCTTGGGAGATCTTCCATAACACCCTGTGGAGAGCGGATAGCTCGTATCGCCGCGCCACGGGATAGCAGAGGGCCAGTCATCGAATCGAAAGGTAAAAGTAGCGCCATTCAGCCTTACCAATGCCTCCGAAGATGCGGCTCAAATCACTGGCGGCCGGAAAACGCACGGCGATAAGTCCGGCGGGCTTCCCCGCAGGCCCCGGCCGCCGCAACGCATTCTCAATCTGACTCCGTCCTATCGGCCGTAGTGTGTTTCGAACTGCCTCGGCTGGCGCCCAACCCCGACCGCCAGGGAGTGCGGTTCTCAGAAGATCAGCGGCCCACATTCCCCCAGGTGCCCGCCGCGGGAAGCACGAAAGCATTGGGATTGTACCACTGGGCCGGCGTCCCCCAGGCGGTGACTTGGCCATAAGCCGGCCAGAGGCCTGCCCCACACAGCACAACGCCGCCCAGGATCAGCGAACGTGAATGACCGCGGAGAGACATGGATGCAAACAGGTCTATCACAAAAACCTGATCCGTGCTCGGCCCTTATTTCCGGGAACGCCTCGGCGGGAAAGGCGTCCGCGGCCGCCAGCCTTAGGCACGGTCCGCCTCAATGCCGATCGAGAAGTCTTTGCCTTCCCAGCGGCCGGCTTCGGGCCAATAGAACGTGAACCGAACCGGCTCGCGGGCTTGTTCCGGCACGGCAATATCGACGTAATGGAAACCCAGCCGAGTGGGATTTGCTGTCGCATCGGCGTGGTTCCGCCATCCGTCCAGCGACCACCGCAAATGGAAGAGAGGCTCGGCATGGATTCGTAGCGTGTAGCCGGGTCGAACCACCGTCGCCGGAGACAGGAACGACCAGACCTTCAACCGGCGGCAGCAGTGGCGCGCACCCAGGTAACGAGCCGCCACCTCGGGAACGAGATCGAAGACCCTGCCGTCGCGCGCCGACCGCAACAATTTCAGGTACTCGGCGTGCGCCCACAGCAGCGGTACCGAGGCGCCGGTCGGCCGGCCGAGCCATAAGTATTTCTCCGGCCAATCCGCCCGATCCCAGACCTGTTCGGGAAGAAGTCCTGTCGGCGTCGCAAACCCTTCGAGCCAGCGAATGTAACTCGTGACATCTCCTCCCGCTGCCAGTTCATAGTGACCCCGCTCCCCGGTCAGCAAGGGCCACGCGGCGCCATGCCCGTATTCCTGGAACGGGCCGCCATCGGAACGCTGGCCGTAGCTGTCGTGGTTATAGCGCCGCCAGGCGCGTCCGAAGGGAGTGTCCACTTTGAGGATGGAATCGACCACCCTCAGGCTGTCGACGATCACCGGATCGTCGAAACGCCGCACTCCATACCGTACGAGTTCCAGAAAACCGGCATCCACGATGTCGCGCGCGGGGAATTTCGCTTGCTGCCAGGGCGCGCGATTGTTGAGCGTCACGATGGCGTCATCGACGCCCCGGTCCGGCAGCGGATCGCCAATCCGCGCCGGAGTGATGCGCACGAAATGGCGGCGGATGCCGGGCACAAGAGTGCCGTGGTTGGTGACCGTCCAGTTTTCAACATTGCCTTCGAGGAAATCCGCATGCTCTTCGAACAGCACCGCGGTCTGCTCGTCGCCCCGGTCGCGCGCGAAGTTCGCTGCGCAGATCAACGCGGCAATGCTGGCCGCAATGGTCGCCGGCGAGTAGCCCGATACCTCCTCCCATCGTTCCTCCTGCGTTGCCGGACCGCACCGCGCCAGGAAGCCCCCGGCGGCGAGCACCATGGGGTACGGATCGAAGTCCCCCAGCGCCTGGTCTCGCCACAAGCGGTGCGCCAGCAGGATGGGAAACGCGACTTCGTCAAGTTGGATGCCTTGCCAATAGGACCGGCCGTCGATCCAGAAATTCTGCGGGAAACTCCCGTCCGGGAGCTGGTTGACGGCGAGATAAATCAACGAGCGCAGGGGCGTGTTCCGGTTCCCCGCGGCCAGCAACGCGGTAGCGGCCTGCACGAGATCGCGCACCCAGACCAGATGATATCCACCCAGGCCGTCGCCATCGCTTTTCGCCTCTCCCCATGGAATAGACATGGACGCAATAATCGCACCCTGGTACGTCTTATCCTCATGGGCCAGCAACACTTGGTGGCTGGCGCGATACAAAGCTCCCTGATCCTGGCTCTGTTCGTCAAGCGGCAGCAGAGTGCGATCGGCGCGGCCCCACTGTTCCTGGGCCTTGGCCCGCTGGACATCGAACGGCACGGTCAGCGATTGGAACAGCGTGGTCAGCGCGCGGGAGAGCCGGTTCCCGAACGCCACACCCACGGTAAATTCCTGCGTTTCCGCCAGAAGAATCTCGCCGGTCACGGCGACGTTGCCGTTCGTGGCCCGGTCGAACTGCCAGTCCATACGTAAGCCGTAGGCCAAGTCGGTCCAACCGTCGCTTTCGCCGGCATAGCCAACCGAGCAGCGCGAAAACGGGTGGGTCGCCATCATCGCGAGCCACGTACTCCCCTTGTGTGCCACCAGCACCGCGCGGCCGGCCACCTGCAGCACATAAGCGTCATTCCCCAGACCGCCTACTTCGAGGTGCGGCGCACAGAGCAGGTATAGCTTCAACCGTGCGAAATCCCGTTCCGAACAGCCCGAACCCCGTTGCACACGAGTGTGCTGGAGCAAACACGGCAGGTGCGGATCTACAATCACCTGTTTCCGCAACGTATACCGGTGACCGGAATCCTCGCTCTCTACCGCGTATCCCAGCATGTTGTCCAGTCGTTTCATCCGATACTCCAAATGACGAAGCTCGTCGTGAAAAAACGTTTCGCCGTCGGTGATGAGGCACTGCAGGTCCCGGACTTGCGGGAAGTCGACCGTCGGGTAGTAGATCTCGGTGACGTAGCCGTGCCACATGGTGAACCAGAGGCGGCTGGAAGCCGAGTATGCGGTACCGACCCCCTCCTTGTCGCCGTGGGTCCACCGCGGCTCTATGCCGGGGCGGCCGAAAGCCTCCTGACTGCCCCTCGGTATCGCCATCTTCAAACTCCTGCGTGGAATAAGCGAATTAGACTACCATTATGGTCACAGGACGATTGAAGAACCGTGACGCGAAACCCTGCGAAGGTACTTGTGGTCGATGTCGGTGGCACGCACGTGAAGCTTTTGGCCACCGGCTATCGAACACCCGTGAAGATACCCTCGGGTCCCAGCATGACTCCCCGCAAAATGGTGGCGGCGGTCCGGAAGGCTACCGCCTCATGGAAGTACTCGAAGGTCTCGATCGGCTACCCCGGACCGGTGCTGCACGGCAAGCCCGTCGGCGAGCCTCACAACCTTGGATCAGGGTGGGTGGGCTTCGATTTCCGGAAGGCGTTTGGACGCCCCGTTAAATTGGTGAACGATGCGGCCATGCAGGCCCTGGGGAGCTATGAAGGGCGGCGTATGCTTTTTCTTGGCCTGGGCACCGGGTTGGGCTCGGCACTCATCGTGGACGGCGTTCTCGAGCCCATGGAACTGGCTCACCTCCCGTACCAAGATGGGCGCACTTACGAGGACTACATCGGCCTGCGTGGCCTGGAGCGGCTGGGCAAGAAACGGTGGCGGCGCTATGTAGACGATGTCGTTGCCCGGCTCAAGAGCGCGCTGGAAGCCGACTACGTTGTGCTGGGCGGTGGGAATGCGAAACTGCTCAAAGAGCTTCCTTCCGGCGTGCGGTTGGGAAACAATGCACATGCATTCCGCGGCGGATTTCGCCTCTGGGGAACCACGCGAACCTCGGTATAAGCGCTGCCCCGTGCGTATGACCGGCGGCTAACGCGCCGTGCAAGGCGTCGGATTCCAACCCGCGGCGTCGGCCTGCTTCTTGAAATGAGTGCTCGTGATGAAGGGCACGTTCAGGTATGCGGGATCCTCCACAATGGTCTTCACGATCAGCCAGGTATCGCCATTCGGTTCGTTCACCCGATCCCAGTATTCGGTTAGAACGACGTTGGCGCTATAGGGCACTCCGTTCTTGCGCAAGTAGCCCGGTTTGATCCTGGTGGTCGTGATCTTGAGCCCGGCGCCGGGAATGGGCGCCCGCGCGCCCGCCGCCACTTCCCACGCCGCTGCGGATACGCCTTGCCAGTCGCCGCCCGCGCCGGAAGCAGTCGCGCCAAAATGCAGCAATCGTGTCTGCGTCCCGGCGTCGGTTTCCACTTCGAGCGTGTTGTCGTCTTGCCAGGTGATGTGCAGGCGTCCGGGAATGCGCATGAGCGCCGGGGCTCCATAGGCTTTGCATTGGTTGCCGGCGGCCTCGTCTTTGGCCGGATCCCAGGCGTCCGCCATCTTACGGCCCTCGGCGTTCAGCGGCACGCTGGAGTAGTCGCCCTTGGCGGGAGTCACCATCCGGTAGAGCCAGTCTTCCGTCACTACCGATACCCAGTAGCCCGTGAGATCGATCGTGGCGGAGGCCTTCGGCGTAGCGGCCCCGCCGCGGCCTGCCTGGGCCAATGCGGCGGCCGGAAGCATGAGGACGAACACCCAGGCAAGCATCTGAATTGGCCGCATGTCTATCTCTTCGCAGCGAGGCTCTTATATACGGCTTCGACGAAATTGTCGGCCGTGCCGGGCCCCGAGGGCGCGGCCGTTTTCGCGCTGAACCGTCCGTCGTAGTCTTTGGTGAAGCCGGCTGCCTTGACTTGCGGCAGCGTCATCCCCTTCTGGATCGCCGCCTGAATGCGGTCCCGAATGATCGTCACCATATCGCGGTACTCCAACAGGTCGGGCTGATCGCAGATCCTTCCGTGGCCCGGGATAATGTAGGTGCCGCCTTCATCCTGGTAGCCGGGAATCGCCAGTTCGAGAAGGTTGTTCAGAGCGTTGATCTCCCCTTGAATACTGCCGCCCCTCTCCAGATCGATAAAAGGAAAGCTGGTGGTCACGAAAATATCGCCGGTTACGACCACGTCGGAGCGCCGGAAAAAGACCAGGCTGTCTCCGTCCGTGTGGGCGGCCGGCTGGTGAATGATTTCGACGGGTTCGCCATTGAAGAAGAGCTGCTTCCTTCCGGAAAGGTACGTTTCCGTAGGCCAGGAACCGAACGGCGCCGCGGCCTGAACCCCGGTGGGCGCGCTCATCCGCTTCAGCACGTTGTCCTGCGCGTAGATTTGTGCGCCCACTCCCGCGTCGGTCAGATTGCCCGTGACGTTGGCCCCAACGTAAGTCAGGCCCGCCTTCCGGACCGCATCGTTTCCGCCGGTATGGTCCGGATGCACGTGAGTGTTGATCACATATTGAATCGGTTTGTCGGAAAGCTTTCGGATGGCCGCCACTACCTTATCGGTCATTGGAGCTAAGCCCGTATCCACCACTAGGACGCCGGCCTCACCAGTCTGCACGGCGATGTTGCCGCCCGCTCCCGTCAGCAGGTAAACGTTGCCTTGCACTTTCAGAGTCTGAATTTCGCCGGAAGTCTGCTGGCCGGGCGCAACGGCCGGCAGAGCTGCCAGAATCAGGACGGCAGCAAGGCCTCTCATTTTGCGCCCGTCTTCTTCAACTTCAATTGATACTCGGGATACATCGTTTCGGCGCCGCCCAAAGCTGCCTCGGCCGGAATCTTGAAGGTATCTGCAAATTCATGGACAAAAGGATTCTGACCCGGCAGATAGTGCGGCACCGTGCCCCTGGGCCGCTCGATCTCGACCACCGGTTCGCAGGGATAGAGCCAGGTCTGCCCGTTTTGGAGCCGCAGCACCAGGTCCTGGGTCTTGATCAAGGGTTCGGTCAAAGTGATCGGGTCGGTCAGAATCGAGGTGTGGGTCAGGTGGTCCCCGTGCCGGATGAAGTGCTCCATCAAAGTCGCTTGATCCGTATGGCGCAACCCGTTCCGCCGGATCCAACCCGCTTTCATGTGGGTCGTATAAACCGTAAGAATGTTGCCTTCCCACTTGCCCGTAGAGAAACCCATCCAGGTGTGCGGCGCCGCTTCGGACGGATGCGCGCGGTCATCCATCCAGATGGTTCGCGTTTGCTGGTAATTGTCGATGTATTGCTTGATGGCGATCAGCTTCTGCGAAACCGGGTCGCGCTCTTCCCAGATGCGCAGATTATAGGGGCCCCGGTAGATATAGCCGACAATGTGCACTTCGCACTGATGCTCGGGAATGGTAAAACGGGAAGCGTCCCAGGACAGCCCATACAGGCGGGCGCCTTCCGTGATTGGGATTCCGAGGTAATTCACCAGCTCGGGACCAGGGCCGCGTTCGTGTTGGTCCTCGTGAAACAGGGGACCCCAATTCCCCGCCAGATCGACCCCCGGGGCTACCGGATTGTACCCGCCGGGGCCTTGTGCGAAAGCCGGGCAGGATAGAAGGCCGAGGAGAATAACCGGCATCGCTCGCTTACGGCCGCGGTTCGGTGTGGATACAGGCGTCACTTCGCCGGACCCCCCTTCAAACTGTTATACACGGCCTCGACAAACAGTTCTGTAGTCCAGGCGCCGGAAGTAGCCCCATAACGGGTATCGTAATCGGCGGTAACTCTGGCGGCCCTCACCTGCTGCAAGGTGGCGCCACCCTGGATCAGGGCCTGCACCCGGTCGCGAACAATGACTACCATATCCCGGTATTCGGTGACTTCGTGTTCATCGCTCACGTAACCATGCCCGGGAATAATGATGGTGCCGCCTTCGCCCTCGTGCTGGTAATTGGTCCGGTTGAGAATATCGTTCAGCGCGTTGATCTCCCCTTGGACGCTTCCTCCGCTGTTGAGGTCGATAAATGGATATTGGGTAGTCGTGAAGATATCTCCCGCGACAATGACATCGGCGCGGCGGAACGCTACGATGCTGTCTCCATCGGTAACCGCCTTCAACTCGTGAAACAGCTCAATGCTCTCATTGTTCTGGAAGGTCCGGCGGCGCTCCGTCAGGAAGGTATCGCTGGGCCAACCTTCGGAAGGCGTGGGGGGCGCTTTCCCCTGCGGTGCGCTCATGCGATTGGTGACGTTCTGGTGGGCCATGATGGTGGCGCCCACGCCCGCATCCGCAAACTGATTGGAGAAGAAGGAGCCCTGCACGCTGGGATCGTTGCCGGACGCCCGCAGCTTCACGTTGCCGCCGGTATGATCCGGCCGAAAGCTGGTATTGGCGATGTACTGAATCGGTTTGCCGCTCAGCGTCTTCACCGCGGCAATGATTTTGTCCGTCAGTTGCCCCGTTCCCGAATCCACCACAAACGTCCCCTGTTCGCCCACCAGCACGGTGATATTAGCGCCCTCACCCGCCAGCAGGTACACGTTGCGGCGCACGGGCCAGACATGGATTTCGCCGTCGTGGGGCGTGGGGTCGATCGCGCGACTGTTCTGCGGCGCACCGGAAGGACGCGTCCGGGCCAGCGCTTCCGCTTCCGTGGCCGTCTTCAGCCTGGCCGCGAATTCCGGATACATCGTCTCCGGCCCTCCCAGAGCGGCCAGCAGCGGAACCTTTTCGGTTTTCGAAAATTCCATTAGAAACGGGTGTTTACCCATCGGATAATTGGGGACTTGATCCGGGGCTCTACCTATGATCTGCTCGCCATCGTCGCAGGCGAACAGCCACGAAGTGGGGTCCGACGGCTGGCGATAGAAATCGGTGGTTCTGACCATGGGTTCCGCTAGAAATACCGGGTCGTTCACTACGGAGGTATACGTGATGTGGTCGCCGTGGCGGAGGAAGAAATCGGTTACCGTAGCCTGGTCACTTTCGGGAAGCCCGTTGCGCCGGAGCCAGCCCTGCTTCAGATGAGTCGTGTAGACTACCAATGCATTTCCCACAAACGTTCCCGTGGAAAATCCCATCCAGGTGTGGGGAGCGTACGCCGGAGGGTGCGGACGTCCGTCCATCCAAATCACCCGGTGCCCCTCAAAGGTCTGGTGCCACCAATGAATGGCGATCAACCTCTGCGTATGCGGATCTCTTTCCTCCCACGCGCGGGAATTCCCCACGGCGCGGACCTGGTAAGGCATGATGTAGCCGTCGCACTGATGATTCCGCAACGTGACGCGCGACGGATCATAGGAAAGGGCCCACAAACGGCCGGCCTCGTTGATCGGGAAGCCGGTGTAGTCCACCAATTCGGGACCCGCCCCTCTTTCCAGTGCATCCTCGTGCATGGCGCCGGTCCAATAGCCGGATAGATCAACTCCCGGCACTGGCTGACCCTGGGCCAGAAGAGTTACCGCCGCTGCGAATAAGAACGAGACCGTATGGAAGACTCTCATAAGCTTCACCGCACTCACTTCTACTCCGCCACGCAAGTCGAGGGATTCCATCCCGAGGCATCGGCCTGCCTCTTAAAATGTGTGCTCGTCCAAAAAGGCTGCGACAGGTAGGCCGGATCGTTTACCTCACTGCTGACCACCAGCAGGGAATCGCCCCCGGGCACATCCAGGCGATCAAAATACTCGGTAACCACGGCATCGGCGCTGTAGGGAACTCCGTTTTTCCGCAGGTATCCTGGTTTCATTTTGGTGGTCACGACTTTCAGGGAACCTCCCACTGGTCCTCCGCGGTAGCCGAGACCCAGGGCAAATCCCATCGGGCTGCCCGGCCGGTCCCAGGTAGCCGTGGAAACACCCTGCCAATCTCCGCCCTGGGTGGTCGCCGTGCCGAAGGAAAAGATCCGCGTCTGCTTGCCGGCGTCGGTCTCCAGCTTGAGGGTGTTGTCGTCCTGCCACGTGATGTGGATCCGGCCCGGCATCCGCACGATCGCTGCCGCTCCGTAGGCCTTGCAAGAATTTCCCGATGTCCTATCCTTGGCGGGGTCCCAGGCATCGGCGACTTTCTTGCCGGCCGGATTTAGCGGAACCGATGTGTAGTCCCCCTTGGGTGGAGTCATCATCCGGTAACGCCAGTCTTCGGTCACCAACGACACCCAGTAACCGGTCAGATCCACTGGGGCGCCCGCCTTGGGTGTTGGGGGCGGGCCTCCCCTGCCTTGCGCGTACGCCGTCGCGGCGATCGTCCCCATCCATACTGCCAACACCCAACCCGCGCCTGCCATTCCTGCCGTTCCTCCCATACTAGAAAAGAAGCTTCAACGCAAACTGATGCACCGGGACCCTGTATAAGAGACCAGCGCCTGCACGTTTTTCGAGAACCTCCGATTTGAGGCTTACCAGCATCGAATTGTACCTTAACCAGGCCTCGGGCGTCAGATTCGGGAAGCTGGGCGGGAATCGTATGCCAGATGGCAGCGGCTGTCAAGGTGTTGTCGAAGCGTGTGACTTAGCACGTGCGCGGCGCCTGCGATCACTCGAAATCTTTAACCAAACTTTACACGGTCACGCCTTGAATTTGGGCAAGACCCGCAGAGCATTTTCGCGGTGGATGGCCCGCAGTTCCGCCGCGTTGAACCCGCATTTTTGCAACCCTTGCAAATGCCGCGCGGCCGAGCCGAACGGGAAATCCGTTCCGAATACGATTTGCGAGGCCCCGGCAATCAGTTTGAGCCCCTGCATCTGTACGGGGTTCGTGGACTGCGCGGTGTCATAGTAGAACCGCCGCAAGTGAGCGAGCCGCGAATTCGGCTCCGCGGGGCGGGCCAGGATGTCCGCGATGGTATCGGGCTGTCCGATGCCGAATCGCTGCACTAACGACGGCATGGTTCCGCCGCCATGGGAAAAAACAAAGCGGATGTTCGCGTAGCGGGTGGCCGCATCCTTCACCAGCAGGCTGAAGATGGTCCGCGCGGTGTCGGTGTTGTACTCGATGGTCGGCGGGTTCACGTCCGGCTGGATGTCCTGGCAGCAAGAGGCATCGATGGGGTGGGTGTAGACCACGGCCCGGCGCCGGTTGAGTTCGTCAAAGACCGGCTGGAAAACCGCGTCTCCCAGCCAGTGGTTCCCGTAACTGGTCAACAGACCGACACCATCGGCCTTCAGCGTATCGAACGCGTACTCGATTTCCCGCAGGCTGTCGTCGATCACGGGAAGCGGTAAGACCGCGAACAGACCCAGGCGGCCCTGGTGATCGGAAACGGCCCTGGCGCCGAATTCGTTCATCTCCCGCGCCAGAGTGCGGGCCTCTTCCGGCCTTCCGAACCACACACCGGGCGAGGTGCAGGATAGAATCGAAGCGGCCACGCCGTCCTGGTCCATGGTCTCGATGTCTTTGTCCGGCGTGTAGTCCTTCAAGCGATCCAGGGCGAACCAGGTCGTATAACCCGCGGCATGGTGTCCCTCCTTGGCAGACAGCGCTTTCACATAGGCCGGCGAAACGAAATGGTGGTGCAGGTCGATGGCGCGCGCATTGGGGGCGCGATCCTGCCCCAGCAACTGGTACCTCGACAGCCACCCCCCGGTTCCGAGTGCCGTGGCTCCTGTGAGAAAATCCCTCCGCTTCATGCCCATGGTCCAAGAGTATAGTTCAAAACTCCCAGTTTTCACCTCGCGGTCAAAACACCAGCTTCAGCCGAAGCATCCGGTCTCGCCTTTCGGCGCGCTACTTCAATTTGTCGGCGACCTTGGCGAGACCGGCTTTGGCGCAGGCTTCGTCCATGTCCCAACCGGGAGCCCCGCTCACGGCCACCGCGCCAATCACTTCGCTGCCCACGAAGATGGGGATGCCGCCGCCCATGTCGATGGTGCCTTCGATCGGTGGATTGGGCATGGTGCCTTCGACCAGCGGCGGAGAGCCGGCGGTCTTCGAGGACCACCCTTCGACGACCTCTTTAGACGGGCGGCGATAGACCAGCGCCGTATAGGCTTTCTTGTGGGCCACATCGAAACGGTGCAGGTTGGCTCCGTCGTCCTGCAACGCGATGATGGTCCGGCCCGTGGCGTCGAGCACTGTAATCGCGCATTTGTAGTTCTGGGACCTGCACTTTTGGAGCGACCCCTGAGCGATCGCCATGGCCATGTCGAGCGAGAGCGCCTTATGGACGATCAGCCCTTGCTCGGCGCGAACTGCCGGTGCGCCCGCCGCCATCATCGCAAGCAGCGTAACGAAATAACGTTTATACATGGTTGTATTCTCCTATGATGTTTTGTCTACTCCAAACTTGTCGTGCAGCTCGGTGGCGACCAACGGGAGGCCGGCGAGAGCCGCAAAAGGGCTTTGC
>Ga0209698_10005178_pt1 | contig 14171 bp, 9 predicted proteins | sample LitLauG_LLR_2012_FD_187203 | JGI IMG/M metagenome (GOLD analysis project Ga0209698, IMG submission 187203) | Freshwater sediment microbial communities from Pennsylvania, USA - Little Laurel Run_MetaG_LLR_2012 (SPAdes) (version 2) | ecosystem: Environmental > Aquatic > Freshwater > Creek >... | reverse complement strand
GCTAACTACTTCACCCCGCCGTTCAACGGCAGCGTCGTAAACGCAAGCCAAGACCAGACCGATGCCGCCTTCATCGCCTCGCTGCGGACGAACACGACCGACCCTGTGTTCCAAAGCACGTCCACCACGCCGCCCACATTTAACCCGCAGCAGACCACGTTCAACCCGCTGGAGAACATGTGGGGTGCTATACCCGACCCGCACTACATCATCTCAAACTGGCAACTCTCGGCAAACGTGTTTGACAACAACATCGTGAGCATCGTCCCGTCCCTCCGTGGCAACACGGTTTTCGTGACCGACCCGGACTACAGCAACCCAAACTTTGCTATCCGCGACCCCCAGCTTCGCAAGAGCTTGATCAGCTTTGTGAACCTCGGGAACATCGTCGCCTCCAACTTTGACCCACTTCTCACCGCCGCGTGGCTGATTTATCTTGACCTAGATAGACAAGGTCGGGGAGGTGTGTGGATTCCGAATTTTGAAGCCGTGTATCAGCAGTATATCCAGCCTTCCGTCAGCGCCGTGACAACACCCATAGTGCCGTGGAACAACGTGCTCGGTTCGGCGAACTATTTCTGGATGAGCACGTGGAACACCACCACTCCCTACGCCATCAACGACGTGGTGACGTACAACGGCATAACTTGGCTTGCCCTCATCGCCAACACGGACGTGGTGCCCGGCACTGACGCAACCATGTGGGGACCAGTTCCGGCGAACACGATCTACTCCAACGCGGCACAGATTCCGCTGCTCCAGACGTTCGCCAGCCTAACGTCCAACGACCTCAACCACCTGCTTTGGCAGCTTTCCTACGTGGAAGCCTCGCTGCTTGGCTACACACGCAACCCGCAGTGGGATTCGTACCAAGACAATACGTACCTTTCGGGTCCGACCGGGGCGAACTTGGACTACCAGCCCACGGCGATCTCTACGTCGGTCACGAACTTGACTCTCGGCGCGGGCACGGCGGAATTCCCGGTGCCGATCACGTTTCCGACGTCGTTTCAGCAGTCCATGAACATCGTGATTGAGCTTGCGTCGGCCGACATCAACGCCGACGTCTCCTACCTGTCGCCCCGTCTCGCGAGCCGCTACACGTACAATCAGTTCGCGCAGGCGACTCAGGTTGACCGCTTCAGCCAGTTCTGGAGGGACTTCGCCAACAACCTGTCAATCTTCCTAGCGCAGGACCCGTACCTCGTGCAGTTCGCCGCGACCTATCCCGAGATTCTCAACGGCGCGGTCAACCCGCTGGGCGACCCGACCGCGTACAATTCGCTGCTTCAAGACGTGGCGTCCCGCAGCCGCACCTGGACGCCAGGCACCCCGCTTCTGACGATTCCCATTCAGCCTGTCACGGTGCTGCCCAGCAGCTTCCAGCCCGACGCCAACACGAGCGGTTGGATCAACAACATGGATTTCAATCCGGTCGCGTTCCTGTCCCGCCCGGATGTCCAAGCGCAGCCTATCCCCATTCAGATCGCCATGCTGCGCACGAACCTCAGCTACGCTGCGATCAACGTGTGGAAGAACAATGTGCAGACCAGCATCGCCCAGAACCTCGCGGACGCCTACGCCCTGCTCCAAGCCACGCAGCAGATCGGGTTCCATGTCTCTGTGTACACGACGGTCACTCCGGTGCCGCCCGGAACCAACGCGCATGTCAACTTCGACGCGCTCCAGCTTCCGCAGGACTTTGATTACACGGGAAATGTCTCCACGATCCAGCCTGGTCTGTTCACCATTCAAGCGGCAGGCACCTACATCGGTCTCGGCACGTTCGTATGGAACGTTCCCTCCGCTGGAACCTACATGATCACGGTGACGAAGAACGGTACGCCAATAGCAACCGCGCAGAGCGCGACCACCGCCGCAGGAACGACCACGACCGACATCACTTTTACCCAGCAGTTCAACACGGGCGATACAGTGGAGGTGCTTGCCTCAACCAATCTGGCAAGCGGCACCGCCGACATAGAACCGAGCAGCACGTTCAGCATGATCCTGTCGCAGGTGCCCTCGGGCGGGGGAGGTAACACCCCGGTCATACAGGGCAACACCCGGAGTTACACCTTGGACAGCCCGCTGCCGTCTTGGGTCGCGCAGCCTGTGGCGACGCTGACAGCGGTGAGTATTGACTCCAATGGCAAGGCGACTCCGACAGACCCCTTCGTCCCCGTCATCAGCAATGTCCACATCACCGGGACTTCTGGGGCGTACGTCGTAGCCGCCACGGTAAATGCCAACAATTTCGTGCCGGGTAATTTGGTCGTGTTTTCGGGCGTCGGTACCGCAAGCTTCCTAAACGGGGTCACTGCCACGGTCACGGCTGTAACCGACACTTTGGTCACGGCGAACTTAAACCCATCGTTGGTGATCCCCATCTGGGCAACGATTCCGTACAATGCCCTCGATACAGGTTCAATCCTGTACGCCATCAACACTTCCGGCGCTGTGCTCACCCCAAACCCGGACGGCGTCATGCTGACCTCCGGCTCGGCGGGTCAACTTGTCACTGTCACGACGTACTACGGGGAACAATACAATCTGACTCCGGTCACCGCGCCCGATCAAGTTATGGTCGGCGGCTTGCTTTATATCGGCCCCAACGGTAGGCTGACGCAAGACTACGCGGGCATAACCACCGGGGCTGGGTTTGCTTACAGTTTCGGGAGCAGCTTCGGCAACGCCCCAGTGGGCTGGGTCATTTGCATCGGACGCGTCACCGCGTACGATCCGACCACACAGACGATGACGTTCATCTACGAACCGCACATCCCGACCCGCTTTTCTTCGTTCATGTAAACTGCTGAAAACAAAGGGTCAAGGAGAAAAACCTTGACCTTTTCCCAACTTTCAGGTATTATGTATCTGCTGGGGAGCATCCAAGCGTAGTCATGCCGTGATGCTCCCTTTCGTGTTTTTAGGAGGAAACATAAAACTAAGTCCTTCCGAATCTGCATTTTGCGGATGGACGAAACGCTGACTGACTGTAACTAAACTACCCTTACGGAGGAACAATGAAAGCTAAACTATTGCTGGTCTTAGGTTTGTCCTTGCTGCCAGCTATTGCGCAGGGTCAGACTTTGGATAAGCAAAAGCTGAATTCACTTGCTACCGCCGTGGCGCACGCCGAAGGTTTCGGGGTTCGTCATGCGATCCCGACGAGGTACCACAACCCCGGCGACCTGAAATCCGCCGCGATTTACGAACCGCTCCCCGGCCAGAAAACGCTGGGCAAGGGCGGTCACATAGTGTTCCAGAACGACGCCGCAGGATGGGCGGCGCTCAAAGACTATCTCTCCAAGATGGTTGATGGGCGTTCCAGACGATTCAAACCCGATATGACACTCGCTCAGGTGTCCCGCGTCTACGCGGGCAACTGGCGTCCTTGGCTCAACATCGTCACTTCGGAGCTGAACGTCCAGCCCGGCACCAAACTGCGCGAACTGTTGCTTTACTGCGAACCAGAACCGCCGTTGATCACCGTAGTCCAGTCCCCGGTTCCTAACCTGCTGCCGTTCCCGCAGCCGGAACCACCTCCCCCGCCCGCAGCGGTGGTGGATAATCAAGCCCTCGCGGAAAACTTTCAGTATTAGAACCCAGAGAGGTTCTATGAAAGTTTTTCAGATGCCCGATGTGTTGTACGACTATCTCGTACACATCGTGGAAAAACACGGTTCTTCCGGCATCCACCCGGAAGAAGGATTTGCTTTGTCTAAAGTGTGGGAGTCTATCACCAAGAACGTGACCCACATTGACGACGCAGATGTCCGCAAGATGGCCGACGCCGGGGCACCACCGCCAGAGACCCCCGGCACGAACGACGCAGGTCCGCGCTAATGGCTAAAGCAAAACTCAAGCCAGAATGTGCGCTCTGCTTCGACGAGGAAGGCAGCTACGGCTGCGTCCGCCCGGCGCACGACGCGTACCGCAGGGGCACGAAGCCAGTCACCAAGGAAATCCTCGCGACCTCCATTGTTCAGATCGGTGACACAGTGAAGAAGCTTTACGACATCGGACTCAACCGCCGTGCCGTCGTAGCCCTCATCGCTGATGACACCAAACTTGGCAAGGGAACCATCGAGGCTGTCCTCGATTCCCTAATCTCGTTCCGCAACACGTACACGAAATGACCAACGTTGAATATCTGGAAGCGCGAGCCGTGAAGGACAAAGCTGCCGAGACCTATCTCTGGCAGTACGTGGATGTCGCTCTGCCTTTGGCCGAGTACATGCAAGAGCAACGGGAAGAGGCCGTGTTCCGCATGGCACACGACGTGGCAGTCATGCAGTATCAAACCCAGCCAGACCAGCGTTAAACCCTAATTCCAAGCCCTTTAGCGAGGCTTGAAATGGCAAACAAAACAGGTATCACCCAGTGGGTTATCCGATTTGAAGACTCCACGCTATCCGGTAAGGTCACAAACTTGCCCGGCGACAGCGGCGGCATGACCCGCTTCGGCATCGCCAGCAACGCGCATCCCGAAGTTCCCGCAAGCTTCTACACCACAGACACAGCGACAGCGCTTTTCATGGCGGAGCAGATTTACGCCAACCAGTACTGGCATCCGCTCCATCTCGACGCCGTAAATGACGACGGGCTTGCGAGCGTGATGATGGATTTTGGAGTCAACACAGGCGTGTCCCGTTCGGTGAAGGAGCTTCAGATGGTTCTCGGCGTTGCGCCGGGCAACGTGGACGGCGTGATCGGGCCGCACACTCTTCAACTGATTCAGGATGCCGACCAGCCGACTCTTGCGGTGAATCTTCGTGCCCAGCGAGCCGCTTGGGACCGCGCAGTGGTTGCGGCCAACCCCGCCGACGCACCGTTTCTCAAAAATTGGCTCAAGCGTGCGGCGTTGATTTACCCCGATAACGGTGGGCTTTAATTCTGAAAAGAAGAACTGTCGTACGGGTGTTCGGCTCGCAGTGTATCTGAGTCGGTAGCTTCGAATCCTTGGTTTGAGGTCAGATCAAATGAGACCGGGACATCCTTGTTCTCATCCACGTGGGCATAGACGGTGCCAAAGAAGCGGGTGTTCCCAGAGGCGTTTTCTTTGATGACACTTTCACCGTCCAAATAAACTTGGAACGAGGCGATAAGTTCAGTTCCACCGACTCGTGTACTGAGATCATAATGCACTGCGACTTCCCCGCCTTTGTCTTTTTGAACGTCAATCTTGTATTTGATCATCTTATACCGCCACATCCAAGTAGACTGAATCCTGCCCAAAATCAATTGAGACCACCATGTGTGAGGTCACACCTATGGTTGGGTATGGTGCTGGGTAGGGTTTGATGATTTCTATATTCCAAAAGTTCAAGTTGGTCGTCGGAGGGAGATTGACGTTCACTTGGGTCGCGGTGCCTGTTTCAGCAGCCGGGCCGAAAGCTCCGTGCAAAGTTGGGTCATGAAAAATGAGTGAGGTGGTTGTAGTCCCGGCGAGAAGAGTCACGGTCTGACCATTGAGCCATGTTGCTGCGGTCAAGCCAGCCAGCGAGACTTGTTGTCCCACTGCCCACGGAGCCGAACCTACCGTCAGGGTCACCACATTGCCGACCGTCTCGGAGACGTTGATGACTGCGGAAGGTGTTGGTGCCACGAGGGCTTGGTACCGGATGCCGTTGTACGTGATGATGGTTCCCGCGCTGTAGGTAACCGATGGGTCCCATGCCGGGTACGTGTACGTGGCTAGGTTGCCCGAGTCGGGCGTGTATGTCACCGAGATGATCCCATCCGCGTAGCACACACTGGATGGTGTAAAGCCTTGAATCGCGCCGTTGAAGTCGTTGGCGAGCGCGTTGTTGTCCCCAAGAAGGAACTGCATCCACAGAGGAAGCGCCGTTGCCTCAGATACCGGAGTGCTTTGGTCTAAGATCACCAAGGAAACGGGAGAAAGCAAGACGAGACCGTAAGTGGGAAAGTTTTGCTGGTCGCCTCGGAACGGATTGCCGGACTGCGCTTCTGTCCACCACGTTGCTTGTAGGTTCCCGCCAGCCGCGTGCCACGGGCTTGCCGCGCCGTCCTGAACCCCGAGGGTGTAGTGGTTGCCATTGAAGGCGAACCCAGTGTGTTGGTGGGGGATAGGGTTGTAAAACGAATCGTTGTCGTGCGGCTGAATAAGGCACGTCGCCACGATATTCTGGTCTATGAAATCGTAAGGCATCTGGCTCCCCTAACAAAGGCGTTCGCTAGTTGTTCCACGGTTACCCACTATCGTTCCCCCAAGTAGAGATGAGAGAACTCACCGGACAGCGCTTTGGGCTTTTGTCAGTCATAGGGCGAGGCGAACCAGTCGGCTCCCGTGCCACATGGCGAGTGCATTGCCTTTGCGGCAAAGAAAAGACGGTTCGTGAGGACCACATCCTGAACGGACGCACGAAGTCTTGCGGCTGCGCCTCCAGTAAGATGCGCAAGTCAAAGATGGAGAAGAGGTTTAACCTCGTCAACCAGCGCTTCGGCAGCTTGCTGGTCGTCTGGCGCGTCAACTCCCAGAAGGTTGGGGACTCCTCCCATTCCTGCTGGGCATGCAAGTGCTGCTGTGGTGCCGTCGTAGAAGTCAGCGGTAAGGCTTTGGCTGGCGGGAAAACATCCTGCGGTTGCAAGGAACCCGGAGTATTTGTTGTCAGAGAGGCAGCGGCGGTCTAATGGCAAGCACATTCCAATATCCGTTAATTGTATCTCGCACGTTGGACCCAAACGGAAAGAGCCTCAGAACCATTGTTGCTCTCCACGACCACGAGATCAGCGACGCCGACATCAACGTCATCCAAGACCTGCAAGACGCCAAGCGTGCCGCCGTCCTCAACGACATGGTCTCATCGGGTAGCTTGACATACGCCCCGATGGTCTTCAACCAGCAGAACCCGCTTGTCTTCACCATCCCATCTTTTGACGTCCTCTTCAACGGCGCGGTGATCACCATCGCTGGCAACCAGTCCTCCACCCTCGGACAGAATCGTGTACAGATTCCTCCGCCCTCAAACTGGGCACCTGGCACTGCGGAAGAACCTGCCCGCATCTATGTCGTGTTCCTTGAACTTTGGTACCAGTCGCTCAACCCGGTAACGGGGCAAGGGTATTTCATTGACCCAGTAACGAAGCTCTTCTATTTCTACCCGTACGGCGGCATCCAGCCCTCGCCGAACAACGCGGAAATTCTCCCAGATGATTCTATTGACGTAACGGCAGGATTGTTCACCACGGAACGTGCCCAAGTTCAATGGCGCATCAACGTGCAACGCGTGGGTCTGAACTACAACTTCAGCCAGTACAAGTTCGGTCTTGACCCGGACACGAACGACTCACCTTCGTTCTCAAACATTTTCAATGCGGTCTACGCGCAAGCGTCGCTCCGTTCTCCTGCGCCTGGTATCTCACCGCTGCAAGGTTTGCTGCCGTACCAGTACAGCTACATGGGCGGCAACTCGTCAATCCAGCCGTGGCGTGGTTCAACGTACATTGACGGTAACGTGGTGCTGTACAACGGCGCTTACTACGTTGCATACGTCAACGTTCCTGCTGGAGTGCCTCCGGTTGACCCGACCACCGGGCGCGTGAACAATGCCTACTGGAACCCGTACCCGATCAACGGCGACACAGGGCTGTGGGTAGCGGGCGACGGCAACGTGAACAACTCCCTCGGCACCATGGACGGTTACAGCTACGCCATGCCGCTCGCGGTTGTGTTTCAGCGCAACACCGGAAACTTTGACGTCGTGCAGAATCCGTTCGGTTGCGCCTCGTCAAGCGTTCCCGGCTCCGGCACCACCTTCACTGGCATCTCCGGGCGCTTTGACAGCCAGCTTGCCGACCAAGTTTTTCCGGCTGACGTGGTTGACACGCGTTCTACCGTGCGCCTCCAAGGCGACGACTTGGACACCGACATGCGGTTCGGCTTCGGCGACCTCGTGACGGGCAACACCAGGCTGGCGGTTTCACGCGGTCTCTCGCCGGGCAACGACCCGAGGGCGCTAGGCTCCACGCTGGAGTACAACGTGGCTGTCGCACCCGCGAGTATCGCCAACACGAATACGGTTGGTGCATGGGACGGTTTCCAAAACGGATTTAGTTCCGACTCGCGCACGTATTTCACCACGATAGCCGTGCCGATCTCGGCGAAGACGAGTGGCAACATCACGTCTGCTTGGACTGTCAATGATACGTTCGCCGTAGCCCTGCCAACCACCTCCTCGGGAAAGATCACCTCCGTGGATGTGACTGCCATCGTCAGCAACAACGTGACGAACACGAAGGCACCCGCTGCGCTGCTTCAAGGGCAGTTTGAACCGTCAAACCTTGGCACTCCACAAATCTCGGTGCAGTTCATCGTCAACCTTACGAACACCGCGTTTGATCCCGGTACGAATCCGCTCTATGTCACGGTCGGCGTAACCTACCCCGCTGGCTCCGGCGTTGATCTCCGCGTCATTCCGTTCGCTGTCGTTGGCGGCACCCTTTCAGACAACGCGAACGGCATCACCTATCCGGTTTACGGCGTGTCAGAGTACGTCGTCCAAACGTCGCAGATCGCGCTTCCCACGTCCACCATAGTCAACGGGCACCGCGCCTCGGTGAATTCTTTGATCGCGATCAGCCCCGAGTACTCCGACATTGAGTTCGGCACGAGGCTTTGGCTAGCCGTGTCTGGTGCTGCTGGCGTCCAGCAGACCATCGGCGGGCAGACGACTACCGTTTTCACGATCCCGACAAACAAGATCAGCGGCAGCCTCAACGCGCTTTACTGCGTGAAAGCTTTTGACTTCGCGTCCAAGGCGTTCTACACGATCTCTGCCCAAGTCATGAGCACCACAACGAACACCAACACTCAGGTCGTGGTCACGATCCAAGCGGCTGTGTCGGCGAATTCAACGGTCATATTTGAGCTGTTGCTGGCTGCCACATGCCAAGCAAACTACAATGCTCCGGTCAAAGGCATCACCGAACTTGAAGAGACCGTGCTTTTCGGCAACTGGTCTGGCGACTCAAACTTTCCGATGGACCCCCGAGTCACCGTGCTGAACGTGAGAGCACCGGGAGGCGTCGGCACGCCCACGACCATCGTGCTGGGCTTCCAGAACTGTGTGTTCAAGGGGCTGGCAGGGGACGACACGAACCGCTTCATCTGGGTGGTCAACACCTCTACCCTTCCGCCGTCCGCGCAGGAAGTGCAAGTGACAAGCATCAACCCGATCAACGGCACGCTGACAATCGTCGTTCCAGGTTCCGTGACGCTTGATCCACTGCTTGTAGGCGCTCAGCCGTTTTTCTTCGTCGGATCAATCCTGCCATCTTTGACTCCGGCTTCAAGTCTCATCGTCAGCGAACAGTACGTCCCGTACCAAGGCGAGGGAGTCCTCAACCGTGTGTACGAAATCCTGCACACCGAGGACAACGCGCTCATCACCTCAAACGGCACCGGGGCAGCGCCCGTGGTCGGTCTCGCCGACGTGTACCCGTACAACCGCGAGCTTCCGATCATCACCATGCTCCCCGCGCTTCTCAACTGGAACGACGCGCAGCTTACCAACACTCCGCTCCAGTCTTTCTTTGACAGCAACTTCGTCGCGATGCAGTTCAACAACGTGGAAGACACGTTCCTCGTGCCGATGCACACGAACGACTTCATTCCGCCGATCAACAAGGACACCCGCAAGACGATCCAGTTCACGGCTTCTGCCCAGCGCGGATTCGGACAGGCTATTCCGCACATCGGTTACGCCATTGAAGCCCCCACGCCGCGCACTGTGCTTGGTCAGAATCTTCAGACCACCATCGCGCCGATCACGCTGTACGTGAACAACTCTACGGGCAGCGACAACAACTCCGGGCTGACCTTGACTGAACCGCTGGCGACTCTTGGTGCGGCGATAAAGCTTTTCCCGCCCGTGCTTACATTCCCGTGCGTGATCATCTGCGCCGACACTGGTGTTCCGTATTCTCTCAGCACCATTCCCAACATCAACGCTGTCGCACTGGGTGACGGAGACATCCGTTCCTCAAAGATTTATTGCGTCGCGAACCTCTCCCGCGTCATTCAGGGCGAAGGACGCCTCGTCATCTCGCAGACGTCTGGCGCGACGAACCCCGTGGTCATTGACGCGACCGGGTTCCCCGGATTTGGCGACGGGCCGACCTGCGCTTTCTACATGGACACCAGCCGCGTGATCCTGAACGGCATTGAGTTCAAAGGCTTCACGAATCCGGCTCTTATTGCTTACAACGGCGACATTGACATGGTGGGCTGCCAGTGGGTCAACAACGTGCAGGCGGGTTCCTTTACAGGTTGCGACAGCGTGATTCTTGATGGCGGACTGTTGAACGTCCCCGATGCAGGCGTGGGAATCGTTGCTGCTCAGTCAAACGTCACCTCTTCTGGCGTCGCTTTGAACGCGGGTGGTACGCTCCATCAGCCCGGATCGTTTTACGCAGTCTCACGCAACAGCACGCTGAGCTTAGAGGCCCACACTCCAGCGAACGAGACAAACGTAGCCGCTGCGCAGATCGTCGCTGTGGCTCAGTTGAATTCCAGCATTTTTGTGACCCCCGACTTCCAGTCAGGCGGGGTGGCAGTATTGCAGTCTAACAGCGTTCTCTCTCGTACAGTCAGCGTGACTCCGTTCCTTGGACACCCGCCGACCGGGGGCGTGTCGCTTGACGCAAGTTCCTTTATCACGACGCAGGTAGGATAATGAGCAACCTGACACTACAATCCGCTCCGACATCAGCCATCATTGACCAGAATAACGTTCTGACGGTCAACTGGCAGCCGCCTGTCTGCCCGGATGGTCTTTTTGACCAGTACTCCGGCTGGAGCATCACGTACCAAGGGTCGGGAGCGCCGATTACTCAGTTCTTTCCTGCCCCCCTTGGCTACAGCGGTCAGAGCTTGTTCTTCACGCAAGTTCTGGGCACGTCAGCAGCCCCTTACACGCTCACGATGACGGCAAATGCCGTATCCGCGTTTACCCTCACCAATGTAGCGACGTCCATCGGCACCACTGCCGTGTACACCGGAGCTATCAATGGGGGCAACAACAGCTACGCTGGCATATCATTCGTCGTGGCTGGGTTCGCCACGCCAGCCAACAACGGAACGTTCCTTTGCACCGCTTCCACCGCGACGACTTTGACGCTCCAAAACTCTTTGGTCGTTGCTCCAGAGACGCACGCCGCGACGGCAACGATGTCCCCGACGAATTCCTACGACAGCAATCCGTGGAACACCGCGTCTTTGCCCACGGCTCGTCCCTTCCCGACCTCCATCACAACCGGGAACATCAATTTCAGCAGCACCACACTGCTACTCGGTCAGTCTCTCACCGTTACGCTCAACCTGGCGTACGTTGGAGCAGACCAGTGGCAAGTGCAGTGGCCCGACAACACCACCACGGGCTGGTTGCCTCTCGCGTCAAATGTTGTTGTCAAGTCTTTCTCAACACCGGGCACGTTCCTCGTAACGGTTCAGACACGTAGGAGCTATGGCGGCTCCACATTCAACCCGCCGTCCACGCAGGTCAGCCAAATTCAGCAGCAGATTTTCATCGTTGATCAGCAGTCCGCTTCGTCCTCAACAACGCAGCAGGGCTTGACCGGAAACCTCGGCATCGGCGGTCAGCAGGGCTTTGAAATCACCACGGCAACCTCCGGCGCATCATCGCCGAACCCGTGGGAAGTTCTCGCCCGCGTTCTCGTGCGCGACACAGTGACGCAAGAACTCAAGCTGCTCGTCGCGTCTACCCGATTCAGCAACGCAAGTTCGCTCTTCGGAACAATGGCTGTGGACGTATTCCCTATCTCAGGACGTCCGCGTTCTAAGGAACTCATCTTCCCGCCGTACGAACTTACGGCGACTTCCACAACGGAATCAACTCCGGTCGGAATTTCCACCACCACACTGCCTACGCTCTTCGTCGGCAAGTCGGTTACGCAAGCGCTCGGCAGCACATTCCAGATGCAGACCCAAGGTGGCGTGCCGCCTTTCATCTGGAGCGTCGATCCGCTGCCGACTGGCGTCACTATGAACACGGCGGGTGTCATCAACGGCACGCCGCTCGTACTCGGTCTCTTCACCGCCAGCTTCGCGGTGACCGACTCCAGCACACCGCCTTCCGTTGCGCATGCAACCCTGACGATGCTGGTGGAGACTGACATGAAGGTGCAGATCGCGCCAGCGCAGACCTACACTCTCCTCAACCAGCCTCCAGTGCCTCCGACTGTTACGCCTCTCACCCAGTCAGGGACGACTCTCGGCATCGCGCAGGTCGGCACAGCGTACAACGTGCAGATGCAGGTCGGCAACATCAACAGCAGTTCAACGCTCCCAGGCGGGCTGCCTCCGTACCAGTGGAGCGCACCAGCAGGCGCGTTCCCAGCCGGGCTGAGCATAAACCCGAACACGGGCCTGATCTCAGGCACGCCGCAGACGTACAACTCAACAACGGATTTCACGACGACATACAGCGTCACCATCCAAGTCTCGGATTCCATCGGTGCGAAAGCGACCCAGACTTACACAATGACGCTTGCGCCAGCGCCCTTACAGTTCGGGCGCGTCAACCAGACCACTGCCTACACTTTTGAGGAATTCAAGCTGATCGTGCCTGTGTTCGGCGGGCAGTCGCCATACATCTTGTCAGGGTTCGGACCTAATCCAGCCGACATTCTCTACTTCGGTGCGCCTGCTTTGGTGGATGGTCAAATAGAAATTCCGGTTGGTGGGGCGACCTCCATCACTCCTGGTGGGTTCCCAACCACAGGCAATCGTACGTTCCAGCTTTCCGTACTGGACAGCGCCTCTCACTCGGCGACAGCGCAGTTCACCGTGAACGTGGAACAGGAACTAAGCGGCATCCGCCTTGTTCCGGGTTTCTTGACGAATGAAGTCCACCCGACCGACGGAAGCTGGGGCATCTTTGACACCACGCAGGCTTTTCCGATTCCTGTCACTGGTTCTCTCTCCGGCTTTTCGCTGAACGGAGTCAGGATCAACGTAGTGTCCAACGCAGGCACCGCTGGTGGAAACACCGTGTACACCACGGACGGCATTCCAGCGATTCCTTTCTCGACGTCCGACGTTTACGTCGTGTCCGGTCTGGCGGCAGCGAATAACGGCGCGTTCAACTACGTCTCGTCCAACCCCGGTCTGAAGCAAATCACGCTCAACAACCCGAACGGTGTGGTCACGGCAGCCTCTACATTCACTCTAACCGCAGCAGCGAACGCCCTGCTTATCTCGCCGTTCACTACGACTTACACGGGCACCATCACTGGCGGTGGTTCCAACGCTTACGCGGGGCAGTTCTTCGTCATCTCCGGGTTCGTGCTCAACCAGCAGAATAACGGAACGTTCCTTTGCACGGCGTCTACGACTACTACGCTGACGCTGGCTAATCCGTATGGCGCTGCCGAAACGCAAGCCTCAACGGCGACCAAAGTTTTGGGTAAGGCACTCAAGGGAGTGGTTCTCGGAAATGGTATCGCTTCAGCAATTGACCCAACATCGGCTACGCTGGCAAGCCCAGTTATTCAGTTGCCGGATGCGGAATGGTTCGGACCTCCGGGCAATAACGCTACCACTACAAACGCGTATTTCGGCAATGCCCAGACCCGCGTCCTGATGCAGGTCAACCAACAGCTTCCGTTTTCTTTTGTGGCGAATGCCTCTGGCGGCAACACAGTCTACACCTATGCGACCGCTCAACCTGAGTCGGCAAGCAGCGCTTTTGCGGGGCTACAGTTCACCATTTCAGGATTCTTGAACCCCCTGAACAACGGCACGTTCACATGCGTGTCCTCCACCACTAACACGCTGACGCTCAACAACCCGAGCGGCGTGGCAACTTTCTCCACGATCACGGCGACGTCTGTTGCTGGCGGAACCCTCTCGGTAACTGCACCTAATACATTCACCGCAGGGCAGCAGGTGTACATCCAAGGCACGGCGGAAGTGTTCGTCAATAACCAAAGGCTGTTTGACGTCGCCACTGTGTCAAATCCGCCGTCCGGGCCGTCAACTTCGTTCACATCTTCAACCGCATTCTCAAACTACAGCAATCCAGCGGAGCCTCCGACTGCCCTTGTCATCACGCCGCAGCCTTTCGCGGTTGCGGTCACCGCCAACCCGGTTGAGACGATCTCCCGCGAGTACACAACGCTGGCAC
>Ga0209698_10005177_pt1 | contig 14174 bp, 9 predicted proteins | sample LitLauG_LLR_2012_FD_187203 | JGI IMG/M metagenome (GOLD analysis project Ga0209698, IMG submission 187203) | Freshwater sediment microbial communities from Pennsylvania, USA - Little Laurel Run_MetaG_LLR_2012 (SPAdes) (version 2) | ecosystem: Environmental > Aquatic > Freshwater > Creek >... | reverse complement strand
TGTGCTGCAAAAAGATCGCTGACTTTCCGCAGCACCTCGTCAAATAAATAGCAATCGGCCAAATGGAACTTGTTACTCCCCGTTCGCTTGTGGGCCGCACTGCTGTATTTATTTTTCGTGTCTTCTTTCTTTGTCTCCGACATTTGCTTTCACCGGTTGCATCTGGCGTTTTTCCGTCATCTGTGGATGCTGGGCGGTCATTCTTTGTGGTGGCGATTCCGTCCGCACATGGACTCCGTTGGACGAATTATTCACCGGCCTTTTTTGGCTGGATGTGACGACTGTCTGGCGGTTCTGAGCATAAGTGCGGCTATTGGTCACCGGTAGTTTCTGAGATTTGGTGGATAGACCGGTTTGATTATGAACGGTCTCCCGGTTGCTTCTTTGAATATTTTGTGGACCATTGTCAGCTTTCGTTTTCACTGGTTGATGTTGATTGATGGACGCCGTCCGTTGGGTGGCACTTTTTTTCGGGTGGCCGCCACCGTCATTAAGACGAACGGAATTTTCGACGAGCTGTTGCGGATGGCCATGATTTACCGAAGCGAACTGGTTTTTGTTGGAACGCGCCGAAGAAGCATGGGCTATCTGGGAGGAGGTTGGTCTTATATGAGATTCGCTGCTTGCCAGTTTTTCCTCCTCGGTTGGCGTCGCCGTTACGCCACCTCTTCCGTTGAAACTGGCGCGGTTATTATTGGAGACGGAATGGTTGTTGATGACCGTTTTGTTGATATAGGTGTTATGGACGATCGTGGTATTGACATTGGTTACGGCGGTATTATACGCGAAGGTATTGCCCCTCCACTCCCCGCCGTAATAACCGTGTCCACCATAGCCGTAACCATAATCAATCCCGCCGTAGTATCCTACGTGACGGCTCCAATACCCTTCGTGCCAGCCATAATAGCCGTCCGTAAAACCCCAGTATCCGGGCGTCCACAAAAGACCGTACTCCGGTGGAAGTATCCACGTTCCCGGCACCCAGTAATAACCTTCGTCGCTGTAAGCCCAATATCCGGGTACCCATAAATAACCGTCGCCGGGACAATAGGGCTGAGTATATACTGGCAAAGCGGGTGGTGCGATTCTGATGGAAATGCCGACGCTGACCTGCGCTTGTGTGTACATGGTTGAACTTATGGCAACCGATAATACGAATACATATTTTAATAGGTGTTTCATAAAGATGATTTTTAGATGAGGTGAGCCATAGCGTATCGGAATTATTTATCAACGCATCGGCTGAGATCATCTGATATAGGGTCGTTTATACCTAAATCAATTATCGTGCCTGCGGGCATCCATCCTGGACAGGTGGTGCGATAGGGAACAGCTGAATCCATTGTCGATCTTTAACGGTTGGTCTCACAAAGGCGCACCGTAAACAGGGGGAACAACGTTCTTTCCGCCAGTGCATTCCCGGGTAGCGTTCTATCATAGTATTGTCCAGGGAAAGCGACTCGATCCAACGATTAAATTTTTGTTAATGAAAAAAAGGCCCTATTACAAATAATCTTATTTTCACTTAAAGGTCGATACCACACAAGGAGACAAGGTTCATTCAAGGGGTGGGTAGCCGTTTGTTACCTGCAATTGCTGGTGACCGAAATCTGCGCGGATCGAAGTGGGCATTGCGGCAGGTATTTTAAGAAATAACGGTAAACGGGAATATTGTCGATCGATGCGGTATTTTCATAGGTAAAAAATTGACCAGCAAATGGAAAAACAAACGGGCCGGATAGAGGCATTCAGTGATGGCATTTTCGCGGTGGCTATTACCCTGCTAGCTATTGAAATCGGTATTAGAGAATATGCGGGAGCCACTAATGCCAATCTCTGGGCACAGATTATTCAGCGTTGGCCGGAGTATTTTTCCTATTTCAACTCTTTTGCCACCGTTTTATTGATTTGGATGGGCCACAATAAGCTCTTTAAGTACCTCCGGGCCGCCAATCACTGGATTATACTGGTTAATGGGCTTGTATTGTTAATCGTCGTTCTTTTTCCATTTCCCACCAAGACAGTAGGCAATTTCATAGGAACGGCTGCTGAGAATACTGCCGTCGCATTTTACACCGGATTTACAGGTATGATTAACGTAACTATGCTGGCGCTGAGTGCCTGTATTTTGAGGCAAAGGGGTCTATTGCTTGACCCGCCCAACGATATCCCTTTAATAAAAAAAATGATCAGGGGCCAGATCATCGGCATTATTTCCTATGGAATCATCACGGTGATCGCTTTTTATCAATCCAGGGTGGCCCTTACGCTCACTTTTTTCATGTGGCTATTCTGGGCACTCGTGACCAGGGACAAAGAACGGGAGTCTAAAGAATAATAACAGAAACATTCGGTTGCCGTCGACGGACTTTCGCCGGTGTTCAGCCTTGATTTGCCCGCTTGTAATTCAGGCCCTCGTTTTTGAGGTGGTAAAACCGACAACATTATATATTTTGTCGCAGTGAAAACAAATAATTAGCTATAGCAGTGATCAAGGTGTTTAATTATGAAGAAAGCGCATCTAGCGCATTTGAATTATTGAACTATGACCTTCGGGATAAATCCACTCAGGTGCAATTATATTCCAGTGTTATGATGCGGTTCATTCAAAATTTGAATACGATCAATTTTGCCATGACTGCGACGGTTGGAGGGCTGTTATCGATTTTAAGGGGTCTTGATTTGGGCGGCCTGGCGGCGTTTGCGGCAATTTGGAAAACCGGTCAATGAAATATCTGGTCAGTATATTAGCCTGCAGTCCTCGCTCGCAGGGGCGGAGGGGATCTTTCAAATAATGGACGAAATACCTGAAAAGGCCGATGCTGCCGGTGCTGTGAGTCTGGATGCCGTCAAAGGTGACATACAATTTAGCAACGTGACCTTCGGGTGTGACAGAGAGAAACTTGTCCTCAAAAACATTTCATTTCATGCGGCGGCGGGACAGAAGGTCGCCCTGGTGGGATCTACCGGTGCAGGCAAGACGAAATCATGAATTTGCTGCCGCGGTTCTACGATATCCAGTTGGGGCACATCACGATCGATGGCGGGGACATTCAAAAAATAAAACGGAACAGCCTGCGTCGTTCTTTAGCGATTGTATTACAGGACACGCATTTGTTTACTACTACTGTGATGTAGAATATCCGGTATGGAAAGTTGGACGCCACCGATAAAGAAGTGTTGCAGGCGGCCGTTCTGGCCGGTGCCGATTGCTTTATCCGGAGAATGCCGAAAGGCTATCAAACTGTCCTGGAAAATGATGGCGGGAATTCGAGCCAGGGTCAAAGGCAATTATTGAATATTTCGCGGGCAGCCGTTGCCAAACCGGCTATTCTCATTTTGGATGAGGCGACGAGTTCGATTGATACGAGGACAGAAGTAATCATTCAAAAAGGAATGGATACATTGATGGAAGGACGAACGAGCTTTGTGATGGCGCACAGGCTATCGACGGTGCGAGATGCCACCGAGATAATGGTTTTGGAAAACGGAGAAATTATTGAACGAGGCAACCATGAAACGCTGTTGAAACAAAAAGGCCGGTATTACGAATTGTATTTCGGCCAGTTTGACGGATCGCTTGTTTGTTAATTTCACTGTATTTTATTAATCAGCGGTGTTTTTTTGGCGTTAGCCTAAATAGCCAACGAATAAGGTCGTCCGCCGGGACTGCAGAAGGGAACGCGTACCGCGCGAAACGGTGATCACACTTTGAATGCTCGCTCACAGGCCCGGATACCACCCGGCAACTATGTAGACTTTTTTCCCCTTGGAATTTTCCTTGGAGATTTGCGCATCAGTAACATGGCGCTGTCCTGTTGTTTTTTTCTTCGGACCTTATTCAAGGCGGAAATCGTATTTGGCGGGGTGCGGGTACTATTTGCTTCCTCCATACTGTGGTTGCCTGTTTCATTTTTCGGCAAAGTGATACCAGGTTGTTTGTCCCATTGGTCTTCTTGTCTGTTCGTTCGGACATTTTTTTTCATAACTAGTATTTGATGAATGCTTAAACCAAAAGAGTGCCAGCTCCGGGTCATTGGGTAATAGCTACACGTTTTGTTATTGGGAACTTACAGCCGTAAATAGTTCGATTGTGACCTGATGGGTATTGCCGTCACTGATCAATGGGATGGTGCCGTTTTGCTGCACCGTCCCGTCTATGGATATACTGGTCTTTTTTTGAAGGGCAGACGATGATTGATTGAATACGATATGATAATTGGTTTCCCCGAAGCGGTAGTCTAATTCGAGCGACTCCCATTCCCTGGGAATACAGGGCGTAAAGGAGAGGGTATTACCCTCCTTTTTCAGGCCAATAAAAGCATTGATAATGAGCTGGTACATCCAACCTGCCGAACCCGTGTACCATGTCCAACCACCATGACCTTTGTGCAAAGGCTCTGCGTAAACATCTGCCGCGATCACATAAGGTTCCGTCTTGTATATGGCAATTTTATCCCTGGAATTACTTCTGTTGATCGGATTGATCATTTGAAAAAGCTCCCAGGTCTTTTGGGCATTTCCCGTCTGTGCGAAGGCCATCACCAGCCAGATGGCCGCATGGGTATATTGGCCTCCATTTTCGCGTACTCCTGGTACATATCCCTTAATATAGCCAGGATTCAAATCCGATTTGTCGAAGGGCGGGTTGAATAAACGGATGAGGCCGTCCTCTTTACTTACGAGTTGATCATAGGCAGCTTGTAAGGCTGAAGCGGTTCGGTCCCTATCGCCCGCTTTGGACAACACAGCCCAGCTTTGCGCAATAGAATCAATGTTACATTCTTCATTCAAATGGGACCCGAGCGGGATGCCATTATCGAAATAGGCCCGCCGGTACCACTGGCCATCCCAGGTATACCTGTTGATGTTCACCCGTAGTTTTTCCGCTTCTTCTTTGCAACGGGCAGCAAAGGGAAAATCATTCCTGAGAGAGGCGGTGCCGGAAAATCGCATCAGGATATCGTAAAGAAAAAATGCCAGCCAAACACTTTCGCCTTTACCAAGGTTACCCACTTTGTCCATGCCGTCATTCCAGTCTCCGGAACCCATAAAGGGCAAACCATGTTCACCGAAACGTAATCCATGATTGATAGCTAGCACGCAATGGTCATACAAGCTTGCCACGCTATTTGACTCGACGGGTAGGTCATAGTAAGATTCTTCTCCCTCGTTGAGCATTCTTCCCTCCAGGAAGCGGACTTTTTCGTCTAACAATGTCCCGTCCCCACTCACATTAATATAGGTCGATGTCACATACGGCAACCATAAATAATCGTCCGAGCACGTCGTGCGAACGCCCCTTCCACTGGGAGGATGCCACCAGTGCTGTACATCTCCCTCGCGGAACTGCCTGGATGCACAAAGAAGGACCTGTGAACGTACCAGTTGAGGCTGGGAATACACCAGCGATAAAACGTCTTGCAACTGGTCCCGGAAGCCAAAGGCGCCCCCGGATTGGTAAAACCCGCTTCTTCCGAACAATCGGCTTGCCAGCGACTGGTAGTTCAGCCACCCATTGGCTAGAATGTTTACTGCCGCGTCCGGGGTCTTCACCTGTATGATGCCAAGGGTCTTTTCCCAAAAATCGTGTACTTTTTCCAGTGCCTGATAAGCCGCCTCCGGGTTTTCAGTGGCCTGGATGACTTGTAAAGTATGCGCCGCATTCTTGCCGGCCCCGAGCCGAAAAATCGCGGTATGCTCTTCGTCTTCGGAAAGTTCAAATGATATGTGTATGACTGCACAGGGGTCCAGTGCAGCGCCTGTTTTTCCGGAAAGGCGGGCCCGGTTCAGGGCGTCAGGGTTACCAACCGTTCCATTGCGTCCCAGGAATTCAGTCCGGTCGGTAGTGATGGTTTTGTTTGGCTCCTGGCAGACATCAAAAAAAGCTGCCCTGCCGGCAAATTCCTGGTTGTATTCGTTTCTTGCCATGAGCGCGCCGTTTTGTGGCTGCTGCTCGGTGATAATATGCCGTGCACATTTAGGACGTAGGTCTCCCAGTACCCATTCGATATATCCAATGGCTGCCATGTGCCGGTGACGTCCGGAATGGTTGCGCAGTTTTAAAATTATATATTTAACCGGGGCTTCGATGTCAGTGAAGACAGTCATTTCTGAATCCAGGCCATCCTCACTGTGTTCAAATATGCTATACCCAAAGCCATGGCGGCTGATGTAGGGGGTGTTACTGCCGCAAGGCAGTGGGGTTGGCGACCAAAACCTGCCGCTTTCCTCATCTTTCAAATAAAAGGCCTCTCCGTTGAGATCGCACACCGGATCGTTGTTCCAGGGGGTCAGCCGGATCTCATGCGCATTGTCGATCCAGGTATAGGATTGACCGTTTTCTGTAATAATAGATCCAAACTCCGGGTTGGCCAGCACGTTGATCCACGGCGCGGGGGTTTTGTTCTCAGGATTGGTAGTAATTAGATATTCCCTTCCATTATTGGAAAACCCTCCGAGGCCATTTAAAAATTGAAGGTCCTGGGGGGGTGTGGGCTCCCGGTAGACCGAAGGATAAAATTTTGCAGGGCTGAAATACGGAATGGCCGTTCTTATTTTAGCTTTTCTGTTGATCTGTTCATCAAGGGTGCCCCACCTGTCAGCGATGATTACATGAGCAACCGACTGGAACAATAACCTGTCTTCATTGGAAAGCTGTTCGGTCGTCCTGATGAATACGCCGCCTGACTTTTCTTTCAGATCATTACCCATTTCGGGTGCAATGAGGGCTTGTATCTGGTTGTGCAATTCCTGTTGGCGGTATCCCCCATGACTGTCATTCCATATCACAAGGTCAGTGACTAACCCCTTCAGGCGCCAGTACAGATGAGCCTTTATCATTTGTTTCACGATCGAGATATTGGCGGGGTCTTCGATCTGTACCAGGATAATAGGAAGGTCGCCTGATATAGCATAGCTCCACAGGCCTGATTGTCCCTTGGCGTTGCGGATAATAATGTCAGGATCTGCTCTTAACAGCTCGCCGGAATAAACGATGGAACCTGCCAGGCGACAGTATAACTGGGCGTCTGATTCAGATGCATTCAACTGCCGCAGTATCACCTGACTGTGCGTCCAGGACAGTTCAAGGACCCGGTTACATAAATGGCGTTCCTGGTATTTGTCAATAAGTTCCCGGCAAATTTCTTTGGTTTCCGCAACGCCTGTGATGATATCAATCGTTGCCGACTTATTGCCTTCCAAAACGATCTGGTAACGAATAGCCACGATAGGGTCCAGCACGGAACCCTGATGGCCCTTTAAATTCCCAGGGCGTTTCATGGCGACCGGGTGGGCGGGAGTATTGCCCCTTCCTATGAATTCATTGCGGTCCGTTTCATATGAAACGCCCATAATTTCCACGTCGCGAACCTTCATGAGATGGAGCATCCACGGGTTTTTTTCTTCGGCCCCGCGCGGCCTGCGGCTGCATAAAATGGCCTGGCGCTGCTCATAAATCTCCGTTTGGACAAATAGGTTGCTAAATGCAGGATGTATTTCATCGGCGGCCTGGGGCGCCAGGACGACTTCCCCGTAACTGGTTATTTCCAAGGTCCGTCTTCTGCGGGAATGGTTGGCGATATGGACGCGTCTTAATTCAATGTCGTCTTCGGGAGATACCGCAATCTCGGTATGTGTCTCCAGGGAAAAATCGCGCCGGCGAAATTCGGCCCTTCCCTGGGAAAAAACTGCCTCGTAATTCTCGCCCGTCTGAAGGGAAGGATGGAAGGCGGAGGACCAGAAGAGATTACTTCCCAGGTCACGTATATAACAGAAATTTCCCCAATTGTCACAGGTAGTATCTTCCCTCCACCGGGTAATGGCGAGATCTTTCCACCGGCTGTAACCGCCGCCTGCGTTAGTGACCATCACGTGGTATCTTCCGTTGGACAATAGCTGAATTTCCGGAGCCGGCGTATGCGGTGTATTGATCACGCGCACAGACAGGTCATTACCGGAGACCAGGTTGATGTCCCCCGTATGTATGCTCGGGGAATAGAACGTTGAAAGGCGGGGAATTTTTTCCTGTAAGAGAAGCAGGGACGATTTTAAATGGACTTCGGATTCAAACCGCTGCTGCATCGGCCTGTTCAGCAGCACATAGGAAAGGGCAAGCAGACTCATTCCCTGGTGATGGGCCATGAAAGAAGTGACCACGGCTCTCTTTTGTTTTCTCTGCAGGCGTTTGAGGGTAAAGTCAATTGCTTCGTAAAAACCAAATTCACCTTCATAGCCTGTATCCTGTAGGAGCCTCAGATTTTTATAGGCTTCTTTTGGCGCAATCATTAATGCCAGAATGGTTGAATAGGGAGAAATGACAAGGTCTTCTCCAAGACCGCGTTTAAACCCAATGCCGGGAATACCAAAGGCCCTGTATTGAAAATTCAGGTTATTATCGAACATGTAATACCCGGATTCCGATATCCCCCAGGGTACATTTCGTTTCTTGCCATAGTCGATCTGCTTTTGAACGACTATTTTGTTGGTTTGTTCCAGCAAAGTATTTTCATAGGAGGGCATCACCAGCATGGGCATCAGGTATTCAAACATAGAGCCGCTCCAGGAGAGCAGCACCGCCTGGGTCCCCTGGTGAGTCAGTTGTCTGCCGAGGGAAAACCAGCTTTCCTGTGGCAACTTCCCCTGTGCTATTCCTACGTAAGTGGTCAACCTTGCTTCGGAAGCCAGGAGGTCATAGAAACTGTTATCGCATCTTTGTTGTTCTGGATGATAGCCGATTGATAAGAGATGCTGCGACTTGTCGAACAAGAAATCAAAATCAATGCTGGAAAGGTCCAGGCATTTCACCGCCATCTGTTCAAGGGTGATGATCATTTCTTTGGCCCGCCTGGAGGCTTCCAGAATCGAGCTGCGGTAAGTGGTGAGCCATTCATCTTCGGCGGCAGTATTGTCACTTTGATAGTGCGCAACGATCTTTTGCAGAAGGGATTGTTCTACCAGGGCAATTTGCCGCAGAGTCGGAACGGCCGGGAATTCGGGTATCAGGGAAGTAAATTTCGGCGGGACTGTTGAAAATAACAGCCATGGCACCAGGCTATTGATATATTTTTTCTGCTCTGTTATTTGCTGCAGCAGTTTTTGTGACCATGTATCGCCTGGATCGCCTGGAATAAAGTCCAGTTCAATCAGTATATGGGTACAGGATGTTTCCAGTTGTTCTATATAATCTCTTGTTTGTTGAAGTGTGAGAGCCAGCGGCCGGATATCGACGAGGTTATCGCGGAATTGCACGACCAGTTCGTGTCTTGCAGTGTGTGTTACCAGCAAACTCGCCGTTGCCGCCACACCCTGAAAGAAACTGTCCGTGACGATGCGGGCGTCGGGAAGTTGTACCAGGCCCTGCTTTAAAACAGTCAGATGGCCCGCCAGGTTGCCGCTATCAACGGTAGAAATATATTTGGGGTATAACGGGTTCAGTGTAATAGTATCATACCAATTATACAGGTGTCCGCGGTACCTTTCCATCCGTTGCAGTGTGCTCAAGGTATTGCTGGTGCGTTCCACAAATTGAACCATGGTAATAAATCCGAAGTCGTAGGCAGTAAGGTTGGACAGCAATGCCAAACCGATATTTGTGGGAGAAGTTCGATGGGCAGTTCTTTTAACGGGGTTTTCCTGGTAATTGTCTGGAGGCAGCCAGTTATCGCCTTCCGTTACAAATTTTTCAAAAAAGCCCCAGATTTTCCTGGCCAGCATTTGCAGTTGCAGGATTTCTTCCTCAGAGGTGATCAGCTTATAGGTACCCACGGGGCGACTAGCGGCAAATTCGATGAGCGGACCTGCCATCCAGATACTGAGAAATGGCAGTGCCCACAAGATGACAGACGGATGGAAAATCGTTAGATAACTATACACCATAACGGCGAACACGGGCTCAAACCACATAGTGCGAAAGGCCCCTGGGATCGTGTTTTTCCTTTCCTTGAGCGCACTATAGGCATTCCATTGGAGCAGGTTGCGGCGGCTGATGTACATTCTCCACAGGGTTCTTGCAATGGCATCTGTGTTGGAAAAAGCTTCATAAGGTAAAAATGCCACATCCAGCATCTCCAGGACAAAACTGTTAAATGCAGCATTGGTAGTATATACCAAGTGTTGCCTAAAAGAAACGTCCACGGGCTTTCTGGAAAGTTCCCAAATAAAATTTACGAAGGCAGGCAAAATAATGATAACGCTGACTGCGACGGTCCAGAACCATGCCACAGACAGCGTCCATCCGAATAGCAATAGCAGCAGCAGGCATGGGGGCACCAGGCTGCGTCTGAGGTTGTCGAAAATTTTCCATTTGGAAAATAAAGAAAGGGGATTTTTCTGAAGTTTTCCATGCTGTCCAGGCACCAGCGGAAGCACCCACATGGCGATCTGCCAATCGCCCCTGATCCACCGATGGCGGCGGGACATATCCACATCGTAGCGTAACGGATATTCTTCGTAGAGCTGCACATCGTTGATCAGCCCGGAACGGACATAACACCCCTCCAAAAGATCATGGCTGAGGATCCGGTTTTCCGGAAACCGGTCTTTGATCACTTTATCAAAGGCATCAATATCGTAGATCCCTTTGCCAATAAATGATCCTTCATGGAACAAATCCTGGTATACATCTGAAGTAGCTTTCGTATAGGGATCTGTACCTGGCTCATTATTATGCAAACGTGCATATATTGAATTATTTCCCGTCGGTAAACTATTGGACACCCGGGGTTGCAGAATCCCGTAACCTTCTACTACCCTTTTTTTCCTATTGCTGTATAACGGGCGGTTCAGTGGATGGGCCATCGTTCCAATCATTTTCCAGGCGGCATCGCGGGGTAGTTGGGTATCGGCGTCAAGGGTAATAATATACTTGATACCCTGGATCGCAGCGGGGTCCGCAATGATTTCTGAAAAATAGCCATTTTCCTTTCCGCACAACAGGGCATTTAACTCCACGAGCTTCCCGCGTTTCCTTTCATATCCCATCCATATTTTATCCCGCCGGTTCCATCTGCGCGGGCGGTGAAAGAGAAAGAAGGTGTCATTACACGGCCGCTGGTATTTCTTGTTGAGTTCTATAATCTTGTTTTTTAAGGCGAGTAACAAAAATGGATCGTCCGGTTGGTGCTCTGCAGGGGCATCTTTGAAATCTGTCAGTAGTGCAAATCGGAGATTTTCGTCCTTGTTGGCCAGGTAACGCACTTCCAATCCCTCCACCAATTGGTCAATAGCGGGCAAATCATTAACCAGTGTTGGAATCACGACCAGTGATTTGGCTGAAGAAGGGACGCCTTTTGAATAATCCATCCGTGGCAGCAGCCGCGGTTTGATGAGTATCGTGCTGAGCCAATTCATCAGCGCAACGGAAAGCCGGGTGGTTGCTATGAAAGATATCAGAGAGGTAAGGAGCAGCATTTCTTTGCTGATCGCTTGGGTTGCGGCAACGGGTATTAATAACCAGCAGGGAAGAAAGCTCAACAGGCAAATGCCGCCCAAATACATAAACAACGGGAAACGCCGTACCAACTGGCCGCATTTTTCAAGAACGGCAGTCTTTGCATTAGCATTTTTTACAATGACACCAAATCCTTTGTCAATCAGGTAATAACCCACATGGGAACGCCTGGGATCCTTATTTGCCGCATGACTTTGTCTTGCGGCATCAATGGCCATTTCTGCAATCTTCGTTTCCTCAGTCACACTGGTCTTGGCAATTTTTTCAACCGCATGCCGGTATTGGTCACGGGTATAAAAATCCATTTGCTGGTAAATGCCATTAATATCCCGCCGCAGGGTGGCCTCCACCATACTGGTATCTTCTACAAATTCCCGCCAGTTGGTAACATTTAAAAAGCGGAGGCTGCTAATACTGTTGCTTACAGAAACTTGCGTGGCGGCCTGGTTTCGGTTGTCAAGGCGGATCAATTCATTACTGGTTAATGCCATTTCTGAAAGCCGCTGCTCAATCCAGTTCAGCGGCAAGGACAATAAGCTCCCCTTTTCCTGCAATTTCCTGACAAATTCGGCCACGAAGGTGCTCACCATCGGAGGGTCCGATCTTGCCATATCGGCCAAGACCAGGACCAGATTCTTGGGGTCTTTTTCCACTACCTCGATCATTTCGTCGGCCCATTTATTGGCGAGGTATTTATTATTGATTTCTTCTGCGATAAGGATGGCGAGCCTCCTTAAATTTTCGATCAATGCCAGCCTTAGCATTATGGGAATGGCCCAGAGTTCGCCCAATTTGATATAACTGACCGTTTGGTAAGCACTTACAAATCCTTTGAGCATGGTAATATCGATATGACCATCACTATGTGAAATTAGTTCTACAGCCATATCATAGACCCTGGGCAAACCTGCAGATGCCCCCCTGGACAACCACGGTAACTGTTTACTATAATTCTTCGGCAAGTGTTTTTTGCCGGTGTATATCTGTTCTTCAATCAAATAAAAATTATCCAGCAGCCATTCTGCCGCCGGTGCAATTGGTTTGTTTTGTTTGAGCGTATCGGAAACCAGCGTGTAGACTTCCAAGAGGATGTGTTCGTTGTCCGCTAGCCGTTTTAATAGTTTTTCGGAGGCGTGTTGATAGGTCAGTACATGCCTCCGGGCCAATGTGACAGCATGCTGGGCCAACTTCTCCTTGGTAAATATTTCGGACCGCATCGGGGGCCTTTCCGGGGAATTTTTTTCTTCGCTGCTTTCTCCAAAAAAAGGCTCAAAAATATTTTTTTTCAGCCTTGAAATCGCCTGGGGAAGCAATTCAAAGAAATCACTGTCATCCCTATCTGTCTGGGAATCTTTCATGTATATGTACAGACTTGTTTAAATAGTTTTATCATAACTGATGTTTGCATCCACACCACGACGATTAATAATGATGATGCCATGACGTGTCAATAGGGGTATTAATTAATTAATTAAATTCTATGCCAATAAAAAAGCGGCGACGATTTTAGCTGTCCTGGCCACTCAAAAAATAACAATGAAAGACGTTGTCGAAGGTGGGCCATAATTGAAAGCCGCCTGGGTAAAAAGTGAAAGAGGCGGTGAAAAAAATACTCTATGCTGCCTTTGCGTTTTGTGGATTAATTTTTGGTTCCAGACTTTTTATGAAGAAGATCCTGGTTGTTGATGATGACGAAGAGATCCTTAAAGTGGTTAACCTAGTGCTTGGTTTGAATAAGTTTAGTGTCATGGCAACCACTAAATGGCAGGATATCAATGGTCTAATCCGAACGTTTTGCCCTAACCTGATCTTGTTGGATATTTTGCTAAAAGGGGCCGATGGACGGGAAATTTGTGAAAAATTAAAAAAGGAAAATGCGACCCGAAGTATTCCAGTGGTGCTTTTTTCTGCCCATCTCGATTTTATTAATCACACCGAAGGATGCGAGGCCGATGGTGTTTTGATGAAACCTTTTGATGTCTTTTTTTTAATGGAAACCGTCAGGAAAAATATTGCTTAAAAAAGTGGCTGGACCGCAATCCCGCAGCAACAGGCGATCGACAGTCCAAAATTCCAGCGAGGCCGAACCAGGAGCCATTTCAGCCGATCTAATTTTCGCCGGATCGTAAGATTTTCAGAATGATCCTTTCTTCGGGTGCAAGATCCGTTTCTAATTGATTTTCCAAACGATCCAGTTCGTCAACATAATTTTCCAGTTTTTTACTTTCGTATAAGGAGAGAATTAGGGGATGTACGTAATATTTTCTGCAAACAGTACGCGTATTTCCTAACTGTTCTGAAACTATGTCCAGGGCCGCTACGATACGCCTTTTAATTTCAGCCGCTGAATCACAGCACCCGATTGATTTTAATGCAAGGAAGGCCTGTACTGTTCCCGTCCACGTCCTGAAATCTTTAGCTGTAAAATCTGCGTGGCTTAGTTCCTTTATATAATTATTAACGAGTCCGGAATCAATGGGGTGCCGGTAACCCTCATCGTCATAATACTGAAATAACGCCTTACCCGGCACATCCCTGCATTTCTTAATAATGGAGGCAAGGCGTTTATTTTTAAGGGTCACGTTGTGAGGCACTCCTTTTTTACCTACAAATGCAAAGCGGACTGAGTTATCCGTAAACTTTACGTGTCTATCTTGCAGGGTAGTTAATCCAAACGAACCATAAGTTTTTTCATAAAAGCTGTTGCCGACTCTTATGTTTG
>Ga0209698_10005175_pt1 | contig 14177 bp, 14 predicted proteins | sample LitLauG_LLR_2012_FD_187203 | JGI IMG/M metagenome (GOLD analysis project Ga0209698, IMG submission 187203) | Freshwater sediment microbial communities from Pennsylvania, USA - Little Laurel Run_MetaG_LLR_2012 (SPAdes) (version 2) | ecosystem: Environmental > Aquatic > Freshwater > Creek >... | reverse complement strand
CCCGCTGCAGGTGCCGTGCGTAGTCCACTCGTGAGCCACCAGTCCGGCATCCGGCATAATGTCTGCCATCTCCCCCGGATTGGCTAATCCCGGTGCGGTCGAACAATGCTCTGGATATCCGTCTACGTACTGCGGCCAGAGCCCATGCACCACGAAGCCGTGATGTCCCGACTGGCACTCCGGCTTGTCCGGGTGCGAGTGGCAAAACTCAGGCGACCACGAGAGGGTCAGCAGGTAGTAATCGAACTGGCCGGGCGTGCCTTGCGCCGCCTGGCGGGAACCATGATGTTTGGAAGAACCCGCTGCCGCGACCAGCAATGCCGCGGCGAGAAGCACAATCACGACGCCAGCCTTTCTCATACGTTTCCTCCGGTCGTATTCCGTCCGCGTCAGCATATGTCCTGACCATTGGCGATGGCAATGCTGTCCTCCGCAAGTGGCCGTGCACGCGCAGGTCCCGTAGCCTGCTGAATCCGCGCGGCGTCGCGCTTCATCCGATAGAATCGATACACCTGCGGCCGAAAAGGCCAACGACGACCGATCGCCCCATGACCATCGGAGTGCTAGCCCTGCAGGGCGATTTCGACGCCCACCGCCGCCGGCTCGAAGAGCTGGGCGCGAAAGTTGTGCTCGTCAAGAAGCCCGAGCAACTGAACGAGATCGATGGCCTGGTCATCCCGGGAGGTGAGTCGGGAACCTTCCTGAAGCTGCTCGGAGACAAAGGGTTCGAGAAGCTCAAGCAGTTCGTCCGCCTCAAGCCCACGTTCGGCACCTGCGCCGGGGCGATTCTGCTCGCCACCGAGGTAGAGAATCCGCGCCAGCATGGACTCGGCGCCCTCAACATCCGCATCCGCCGCAATGCGTACGGACGGCAGATCGACAGCTCGATCCGTCAGGGAAAATTCCTGCGCGATCTCGAAGGCAAGCGTGCCGAATCGCCGATCGAAATGGTTTTCATCCGTGCACCAAAAATTGAGGAAGTCGGCGAAGGCGTCGAGGTGCTCGCCACCGAAGGAGCAGATCCGGTCGTCGTCCGGCAGGGAAGTGCTATGGCCGCGACGTTCCACCCCGAGCTTTCGGACGATACGCGCGTGCATCAGGCGTTTCTCAATCTTGTCCGTAATGGAAGGAAGTGACCTTTTGATTTTGAAGTATTTTGAAGATCCAGAAAGCTACTTGGTAGGCAGGAACTCCATTTTCACATCGCGGCCGACAGCTTTGAAGTCGAAGTCCGCAGTGATGAAAACCCCATCGGCCAGGCTAGCCGTCAGTTCAATCCCGAACGCGTCGACATAGGGGATGTTCTTCTTCAGCTTCATGAGCGCAGACGTGACCGCGCGCTCCGAATCGGCGGCAACGACCTGCACTCCCAATGCTTCCAGCCTGGAAAGCACAAGCTCCATCGTGGCCTCACCATGTACTTTGCAGGTGATTCCGGCCACTTCTCCCCAGTGCACCGCTGAGATCATTGCCTCGCATTTTCCTGCCAGGTGCCACTTGAGAATCTCAGCCACACGCGCGGCTCCGGGCTCGTCGTCCAGGTAGCGCAAGATTGCGCTCGAATCGAGAACGTAGGTCACCAAGCATCCTTCTGACGGCGTTGCCGTCGGAGTTCAGCCGACATGGAGGGCTTGCCGGAAAACATGCCTCGCGTCCGGTCTACTAGTTCTTCCGACACGCGCTCCAAAACGATTCTGCTGCCGTCTTGGCTCACGGCGATGCGTGTTCCTGGCTCGATACCGAGCGACTCGCGCATCTCGGACGGGATTACGAACTGCCCTTTTGTGCTTACTGTAGTGATTCGACGGAGCATGTCTTACATTATACGCGAAGGTAAGCATGGCGGAATGAAAAAAGAAGCTTGACATCCTCATCGCGTAACCGTACAGTTACTTATAATGCGTCACCGATCGGTTACATATTCGGGGTCCGCAAGTCCCCTCGCGACTGACGCCGCGTTTCAGGCCTTGGCGGACCCTACGCGACGGGCCGTCCTCGACCTTCTCCGCCGGGGCAGCCAGCCTGCGGGACAGATCGCCAGTGCCTTCCCCGTTTCGCGCCCAGCCATCTCGAAGCACCTTCGCCTGCTGCGTCGAGCCCACCTCGTCCGCGAGCATCGCGAAGGACGGCACCGCGTCTATCAACTTAATCCCGCGCCGCTTCGCGCCGTCGACTCATGGATTGAGCAATACCGGAGCTTCTGGAGCGCGAACCTCGCCAGCCTGAAAAATTTCGTGGAAACCGAATACGCTCGTGAACTTGAAGCCGAAGCATCCAGGGCCCGCAAAAAGAAATGAAATGAGAAAGGAAAACGCTCATGTTGAAATCGATTCGCCGTACTCTGCTCATCGTTGTTGCGTTCGCCGCTACCGCCTTTGCCCAGACCGACGCGCAAAAGGCCTTCAGTGCGATCAAGAGCCTGCCCGGCACCTGGGAACAAAAGGCCGCTGACGGCCGCACGTTGCAGGTCACCTTTAAAGCCGTTTCCGGCGGCAGCGCCGTGATGAGCGAGATCATGGGACAAGGACCGGAAGACATGATCTCGATGTTCCACATGGACGGCCCTAATAAACTTCTCATGACGCACTACTGCGGGGCCGGCAACCAACCACGCATGCAGGCCGCGGTCTCGCCGGACGGCAAGATCATTACATTCACGTACTTCGATGCCACGAATCTGGAAACGCCCGATGCCGGTCACATGCAGAAGATGGTGCTGACCATGATTGACGAGAATCATCACACGGAGGACTGGACATTCTCCGACCACGGCAAGGAGATGAAGGAGTCCTTCGACCTTCGCCGGAAACTGTAGCGCCGCTGCTCCTCGGCGGCTGTCGTGGCGGCGTCCGCGCCGCCACTTGGCCCGAGGAGGCAAATGGGTGACGCGGCAGTGCCTTCACGCGAACTGTTGGTATTGCGGCTTGACGCTGAGGAGCAGCCTCCATGGCCAACACGACTATCACTCCCGACCAGGACACTATCGTCAGCGAGATCGACATCGCGGCTCCGGCCGAACGCGTCTTCAAAGCCATCTGCGATCCCGCGGAAGTTCGCCGCCGTGCCCCGGAACTTGCCGCCTACGATATGGACTGCCGCGTGGGCGGACGCTGGTACCTCGAAATGCGCCCTGCCCAGCCCTACAAGGGGCGCAGCTTTATTCGCCACGAAGGAGAGGTGCTGGAGTACGATCCGCCGCGCTTACTCGTCTACACCTGGAATGCGAATTTCCACAACGATCCGAACGGACTCTCCACGGTGCGATGGGAACTGACACCGACAAAAACCGGCACCCATGTGAAGATGACGCACAGCGGACTCAAGTCTGAACCCGAAGCGCGCAAGGACTACAGCGGCGGATGGCCGGGTGTGCTCGAACAGCTCAAGACATGGGTCGAAAAGTAAGCAGAGGAGTGAAACAGATCGCGGCCTTAGCCGCTGAGGTTCAACTTATGCCAACGGCAACCGTTATACCTAGTCAAGACGCCATCGTCACCGAAATCGATGTCACGGCTCCTCCGGATCGCGTGTTTCGCGCGCTCACCGACGCGTCGGAGCTTATGCGTTGGTTCACGAGTGCGGAGTGTCCCGTCAAGTTCTGGAAGATGGATGCTCGACTTGGGGGCCAGTACAGCTATGCCACCCAGCGAGGCTCGATCGTTGTGAACAACCTGAGCCAGTTCGAGTGCCACGGTGAGATCGTCGAGTACGATCCGCCTCGCCTGCTCGCCTACACGTGGTTCGGCAACTGGCACGACGATATCAGCCGTAGCACCCTGGTTCGATGGGAGCTCACTGCCACGGAAGAAGGAACTCGCGTGCGAGTGACTCACAGCGGCCTCGCAGACTTGCCCATCGCGCGCAAGGACTACAGCGGCGGGTGGCCTGGCGTTCTCGAACAGTTACAGAAATTTCTTGAAAAGTGAAAAGAAGTCATGTTCTGTCCAACACAGCGACAAGGCGCATTTCCGAATCAAGATGCAATCGACTACAAGGTCGAGATTGCTGCTCGCTCCGAACCAGTTGAGGCGTCACGCGCACGTTGTTTTAACTGTCCCACATAGGAGACACCCTTGGCCACTGCCACACTTACGCCCGATCAGAATGCCGTCATCGCTGAAATCTTCATCGCCGCGCCACCGGCACGCGTCTTTCAAGCCATCAGCGACCCAACGCAACTTCCCAAGTGGTGGGGACAAGACGGCCTCTACCATGTCACCAAATCGACGATGGACGTGCGTCCCGGAGGCAAATGGCGCAGCGACGGCGTTGGCGCCGACGGCAAAACCTTTTACGTGGAAGGCGAATACCTCGAAGTCGACCCACCCCGCAAGCTCGTCCATACGTGGGTCGGCAGCTATGATCCGACCAAGACCGTCGTCTATTGGGAACTCGAGCCGCAGACCGTTCACAATCTGCAGTCAAGTGGGCCGAGAAAGTCCGGCACCGGAACGCTGGTGCGGGTACGCCAAGAAGGCTTTGCCGGCAATGTTGAATCGGCGAAAAGCCACGGCGAAGGCTGGAAACGCGTCCTTGGCTGGCTTACGGCGTTCGTCGAAAACTCGTAGCGCCACGGCCGGCGGCTGAAATACAGGTCGGACGCCCCACTTCTCCCAAGTCTTTGCGCCGGGAGGAGTGGGGCGTTCCTTTCACTGCGGCGCCCCTGAGGGCTTCTCGACTTTTGTTGGCTCCCAATAGTCAGGTCCCGCAATTGGCAGGCAATCTCTCGCGCATTCGCTGGGCACCAGAGGGACCGTGGCTTGCGCTTGACGCGCTCAACCATGGAATCCGCCTGGTCGTACAGGAAACACTGTAGATGAGATCGTGTGCTGATCATCGGATAATCTCGTCAGGCTTAAGCCGATTGCCAAGCGAATCATAGGCTGCAAGCGGACCATTCCCTGGGACAGAAAGACTGAAAGATGAGCAACATCCAGATTTTGCTGGCCGACGATCACGAGCTTTTCCGCCGGACCATGCGCTCCTTTATCGAGTCACAGCCGCACTGGAAGGTGTGCGGCGAAGCCGGCGATGGCATCGAAGCGGTCGAAAAAGCAAAGCAAATGCGGCCCCATGTCGTCTTAATGGACATCAATATGCCCCGCATGGATGGCCTGGAGGCGACGCGGATCATTCGACGCGAGCTGCCCGAGTGCAACGTTATCGTCGTGACGCAAAACCACTCCAGCATTGCGCGGGAACAGGCGGCCTCAGTCGACGCCCATGGCTTCGTGACTAAATCCGATGTGACCAAAGATCTCCCGATCGCGATTGAAAAGGTGGTCGGACTGCGAGATGCAAAAGCCGCTCCGATCAGGGAAGAATCAGCGGACGACACTATTGCTGAGGAATGGCTGCGGGGCGGCGGAGCCCTGGGCCGCTTAATTCACGACTTCGATTGGGCGAAGACCCCTCTGGGACCCATCGAAACCTGGCCTCAAGCCCTGAAAACGATCGTGCGCGTTCTTTTGACCTCGCGTTTTGCCATGTGGATGAGTTGGGGTCCGGAACTCACCTTCTTGTACAACGATGCCTACGCCCGCATGTCACTGGGCAAGAAGCATCCCTGGGCCCTGGGCAAGCGGTCTCAGGAGGTTTGGGAAGAGATTTGGGATGACATCGGCCCACGCATTGAAAAGGTCCTTGAGACAGGGCAGGCGACCTGGGATGAGGCGCTGCTGTTGTTTCTGGAGCGCAGTGGCTACCGGGAAGAAACCTATCACACGTTTTCCTACAGCCCCTTGTTTGGCGATGACAGCAAAACGTCGGGTCACCTGTGTGTCGTAACCGAGGAGACCGATCGGGTAATCGGAGAACGCAGGCTCAATACCTTGCGTGCGCTCTCGGCAGAACTGAACAAAGCCACCACAGAAGAGGATGTGACTCTCTCAGTGAGCCGCTGCCTGGAAGAGAACCAAAAAGATCTACCGTTCACGCTCACGTACCTGTTGTCAGAGGATGGCAAGCAGGCCCATTTAGCATGCCGAAGCGGAATAGGGGAGGGTCACCCGGCGTCGCCAGCGATTATCGAATCACCGGAAACTGATCCCGTCTGGCCCATACGCGATCTGTTGGGTGGCAGAGATTCGGTCGTCATGGAGAATCTGCAAGGTCGATTTGAGTCCCTCCCGTCTGGCTTTTGGCAGGAAGCGCCGTCGCGAGCTCTCGTTCTCCCTATCACGACGCAAGCGCAAGGCGCGATTGCCGGGGTATTCATCGCGGGCCTCAATCCATATCGCCCGCTCGACGTCAGTTATGCCGGTTTCATCAGCCTTGTGGCGGGGCAGATCGCTGCCAGCATTGCGAACGCGCGCGCGTACGAGCAGGAAAGGAAACGCGCCGAAGCTCTGGCCGAGCTGGATCGCGCAAAAACTGCATTCTTCAGCAATGTGAGCCATGAATTCCGCACCCCGCTTACGCTGATGCTCGGCCCGTTGCAGGATTTACTGTCCCGCAGCCAGACGCACCTGACGCCCACCGCAAAAGAGCAGCTGGAGCTGGCCAATCGAAATGGGGCGAGACTTCTGCGGCTGGTCAACACGCTGCTCGACTTCTCACGCATTGAAGCCGGCCGATATCAAGCGGTGTATCAGGCGACAGACCTGGCGGGGTTCACCTCGGAATTGGCGAGCGTGTTCCGCTCGGCAACGGAGAAAGCAGGTTTGCAGCTGGTCGTCGACTGTCCCAACCTCGGCGAGCCCGTGTACGTGGATCGCGACATGTGGGAGAAGATTGTTCTGAACCTTATCTCCAACGCCTTCAAGTTCACGTTCGAGGGAGAGATCGCGGTCAGCCTCGAGCGGGTGGGCGACTTCGCCGAACTTCGCGTGCGGGACACTGGCGTGGGGATTCCTCCGGAAGCGATTCCTCGCTTGTTTGAACGCTTCCATCGAGTGCCCAACACGCGCAGCCGCACGCATGAGGGAACGGGTATCGGTTTAGCTTTGGTCCAGGAACTCGTCAAGCTGCACGGCGGGTTTATTCGCGTCGAAAGCAGGTTAGGGAAGGGCAGTACCTTCATCGTCAGCATCCCCTTTGGACAGGATCACCTCGCGGACAGTCAACTTGGTGGCGCCCGAAGCTTGGCGTCCACCGCATTGGGGGCGAAACCTTTCGTCGAGGAGGCCCTTCGCTGGCTCCCCGATGATCAGCGCGAAGCTGCCGAGACCATCAGCGAGCACGAATTGCTTGCCGTTCCGTGCCCGCCGAGCGCAGAGCTCACGAGTGCCCCTCGAATCCTGGTCGTCGATGACAACGCCGACATGAGGCAATATCTCGCCCGTTTGCTGGGAGAACACTACAAAGTCGAATGTGCGCCGGATGGCCAGGCTGCGCTAGAAAGCGCTCGCAAACATCCGCCTAACCTCATTCTGAGTGATGTCATGATGCCGGTCATGGATGGATTCGAATTGTTGGCCGCGGTCCGCGGAGACGAACGAACCAGGAGGATTCCGGTTGTCCTCCTCTCAGCGCGCGCCGGCGAGGAATCGCGGGTGGAAGGGTTGCGGGCAGGAGCGGACGACTATCTGATCAAACCGTTTTCAGCGAGAGAGTTGCTGGCTCGTGTCAGCGCTCGACTGGAGATTTCCCGTCTGCAGAATGAACTGGCCGAGTCGCTGGAGGAGCAAGTTCGGGCTCGCACAACGCAGCTGGAGTTGCGCACCGCAGAGCTGCTGAGGCAAGCGGAGGATATTCGCCATCTATCGGCCCAACTGCTTCAGACGCAGGATGAAGAACGGCGGCATGTCGCACGAGAATTGCACGACAGCGCCGGCCAGACCTTGACGGTTTTAGGACTGAACCTGGCTCAGTTAGTTCAGGAAGCCGCCAGAAAAGATCCCGAATTGGCGAGGCATGCCGAGGAATCCGAAGAACTTGTACGCCAGTTACAACGTGAAATCCGAACCACTTCGTACCTTCTGCATCCTCCCATGCTCGATGAGTGCGGTTTGTCTTCGGCTCTCGATCTGTACATATCGGGAGTGCGCGAACGGACCAGGCTGGCGATCGACTTGAACGTTTCTGCGGACGTGGGGCGTGTGCCGCGTGAAATGGAATTGGTCATTTTTCGCCTGGTACAGGAATGCTTGACCAACATCCATCGGCACTCGCAAAGCAAGTCAGCCAGCATCCGCCTCATTCGCGCGGAAGACGAACTGAGCCTGGAAGTTCGCGATGAGGGGAAGGGCATCTCCGAAAAACGATTTGCGGAGATTCAGGCTGGTGGGGCAGGCGTGGGGATTCGAGGAATGCGGGAACGAGTCCGTCAATTCGGGGGGACCTTGAATGTGGACTCGAACCACTCCGGAACGTGCGTGAGCGTCACCTTGCCGTTAGAGAAATTCGCCGTCACACGGTAAGATGTTCTGCCTTGGCTCGCACATCATCTCAACGCCTCAAGGGCAAGACTGCTCTCATTACCGGCGCCACGCGCGGCATTGGCCTGGCCATCGCCCAGGCGCTCGGTAATGAAGGCGCCAACCTCATCCTCACAGCTCGCGGCGAATCCGAACTCCAACGGGCGAGCAAAAAAGTGAAGGCCCCAGACATACTCTTTTACCCCTGCGACGTTCGCGATCCCCACTCCGTCGACAGCCTCTTCCGCGCTATCCGGCAGAAATTCCGCCGCCTTGAAATCGTCATCAACAACGCTGGCGTCGCTCACGCGAATCTCACGGTAGACCACCTTCCTTATCCCGTCTGGAAGGATGTCTTCGCCACGAACGTCGATGGCACATTCCTCGTCACTCAAGCTGCCCTTGCGATCATGAAGCGTGGTGCAACGATCGTGAACAATCTCTCGATCGCCGCCATCCGCGTCTTTCCCGGATCCGCCGCCTACAACGCCTCCAAGCATGCAGCCCTGGGACTGACGAATACTCTCCGCGAAGAACTACGCCCGCGCGGAATGCGCGTTATCGGCCTGCTTCCGGGAGCAACCGACACCGACATCTGGCGCACACTCTGGCCCCAAGCCCCGCGCCGCAAGATGATGTCCCCCGAAACGGTCGCGAGCCTGGTCGTCCACGCGATTCTTCTGCCAGAGAATGCAACGGTAGAAACATTGGAAATTCTCCCGACAGTTGGAACGCTCTAGGGTTCCTCGGCGGCCCCTGTGCCCCTGCGGTGCAAACTCTGCGCTCGCCTTCTCAGACGCCTCTCGTCCAAGTACAATGTCCACCGCCATTCCCAGGAGGAAATCATGAAACTCTCTCTGTTGTGCACACTCCTGCTCACAGCCGCGCTATCCGCGACTGCGCAGGACGCCGCAAAGAAAGACGCTCCTATCAAACCTGCGGACAGTCCATCAAAAGTAGTCCTCGATACCTGGAACGACGTCGGCCGCAAACTCATCGCCATGGCCGAAGATTTCCCGGAAGATAAATACGATTACAAACCCAATCCCGATGAGCGTACCTTCGCCATGCAGCTCTTGCACGCCGCCGGGGCCAACTACTTCTTCACCAACCTGGTAATGGGACAAAAACCGCCGGCGGAGGAAGACCCGAAGCGCGACCAGTACAAAACCAAAGCTGACGTCGTCGCCTTCGTGAAAAAGTCGTTCGCCGACGGAGCCGCTGCGATCAAAGCCAAGGGAGACAGCGGTATGTCCGCAACGGTGGTCGATCCCTTTGCCCACCAGCAGGTACGCATCAGCGACATGGCATACGGGTTCATCGAGCACAGCGGCGAACACTACGGCCAGCTCGTGGTCTACTACCGCACGGCTGGTCTGGTCCCACCGGAGTCCCGCCCAAAGAAGTGATTGTCAGAGGAATAGATCAGAAAAGACGCCCCATTTCTCGCACACCGCCCGCGCGAGAATTGGGGCTTTTCTCACCGAACAATTACCGGTTCCACGCGTAAGGCGAGCGTCTCTTTCGTTCGGGAAAGATCTTGATCATCACCGCCCCTGCGATGAATCCCCCAACGTGGGCCCACACGGCCACCCCACCCACGTCTTTACCGGCGGGCGTCATCGATAACGTCACCGCCCCGGTGAAGAACTGAAAGACGAACCAATATCCCAACATGACCCATGCCGGCAGATGAAAAAAGAAAATTGGGGGAAACCATGTCAGCACTCGCGCCCCGGAATACAGAACGAAGTAGGCACCTAGTACCCCCGCAATCGCTCCGCTCGCCCCGACGGTTGGGATATTCGATCGTGGGTAAATCGCAATCTGCGTCGCCATCGCCAGCAACCCCGCCACGATGTAAAACACCAGATACGTAAAGTGGCCGAGATAATCCTCTACGTTGTCTCCAAAGATCCAGAGGAACCACATGTTGCCTAGCACGTGCATCCAGCTGCCATGCAGGAACATGGAGGTCAACAGCGGAATGACCGCCTGAGGCAGAGAATAACGCGGAGAGCCGGCCAGGAGAGCGGTGAGATGAGAAGGAATCATCCCGAACTGCCGCACGAACAAATCGCCGCTGCGCTGGTCGAGCGAGGCTTCAAACAAGAAGATGAGAATGTTGATCCCGATCAGAAACCACGTCACGTAGGGCGTGCTGAATCGGGGCTGGTCGTCTTTGAGGGGAAGCATGCGAGATGAAAAGTTTTGTAATTTGGTAATTTAGTAATCTGGAAATGAAAAATCCAGCAGCCAGCGCTCCCGGCAAATTACAAAATTACCCGATTACCAACTTACCAAATTCCCGATGAACGCGGTTCTCATTATTGATAAACCCGCCGGGCTGACTTCGCACGATGTTGTCAATCGAGTGCGACGTATCCTCAATCAACGCTCCGTCGGGCATCTGGGCACGCTCGACCCCATGGCCACCGGGGTGCTTCCTTTGGTTGTAGGAAACCTTACTCGCCTGGCGCAGTTCTATACGGCATCCGAGAAATGCTATGAAGGTACGATCCGGTTCGGATTCGCCACCGACACCTATGATGCCGAAGGTGAGGCGACGAGTGCCCCCCAAGAAGTTCACCTAAAGGCCGAAGATCTTGAGCCGCTATGCGCCCGGTTCCGCGGCGTAGTCGAACAGACTCCGCCGCCATTTTCGGCAAAAAAAATTAACGGGGTTCCGGCCTACAAACTCGCGCGGAAGAAAAAAGACGTCGAATTGAAGCCGGTGCAGGTCGAGATCAAGGAATTCAAGATTGGCGAAATCCAAGCCGATCGTGTTGGTTTCTCCGCCCGCGTCGCCTCTGGAACTTACATGCGCTCCGTCGCCCATGACCTGGGTCAGTTGCTCGGTTGTGGAGCCCACCTCGAATCGCTCCGGCGCACAGCGGTCGCCGAATTTACCTTGGGCGATGCTCACACGCTCGAACAGTTAGCACAAGCGGCAGGGGATAGGGGAGCAGGAAATTTGAGCGACGAGATTTTCGTCCATCCCCGGAAACTTCTGCCCCAACTGCCCTCAGTGACGACGGATGAGGCCACGGCAGCGCGTATCCGGGCGGGCCGGACGGTGAATTTGCCAGACCTTTCTCGGGCCCGCCAGGTCAAGGTCTTTTCCGGACAACGCGAACTGCTCGCGATTGCCACTCGCGTAGCCGGATCCCTGTTCCACCCGAAAATCGTCTTGGGCGGCTAATTTTCTGAACAACACGGTTCAAAAGTTTGACCATCCGCCGTGCAAGGTCGCCCGTCCTACATTGGGAATACGAGTCGGTTTTCGGTGACGGAAAGGTTCTTTTCAACAAGCGCGTTGGTCACCGTATTGCTTTTGAAACGCGAGAAGTAAAACTTTCCCCGCCTGCGCAATTCCTACCAACCGCGAGTGGCTATCAAGTTAGTGATTTCAACGAGTTAGCGTTGGCACGCTCATTGCAACAAGACAGAACAGACGAAGTGGCGCGCAACGGGGTGCTTCAGAGAATAACTTCGGCCAGAGGTTTTCTGTGAGCACCCCTTGCTATTTCTGCAAGCCAATCGTACCCACCGAAGATCCTCAACTTCCCAATTCTCCTCAACGGTCACCTTGGGCGGGACTCTTGTTGAGGCGGAGCGAAGCGTCTAATCCACCTCCGAGCCGTCCGGGGGGTTAGCCTACGCCAGCAACACGGGTTCCCGCACATCAATGCCCGCCGAGCGAAGTAGCTTTGCTACTGCGTCCTGCTTCATGCGCGACGCGTCAAAGGCAACCCGAACCGTCCGTTCCTTGGCATTGAACTGAACCCGCTGAATCCCATAGACTTCGCGCATCGTGTCAATCGCCCGCAACTCATTCTCCCCGGGTAGCGCACCATAATTGAACACGACTTCCAGATACGTCATAAACTCAGCCTCTTCGCTATGATGGAGTCCCCGGTGGTCTGCCGGGGGTGAAACTAATATAGTGTATCGGCAATCCAACTAGCGATGGCCAATCCCAGTTCGCCAGCCACGCCTTCCGCGACAACATTGGAACGCGACCCCGTCTGCGGGATGAGCGTCAACCCGGCTACGGCCAAATACATCCACGAACACGACGGAAAGAGATTCTATTTCTGCTGTTCCGGATGCGTGGAGAAATTTAAAGCAAATCCTCAGGGATACCTGAGTAAGCCTTCCTCCGGATTGGTGATGCTCGGTATGCCGGCAGCGATGCCGAAAGGTCCCGGGATTGATTCGCACGGCCCAATGGTGCAGTTGAAGCCCGCCGCCGAGGTCCGAGGTTCAAAGTCCGAGGGCCGCTTCTACGTGTGCCCGATGTGCCCCGAAGTTCGCGAGACCAAGCCGGGGGCCTGCCCCTCCTGCGGCATGGCGCTCGAACCGGAGAACCCGCTCCCCACGGCCCGAACCGAGTACACCTGCCCGATGCACCCCGAGATCGTGCGATCCGAGCCTGGGACGTGCCCCATCTGCGGCATGGCTCTGGAGCCGCGCACAATCGCCGCGGAGGAGGAAGCAAACCCGGAACTGCGAGACATGACGCGGCGCTTCTGGGTGAGCGTCATTCTCACGGTACCGCTGCTCGCCATAGCGATGGGCAGTATGATGTGGCCGCAAGCGTTTATGGGCGGATTCGTTGCCGTGGGAGGTGAACGACCGGCTGCCGTACGGGTACCTTCGATCCTGGCTTGGGTCGAGTTCATCCTCGCTTCGCCAGTCGTTCTCTGGTGCGGGCTTCCGTTCTTTCAACGTTTCTGGACCTCTCTCGTCAACCGCAGCCCGAACATGTTCACGCTGATCGGACTCGGCACCGGAGTGGCGTATGTTTACAGCGTCGTTGCCACCGTCGCGCCTCACCTTTTTCCGGAATCGTCGCGTGCGCCTCACTATATCGGATTCGCCTCCGGGGTACCGGGACACGCGATGGGTGGCTACCCTGATCTATACTACGAAGCCGCCGCTGCGATCACAGCACTGGTCCTGCTGGGCCAAGTCATGGAGTTGCGAGCCCGGAGCCGCACCAGCGCCGCCATCCGCGCTCTGCTCGATCTCAGCCCTAAGACTGCGCGTCTTGTGGCTGACGACGGGTCAGAAAAAGATATCCCGCTCGATCAAGTACATCCGGGCAACCGCCTCCGAGTCCGTCCCGGAGAAAGAGTTCCGGTAGATGGCGTCGTCCTCGAAGGCCGCAGCGCGATTGACGAGTCGATGATCACCGGTGAATCCATTCCTGTCGAGAAAGAGCCGAATTCCAAAGTCATCGGCGGCACGATCAATACGACCGGATCGTTCCTGATGCGAGCTGAACATGTGGGCTCCGAAACGCTGCTGGCCCGTATCGTCCAACTTGTCGGACAAGCGCAGCGCAGTCGGGCTCCCATCCAGCGCCTTGCAGATCGCGTCTCGGCATGGTTTGTCCCGACAGTGGTGGCGGTTTCAATTGTCACTTTCATTGTCTGGTTCGTTGTCGGTCCAGAGCCGCGCCTCGCGCATGCTCTCGTGAACGCTGTCGCGGTCCTGATCATCGCGTGCCCTTGCGCCCTGGGACTGGCTACTCCGATGGCCATTATGGTCGGCACCGGCCGCGGCGCACATGCGGGTGTTCTCATCAAGAATGCGGAGGCCCTCGAGATTCTGGAAAAGGTCGACACGCTGGTCGTCGACAAAACCGGCACGCTTACCGAAGGCAAGCCGAAAGTCGTCAGCATCTCACAAGACCTTGAGAACAATCCCGAATTCCTTCGGCTCGCCGCCAGCCTGGAGCGCGCCAGCGAACATCCCTTGGCAAACGCCGTCGTCGAAGCAGCCGTAAGCCGCGGCCTGCACCTCTCCCAGCCC
>Ga0209698_10005174_pt1 | contig 14178 bp, 17 predicted proteins | sample LitLauG_LLR_2012_FD_187203 | JGI IMG/M metagenome (GOLD analysis project Ga0209698, IMG submission 187203) | Freshwater sediment microbial communities from Pennsylvania, USA - Little Laurel Run_MetaG_LLR_2012 (SPAdes) (version 2) | ecosystem: Environmental > Aquatic > Freshwater > Creek >... | reverse complement strand
GAGGAGAGATCATGAGCACTAAGGCAAGCACCGCCGCGCTTGACCCCTTCTGCCAGAGGTTGCTCCTCCCCCAGCGACGCGCACCGCGCCACCCGGCTAGCGGTCAGAAATCGCAAGAAGGGAATCGACGCAAGTTGAAATTCGGGAATCCGGGAAAACGATCATGAAGATTTCGGCAGGAAGTTTAAGCGGCACATCGGTCAGCAAGGCTGAAAGAACTTTTTGCAGGCGGGTGATTGCTGCGACCGTACTCACGGCTGCTGTGTTTGTCGCGCCCGTCATTGCCACCATGTCGCACTTGTCGCTCCACGAGGTGCGCTTGCCGAGAATCGATTCCCGGGTGATCGAGAATTTGCAGCGCTGGGCCGACGACGAAACAGATTCGTGGTCCGAGGAGGTCTAATTCTCAACTCTGCCAGCCGCAATCGCTCCTTTGCAGCCGTGATATCATCAACATCGTATCCACGTGTCTGCCAAGCTAAAACCGTCCCCGCCACTTTTGCGCGGCCGATTGTTTCTCTTTCTACTGCTGGGATTTCTTTTTCTTTGCAGCGCTTCTATTACCCCTGCAGACTCTTTGGAGGAAGCCATGCGGTCACTCGCCCGGAGAGTATCGCCATCTCTCCAAGGCGATACTGCTTGGCTGAACCTGGAGAATCGTTCAGCTCTGAAAGAAACGGAGCTTAAGAAGCTCGCGGGCGTTTTCAAAAATGAGTTGCAGCAAAGGGGAGCAAAAATCATCTCCAACCGCATTGGTTTGGAAATTCATTTGACGTTCTCCGATTGTCCTGCGGGTTATTTGGGGATTGTGGAGATTCGACGTGCGGCGAAGACGGAAGAGATTTTTGTCGGCTCATTGGGGCCGGCTGAGGGCGTTGAACAGGATCGATCTCCCTCGGGGCTGGTCTTAAGGAAAGAGTTGCTCTTTTCTCAAGAGCGGCCGCTTATCGATGCTGCCTTCTATTATTCTTTCCCGATTATCGACGTTCTCGGTCGAGGTGAATATGGGCACTACGAGTTGAATGCAGGGCACTGGACGCTTGTTCCTATGGACCGGCTACCGCTTACGAAGCCGCTGAGTAGAGATCTGGGAGGAAGGCTTGGTCACAGCATCGATGCGATAGGAGCGTCCTATTCCGCCGAACTTTGCCGATTAGATTCAGGTGGTTGGCATTGCGAAAGTGGAAAGGGTCCCTGGCCACCGCACGGTGTCCATCGAGATTCCCTCGAACAAAAGAGGACTCCCCCTTGGTTTTCAGCGGCAGAGTTTACGATGAATGAGCAGGAAGCAATCGTCATAACAGGAAAGGATGGCTTGGCGCGATTGTATTCGGAGGGTCCTGAACCCGTAGCCGTTTTTTCTGGTTGGGGAAGCGAGATCGCAAGTATTCAAAGTGGATGCGGGAACGGCTGGCAGATACTGGTGACTGCAAAAGGGGATTGGACGACTCCCGATTCGATGCAAGCCCTCGAAGTGGATGGTGATCAGACGCGAGAAATGACACAGGCCATGGACTTTCCAGGCCCGGTCATCGGGCTACACACGAGTGGATCCGGTCCCCTGTCGACCACGGAAACGAATGGGGCCCTCGCAATCGTGCACAACCTCCTCACAGGACGCTATGAATTATATTTGCTCACGATCAATTGTCCTCATTAGCCTGGTGGCCGCAACGGTTGCCTCCGCAAAAGCGTCGTCGAGGCCAAGGTATGGGGGAACGCTCAGAGTGGAGTTGCGTGCGACAGCAGTGTCGCTTGATCCGCGAGAGTGGAAAGTGGGTACGGTGGAGTTTGCCACCAGTGAAAAACTGGGCGCGTTGGTATTTGACCGGCTCGTGGCGTTTGACAATTACGGAAGATTTCAGCCGCAGCTCGCGACAGAATGGTCGCACGACGCGGCCTTCAAGCGCTGGCAGTTTATTTTGCGCGCCAACGTGAAATTCTCCGATGGCACCGTACTTACTCCCGGAGACGTTGCCGCAGCACTCGAGCCCTTGCTTCCGAGCGGCCAGCAAGTCTCTTCGTCAGCCAACACCGTGGTGATTCAGTCCGGAGCGGCCATCCCGGACTTGCTCGAAGAGCTGGCATCAGGCCGATTTTTCGTCTATCGCGTGCAGCCGGATGGCACGTTGCTTGGGACGGGGCCATTTTTTGTCGCTGCATCGTCCCAGGGCAGCCTCGGACCTGCGAATGCAACAACTGCCACAAACAAATCGGCCGCAGCACCGCAGGGAAGTGCCTCTGCCGGAATGCCGCATCTCCATTTTCGCGCCAATGAGGAAACCTGGTCAGGTCGGCCGTTTGTCGATGCCATTGACGTAACGCTAGGCGTTCCCTCGCTGCGGCAACTTTTCGATCTGCAGTTGGGCAAAGCCGACCTCGTCGAGTTGTCGCCCGATCTGGTGCGGCGAGCGCAGCAAGAAAACCTGCGCGTGTGGGCTTCCGCGCCGGTTACTTTTTGCGGTTTACGCTTTGACGATACGCAGCCTGCGGCCGCCGATGCGAAGTTGCGCGAAGCCTTGTCGCTCTCGCTCGATCGGCAAACCATGGCCAACGTGTTGCTCCAGAAGCAAGCCGAACCTGCATCAGCCCTTTTACCGCAGTGGCTCTCGGGATATGCTTTCCTCTTCAATATGGAGACAAATATCGATCGCGCGAAAGAAATTCGCGCCACGCTTCCCGCCGGCGCGGCTACCGGCACCGAGCCGTTGCGGCTGCGCGTGGACGCACCCGGCGACCTTCCAAAGCTGCTCGGCGAACGCGTGGTTGTCAACGCGCGGCAAGCGGCCATTTCCCTGCAGGTCGTGAGCCGCACTCCGGCGCACAGCGGCAGCACCACAGGATCTTCGAGCGAGCCCCCCGCAGGCGTGCATCTTTTTGCTTGGCACTACGCATCGCTTTCGCCTAGGGTGGAGCTTGATTCGATGGTGTCCGCGCTCAACTTCAACGATTCTCGTGAGGCCGCAGTGTCCTCGACCGATCCGGAACAACTTTATGCGCGCGAGAAAAAACTGCTCGAAGAGCGCCGCGTTTTGCCGCTAGTTGTGCTCCCGGAATTTGCCGGCCTGGGTCAAAATGTTCGCGATTGGATGCCCGCGCGCTGGGGCGAGTGGCATCTCGCCGATGTGTGGCTCGATCTTTCGGTTTCCGGCACCGCCGCGGATAGCGACGCAAACTCGGAGCGACTCCCCGTCATTCATCTTCCTGCGAAGCACATGGGAGCCAAGCCATGAGCTTCCGAACGAAATTATTGTTAGTCGTATTGCTCACCATCTTTGCTTCCGTGTCCGTGGTGGCTTACGGCGTGACCCATTACACGCAAGCCGCTTTCGAAGCGATGGATGCGCAGCGCACCGAAGCGCTCGTCGCGCAATTCAAGAAGGAGTTCGACCAGCGTGGGAACGAAATCGTCCGCCAGGTGGAAAACATCGCCAATGCGGAAATTACCTTGCGCACCGCGCTGGATGCCGAGCGGACCAACGCCGATCTTTCGATCTACGTTCACGACGCCAACGGCGCAGCGCAGGACCACGGCCTGGAATTCGTGGAACTCGTCAATTATGACGGCACTTTGATTTCTTCCGCCCAGTATCAGGCCCGGGTGGGCTACAAAAATGATTGGGTGACTTCGAAGAACGACTGGAGCGAGGTTTCTGCCTTTCTGAAGCGGGAAGAGTTGCCGACCGAAGTCGCTCTTTCATTGTGTGCCGTTCGAATCCAGCCGAGCGCCCCCAAACCTTTTTATATTATTGGCGGCCGCCGGCTAGACAAGAATTTCCTTGCTTCGCTCGTTTTGCCTACCGGAATGCGCGCTCTCATCTACACCAATTTGGAGCCCAGCTTTGCCCCGGCCTCGCTTTTGGCGGAGAAAATGGATGCCGATCAAGCGGAACGATTTGCGCCACTGGTCGAGCAGCTGCAGAAGCAGCCGCAACCGCTGGTGCGCACGATCGATTGGAGCAGAGATCCCGCCGACGCGGAAACCTTTCATGCCATTCCGCTAACGGGCCGCAACAACGAACTCCTCGGCATTTTCTTCGTCGGCAGCTCGCGAAAAGAACTAGTGATGCTGACGCGTCAAATCCTGAAAATCGCGGCTGCTGTTGCCGCCGCGGCGCTGCTTGTGGGGCTGCTCGCCAGTTTCTGGATTTCCGCGCGCATTACCAAGCCCGTCGAAGAACTTGCCGAAGGCGCCCGCGAAGTGGCAACCGGAAGATGGGATACGCGCATTGACGTTCACGGCAGCGATGAAATTGGCCAGCTTGCCAAAGCCTTCAACGAGATGACTCAGACGCTCGCAGCGCAGAAGGAACGCCTGGTTCAAACGGAACGCGTTGCCGCGTGGCGTGAACTGGCGCGGCGCCTCGCTCACGAGTTGCGAAATCCTCTTTTTCCCATGCAGATTACGGTTGAGAATTTGCAGAAGGCCCGCCAGCTTGACGCCAAACAATTCCTGGAGGTTTTCCACGAATCCACGGCAACACTGAAAGCAGAACTCGCCAATCTCAATACCATCGTCGGCCGCTTCAGCGATTTCTCAAAAATGCCCGCCCCGCAGTTTGTTCGCGTGAACGTGAATGAGGTGCTGCGCAATGCCGTGCGCCTCTTCGAACCGCAATTCAATGAGGTAGGTAAGCCCACCATCACGCCGGAATTGTTTCTCACCGAACCGCTCCCTGACATCGACGCCGATCCGGATTTGCTGCATCGCGCGTTTCAGAATCTGGTGCTGAATGCGCTGGACGCCATGCCCGCAGGTGGCAGGCTGACGCTGCGCACTGCCGAACACGAAGGCAATGTGCGCATCGAAGTTTCCGACACCGGGAAAGGCCTGACGCCCGAAGAATGCTCGCGGTTGTTCACGCCTTACTACACGACCAAGTTGCAGGGCACCGGACTCGGATTGGCGATCGTGCAATCCGTGGTCAGTGATCATCACGGCGCGATATCGGTCACCAGTGATGAGGGCCGCGGCACTACGTTTCGAATCGATTTTCCGCAGCGCCAGGCGGGGCAGCCGGTCGCCGCGCGCGAGCCGGCTTCCGAATCCAAAGATACTCCACCGACGACTCTGGCCGCAGCTTCCGATTAACGCTTCATAAAGGACCGATGCTTGCCTCGCAAAGCTCATCTTCTGCTCGTTGACGACGATCCCAACACACTGGCTTCGCTCTCACGTGCCTTCCGCCTGGCCGGTCACGAAGCCACGGTTTGCGACAATGCCGCGCGCGCGGTCGAACTACTGCGCACCGAAACCTTCGATCTGATTCTTTCCGATGTGGTCATGCCGGGTCGAAGTGGCCTGGAATTACTGGAAGATTTGAAAAAAGCCGGCGTGAAAGCTCCGATCGTGCTCATTTCCGGACAGGCAAATATCGAAATGGCGGTGAAAGCCACGAAACTCGGCGCGCTCGATTTTCTCGAGAAGCCGCTTTCCACGGACAAACTTCTCGTAACTGTCGAAAACGCGCTGCGATTGTCCCGGCTCGAAGACGAAAACCGAGAGTTGCGCCATCGTCTGGGAAAGCACGAACTCATTGGATCAGGCACCGCAATGAAGAAGTTAATTGCGCAGATTGAGCGCGTGGCCGCCAGCGAGACGCGCGTCTGCATTCTAGGAGAAACCGGCACGGGCAAGGAGCTGGTCGCGCGCGCCATCCATGAAAAATCGCAACGGCACGAGCATCCGTTCATCACCCTCAATTGCGCGGCGGTGCCCGCCGAATTGATCGAATCGGAACTTTTTGGCCATGAAAAAGGCGCATTCACGGGCGCCGCCGTGCGCCATGTCGGCAAATTCGAACAAGCAGACGGGGGCACACTTTTTCTGGATGAAATCGGCGACATGCCCATCGCGATGCAGGCAAAATTGCTTCGCGTTCTAGAAGAAGGCGAGGTCGAGCGCGTGGGGGGCGATAAGCCGATCAAGGTGAACGTCCGAGTGGTAGTCGCCACGCACCGCAACCTGGAAGATCTCGTCAAACAAAACGCTTTCCGCCGCGATCTCTTTCACCGTATCTATGTTTTTCCGCTCACCCTTCCGCCGTTGCACGAACGCCCGGAAGATTTTCCGGATTTGGTGGCACATTTCGCGCGCCAGGTTGCGGCGCAAAACGGTTGGAAAGAAAAACCTTTCGCCGAAGATGCCATCACCGAATTGCGCAAATACGGCTGGCCCGGAAATGTCCGCGAATTGCGAAACGTGGTGGAACGACTGATCCTGCTGGCTTCCGACGAAGACGTGACCGCTGCTGATGTTCGTCTAGTTCTTCCGACTTCGGACTCTTCTTCCGCAAGCTCGCCGGTTTCTTCGACTGCGAGTGCGACTGGCACCTTGGCCGAGCGCACCGAAGCATTCGAAAGGGAAGTAATGCTCGCGGAAATCCGGCGCCACAATTTTCACATGACCAATGTGGCGAAAGCGCTGGGCCTGGAGCGCAGCCACCTCTACAAAAAGTGCCAACAACTGGGAATCGATCTGCAGTCGCTGCGGAAGCCGGAATAAATTCGGTTTACGCCGCAGACTTAGAAGCTGCCTCATAAAGTTCTTAAGGAGGGCACGGCTTCAGCCGTGCCGAACAGCCTAGAGATATCGGGGCTTTAGCCCCTGAAGAGTCCTCGCTTTTTCCGGAGCTCTGATTTATGAGATGACTTGTAATTTGCGGGTTTCGTATTCCATCGAAAACAGAAACAACCACAGTAAAATGATGAAGTTAGAGAAAGAAAAGGGGTGGATCCGATTTCGCTTGACAGATTACATATTGCGATATAGATTTTGCATATTGCAATAATCGAGTGTGCCCCATGAAACTTGGTGACAAACTTCGTTCCCTCCGCTCCGTCGAAGGTTCGCTCCGCGGAATGGGCCGTTCGATGACCCAGCAAGAGCTGGCGGCGGCGATGAAGCGGGAGATTGGCCGGGGATTAAGCCAGGCTTATCTCTCTCAAATCGAGAGCGGCGCCCGGCCGCACCTGACGCACACGACGCGTGAGCTTCTGGCACGGTTCTTCCGCGTCTATCCGGGTTTTCTGGTCGATGATCCGGAGGGTTATACGCCGGGCCTGCAATCGGAGCTGCGCGCGATTGATGCGAAAGTCGATTCCTGGCTTTATGCGGCCGCCGAACAGTTCACGGCGGATCCTTTGCTTCAGCGCGCGTTGCTGAGCATCGCGGAACACGAGGACTCTAGGCAGGCACTTTTGCTTTTGGGAGAGATTCTGCGGACGCCGCAGTTGGCAGAGCGCCTTGGAGAAGTTTTACGCCCGGGCCATCAACCGAACGGGGGACAGAGCGGAAGCGGTCATCCATCGCCGGCTCCCCGGGGCAACTGAGTTGTGTCGGCCCTAAGAGGGCCGAGGGAAGAAATACCTGGGCCTGCGTCTCGAATTCCAGCCCGCGCACCGCAACGGCAAGTTGCGCAGGTTAGTCGCAATCGCAAGTTGCGCTGGTAAATAGTGGCGCTCGAGGTGTCGTATGACCTGGTCTGATTTTTATCTGCTGTGTTTTCTGGTGGGTTTCACGCTGAGCGTCTTTTCGTTCTTGGCGGGTGCGATCCACGTCCATCTACCGTTCAACGTGCACTTGCCATTCCATGGTGCGGATCATGCTGGGGCTGAAGCCTCTCACAGCGGGCTGAACGGCGGCACGCACATTTCCTGGTTCAACGCATCGTCGGCATTGGCTTTCCTAGCCTGGTTCGGTGGAACGGGCTATTTGCTCACGCGGCATTCGCACCTGCTGGCAGTGATCAGCCTGCTGCTTGCCACGGTCATTGGCTTGGCGGCTGGATGGATCGTGTTCCGTTTCATGGTGAAACTCATGAATTCGTCCGACGCACCGATGAAGAGCGAAGACTACCGAATGGAGGGTTCGCTCGGGACCATCAGCATGCCGATCCGGGAGAACGGTACCGGCGAAATCACTTTCTCTATGGCGGGAGTCCGGCGTTGTTCCGGCGCGCGCACCGATGACGGCAAAGCGATCGAGAAAGGGGCTGAGGTCGTCATCGAGCGGTACGAAAAGGGAATCGCCTACGTAAAGAGGTGGGAGGAGTTCACGAAGTAAGAGTTTTCTCGGACTGCGTTCGACACAAACAGTCCGACGGGGGTCGAAAAGGAGGATTCATGTTCGGGTTGCCAAACGAAGTGGTGGTCATCGCCGGGCTTCTCGTTCTAGGCATTTTGATGATCATGATTGTGGTCGCCAAGATGTATCGAAAAGTCGGGCCGAATGAAGCTTTGATCCGATATGGCTTGGGAGGGACCGAGGTCTACTGCGGAAGAGGCGCGTTGATTTTTCCGATGGTGCAGACCTGCAGGGATCTCTCACTGGAGCTGATGTCGTTCGACGTCGCCCCGCAGCAGAATCTTTATACAAAGCAGGGCGTCGCCGTGACCGTCGAAGCCGTCGCGCAAATCAAGGTGAAGAACGACAAAGAATCCATCCTTACGGCTGCCGAGCAGTTTCTTACTAAGCGGCCGGAGCAGCGCGAGGCGTTGATTCGCCTGGTGATGGAAGGCCATCTGCGCGGCATCATCGGCCAGCTCACCGTAGAGCAAATCGTGAAAGAACCCGAAATGGTTGGCGACCGCATGCGATCCACTTGCGCAACGGACTTGAACAAAATGGGGCTGGAAGTCATCAGCTTCACCATCAAGGAAGTACGCGACAAGAGCGACTACATCACCAACATGGGGCGCCCGGACGTCGCGCGCATCAAGCGCGACGCCGAAGTGGCCGCCGCTGAAGCCGACCGCGACATCGCCATCAAGCGAGCCGAAGCGACGCGTGCCTCGGCAGTCGCGAAGGCGCAAGCCGACCAGGAGCGCGTGGCCGCCGAGACCGCGTCACTGGCCAAACAGGCCGAGGCAGAACGCGACCTGGACCTCAAGAGAGCCAGCTACCTCGAAATGACGAAAAAGGCCCAAGCGACCGCCGACAAAGCTTACGAAATCGAGACCAACATCATGCAGCAGCAGGTCATCACCGAATCGGTGAGAGTGCAGCAGGTGGAGCGCGAAGCTCAAGTGAAAGTGCAGGAAGCGGAAATCGAGCGCCGCCAACGGGAGCTCGTCGCTACCGTGCTGAAGCCGGCGGAAGTCGAGCGCCAGCGCATCGAACGCTGGCCAGCGCCGAGCGTCAGCGCTCGATAACCGAAGCCGAGGGCCGCGCCTCCGCCATCCGCGCGCAAGGTGAAGCGGAAGCCGAGATCATCTTCAAGAAGGGCGAAGCGGAAGCCAAGGCCATGAACGTCAAGGCGGCTGCTTTCCAGGAATACAACCAGGCTGCCGTGCTCGACAAACTCATCAGCGGGCTGCCGGAAGTGGTGCGCGCGCTCAGCGAGCCGCTCGGCAAAGTGGACAAGGTGACCATCGTTTCCACCGGCAATGATGGCGCGGCCGGCGCGTACAAACTGACCGGCGACATCACCAGAATTGCCGCTCAGGTACCGGCGCTCTTCGAAGCGCTCTCCGGCATGCAAATGTCGGAACTGCTCAGCAAGGTGCGCCTGATCGGCGACAAGGCGCCCAAGCCGGAACAACCGCCACAGGCTCCGGCAAAGAAGACATAACGATCGCTTCCGTCCCGGTGGGCCCGTGAAAGCCCGCCGGGACGCTCAGTGGTTTTGGGGAACGGCAATGACGACAAAAGAGATTCTGCTGCTTGTCCTGGTTCTGGTGCTGGTGGCCATCCTTTTTTGCGTGAACTATTTTTGGGGTTGCCCGATTCATACGCTCCAAAGGGTCGGGGCGCTCAACCTTGTTTCACTGCCACATGTCGCCAGATTCGCTTCCGTAGTGAGTGGCCTTCACTTCCTGTCTTAAGGAACTGGATGTCACGAAGGCAGATTCGATTTCTTGCGAGTTTCGAGTGGTTGGTTCGAAGGAGTTTTTGAAAGGAGACTTATCATGGGACTTTTAGAACGGGTAGGCACTTTGATTCGCGCGAACCTCAACGACATGGTGGATCGCGCGGAAGATCCGGAAAAAATGATCAAACAGGTGATCCTGGACATGGAGAACCAGTATCTCCAGGTCAAGACGCAGGTGGCGGTTTCCATCGCCGACCAGCACATGCTGGAAAAAAAGCTGCGGGAGAACGAGGACTCCGGGAAGGACTGGATGCGCAAGGCGGAAATCGCCGTGGACAAGAGCCAGGACGACCTGGCGCGGGCGGCACTGGATCGTTTCCAGACCTCTCAACAACTGACGCAGAGTTACCGCGAACAGGTGGATGACCAGCGCATCCAGGTCGAAACGCTCAAGGGGGCGCTCATGAAACTCGAACAGAAGCTCGAGGAAGCCAAGTCCAAGCGCGACCTGCTGCTGGCGCGGCATCGCCGCAGCATCGCTCTCGGCAAGGCAGCCCACGCACAAACTGTTCTTGGCGACAATTCCAAGAGCGCTACGTTCGACCGGTTGAAGGACCGCGTGCACCACACCGAAGCGGTGGCCACCGCCGAAGTCGAGCTGCTAACCGATGACGTCGGCGAAAAGCTGACGCGCCTGGACCGTGACGCCGAAGTCGACCGCCTGCTTTCCGATCTTAAGACGCGCCGCCGGTTGCCGGCCTAATGTATCGCGGATACTGGTGCCATCACGCGAGGGCGCGGCAGCCCTACAACTTCGTAGCGCAGCGTGCGAGAATAGCCGCGTGAACCCCTGGGTCATCGAGGCCCCTGCTGCAGTAGTAGCCGCTGCTGCGGGGCTCACCGCTTATGGCGCGGTGTATCCGCGCGCACAAATCTTCGGCTCCACGATTTGCCGCACGAACTCCCCGCGCAAGTTGGCGATTACATTTGATGACGGGCCGAATCCCGCGATCACCCCAAAACTGCTCGATCTTCTGGATCGCTACAACGCTCGCGCAACATTCTTCGTGATCGGCCGGTTCGTACGCGAATGTCCTGCGCTGGTCAAAGAAACCGTCGCGCGCGGTCACGAAGTTGGGAATCATACGGAATTGCACCCGAATCTTTTTTGGCTGAATCCGACGAAGGTGCAGGTAGAACTGCGTCTTTGTCACGACGCCATCCGAGGCGCGATCGGAAGGCCCCCTAAGTGGTTTCGCCCGCCCTTTGGAATGCGCAATCCTTGGGTTATCCCGGCGGCCCAGGAGCTTGGCTGCCGCACGGTGATGTGGACGCTCATCCCGGGAGATTGGCGGGAGAAGCCCGCCGAGTGGCTGATCTCGCGCATGCAGCCCATCACCGCCCACGCTCGGAATGTATCGAAGAATGGGTCTACGGCGGATGGCGGCGCCGGAGACATTCTTTGCCTCCACGACGGCGGACATCGCGAACTCAATGCCGACCGCACACGCACGCTCGCCGCTCTCGAGCATTGGCTCCCGCGCTGGCGTGACCTGGGCCTCGAATTTGTTACAATCGGAGAAGCGGTGAGCACACCCGCTCCCTAATCATGGACGAGCGCCAGTTCTATACCGAAAAAGAAGAGACCCGCAAAGTTAAGCTGGTCTGCCCGAGCTGCCGCGGGGAGTTCGAAGCGCCTGTGCGCTGGAAGGTTTGCCGGAAGAAAAAGGAGTTGCCGCGCGGAATTGGCGAGGAAGACCGGAAGAAATTTGCGAAAGCCAGCTCCTACATGGTGCGGCTGGATGATTTGGTAGCCTGCTACAAATGCCGCAAGCGTTTCGAATTAACCGGCCAGTCCACCGTCCTCATCAACGACAATCTCGGCGATCCCAACGCCGACCCGGAAAACTTCGGCAATCGCTGAAAAAAAGTCTTCCGTTGTCAGTAATCAGTTTTCAGTGATCCGGACAAATCCGATTCCTTCTTTGACTCCCGAGCCGACTCTCTAGTGCGCGTCTCACTGCAGCACTAACAACTGACGACTGAAAACAGAAAACTGCTCAAATCTCCGGGTACATCTCAAAAAAAGCTTCAATGGACTGGTGAAAAGTCGTTTCAATTTCTTCCTTGGTGCCTTCGATCAAATGCATGGTCACGCGGGCGATGCGGCCATTCTTCAGTACTACCGTCGCGTCTTTTACTTCGCTCAAGTCTTCCTCGGGCAGCAACCGCATGCCGTAAATCAGCGCCAGCTTGGCCATGGAATACTCCTTACTCTCATCACAGCGTAGTCTTCGCGCATCTACGGGTCAATCTGCAAGCTAAAGGCGTCATGTGTCTTTTTCTTACTCTTAAGACGGGACAAAAGGACGGTGCCCCGGTTTTACCTCTCTCTTCGTAACTTTCGGAAAATCAGAGATTTCTCCAATTTGCAAAGCCGCCAGTTGCAATTTACTACTGGCAACCCACCTGCTTCTTTATTTCCCGCAGATGTCGACAAGCTTCAGGAGGGAACCATGTTTCACAGATTACGGGTACTTCTCCCGGTTTTCGCACTTGGCTTCTTTCTACATGCGCCCGTAAGCCGGGGCCAGGAACTTGCGCCACTCCCTCTGGTCTCGCGTCCATTGGAGGCACCGATTCTTCTCTCGCCGGCTGATGACACATCAGAAGACCCTATCCGTGCGCAGTTTTCATCTTCTTCATCTATCGCAATATCAGTTCCTGTGCCGCAGAGGCCAATTGACGCGATCGTTGTTGGCTCTATCGCGAAGGCGAGCTACGGACTCACTCGGTTGATCCAATTAAACCTTGTAGATGGCGAAATTTTGAAAGGCAGAGCGCGAACTCCCTCCAGCGATTCTTTTGTCTTCCAACCCAGGGGCTCTTCCGCCCGCCGCACGATCCGGTTCGATGAAGTAGCTTCGACAACGCCCATCAAGGCGAACGCAGGCGAAGTAATCATTCCCGGGCTGCAACTCGCAGGACTTGCCGTGTTCGTCGTTGCCACTCTGCCCTTAGGGTTTCTCTGGGGAGCGAGCTGCGGTTTTCAGTGCTCCTGAATGTTGCGGAATCTGCTTCCACAATCATCATCAAAATCAACGAAAAGGAGGTAACCATGACTTGGTCCAGCAGGCTCCGTGCGCTGCTTCTGATCGCAGGATTATTCACCTCAACCGTCCTGCGTGCGCAATCGCCGGTGGAAGAGATCGGCTCGCTCCCAATGGCACTTTCAAACGAACGACTGCAAACCTCGCTGCACCTGAGCCCCGCCGTCCCCGAGCCACCGCAACCGCGCGTACGGCGCCGGTTGCCAAAGCCCGGTTTGCTGCTGAGCCCTGAAGAAGTCTCATATCGCGACGTCGTTCGAAAACTTGGTGTGGACAAGCATCGCTACATCCATTGCGATCTGCCCAATGGAAGAGTGCGCACCGGAGTCATCACGGCGATTGGCGATGACAGCTTCACTCTGAAAGATGGAATCATGACCAACCACTCCATTCATTACACAGACCTCAGGACCACACCGCGTCCAGTGGCGGCGGTTGGGACGCGCGTCGTCCACGTTATCAGGTGGACCGGGTTCGTAGTCTTTTTTCCAGTTCTCGTCGTAGCCATAATGGTCGATTAAAATCAAACTCCCGGCGGGCAGACCAACACCATTGAACACGCCGATTCTTGCTTGACCGCGACGTCCTATCGGGGCATCTTTGCATCAGGGAGTCGCATCGGACTCCCTATGCCAGGGAGCATCCCAATGAACATCAGACGAACCGTCGCGGGATTCGCCGGACTTTCCTTTAGTTTCTTCATCTTTTTATTGCCTGCCAGCTTGTTTGCCCAGCAGCCGGAGGGCCCGCAATCCGACGCGCCTCCCGCAGTCGCGCCGAAACCTCGCGCCGCTCCCCAGTCAGGTTCGGACGAAAAAATCACTGTCACTGCGGGTACGCGGGTCGGCGTCGTTCTGCAGAACGGTATCTCCACGCGTAGCGCCAAGCCGGGCGATTCGGTTTATCTGCAAACGTCGTTTCCAATTACTGTGAATAATCGCATCGTGATTCCCGTTGGTTCATATCTTCGTGGCGAATTGTTGGAATCCAAGCGCCCTGGAAAGATCAAGGGCCGTGGCGAATTTCGCCTCCGCTTGGACACCCTGATCCTGCCGAACGGCTACACCGTCAGCCTGAACGCCACGCCTCGCAGCGCGTTCTGTCGCACCGAGTCTAGGCCCGCGATGGCAAGCTGACGGATCGTACGCACGACGCGTCACGCGGCGGGGCGGCGTTGGAGCAAGACGCATGATGTTTGCCAGCGCAGCGGCGGGACCAAGAGCCGCAATTGGCTTTTGAGGCTCTGATAGTAGGAG
>Ga0209698_10005173_pt1 | contig 14180 bp, 10 predicted proteins | sample LitLauG_LLR_2012_FD_187203 | JGI IMG/M metagenome (GOLD analysis project Ga0209698, IMG submission 187203) | Freshwater sediment microbial communities from Pennsylvania, USA - Little Laurel Run_MetaG_LLR_2012 (SPAdes) (version 2) | ecosystem: Environmental > Aquatic > Freshwater > Creek >... | reverse complement strand
ATCTATTTGAGATTTACAATAACGAAATGGAGGCAATCAAGTCCTAGCAGAAATATTCATTCCAAGCGTCGGTCGCAATTCTCGGGGAGTTTTAATTATCTTGAATGAGACATTAAATCCCGAGGAAATACCCTGAAGGGATCTCGGATTCATTGACCCACGCGGAAGGGCGCCGCGCGAAAGGCAGGTGATTTGGCTTAGAAACAATCTCTGCCTGCTGTCGATTCGCAATGACTCATGACGTGTTTCTAAGTGGTGGAACTTTTGTTCCGAAGTGGTTGTAAGGCGTATTGGCCGACTTAGAGCCAAAGCTGACAAGTGATGTCTGGCCATCGGTTTGTTTGCTGTATGTTGCAACCGGTTTCGTTGAGTGTCACCGAAAGCGGACTGTAGTGGCTAGCGTGATCACTATCAATCTAAATTCATAACATAATGATATGGTTATTTAGGGGACGGATTGGAAGGGAACGTGCGGCATTTATTGCGAGGGAATACAACCTAATTAGGATCTCAATCAAACTAGCAGATAGGGGGCCGCCACTTAGAAGGAGAGAATCAATTTGCGCTCCGAGCAGCAGGCCGTCTGAGATAGTGAGGGATAGAAACACTAATGCAATTTCTTTACCAAATTGGCGCCAGCATCACAGATTGGCTTGCCTATCTTGGTGCTTTGGCGTGGTTAGGGAACCGCGCTGCGTACTATACCTTTGTGGGCCCCTTCCAGGGGAATCCGATACGTTGGCGTCGTACAGTCTCGCAAGCGATGGAAGTGGGCGTACGCGCGTTGCCGATCCTCTCCTTGATCACATTTTGCATCGGCCTGATTTTGGCATTGGAGAGCGCTCCTGAGCTGGCCAAATTCGGGGCCTTGAAATATGTGGCTAAAACAGTTGCGCTATCTATGTCAAGAGAACTCGGCCCCTTGATTACTGCCATCGTGGTCATTGGCCGCTCGGGTTCCTCATTTGCCGCTGAGATCGGAACAATGAAAGTAACCGAAGAGATCGACGCTTTGGAAACAATGGCAATTAATCCCATACAGTTCCTTGTGACGCCAAAATTTCTGGCCATGATTGTGATGCTTCCATGCCTGACTATTTGGGCAGATGGTATGGGTATATTAGGTGGAGCGTTATTCGGTGTCACCCAAGCGGATTTCACATTCGGACGATATATTCAGGCGTCCATTGAGTCTCTCTATTTGCGCGATATCGGTTCGGGGCTGGTCAAGAGCATGATGTTTGGCGCTACGATCACGGCCGTGGGGTGTTTAGAAGGACTGACCACGGGGACAGGCTCGGAACAAGTGGGCCGCTCCACAACCAACGCCGTTGTAACGTCGATTTTTCTCGTTGTGCTCCTGAATCTGGCCTTAACAGCGATATTTTTCTTCGTGGGCAACGGATAGCTCCCTGGAGCATTCAATGGACCAAGACACATCGGATTTGCATAATTCCCCGCCCGCCATCTCGCTGCGGGACCTCCGCGTTAGTTATGGAGAGATAGAGATTCTGCATGGCATTCAATTCGACGTGATTGCTGGCGAGACTCTGGTTATCTTGGGAGGCTCCGGTTCAGGGAAGAGCACCCTTCTTCGAACGATAGTGGGTTTGGAAAAGCCGACTTCGGGCCAGATCTGGATAAACGGCGTGGATATCACGGCGGTTTCCGAAGCGGAACTTTACAAGATCCGAAAAAAGACAGCAATTTCGTTCCAAGGTGGAGCTTTGTTTGGTTCGATGACAGTGGGAGAAAACGTGGCCCTGCCGCTCCGGGAACACACAAAACTGGAAGACTCTACAATCGAAATAATGTTACGGCTCAAGTTGGAACAAGTCGGGCTTGCAGGGTTCGAATACCACATGCCCTCCCAGCTTAGCGGCGGCATGAAAAAACGCGCCGCCGTCGCACGAGCCCTTGCGATGGATCCTGAGATTCTATTTTTTGACGAACCATCGGCCGGACTTGATCCCATCATCGCAGCGGGAATTGATCATTTGATCTTAGGATTAAAGAGGGCATTTAGAATGACGATCGTCGTGGTTACCCATGAACTGGCGAGCGCCTTTCTCATCGCGGATCGCATGGTTCTGCTCGACAAAGGGAATATTGTAGCAATCGGGACGACTAAGGAAATTCGGTCAAGCGTGCACCCACGGGTGCGGCAATTTCTGGATCGAGTACCCGAGCTTGACGTCGAAGGGGAAATAGATTATTTGCAGATGTTCACAAGAGAGTATAAACGTGACAGATGAGCGCCGCCTGAAATAGGGGAGCCTGATGAGATCAAAATCGGAGCAAACGGTGGTAGGGCTGTTTGTGCTGGCTACCATTGTCATCGTCGTTGTCGCGGCTATTTTCGTTCACGGGGCGTTTGGCCACCCGACCAGGACTTACCATGCTTACTTTCCATTCGCAGGAGGGTTGGAGCCTGGCGCTATGGTCCGCTATCTAGGGGGACCAAGAGTGGGGCGCGTAGATAGTTTGCGTGTCAATCCACAAGACCCATCCCACATCGATGTCATTTTCAGCGTTCAATCCGACACGCCTGTAAAGACCGATAGCAAGATCAAGATCATGAGCATGAGCCCCCTCGGAGACAATCACTTGGAGCTACTTCCTGGATCCGGGCAGGCTTCTCCAGCCCCTGAGGGATCATTACTTGTCTCCGACAATTACGTCGATTTTAACGCCTTGACGCAGCAAATCAGCAATCTCACGCCGCAAGCGCAACTGCTGCTTCACACGTTGAACGATCGGGCGACAGAACTCAAAGTGACAATAGATCGCGTCAACGATCTATTGAATGACCAGAATCGATCCAACCTTTCGGCCACGCTGTCGGAAACGCGTGGTATGGTTACGGATTCCCGGACGCAGGTGCATTCGGTGCTTCAGCACGTGAATGAGGCAAGCGAGAAAATAGGGCCGCTAATCGACGACTTCCGTAAGACCGCCAATCAGGCAAACGAAACATTGGCACATGTCGACTTGATGATCGGCGAGAATCGGCCGGATATTCATCAGGCTGTGGTCGAACTTCGGGGTACGCTAAAGTCCCTTACCGAACTAACTGGTCAACTCGACCAGACTTTGGATGTCAACTCGGAAAACATCGATCAGCTCCTAGAGAACATCGTCAGAGTCACCGAAAATCTGAAGGAATTTACAGAGACGATTAAGACCCGTCCGTCTTCGTTGATTCTTACTCATAGCCCGCGCGAGCATAAGACGGGGGAACCACAATGAAGCCGGAGAGCAAAACCAGCTTTAGGAAACAAGCTACGATCCACAACTACTGGGAGTCCCCTATGAATCGTAAATTTGTTTGGTTGGTGGCGTTCTCTGTTGCGCTTCTTTCCGGGTGCGGGGCTGCGAGGTCCACTAAATATTATCAACTTACTCTACCTAGCGATGCGTCAAGTATGGCACCCCTGAGCGTTATCCCTGCGACATTGTTGCTTGGCCCTCTCAGGGCCTCGCACTTGTATCGGGAAGATCATATCGTCTATAGCTCCAGTGGCGAGAATATGGGCACCTACCAATATCAGCGGTGGGGTGAACCTCCGACCGAGATGCTGAGAGAAGTATTGCTGCGTCAGCTGCGAGCCTCGGGACGATACCGGGTGGTTGATGTTCTGCGCAGCAATTCTCACGGCGACTATATCCTGTACGGCCAATTGTATGACTTTAAAGAAATTGAAAGCGAGTCCCTCTCGACACGACTTACTGTTGAATGGGAATTACGGGAAATAAAAACAGGCTCGACCGTCTTGACACATTTTTATACGCACGACGAGCCAGCAGGCGGAAAGGACATATCTGCTGTAGTTGACGCCCTAAACCGCAACGCCCATCGTAGCGTCGATGACATAAAATCAAGTCTGGACCAGTTCTTTTCATCGCACCCTGCACATTAGAACTTGACCGAGAGTGATACTTACTCGAACGCCCGGCGGCGGAAGCCATTGCGTTGCCCTATCAGCTTCTGAGTCTTTGGTGAATCAAGTTGGTTCCGGATGAAACCTCTAGCTGCCTAGTGGGAGTTCCATCGGTAAGTCATGCACGTGTATTTCGCTGCGATCGGCCGGTATTTTCTCAATTACACTGGTATTTGCGGGCGTCAGTATTAGGTATCAGCATGCGAAAAATGCAATCAGGACGTGGCCGATTCTCCGCCGGTCCGATAACGGATTAAGAGGAGAGTAATATCATCTCGCTGCCGTCCTCCGCGGGTGAAATTATGGACAGATTCAATTATAGCGTTCTGTAGAAAATCGAGCGGAGCATCTTTCTGTCCAGCGAGAACTCCACAAAGTCGGGGAACCCCGAACATCTGTTCATCGGGATCCATGGCTTCGGTAACGCCATCACTAAAGAGGACGAGCGTGTCTTCAGGATGGAGTTGCGCTCGCGACGTAACGTATTCGGTCTCGGGGATGAGGCCAACTGGGAAGGAACCTTCGGTGAAAGGTTCAGTAACTTCACCGCCACGGAGAAGCAGAGGCAGAGGATGGCCAGCATTGATGTATTCTAGGCAGCCGTTGGGGCTAAGGATGCCGAAAAACAAAGTGGCGTAATGGCCGACCTCGTCGTGTTCACAGAGAAAACGATTGATGAGCTGAAAGATAATCGCGGGGTCAGTGCCAATCGACATGCCGGTAAGAGCGCCCTGAAGCATGGTTGTGAGAAGCGCCGCGCCGAGGCCTTTACCGGAGACATCCGCAATCAGGAAGGCCGTGCGGTCATTGGTTATCGGAAAAACATCGAAGTAGTCACCGCCGACGGCCAGGCAAGGAGAATTAATGCCACTTGCGGCGAGATAGCGGGAATCGCGGAAGCCGCCAGGAAGAAGCGCTTGCTGGATATTGCGAGCGATACTCAATTCCTGCTCCAAGCGCTGACGCTGACGCTCCTGCTCGACAAGGCGACCGTTATCCAAAATACTGGCGGCTTCCATGGCAATGGCATCCAGAATTTGGCGGTCAAGATTGGAAAAGGCCGCAGGGCGGCGGGAATCAAGATAGAGAACTCCTAGAAAAAGACCCGGCTTGAAAATGACGGACGCCGTGGAACTCGCGCGGGGCATGGAGTAGAGAGGAATCACAATGATAGCGCGAAGTTGCTGGGCGACAATACTCTCTGCAACTTGAAGGTCGAGTTCGGACAGGTTGAGATCCTCCGTGATGACACTGGACCGTTGTTCGAGAGCCAGACGCAGGGCGGTTTGACTAGGAGTAACGCTTTCCGGCGATAGGCGTTCGCCTGATGAGCCGCGGGCGAGCGTAACGGAAAGCGCTCCCGAAGAATCAACCTCAAGAAGCAGGCCGCGGTCAGCTTCCGTAATCGTGATTGCGTGGTCAAGCATAGTGGCAAGCACCGAGTCGATTGGAAGCTGGGAATGCAATAACGAGGTTGCTTCGAGGAGGAGATTGAGCTTGCGAAGGCCGCCTGGTACGGTATCGCTAGTAGATAGGTTGCCAATATGGTCGAGCATGTTCCGAATCGAGATGTCGTCAGCATTCGCCCGAAAGACGAGCTTGTAGGAGTCGTCGAATCCAAAACTTATGGTGTCGCCATCCTGTAGAACGCAACGATCTATCTTCGTCCCGTTGACAAAGACACCATAACGGTGACCACAGTTTTCAAGATAGGTGCAATCACCTTCGGAAGTGATCGCGGCGCAGTGCCGTGAGATGCGGCGGTCGATAAGCTGGAGATGATTTCCAGTCTCAAACCCGCGGCCGATCAGAAAAGGCGACTCTCGGATGCGAATAAACCGGCTTGATCCATCAGGGGATATGACCTCGAGGCCTGATCCGTCGCTAGGATGAGGAACAGCCATAGGGATATTCATAAATTGCAATTACCGCGCGCGCGAGACGTAAAATCGGGAATAGCCCCGAACCTATTTGAATGGTTAAGCCACGCTATTTCGACAAACTCTCAATAGCTTCCTTCTGGGTATTGTAGACCTCAAATAAGGTCACTAGCCTCGTGATTTGCATGATCTCATTGAACTTCGTTCCCAGATGGCAGAGGAGTAAAGCTGCCCCAGCCGATTTTGCGGAAGAGTACGCAGCAACAAGAGCGCCAAGGCCCGCACTATCAATCAAAATGACATTGTTCATGTTCAAAATCACATGCTTCTTACCTTGGGCGATGAGTTTCTTCACGGTGTTGCGCAATCCTTCAGTTTCCTCACCGAGCACGACGCGCCCGTCAAGCCACACCACAGCAATCCCATCCACTTCTCCGCTCGTGATCCTTAAAGCCAATGGATTCCCTCCTCATCAAGACGGAATTCTGGAGTTACTGCCAAAGGCAGAATTCGCACTCCGTTTGCGGTCCAGAACATATCATCGGCAATCCTCGATTTCAACGCTATTATTGATCAATGCCATTTTGGCGGGGGTGATGTTGAATTGTCGCCACCTGCAATAATGTCTGGGGCCATTCTTGTGATTCTGTGCCAGTCTACAAATCTGCACCCGATTGTAATAATCCCTCGCGAAAATGATATTGGCACCCGACGAATTCTCCTAGCTTGCCCCCCGCTTCGGTCAATATCCGACAATTTCATTTCAATTAAGGAAAGCCAAAGTGATAGCCCGGCTTGATAAATTGCTCCTAGCCGTTAGTGTCCCAGAGAAGAAACCTAACGAGCATTCTAACCGTTATGATTACTATGACTCCGAGAGTCCAGGATGCAGAAAATTATTTCGGACTTTCATGCGCGGATGTTCAGGTGTATGTTATGCGCCTACCGGGCAGTCAAGATGCGAGACCCAGATTGGAGGAAACAGATTTTATGTTGAAGAATTATCGATTCATATTTACGCTCTTCGTAATTTTGTCAGCATGGTCGGCCTCCTTCACCTTCGCGCAGCCACAGCCGACGCAACAGGCAACTACCAGTTTCAGGGCTGTTCACGTCATTGGTTTGCAGGACGTCAAGCATAACGCCAAGGGCAAAGTCTCAGTCTCAAAGGCTGCGCTCGAATTCACCACTGGCGGCGCAAAGAACGAATTACCGATCTCTTCGATTCAGGATGCACTTACCGGCGCCGACAGCCAAAGGCTCATCGGTGGAACGCTAGGTTTTCTGACAACTTTCGCGCCGTATGAATCTGGGCGTTTCCTAAGCTTGTTCCGAATGAAAATCGATACTCTAACGATTACCTATCTTGACTCCGGCGGAGGGTTGCACGGCGCAATACTTACGCTAGCGGAGGGGCAAGCGGCGGTACTCAAGGAGCAGATGGTAGCACAGGGGGTGAAAACGAGCGTTTCTGTGGAGATCAAGTCGAACCAAGAAACCAGCAGCAAGCCGGCAAAAGGGAAAAACCTATGAACAGCTCGATGAGACGCATGATTCCGAGGTCGTTCCTGATGTCTATCGTATTTGCCTGCGGACTTTCGTCGCTGGCCAAATCGCCCGCCCAAACTTCTTCACAACATGCAGGGCCTTTCAAAGCTTCCGCCATTCAAATCGAGCAAATCCAATCTGAAGGCGTGAAGCTGCCAGCCGAGTTTCAGATGTCGCTCTATGAAAACGTCATCGAACAAGTGGAGAAGACCAAAAGATTTCAGCATGTGTTCCGCGACGGAGCATTGTCCGCAGCTGATGCGCCAGACTTGGTCACGCTTCATTGTACCGTAACAGGATTCACGCAAGGGAGCGCGATGGCGCGTCAAGTCACTACCGTCGTGGGCCAAACAACCATCGATGTCCATGTTCTATTCACTGATAAAGATGGCAAGACCCTGTTTGAAAAAGACACGAAAGGGCAAGTGAGGTTCTTCGGTGAGAATCTGCGCGCAACTTACGATTTCGGAAAGAAAGTGGCCGCCGTAGTCCGCGCGAATTTCTTAGCCACTTCTCAGGGTTCTAAATAGCATTCAACTTTTATCCGGCCCCAGTTTTGCAATTCCGGCTCAACGGCAGAGCAGCAACGAAAATCGCCGAGAACACAAGTTTTCATCAATTATACGGTATTGTCCCGATCTTGTTTTTCTCGAGGGGTCGGATTGCCATATTGAAAGCGGTCCAAAGATGCGAGCCGAATACGTCAAATTCACCACGCGAACGATTCCGTTCCTGCGTATCATCTCAATGGGAATTGTCTTCGCTTTCCTGTACGTAGCCTCGAGCGTTGTCATGACGCTGCTGCTCGCAGCTCTGCTGGCTTATTTCCTCGATCCAGTCGTCGAACTCCTTGAACGAGTGCATATTCCTCGAGGTCTTGGTGCCCTCGTGGTGCTTCTAGGGGTTATAGCCTTCCTCGGCGGAGTTGGCTTTCTGGTGGCCTCGCGCGCGAAGCAATTTGCGGCAGGTTGGCCGCGCTATAGCGCAATCCTTCGCCGTGCAACAACTGCCGTTGACCGCAAATTAGCCACGTTGGAAAACCAAGTTGACGTGGTCGCAACGGAAGAAGATAACGATCACCCGCCAACGCGAATTACCGAAACTCGACCCGTCGGCGAATTGCTGTCTCTCGGCGCGGGCTCGCTCTCCTCCATTTTTTTTGTTGCCACGTTTCTGCCATTTTTGCTGTTTTTCATGCTTGCTGCCAAGCCGCAGATTTGGAAAGCCACCATGGAATTATTTCCCGCTGAAAAAAGGACGCACGTCAAGGATGCTCTCGATCAGGTAAATACTGTGCTTCGCACTTACCTTGCCGGCAACGCACTCGTTGCGCTGATTCTGATGATTGCAAGCTCGTTTTTTTTCCTGATCATTCATCTGGACTACCCGATACTTGCGGGCTGTGCCTCAGGACTGTTGAATCTGGTACCCTATTTGGGCGTCGTGCTATCGTGGTTGCCTCCCTTTATTCTTGGAATAAATAAATGGAATACGATTGGTCCTTATCTTTGGATTGCGATGGCTATGCTGATTCTCCATATTGCTGCTGTCAACTTCATGATGCCTGCCATTGTCGGACGCCGCGTTCATTTGAATCCCCTGGCGGTGACTATTTCATTCATGCTTTGGGGATGGCTTTGGGGTGCCATCGGATTCTTCCTGGCAATCCCGATTACTGCCACAATAAAAGTAGTATGTGATTACGTTGAGGGCTGGGAACCTGTTGGCCGCTGGCTTGGCGCGTAGGGCTTGCGGTCCAGACTTCCCTCTTGCCCGCTTCCGCGCACCGATGGGGCTTGATCCTCATTAATTTACCGATTCGTTAGTCGCTGCATAGCAGCGCCGCGGGACCGCTCGCTTTCGGGAAGGATAACCTTGAGAAAGTTCTTCTACCTCACGAAGCCCGCAGTCGACTGCGGGCCGATATACGGCAGGGATCTTTCCAATTGCTAGATGTTGCCTAAGAATACGCTCGCACGTTGCGGCCAGGATCTGAATCCGTTGTGCGTCAATTCGTGCTTTCATGCGATTCATTTACTATTGATAACTAGTAATAGGACGCGTAGTACTCTCAAAGCAAAGTATGTGGCAAACGCACGAAATTGAGCATGATTTAGTTGAAATACTCATGCGTTTTTGGGAGAATGCTGCCTACTGTAATCGGGTTGGGAGGCGTCTGTACCGAGTTAACTAAGTTCGAAATTTGAGGTGTGGTCGTGCCGGGAAAAACCAGCCTACTCGTGCCGGCTCACTGGCAGTGTATAACTTGCTGCCACTGGCGGTGGTTTGTCAGTCGAGTTTCATTTCGACGAATCGTTTCGTTGCGTCGTCCAGTTCTTTTTCAGAAATCCTCGTTGGTTCTTGGCAGTCATTCCTCATTCCTTAAAAACCTAAGCGGCAATCGGAGTCAACTCCCATTTTCGGGTCGCATGGTGGAGGTATGAACTGAAGAAAATGGGCAAATACGAGGTCCTTGAGGAACTGGGCAGCGGTGCCATGGGCGTCGTGTATAAGGCCCGGGACCCAATCATCAACAGGTTGGTCGCGCTGAAACGAATTAAGGCCAATGTAGCGGATAGTCCGGCTCTGCTGGAGCGCTTTTATCGCGAAGCCCAATCTGCAGGCTCGCTCCAGCATCCCAACATTGTGACCATTTATGAAATGGGTGAGGAAGGGGGAGTTCCCTTCATCGCCATGGAATTAGTAGACGGCCAAAATCTTAGCAATCTTATCGCGCAACGCGCACCAATCCCGTTATCGCTCAAGCTTGTCTATGCTGTAGAGGCCTGCCGTGCCTTCGCATACGCCCACAAACAGGGCATCGTTCACCGGGACATCAAACCGGGCAATGTTATGGTCAGCAAGGAAGGCACCGTCAAAGTGGTGGATTTCGGGATAGCACGCGTTCTCGAAAACTCTAAGACCCAAACAGGCATGCTAATTGGCACTTTCGCTTACATGCCCCCCGAGGTTTTCAACGGCGAGCACGCCGACGAACGATCGGATATTTTTTCCTTCGGTGTGCTGCTCTACGAGCTGTTCGCTTACACGCGGCCCTTCCCCGGAGACATTCCAGCGAGTCTCATGCAAAGCATTTGCCTAAAGGAGCCAATCCCTCTTCGCCAAGTGGCCCCCGATTGCTCGCCAGAACTTGAGGCAGTGATCCATCATTCGCTCGTGAAATCGGTGACCGAGCGGACGCAATCGATGGAGGACCTCTTGTTGGAGCTGGATCCCATTTGCAAGGGCTTGCAGGCGCAAACTTCAGCTGACCTAGTAGCGCAAGCAAGGACCCTCATTCAGGACAACGAATTTACGCGCGCCCGTGAACTGATCGAGCAAGCCCTCCAAGTTGATTTCACCAACCGGTCGGCCCGGGCTCTTTTAGCGGAAGTGAACGCCTATATCAAGCGTATTCTGATTCGGCCCAAGGTGGAATCTCATGTCAACGCCGGTCGTGCATTCTTGGAAGAAGGTAAAATTCAGGAAGCGCAGTTAGAAGCCGAAAGAGCTTTGAAGCTCGACTCAAGCTTTAAGCCCGCGGAAGAATTAGTTCATCAGGTTCAGCAAGAGATCGGACGAGCAAAACTCATCAGCGAGTGGCTGCAAGCTTCGGGGGAGCGCCTCGCGGAAGGGCTGCCGGAGGAAGCCGAAGCCTTTCTTGTGAAAATTCGCGAAATAGATCCAGCCAACCGCCACGCGGAGAAACTCCAGCGGCAGGTTCTGGAAGAGAAACTGGTGCGCGAGAGACGGCTTCACCTGCTGGAGACGATGCAGAGGGCGCGCACCCTTTGGATGCAGCAGAGATATGAAGATTGCATCGATCTTCTCACTTCGCTGCAAATGGAATTTGGAGAGGAGGAGGATGTTCAGAAGTTGCTGGTGACTGCTCGCGAAGATCGGGCGGAACAGAATCGGCGGCAAATGTTAGAAAGAGGCCGAACGCTATTAGCCGCCGGAGGCTATGGCGAGTGCAAACTATTGCTAACGGGCCTCCTCGACCAATTCCCAAGCGACAATGAAATTTTGAATTTATTAGAAAAATTGCGAACGGACGAGGCAGAGCAACGAATACAAGCAGCTTTGAAAGAAGCGCGGAACTTGTTGGCCGCGAGGTGTTACGAGGACTGTCTCGTTTTACTTGCCTCACTGCGGAACGAATTCCCGGATGAATCAGAAATAGTAAGGCTTGTGGAAGCTGTACGAGTGGACCAGCAAGCGGAGAAGAAGGAGCAAGGCTTGAAGGAAGCACGAAGCCTGCTGGCCTCTCAGCGCTACGACGAATGTCGAGCGCTGCTTACCGCATTGGGGTTGGAGTTCCCAGGTGACGAGGAGATCCCAAGCCTCCTGGATTCCTTGCAGGAGGAACAGGCGGACCAGCTCAGAATCGAAGGTCTGTCAGAAGCCCACAAGTTGCTCGCCTCAAGGCAATATGCCGAATCCCTCGCTTTGCTCGGCGAATTGGGAAAGCAGTTCCCTGACGATCATGAGATTCCTGCACTTGCGAACGAGGTTCGTAAAGAGCAAGCGGAACAGTTGAAGCTACAAGGATTGTCGCAAGCCCGAGAGTTGCTCGCAACGAGGCAGTTTGCGGACTCCCTCGCACTGCTGAGTGACTTGAAGAAGCAATACCCTGACGACGATCGGATTTCCGTGCTCGCTGAGGCGGTCCGAACGGAGCAAGCGGAGCAACGGAAACTGGAGGGCCTTGCACAAGCGCGAAAGCTGCGGGTCTCAAGGCAGCATGTTGAGTCACTCGCTTTGCTGAGCGAATTGGCAACGCAGTTCCCTGGTGACACACAGATATCTGCACTTGCTCACGAGGTTCGTGTCGAGCAATCAGAACAGGAGAAACAGCGAATAATATCACAAGCGCAGAAATTGGTCGAGTCCAAGCGATTTGTGGAGTCTTTAGCACTATTGAATGACTTGAAAAAGCTCTTCCCCGAGGATACAGAGATTCCAGCGCTTGCGGACGAAATCCGTGGTGAGCAAGCAGAACAGACGAAACAGCAGGGAATATCACAAGCCCAGAAGCTGCTCGCCTCAAAGCAATTTGCGGATTCCCTCGCCTTGCTGAATGAATTGAACAAGCAATTCCCTAATGATAGGCGAATTCCCACCTTCGCTGACGAGGTCCGAAAGGAGCAAGCGGAGTACCAAAAACTGGAGGGCCTCTCACAGGCCCAGAAGTTACTCGCCTCAAAGGAGTATGTGAAGTCTTTAGCGTTGCTGTATGACTTGAGGAAGCAATTCCCGGGCGACAAGCAGATCGCTATGCTCGCGGAGGCCGTCCAAAGGGAGGAAGCGGAACAACAGAAACTACAGGGCCTGGCGGAAGCTCGAAAGCTTCGGGCCTCAAAGCAATTTGCGGAGGCTCTAGCGCGTTTGAGTGACTTGAAAAAACAATTCCCTGATGACCAGCAGATTTCAACTCTCTCGGAGGCGATTCAAAAGGACCAAGCGGAACAATTCAAGTCACAGGGCCTGGCAGAGGCACGAAAATATCTCGCGTCGAACCAATATGCGAAATCCCTTAGTCTGTTGGGCGAATTGAAAACGCAGTTCCCCGACGACAAAGAGGTTCTCAGGCTTGCCGATGCGGTCCGGAAGGACCAGGCAGAACAGAAGAAACAGCTGGACCTTGCAAACGCGCGGAAGTTGCGGGCGTCAAAACAATTTGCAGAGTCACTTACCATTCTTGGAAAATTGAAAACGCAGTTCCCCGACGACAAGGAAATTCCCAGGCTAGCGGAGGCGGTCCAAAAGGATCAAGCGGAACAGCGGAGACTACTCGGTCTCTCCGAAGCTCGAAATTTGTTAACCTCAAGACACCTTGAGGAGTCCTTCGCATTACTTATCGAGTTACAGAACGAATTTCCCCACGAAGATGACATTGCCAGACTGCTCGCCACCGTAGAACAGGAAACGGCCGAGCGACAAAAACAACAGCGACTCATGGAGGCACGGGAGCTATTGGGATCACAGCGCTTTGACCAAGCCTTGGCTGTCCTCGATCCCCTGCTGGCAGCCAACCCTAGAGACTCGGGCGTTTTGAAATTGCAGGCGTTAATTTTAGAAGAACGGGAAAAAGTTGACAGGGCCACGCGGCTGACTTACGAATTGCAGATTCTGAAGAAACTCGTCAGTGATGAATCCTATGAAACCGCAATCGCCAAGGCGCAAGAACTTCTGCGCGACTTCGCGAATAATTCCGACTTAGTTCGCCTTCTGGACTTCGCTCGAAACCGCAAGGAACAGATCGAACGCGATCTCTGACCCGTCATCGAGAGAAGCGATTTTCCGCGGCGCATCTATCGCCAGCACGCGTTTGGAGGGATGGAATTTGATTTTGCGTTCGGCAAAGGCCGCGATCAAAGCTTGGGAGGTTTCAGGCGATGGCGGCACCGGGGAAGGTAGCGGTAGCACAAAACTGATTTCGCAGGCGTCCCTAATGCCCTTGCGCTCCAGATAGTCGTGAAGCATCAGTGCACATTCGCTTGGCGCTGGCGGGCATTTGTATGGCGCGCCGCACACTACTATCAACGCATGGCCGTGCGTGAAATTAGATAGTGCATCGCGGAGCTTTTCGGCCCCCGCCGTCGTGTAGAATTCATTTACTTTGAGGAGGCCCGGCGTAGCATCCCAATCATAATCCGCCCCCAAAGCCACAACCAGATAGTCGGCCGTATAGCTTCCCGCATTTGTGGTCACGCGTTTCGCGATTGGGTCGATTTTGGTTACAGTCTGTTTGATCAACTGGACGCCGGCCTTAACGAAGTTGGCATAGGGCAAGCGCACCGCTTGCGGC
>Ga0209698_10005172_pt1 | contig 14180 bp, 12 predicted proteins | sample LitLauG_LLR_2012_FD_187203 | JGI IMG/M metagenome (GOLD analysis project Ga0209698, IMG submission 187203) | Freshwater sediment microbial communities from Pennsylvania, USA - Little Laurel Run_MetaG_LLR_2012 (SPAdes) (version 2) | ecosystem: Environmental > Aquatic > Freshwater > Creek >... | reverse complement strand
GTTGTAGGCGAAGCATGCTCCCGTGGTCAGGCTTGGGGTGGGCGCCGGCAGCGGCGGCACCGCGAGCGGTACGAGCCGCTTGGTGCTGGCCGACGGGACTTCGAACTGCTCCCATTCGTTGACGAGGCCGTCGAACCGACACAGCTTGGTCCCTCCGATGAGCCAGAAGTCTTTCTTGCCAGCCCACAGGACGGTGTGTCCGGGGCACCTCGCGCTCCCCGGAAAGCCGGGCGCCGGATACCAGATGCTGCCGTTGAAGATCCATACCCCGAAGGCCGTTTCGGAGACGCCGGGGAAGTCGGGCTCGGTGGCGGCGAGGCCGCGGTTCCAGGCCCGGAAGGCCATTGAGGTGACGGTGAGGTAGCAGCGGAGCTGTTCGGGGCTACCCGGTTCGCATTCGGGGCTCGCGGTGTTGACGGGCGTGCCTTCGCTACCGAAGGGATATGCCGGGACTTCGGCCCAGCACTGTCCACCCGGGGCGCCGGCCGGGGCGGAGCCTGCACTGATGGCGGTTTCGGTGCTCGTGCCTCCTGTCACCGAGGTCACGAGCGCCTCGGCGCACTGAGCCGAGGAGGACCCGTGTGCGGCGGCTGCGACCGACACCGTCACGGTGGCCGCGAGAGCGCCGAGCGCCGCGACGCACGAGAGCAGCCTGAGGCAGCGACGCATGCAGTTGACCTTAGCCCTGCCTCGCGGCACGGGCGCCACCTTTCACAGGAAGGTTACGAGCGTCGCGAGCGCTGCTCGCCGGCGCACCGCAAGCACCGCGGCCACGTTCCCGGATGGCGGCCCAGCGAACGCTGCGCTGAGCCGCCGACCGGGGCCGGGCCCTTATCTCGGCCGCGTGCTAGGACCCCTTCAGTACCTTGATCGTCTTGAGCCCCGCGTTGACGACCACCTTCGGAATCGGTGCAAAGTCGAGCTGCGCGCCGAAAGCCTGCCCCGCCGTCATGGCGTAGTAGATCCAGCTCGCGAGAGCCGCCTTCTGGGGCGCGCCCTTGGGCACGATGCAGTACGTGAACGTCGATATCGGGTACGCCGTCTTGGCGCTCTTCGGCGGGTTGACGATGTGCAGTTCGTTGTTCGCCGGAACCTTCTTGACGACCTTCGCAGCCGCCTCGATCGGGCCGATATTGGGATACTCGAACTTGCCCGCCGCGTTCTGCACGGCAGCCGCGCCGAGTTTGTGCGCGATGATGTAGGAGGCCGAGATGTAGCCGACTGAGCCGTTGGTCGATTCAACGACCGCGGTCACGCCGGCGTTGCCCTTGCCCCCGACGCCGCTCGGGAAGCTGACGGTGGTCGAGTTGCCCACCTGACTCTTCCAGGTCTTGCTGACACGCGAGAGGTAGTCCGTGAACGCATACGTGTCTCCCGAGCCGTCGCTGCGGTAGACCGGCGTGATCTTGAGGTTGGGAAGCTTCACACCCGGATTCAGCTTGGCGATCGCGGGCGCGCTCCAATTGGTTATGGACCCGAGGTAGATCCCCGCGATCACCGGTCCGGTGAGGCGCAGCAACCGCACGCCTTCGAGGTGGAAGGCGACGCCCGTCGCGGACAGGGCCCACGGGATCTCGAGGCATTCCTTGCAAGCCGCCGCCTGGGCCGGCGTGAGCGGAGCGTCGGAGGCTCCGAAGTCGACGGTCCTCGCGGTGATGTCCGCGATCCCCGTGCCCGATCCCACGGCCGAGTAGGTGACCATGTTGCTGTAGCGGTGTTCGAAGTCCGAAGCCCACAGCGACTCGAGCGGAGCGATCAGCGTCGAACCGGCACCGGTGAGCGAGTAGGCACTCGCTCCGGCCGGGTTGGCCAGGAGCATCCAGCTCAGGCAGGTCATCACCGTGATGAGGGTGATGCTTGGAAGTCGTTTGGGCGTCAAGTGTCCTCCTCGAGGGAACGGGTTTCAGGCGAGCGCAGCATTACGGTCGCCCTGATGTCAACTGTGAAGATGGTGTGAACTGAAAATGCCCGCGCCTTGGCGAGGTCTGGGCCTGGTCCTTCAGGGCTCTCCAACCCGCACCACATCCAGAAGTTTTGGACTTCTCCGCATCGACCTCCTCGCATTCCCCGTGTGCGAGTCGCTCACGGACTCGAGTAGCGGCCCGCGTGCGCCCGCGTGAGAACGGTACCGGCGCGAAGATTTCGTGAAGCCGGGTGCCTGCACGTGCGACCTCGTTATTCTCCGGCCCATGAGCGTCGGCACACGGTTTGCGGGGCCTGCCGCGAGCGGTGCGCGTTCGCGCGGTCGAGCGGCAGACCGCATCGGCGACGGCGTGCTGCGCGGGCTGTGCCTCATCGCGTCCGCCCTCGCGGTGCTCGCGATCGGCGCGATCGTCTACCAGGTGGCCCACGGCGCGAGCCCGGCGATCTCGCGCTTCGGCCTGAGCTTCCTGACGCACAGCACATGGCAGCCGAACTTCGAAAGGTTCGGGGCCGGCGTGCTCCTGTATGGCACCGCGGTCACATCGTTCGCCACCCTGCTGCTGGCGGTCCCGATCGGGGTGTCGATCGCGCTCTACCTGAGCATGGTGGCGCCGCAGCGGCTGCGGGGCGTGATCGGCCCGCTGGTCGAGATGCTGGCGGCGATCCCCACCGTGATCCTGGGGTTCTGGGGGATCCTTGTGTTCGGGCCGTTCCTGCAGGCGCACGTGGAGCCGTTCCTGCACAGCGCATTCGGCTTCCTGCCGATCTTCGGAGGAGCGCAGACGACCGGCACAGGCTTGTTCAACGCGACCCTGATCCTCACGATCATGGTCGTCCCGATCATCGCGTCGATCAGCCGCGATCTGTTTCTAACGGTCCCGCAGGAGCTCAAGGACGGCGCCACCGCGCTCGGGGCGACGCGCTGGGAGGTGATCCGCGGCGTCGTGATCCCGTCGGCGGCATCGGGCGTGGTGGCGGCGACGTTCCTCGCCCTCGGGCGAGCGCTCGGCGAGGCGATCGCGGTGACCCAGGTCATCGGCGCGGGGAACGCGATCCACACGTCGCTGTTCAAGACCGGCGACACGCTCGCGAGCCGCATCGCCGACCAGTTCCCGAGCGCAATAACGAAGCTGCACATAGGCTCGCTGTTCTACCTCGGGTTGATCCTGCTCGTGATCGAGCTCGTCGCCAACATCGGCGCACAGTTCATCGGCCGCCGCTTCGACGTCGGCAGGGGACTCGCGCAATGAGGCGCGCGCCGACCGACCCCCGAGGCGTTCACACCGGCGGGGCGGTCACCTGAGATGGCGGAGAACCCTTTCGGCGGCGATCGGCCCGACGAAGAGGCTCCGCCCGAGCCCCGGGCGGCGGAGACGCTCGACCCGGCGACGCTGCTCAGCCGTTCGGACAACCTCCGCCGGCGGCAGCTGGTCAGCCGCTTCGTCACCGCCAGTCAGACCGCCTCGGCGCTCCTCGCAGTGGCGGTGCTGTGCACGGTCGTCTACTCGGTTGCATCGCGTGGCGCGAGCGTGCTCAGTCTGGACTTCCTCACGAAGAATCCGCCCGAAATCGGCCACCCTGGGGGCGGGATCGCACCGGCACTGGTCGGGACGGGGGTGCTGATCGCGATGGCGACCGCGATCGCTGCGCCGATGGGGATCCTGGTCGCGCTCTATCTGACCGAGTTTGCCGGGCGCAGGTCCCAGCCGGCATTGCGCCTCGCGATCGACCTCCTGAACGGGCTGCCGTCGATCATCGTCGGCCTGTTCGTCTTCGGACTGCTCGTCGTGGGCCACCACCAGAGCGGATTCGCCGCAGCGTTCGCACTTTCGATCGTGATCCTCCCGTTGATAGCGCGCGCGACGCAGGAGGTGCTGCTGCTGGTGCCCTCGAGCCTGCGCGAAGCGGCCGACGCGCTGGGGGTGAGCCACTGGCGCACCGTGCTCGGCGTGGTGCTGCCAACCGCGAGCGGCGGCATCCTCACGGCGACGATTCTCGCGGTGGCTCGCGCCGCGGGCGAGACCGCTCCGCTGCTGCTCACCTCAACGATCTTCGCGCCGGGCGTGTCGCTGAACCCGTTCAGCCATGAAGGGCTGTCGAGCATCCCCTTCTATATCTTCACGGCATCCGAGGAAGCGGACCGCTTCGGCTTCGCGCGCGCCTGGGGCGCGGCCTTCGTGCTTCTGATGTTCATACTGCTTGCGAACATCGGCGGCAGGGCGATCAGCCGCCGCTCGATGGTGTCGCGATGAGACCGCCCGACCCGGACCACGAGGCACACCCTGCGAGCAGACCCGCGCGACCACGGGTCCGAATCCACACGGCGCCGCTGCCGGGCGAGGCGCAGCCCGCCTCGGCCAACGGCGCGGCGGGCGCGAGCACGCGGCCCGCGCCCGCCCGCGAGGGCGATCGCAGCGCGCTCATCGCGGGGCGGCAGGCGATCTTCGACATCGGCGGCCTGAGCGTCTTCTACGGGGTCTCGGAGGCGCTCCGGGGGGTGACGATGAAGATCCACCGCAACCTGATCACGGCCTTCATCGGGCCGTCCGGCTGCGGCAAGACGACGTTCCTGCGCACGCTCAACAGGATGAACGACTCCGTCTCGGGATTCAGGATCGAGGGCAAGGTCCTCTACCACGGTCAGGACATCTACGACAGCGCGGTCGACCGCGTCGAGGTGCGGCGGCGTATCGGCATGGTCTTCCAGAAGCCGAACCCGTTTCCGAAGTCGATCTACGACAACATCGCCTGGGCTCCGCGCAACCTGGGGATGAGGGACGGGCTCGACGAGCGGGTCGAGCGCGCCCTGCGCGGCGCGGCACTCTGGGAGGAGGTCAAGGATCGGCTCAAGCAGAGCGCGCTCGGCCTCTCGGGCGGACAGCAGCAGCGCCTGTGCATCGCGCGCGCGATCGCGATCGAGCCCGACGTGCTGCTCCTCGACGAGCCGGCGTCGGCGCTCGACCCGGTCTCCACCGCGTCGATCGAGGAGCTCATGCAGTCGCTCAAGAGCCGCTATACGATCGTGATCGTCACGCACAACATGCAGCAGGCGGCGCGCGTGGCGGACCGTACCGCCTTCTTCAGCCTCGACGTGAGCGAGGCAGGACGCAGTGGCGTGCTCGTCGAGTACGGCGACACGGAGGTGCTGTTCACGCGTCCCGCCGACGCGCGAACCAGCGACTACGTGACCGGCCGCTTCGGCTGAGCACGGCGAGCGCGGCGGCGCGCGCGAGCGAACCTGCAGCTGCGCCGGTGCTAGGCGCCGCCGGTCCCGAGCAGCGAAACGTGCTCGAGCAACCGCTGACCGCACTGCCAGCAGTAGGCGGCGCCGCTGCTGTGCGGCGCTCCGCAGTGACCGCACGAACCGGCGGTCGCGCTCTCCTCGAGGTGGAGGATCCGCTCGACCTCGCGCAGCTCGGCGTCCACGTCCTGCAGGGTGGCCGCGTGCGCCACCAGCACGTCGAGGCGGATGTGGTCGCGGATCGCCATCTCATAGAGGATCCCGCCGAGGTCGTACTGCAACTCGGCGAAGCGAACCGTCAGCTCCTCGCGGCGCTGCGCCAGATCGACGTCGTGGTGCTCGCGCGCCGGTGCACCCAGAGCACCGCCGGCAGCCGGCGCGAAGCCTGAGGGGGCGGGCGCGGCCGTCTGGCCGGGGCCCGGCGAAGAGCCGTGAGGCTCGGTCGCGTGCACCTCGGTTACCGCATCCTCGCCGCGTTCGCTCGCCCTCATGAAGCGTCCACTCATTCTGCTTCCGGCCCGAAGAAGTTGCCCGTGAAGTGCCCTTTCTGATAACCGGGCCCTTTGCCGGGGCTCCCGATCTTCACGGCCTTCGGGAGCGGTTTGGAGGGCTTCTTCGCGCCGGATTTAGCGCCGGATTTGTTCGCGGATGCACCCGGCGTCGACGTCGTGCTCGTGCCTTCAGCGCCGGTGCCGGGCGTGGTGGCGGCCGCACCGCTCGTGCCCCCTCCGGTCGTCACGACCTGGACCCGAGGCGTCCCGGACCTGGCGCTCTGGCTCGAGCGGCCGATCAGCACGCCGACGCCCATCGCGAGCAGCAGCGTGCCGATGATGGCAAGGAGCGTGCTGTTGACGACGATGCCCGATCGCCGGGCGGAACCACCCGCGCTCGAGGCCTCGCCGGCCCGCCGTGCGGACTCGTCCCTCCAGGGCACGCGCGCCGGCCCCTGACGATGCCCGCACTCGACGCAGTAGCGCTGGTCGGGTGCCAGGTTGGCGGCGCATACCGAGCATCGCGAGCGGGCCGTGCCGAGCGCGGGAGCACGGACGGTCGAACCGGCCTGCTCCATCGAGCCGGCCTGCATCATCGATGCCAGCTCGTCGTCCTGCTCAGACTGCTCGATGCGAGTGCTCGACTCCATAGCTTTTCACCTTACGCAGGGGCCCCCGGGTCGGCGGCCTCAAGACCCCGCGGGCGGGCCGCCAACAGACGGGACGATATCATCGGCACGCAGCGTCAACGGGTTGTGAACGTTCGGTGTTCGCATGTGCCAGCCACCCGGCGCTCCGCCGCGCGCGGACTCGCGAAGTCGCTGTTCATGCCCCGGCGGGTCATCGGGCGCCCGTCGCGTAGTTCTTCACCTCCGCATGGCTCGGAGCCCGCAATACTTGGAGGTGATGCTCAACCCCTCCAGCACCGGCGAGCGCTCTAGCGCATCGCGCTTCTCGGGCTGTCGCTCGTGCGGCGCCGGCCTCGCCGACGACCAGCGCTACTGCGTGGTGTGCGGCACGCGGCGCGGCCCGCTCCCGCGCGCCATCGCCGAGTTGCTCGGCGCACCGCTGCCCGCAGGCGAGAGCGCAGCAAGTCCGGACGCGCACGCGCACGGCGCGGCGGCGGCACCGCTCGCAGTCGGGCAGCCGGGCGCGAGCGGCCAGGCTGTGCTGCCCTCGCCGACGCTGATCTCTGTCGCTGTGATGGCGCTGCTCGCGCTCGGCGTGCTCATCGGCTCGGCCGTGAGCCCGGCCAGGAACAGCAGCGCGGACGCACCGGTGATCATCGCGGTCGCTCCGCGGGCGACGACCCCGACGCAGCCCGCCGCGGCTACCTCGGCCGAACCGGAATCGAGCACCACCGAAGCGACGCCGACGAGCACCGAAGAAACGACGCCGACGAGCACGACACCGGCGAGCACGACACCGGCGAGCACGCCGAAGGGCTCGCAGCCCGGCGGCGGCTCCACATCGCCGAAGCTCCCGCCGATCACGCACGTCTTCATGATCGTGCTCTCCGATCAGGGCTTCACCGCCGCGTTCGGGCAGAACTCGCAGGCGACCTACCTCTCAAAGACACTCCCGCGCCAGGGGGAGCTGCTCTCGAACTACTACGCAGCGGCGCGCGGCGAGCTGGCGAACGCGATCGCCCTGATCAGCGGCCAGGGCCCGACTCCTGAAACGGAGCAGAACTGCCCGCTGTACACCGAACTCACGCCCGCAACGCCCGGAACGCTGGGGCAGACCCTCGGGAGCGGCTGCGTGTACCCGCGCCAGACGCTCACGCTGAGCGATCAGCTCACGAGCGACGGCAGGATGTGGAAGGCGTATGTGCAGGGCATCGGCACTGGCCCGGGCCAGGCACAGGCGTGCGCGCACCCGACGCTGGGCGGCGCGGACGCGAACCACACTCCGACCCTGCAGGCTCCCTACGTCACGTGGCGCGACCCGTTCGTGTACTTCCAGTCGCTGACCGGCGAGGCGACGTGCGCGAGCAGCGTCGTCGGGCTCGATCAGCTCGCGCCGGACCTCGTGAGCGCACGCAACACGCCGTCGCTGGCCTACATCGCGCCGGATCCGTGCAACGACGGCGCCAGCGAACCGTGCGCCCCGGGAGCGCTTTCCGGGCTTGGCGCGGCGGACGCGTTCCTGGAAAAGACGGTGCCCGAGATAGAGCGCTCGCCGGCATACAAGTCGGGGGGGCTGATCGCGATCACCTTCGATCAGGCGCCTTCGAGCGAACCGGCCACCGACACACTCGGCTGCTGCATCACGGCCGCCTACCCGAATCTGCCGGCGCAGGCCACGGGCGCGACGGGCACCTCGGGCGCGACCGGTGCGGCGGGCACCTCAGGCGCGACAGGGGCGACAGGCGCGACAGGCGCGACGGGCACGACCGGCACCACGGGCACCACGGGCACGGCGGCTGCGGAACCGAGCGGCGGCGGCCGCGTGGGGCTGCTGCTGATCTCCAAGTACGTGAAGCCGGGCAGCGTGAACGTGACGGGCGAATACGACCACTTCTCGCTGCTGGCGTCGATCGAGGACCTGTTCGGATACAGCCGTCTGGGCTATGCGGGCAGCCCAGGGCTGCTGACATTCGACACGGGCGTCTTCAACGCCTCCCAGCCCTAGACGCGCGTGTTGTGTGAGCGGAGGGTCAGGCGCGGGGCGCGAGCAGACCCTTGCCGAGGAGCAGCTCGATTACCCGATCGACCTCCTCGTCGACCGTTTCGCGCTGGCTGGCGAGCACGAGGTCGGGCTGCGAAGGCGTCTCGTAGCGGTCCCCCACGCCTGTCATTTCGGTGAGCTCGCCGGCCAGGGCGCGCGCGTAAAGGCCCTTCGGGTCGCGCTCCTTGCAGAGCTCGAGCGGGGCACTCAGGAAGACTTCGATGAAGTCCAGGCCGACGGCGTCGTGGAGCTCGGCGGCGCTGCGTCGATCGGCGGCGTAGGGACTGATGAGACTCACGAGCGCGATCGTGCCTGACTCGGCGAGCAGGCGCGCCACGTGTGCGGTGCGGCGCACGTTCTCGGTGCGACCGCTCTCGTCGAAGCCTAGATCGCCGTTGAGGCCGTGGCGAAGGTTGTCGCCGTCGAGCACGAACGCGGGCTGCCCGAGCGAGATGAGCCGCTCCTCGACCGCGGCCGCGACCGTGGACTTTCCGGCCCCGGGCAGGCCGGTGAACCACAGCGTTGCCCCTGCGTGTCCGAGCGTCTCCCAGCGTTGCTGGCGCGTCATACGCGAGCCCTGCCAGCGCACGTTGGGGCTGCGCCCGGACGCGGGCGCGGGCGCGTCGACCTCGGTGTCGAGGATCACCCCGGCGGCGACGGTTTCGTTGGTGGCCTCGTCGATGATGATGAGGCTCCCGTCCACGCGGTTGCGGCGGTAGGAGTCGAACACGAGCGGTGCGCTGAGCTGCAGGTGCACGCGACCGAGGTCGTTGAGCTCGAGCGTGTCGGCGGCTTCGTCGCGGTGGAGGGTCTCGACGTCGATGCGGTAGCGCACCTCGACATTGCCGAGCATCACCTCGCGCGTGGTGTGCTTGACCAGATAGCGCCGCCGCGGGCTGAGAGGCGTCTCTGACATCCAGCACAGCAGGCACTCGAAGCTGCTCGAGACGGTGGGCTGGTTGTGCGTGCGCACGATCGTGCTGCCGCGCCCCACGTCGATGTCGTCGGTGAGCCTGATCGCGACCGACATCGGCGGGAAGGCCTCCTGGACGGGCCCGTCGAAGGTGTCGATCCCCGCGACGGTCGAGCGCTGCCCGCCGGGGAGCACGACGATCTCGTCGCCCGGGCGGATCACGCCGCCGGCGACCTGCCCGGCGTAGGCACGGTAGTCGGCGAGGCTGTTGGCCGGCGGGCGGATCACCCACTGCACGGGAAAGCGCACGTCGATCAGGTTTCGATCGGAGGCGATGTGCACCGTCTCGAGGCGGTAGAGCAGCGGCGGGCCCTGATACCAGGGCATCCGCTCGGAGCGCTCGACGACGTTGTCCCCCAGCAGGGCGGAGATCGGGATGAACTCGACATCGTGCATCTCAAGGCGCGCGGCGAAGCCCTCGAAGTCCTCGACGATCGCGTCGAACACGGCCTCGTCGTAGTCGACGAGGTCCATCTTGTTCACGCACACGACGATGTGCGGGATGCCGAGCAGCGAGCTGATGAACGCGTGCCGCTTGGATTGAGCGACGACGCCCTTGCGGGCGTCGATGAGGACGATGGCGAGATCCGCGGTGGACGCGCCGGTGACCATGTTGCGCGTGTACTGCTCGTGGCCGGGCGTGTCGGCGATGATGAAGCGCCGCTTGGCGGTGGCGAAGTAGCGGTAGGCGACGTCGATCGTGATCCCCTGCTCGCGCTCGGCGCGCAGCCCGTCGGTGAGCAGTGAGAGGTCGAGGAAGTCGTGCCCCATCCGCTGGCTGGTCTGCTCGACGTGAGCGAGCTGGTCGCTGAGGACCTGCTTGCTGTCGTAGAGCAGCCTGCCTATGAGCGTGCTCTTGCCGTCGTCGACCGAGCCCGCTGTCGCGAAGCGCAGCAGGTCGGCAGGGCGCTCGGTCAGGCGGCGGAAGGCCTCGCGCGCGTCCGCAGCGGCGAGCGGGGCGGCCGCGGCTTTGCCGTTGCCGTGACCGTGCGATGAGCCGTTGGCGCCCATCAGGAGCGCTCGGACCCCTTGCAGGGCTCAGCGGCCGCCCTGGCGCGGGCGGGCGCTGCCGACGGCTGCGCCTCGCGTGCTCGCGGCGACGGATGCACCCCGTGTGCACGGGCGCGACATGTCGACCGTGTCGTCAGGCGCTGCTCGGCTGTGTGTGCCCGGCCGGGTCCGGCCATTGATCGGAAAGGCGCGCGAGCGCTCGCATTGGTGATGGGCGAATTGTAGACGCTCATGTGCACGGCCGTCTGGCATCAGCGGTCTCACAGGCGCGATCCCCGGGATGCTCTCGGCGTGGACCGCCGAGAGCATCCCGGGGGCCAGTCGCGAGCGGACGTTCGAAGACCCGCCCGTGCCCCGACGCGTCACTTTGTGGGGTGATCGAGTTATGTCTATCCAAAACGTGAGGATGGTGGTACGGTCCACCCCTCAGAAGCGCGACGGGCCGCGGTGGCAGCGCTCGCGCCGAGCCCCGCCGACACGCCCACCAGCACATGCACGTCGATCCATACATAGTCCTCGGCAGCGCCGTAGTCGGCTTCCTCGTCGGGATGACGGGCGCGGGCGGGGGCGCGCTGATGACGCCGATGCTGATTCTGATCTTCGGCGTCAAGCCGTCGGCGGCTATCTCGAGCGACCTCGTGGCGGCCGTGTTGATGCGGCCGGTGGGAGCGGGCGTGCACCTGCGTAGAGGGACGGTCAACCGCAGGCTGGTCGGCTGGATGGTGCTCGGCTCGGTGCCGATGGCGTTCCTCGGCGCCTACCTGCTGCATGTGATCGGACACGCCAAGGCCGCGCAGACGAACGTCGAGCGGGCGCTGGGCGCGGCGCTGCTGCTCGGTGCCGCCGCGATGGTCCTGCGCTATGCGCTCGACCGTCGCAACGCGGAGAGTCGCACGGGCTTCATCCACGACATCGTGCCCCGGCCGCTGCGCACGGTGGCGATCGGCATGATCGGCGGCGTGATCGTGGGCATGACCTCGGTGGGCTCGGGCTCGCTGATGATCATCATGCTGCTGTTCCTGTATCCCGCGATCGGCGCCAAGCAGCTCGTGGGAACCGACCTGACGCAGGCGGTGCCGCTGACGACCGCCGCCGCGCTGGGCGCGATCGCCTTCGGACACGTCTCGTTCGGGGTGACGACCTCGCTGATCATCGGCAGCGTGCCGGCCGTCCTGGTCGGCTCGCTGCTGTCCTCGAGCGCGCCCGACCGCTACATCCGGCCGGTGATCACGTTCGTGATCTTCGCGTCCGGCCTGAAGTACGTGGGCCTGGAAACGGAAGCGCTCGGCTGGACGCTGTGCACGGTGCTGCTCGGCGCAGGCGCGGTGTGGCTGCTCGCCAGGCGCCCATGGGAGAGCTCCGTCGGCGCGCTCGCGCAGGCCGGGGAGGGCGAGGCGGCGGAACTCGAGCTCCCGGCGCTGGCGGTGGCCGAGGCACCCGGCCGGCCCGACGGCGACTGAGGCTCGAGCGTCAGCGTCGCCGGCGGCGCTGCTTGAGCGTGATGCCCTCGAGCACGTGCGCGACCGTCTCGCTCGCGTCCACGGCCGCCTCGAGGGACTCGAAGATGTCCTTCCAGCGGATCACCACCATCGGGTCGATCCCGCCCGCGAACAGGGAGGCGACGGCGTCGCGCTGCAGCCGGTCGCCCTCGTTCTCCAGGCGATGGATCTCGACCAGGTGCGGGCCGAGCTCGGTACCGGTGCGCAGGCAGCGCAGCGCCTGCGCGATCTGCTCGCCGGCGCCGACGAGCACCTCGGTCAACTCGACGGCCTGCTCCATAGGCGCCTCCACGCGATACAGCCCGAGCTGAGCGGCGACCTGCTCGCAGTGGTCGACGATGTCGTCCAGGGCGGTGGCGAGCGCGTAGCCGTCGCCGGCGTCGAACGGGGCGCGCACGCGGCCGTGGCCGGCGAGCCGGTGGATGATGTCGTGCGTGATGCGGTCGCCTTCCTGCTCGCAGACCTTCAGGTCCTGAGCGAGCGGGGCGCGCTCGGGGTACTCCTTGAGCAGGTCGTTGAGCAGGAGGCCGCAGCGCTGGACGTTGCGCCCGGCCTCTTCCACGAGTTCCATGAGGGCGCCGTCCACGCGGCCGGTGAGGATGCCCATCGCGTGAGGATATTGCGCGGCGCCGGCCTTGAGCGCCGGGATGCCCCGTTCACCGCTTGTTCACGGCGCGATCACGAGTTTGCAACACCGTCGCAACGCGGGCGTGGGACGCTCGCGCCAGGATGGGGGAGCTGACAGAGGTCCCTGCCGACATTCTCTACGCCGGCGAGCTCGAGATCAGGCCGCGCGAGGGCCTCGCGCTCGCCAGCGGGCAGGCGTTGTCGCTGTCGGTGAGGGAATTCGGGCTGCTGGTGGCGATGGCCAACCGGCTCGGTGCGATCATAACCCGCACGGACCTCTACCGGGCTGTCTGGGGCGGCGAGCTGCGACCCGGCGACCGCTCGGTGGATGTATATGTCAGCAAGCTGCGCAGCAAGCTCGAGCACGCGCTGCCGGACCGCCGCTTCATCCACACCCACCCGGGCTTCGGCTACCGCTTCCAGCCGCAGGCTTCACGAAGCGTTCACGCGGGGGCTGCCGGTGATTGACAGCGCCCCGACGTTGCGGCCGTAGGACGTTGAGCCCCGCCGGCCCGCCGCGCCTGCATGCGCGGGACCGGGCCGGCCTGATCCGGAGACCGGACAGGGCGATCGGAGGTGACAGCCGCGCATGCGAGCGCCGGTATGGTACGGACATGGACCGCGCGAGGCCAGGCGAGCTGGATGTCACCGGCGGGCTCGGCTAGCGGCGGCGGCTCGGGAGGCCCGGGGCAGGCTCCCGTCGGCGCTCTTCCCGGCTACGTGAGCGGCGGCCCGCACCCCGGACGTGCCCACTTCCAGGCGCAGCTCACCGAGCTCGAAGGCCACGCGCTCGGGGGACTCGACCTGATCGTCGAGCAGCTCGACCGTGTGCTCGAGGCGGTCGACCACCAGGACGTCGAGCTCGCGCAGATGGTGATCGCGGACGACGACCGCGTCGACGGGCGCTACCTGGAGGTGCACCAGGGCATCCTCTCGCTGCTCGCGCTGCAGGCACCGGTCGCGGGCGACCTGCGCCTCGTGGCGGCGCTGCTGCACGTGATCAAGCACATCGAGCGTATGGGCGACCAGTGCGTGAACATCGCCAAGCTGATCCCGCTCTCGGGCTACGAGCCGCCGGTCCACCGCGACGTGCTCGAGACGCTGGCCAAGATGGGCGCCTTCGCGCGCTCGGAGGTGATCCAGTCGCGCGCCGCGTTCGCCGCGCGCGACGTCGGCCTCGCTGAAGACCTCGTCCGTCAGGATCGCGAGATCAACCGCCTCAATCGCGAGATCTTCCGCCTGGCGATCGAGATCGGGGACGATCCGGACACGCGCGAATGGGCGCTCTACATGACGCTCGTGGCACGCGCGCTCGAGCGGATAGGCGACAACGCGGTCGACATCGGCGAGCAGGTTGCGTTCGTGGTCACGGGCCTGTTCCGCGAGTTCCCCGACGGATCGCGCATCGGCGAGCGCACGCCGTAGCCGGGTCGGGTGGGGCGCCGAGATGCGTGCCGCCCCGGGCGCGCCGCAAATTGCGCACGCCGTCTGTGAACATCCTGTGACGTTTGCCCGCGCAACGATCACGCTCGGCTCAGGTCGCCTAGACTGCGCCCAGATGACGGCAAGCGTGCGCGCCGACGCCCAGGGGGGCGCCTCATCGGCTCCCGGGAATCTGCCCGCGGGGGCGGCCCTTCGGATCGCGGTCCTCGATCGCGACAGCGGCTTCATCCAGGTCCTGTCCAAGCGCCTCGACCGGCTCGGCTGGGAGCACCGCGTGCTCGCCGGCCCGGTCCCGTGCGAGG
>Ga0209698_10005171_pt1 | contig 14185 bp, 11 predicted proteins | sample LitLauG_LLR_2012_FD_187203 | JGI IMG/M metagenome (GOLD analysis project Ga0209698, IMG submission 187203) | Freshwater sediment microbial communities from Pennsylvania, USA - Little Laurel Run_MetaG_LLR_2012 (SPAdes) (version 2) | ecosystem: Environmental > Aquatic > Freshwater > Creek >... | reverse complement strand
TTCGGATTGGGCCCGCACAATTTCAAAAAGCTGACACGGACATTGCGTAATCAAGGGTGACGGCCCGATCCGGCAAACTTTGCGGCTTCGACAGTCTGTGCAGTTACCGACTATCGACGTGCTGTCGTGATGGGCCACAAGCGGCCAAACTTGTTCAAAGAGACTCTGTGTTGGCGTGTTCTTCGAGCCACGCGATTGCTCTAACGCGGCGACGAAAATTGCTGCGACGCACCGTGGCCGGAACGAATTTTAGCCGCAAGTGTCAGCTAGCTGATGTGTAACGACCGTGCGGCACAGAGCCTACTGATGCCCGCCCTTGACCCAAGACGTCACCCTAAACGCGGCTCTCGCCGGATTCGGACTGGCCTACCTTCCCGAAGATCAGGTCAAAGTCCACGTCTCGGACGGGCGGCTGGTCCGGGTACTTGCTGATTGGTGCCCGCCCTTTTCGGGATGCCATCTCTATTACCCGAGTCGGCGCCAATCCTCGGCAGCGTTCACGGTGCTGGTCGACGCGATCAGGTTCAAGGGTGGCAGGCGAAAGCCGGCGGCTCGAACTGGTGCCGGATGAATTTCAAACTCGGTCAATGAGAGGCGGTCACAACACCCGGCCCGCCGATATTGGGAACGGTTAAAGGTCCTGTGGCCCACGGCGTTGGACACGCCAAAAGCAGACAGTCAGCCAGCGTCGCAATTGGCCCTCCCGGGCCAATTGCAGCATTCGCCCTTGGGCAGATCGCCGGGTTTACCAAATGAACGCCATGGCCCCGCAAAGCTAATATCTTGTTGTTGGCTTATACTTGCGCAAAACTGCTGTTCGATCACCGCGGGGAGGACCGCTAACCCCAATCATCCGGCACAGCGCGACTGCATGGCCGTCCCAGAAGGGGACCGAGGGAAATGACAAAGGCATGGGCGCTGCATCGCGCGTTCGGTATCGGCAATCTCCGTTCGGAAGAGCGCCCCAAACCGGAACCTGGCTATGGCCAGGTTCGCATACGCGTGCAGGCAGTCAGCTTGAACCGCCGTGATTTGCTGCTGGTGGAAGGCGTCTACAATCCCCGTCAATTGCTCCCGGTCGTGCCGTGCTCGGACGGGGCAGGCATCGTGGAAGCTGTCGGACCTGGATGCAAACAATTGAAGGTCGGGGACAGGGTCGCGGCACATATCTTTCCTGATTGGATCGCAGGCGAGCCCACACAGGCAAAATTGGCCACCGCCCTCGGTGGGCAGGGTGGCGACGGCACTCTTCAGGAAACACTGGTTCAATTGGAAGGCGGGTTTGTGAGACTGCCGGATGCAATTTCGATCGAGACCGCCGCCACCTTACCCTGCGCCGCGCTAACGGCGTGGTCGGCTGTGGTCGAAATGGGCCGCGTCCGGCCAGGCTCTGTGGTCGTCACCCAGGGAACGGGCGGCGTGGCGTTGTTCGCGTTGCAGTTCGCAAAGATGCTCGGCGCACGGGTCATCGCCACCACCTCCGGTGATGACAAAGCAGCCGAGTTGCGGCGGCTCGGCGCGGACGCTGTTGTAAACTACCGGAACGAGCCGGACTGGGGACGACGGGCGCGTGATCTGGCGGAGGGGCCCATCGACCTCATCGTTGAGGTGGGCGGCGCCGATACGCTCGATGCTTCACTTAGGCTGGTTCGGCCGGGCGGCACAATTGCGCTCATCGGCGTCCTGACCGGTTCCAAAGCGTCGATAGCATTGCCGCTTGCGGTTATGCGCCAAGTTCGTCTGCAAGGCGTTACTTGCGGGGATCGAGAAACCTTCGAAAGGATGCTGCGAGGTATAAGTTTGCGCGGTATCGATCCTGTGATTTCGCATCGCTTCCCGCTTTCTCGCGCCCCAGAAGCTTTCACTTGCATGAAAGCCAATGCCCACACCGGTAAGATCATCATCGATTTGAGCTAAATCCGGCTGGTATCCTCAGCCGCACTGGCGCCGCTGTCCCCGGGGGAGCACCGATGCACGGGGGATCTGCGATCAAAGCGGCAAGCTCAGACTTCTGGCCCCAGATCCGCTGTCCGCAACGTATTTATGATGCCCGAGAAATCGACGCCGCCGAGACCGGAGGCTACCATTTCTTGGTAGAGCCTTTCAGCAAGCGCGCCAAGCGGCGACGACGCACCGCTGAGCGCTGCAGCCTCCTGCGCGAGACGCAGATCCTTCAGCATCATGCTTGAGGCAAAGCCAGGCTTATATTGACGGTTCGCTGGTGATGCGGGAACCGGCCCCGGTACCGGGCAATAAGATGTGAGAGACCAGCATTGCCCAGACGATCTCGAGGAAATCTGGAACAGCTTGTCGGCATCCAGCCCGAGTTTTTCGGCCAGCACGAAGGCCTCGCAAACCCCAATCATCGAAATCCCGAGAATCAGGTTATTGCAAATCTTCGCGGCCTGCCCGTTGCCCGGGCCCCCGGCATGCACGATCGTCTTGCCCATGGCCGCCAGGACAGGCTGGCTGCGTGCAAACGCACTGGCCTCCCCGCCCACCATGAAGGTGAGGCTTGCAGCCTCGGCGCCGGAAACGCCACCCGAGACCGGGGCGTCGAGCATATCGTATCCGTGGACGGAAGCCACTTCACCGACCCGCCTCGCTGTCGCTACGTCGATGGTCGAGCAATCGATCAGCAGCGCGCCACGAGGTGCCGAGCCGACGATTCTGCCTTCGCCCAGATAGACCTTTTCCACGTGACGGCCGGCCGGCAGCATGGTGATCACGATATCCGCAGCTGACGCCGCGTCAGCTGCGCTGGCCGCCACCACAGCCAGCCCGGTGAGCCGTGCAGAGGCCGTCTCGTCCCGGTCGTAAACGGTAAGTTTGTGCCCGGCCTTGGCGAGATTTAAGGCCATTGGCCCACCCATGTTGCCGAGCCCGACAAAGGCTATGTTGCTCATGAAGGCTGCTCCACCGTTCCATCGATGATTCGCGCGACCGATTCGGCGCTGACGTCTTCAAGCGGCGCTGGGGTCCATTTCGGGTTTTGGTCCTTATCGATTACTGCGGCCCGTATCCCCTCGAGAAAGTCGGGCCTTGCCGACATCGCCCGTGCCAGGTGCAGCTCCATCGACAGGCATTCCTCCAGCGATTTGAGCGTGCGTGCACGCCGCAATGCTGCCAGGGTCACCTTGAGTGCCATCGGCGACCTGTCCCCGAGCGCAGTGTAGGTTTGCAGTGCGAACTGGGTGCCCATCCGTTGAAGTGCATCGAGGACCTGCTCGATGCTCTCGCCGGAAAACGCCGCATCGATGGCCATTCGGTTTTGCTCAAGCCCGGCCCCCTTGGCGGCCCTTGTGCCGAAGGAGGCGAGCAAGTCTTCGGCCTCCCTCTTTGTTTTCGCCGCTGCAAGCTGCTCGACCAGCAAGGGCCACTGTTCCCTCTCGATCTGCGCATCTGCGAGCCCACACGAGATCGCGTCGGCTGCATCGACCCGTGCTCCCGTTAGCCCCAGATAGGTGCCGATCTCCCCAGGCGCCCTAGCTAACAGCCACGTTCCGCCGACGTCGGGGAAAAAACCGAGTCCCGTCTCAGGCATCGCTAGCGCCGTTCGTGCGGTTACGAAGCGATGGCTGCCGTGCGCGGAAATCCCGACACCGCCGCCCATCACCAGACCGTCCATCAATACGGCATAGGGTTTGGGGTAAGCCGCGATCAAGGCGTTGAGCGCATACTCTTCTCGCCAAAACGTTTCGGCCAAGCCATCGCCGGCCTGAACAGAGTGGTAGATGGCGCGGATGTCGCCTCCAGCACATAGGCCGCGCTCGCCGGCGCCGTCTAGGGCTATCGCGAGGACGCCGCCGTCATCCAGCGAAACGTCGAGCGCCTCTCGGATCGCACGCAACATCGGCAAGGTCAGGGCGTTGATGGCTCTGGGCCGGTCGAGCGTGATACGGCACAGCCCCCCCTGCCAGACAACGCGAACCTCGGTGGCGGCGTTTGCCTCGCTCACGGCTCAAACCAATAGGCTGCGGGCAATGATCAGCCGCATGATCTCGTTCGTTCCCTCCAAGATCTGATGCACACGCAGATCCCGCAAATAGCGCTCGATGGGAAAGTCTTTGAGATAGCCGTAGCCCCCATGCATTTGCAGCGCCTCGTTGACGATATCAAAGCAGGCATCCGTCGCAAAGCGTTTGGCCATGGCAGCAGCAGCGCCAGCGTCAGCGTCAGCGTTGTCGAGCTTTGTCGCCGCACGATGGACCATCAGCCGGGCGGCGGTCAGTTGCGTCGCCATGTCCGCGAGCCGGAATTGCAGCGCCTGGAATTCAGAGAGCGGCCGACCGAACTGTCGCCGCTCCTTGAGATAGTTGGTGGCGAGTTCCATGCAGCGCCGCGCCCCGCCGAGGCTGCAAGCAGCGATGTTGATCCGTCCGCCGTCGAGGCCTTGCATTGCGTAGGCAAAGCCTTTGCCTTCGTCGCCCAACCGGTTGGCGACCGGCACCTGGCAATTCTCGAAGATGACTTGCGCTGTCGGTTGCGAATTCCAGCCCAGCTTGCGCTCCGGCTTGCCGAAGGAAAGGCCGGGTGTTCCCTTCTGAACGAGTAGTGCGGTAACCCCCTTGGCCCCTTCGGCGCCGGTGCGTGCCATGACCAGATAGACCTCCGAAACTCCGCCACCCGATATGAACGATTTGGTGCCGGTGATCGTGTAGGTGTCGCCGTCGCGCACTGCTCTGGTGCGCAGCGACGCCGCGTCGGATCCCGATCCGGGCTCGGTCAAGCAATAGCTCGCGAGCAAGTCCATGCTGATCAGTTGCTGCAAGAACCGCTCTCTCAGAGCATCATCCGCGTTCTGGTCAATGAGCGTCGCTACCATATTGTGGATGGACAGATACGCGGCGGTCGAGGGACAGGCCGCCGCCAGTTCTTCAAAGACCAGTGCCGACTCGATCCGCCCAAGGCCCGTCCCACCGGACTCGGCGCGGACCGTGATAGCGGCAAGACCAAGCCTGGCGGCGCGTTTGAGGGTTGGGATCGGGAATGTTTGATTGGTGTCCCAATCGGCGGCAAACGGCGCCATCTCCCTTGATGCGAAGTCCCGCGCTGTGGCAATGATCTGAGCCTGCTCTGTAGAGGGCTCGAAGTACATGGGCTTTTTTTCCCTTCTGCGGTTGAGCGTTAGTTGAAGCGCTCGAGCGCGATCGCCGTGGCCTCTCCGCCACCGATACAAATGGCCGCAACGCCTTTCGTTAATCGGCGCGCCTCAAGTGCCTCAAGCAACGTGACCAGGATACGGGCGCCTGAGGCGCCGATTGGATGACCGAGGGCGCAGGCCCCGCCGTTGACGTTGACCTTTTCATGAGGCAGCTCAAGTTCGCGCATCGCAATCATCGGCACCACGGCGAAGGCCTCGTTGATCTCGAAGAGATCCACCTGATCTCGCCTCCATTGCGCGGCGGTAAGAACTCGCCGGATTGCTTCCACGGGAGCGGAGGTGAACTTGGCCGGCTCTTGCGCGAATCGGGAGGTCGCAACAATTCGGGCGCGCGGTTTAGTCCCAAGCCGGTTGGCGCGCCCTTCGGTGGTGAGCACCAGCGCCGCGGCACCGTCCGAAATCGAGGAGGAATTGGCCGCAGTCACCGTGCCGTCTGCACTAAAGGCGGGCTTCAGTGTCGGAATCCGCTCAGGCCTCGCCTTTGCTGGTTGTTCGTCGGCTGTAATCGTGCGTGCGCCTACCTTCGATGGTACTTCCATCGGCACAATTTCGCGGGCAAAGGCTCCCGACTTGACGGCATCGAGCGCGCGGGTGAGTGAGGCGAGCGCGTAGGCATCCTGCTCGCTGCGGTCGAGGCGATAGGCAGCCGCAGCGTCCTCGGCAAATGTGCCCATCAGCCGCCCACTTTCGTAGGCGTCCTCCAGGCCATCGAGAAAAATATGATCAATAATCGCGCCGTGGCCGAGCCGCAGGCCAGTGCGAGCCTTGGGCAAGAGGTAGGGAGCGTTCGACATCGATTCCATGCCGCCGGCCACAAACACAGCATCAGGGCGCACATGCAGGCTGTCATAGGCCATCATGACGGCCACCATGCCCGAGCCGCACATCTTGTTGACGGTGGTCGCGGGCGTGCCGACGCCAAGGCCGGCAGCGATGGTCGCCTGCCGGGAAGGAGCCTGCCCCTGGCCCGCAGTGAGTACGCAACCCATGATAACTTCGTCCACGCCTGCACCGAGGATACCGCTGCGCGCAACGGCGGTTTGAATGGCCGCGGCCCCGAGCTGCGCAGCGGTCAAGGCCGACAAATCGCCTTGAAAGCTTCCTATTGGCGTACGCGACGAGCCCAAAACGACGACGCTCCCAGTCATGGCGACACCTTGAACCTTTGGCCGTCGCAACTCCGCGGGCCTGCGTGCAACTCTGGTGATTGCGAAGTCCTCTTCGCGAAATTTCTGCGGCGGGGGCCGTTTGGTCAATGGATAACATGTACTGTTCCCGGCTTAATGTCACGGGAACTAGGCATAAGCGGGCCTGCCGACTTCCGCTCACAATGTTTGCCGATCGGTCTTCACAGCGTCCGGCCGCCGCGTCGCAACCGGGCCAGCCGTGAACGCGCCGCCGGTTATGGCGAGGCTTCGCAACGGGCGGTGGACGCCTAAACGACTGCTGACTCAACTTGCGGTGTTGCGAAGGGCTCCGTCCGGTGCGCGACGCGTTCCTCGTAAAGCGCAGCGATTTCGACCTCCGAAAGGCCCAGCAACGCCGAAAAGATATCGCTCGAATCCTCGCCGATGGCAGGCGCGCCGCGCCAAATCTGTCCCGGTGTCAACGACAACTTCGGCGTGACGCCATAGACGCGCACCGGCACGCCCGATTGCCGGTCAACCACCGGTACGGTCATCTCCCGCGCCTGATAGTGCGGATCCTCGACCTGATCCTTCGCATTCAGAACCCGCGAGCAGCCGATCTGCGCCTTGTTGAGTGCTGCCTCGACCTCGCGCGCAGTGTGGCCAGCGCAATAGTCGCGAAGCGCTTTGTCGAGCTCTTTCCCACGCGGCGAATTGACTGCGGCAGCGTCCTTCGAGCAGGCCTCGTAGCTGTAGAGTTTAGCGTCCAACCCCAGGAATTTTGGCACCCGGTCGTAGATCGGCCCACCGGCCGTGGCGATAAATACCCAGCCGTCGGAGCATTTGAAGGTGTCGTAGGGTTGGAAGCCTGGCGCCTTGTTGCCCGTGTGGCCGTAAACCTTTCCCTCGCCGCTATAAAGTGGCAGCACATTGCCCTGTGTCTGGGCCACGGCCTCGTATTGCGCGAGGTCGATCACCTGTCCGCGTCCACTTTTCTTGACCTCCCAAAGCGCCATCATCACCGCCGCCCAGCCGGTGAGAGCGGTGATGAAATCGCCGGTGAAGGTCTTTGCGCGCTGCGGTGGGCCGGACGGATCACCAGTGATGTTCATCATGCCGCCATAGGCCTGAGCAATCGCGTCGTAGCCGGCACGGCCGAGATAGTTGGGGTCGCCATATTGGCCGTAGGTACTGACACGCAAAATGACGAGGCTAGGATTGACTGCGAGCGCCAGCTCATTTGTTACACCAGCCCGCTCCATAGTGCCGGGCGCCGAGCACTCCATCCAGATGTCGGAAATCTTCCAGAGCGCCATCAGCAGTTCGATGGCGCGGGGCTGCTTCAGATCGAGGCCGAGCGAAAGCCGATTTTTAAGATTCTCCGCCATATCGCAGCCGTGCGGGCGTGGACCGCGCGTCAGCAGGGGAGCTGTCGAACGGAAAGTGTCGCCGCCCGGCCGCTCGACATGGATGACCTCGGCGCCAAATTCGGCGAGCTTGGTGCCAACATAGGGTTGAGCGACATAGACACCCGAGCTGACAGCGCGGATGCCTTCCAGCGGACCAAACTTCGGAGCCAGCGTTGGCGTTGCAGGCCTTACGAGCTTGGTGATCCAATCGGGAATTTTGGCGCGAAGCGCCTCGATCTCGCCCTCACTCTTGAGGACGCGGGGATCGTGGTGCATGGGCATTTCCTCCCGTCAGTGCATGTCTTTTCTTTCAATCCTTAAATTTCCATGCTGGAATTGCAATCGGGAAATCCGCCTGCTCATGATCGCCCGAGGGTGCTCCGAGGAGATCCTCGCCCAACGAAATGTCCGGACCTCGGCTCATCAGTGCAGGCGCGACGCTGGGGAATGGCCCCCGTGGTTTCAAGGCTGATTGGAGCCCAACTTAACCTTAAGGTGCCCAGTTCCTTGCTCATGATCTTTCGCATAGCGCACGCTGGTATTCGACGTGACTGGAGAACTCTACAGACCGAGCTTAGGAGGCTTGCTATCAATATTGATCGAAATAATTTGACTACGGAGCTATCATTTGGCGATTGACCGTGTGAGACAGCAGATAGGCGGGTCTGTGACGAACGCCCGAATCGTTACGAGTGTAGGGTTCGAATGGAAGCTCTCTGTGCAACAAGATGGCTTCGGCTTTTATTATGGCGAAGCACGGGGGGCTGATCGTAAAGTTTGCCTCGAGGTCCTCCCGCCGGCATCACTGTGGGACGGAGCAATTCGGGCATTTGAGCCAGACACCCACGCCTGGATCGTGTTCCTCGACGGAACTGAGGTTGCTCGTGTCGAGAACGAACAGGAGCTTCCGATGGTTGGACAGCAAGTCTTGCTAAACAAATCTCCAGCTCGGCAATCGGTCCTGGAAAAAGTGCGTTCGGGAGCATTGCGGCTGATCGGCCGATATTAGGCGGGCAGACCTCCCGCATCAGGAATGCAGTTGATGCCGCAAAGGCCAGACCCTGGTAAGATATTCGAGCGGGAACTGAGGTTGCTCGTGTCGAGAACGAACAGGAGCTTCCGATGATTGGACAGCAAGTCTTGCTAAACAAATCTCCGGCTCGGCAATCGGTCCTGGAAAAAGTGCGTTCGGGAGCACTGCGGCTGATCGGCCGATATTAGGCGGGCAGACGTCCCGCATCAGGAATGCAGTTGATGCCGCAAAGGCCAGACCCTGGTCAGATATTCGAGCGGAAACTCAGCGTTCCTTTCGGAGGGTGAGATCACCGGGCTCTACGTGGAACGCGTCGCCCATCGGATGGAGCCCGTCGCAACGGTGCAAGTCGGCGCCGCCGTCGCTTAGGCGACTGGCGCGAGCCAATGCCGCTCGGCCCCTTGCGGCAAAAATCCACCCGAAAGGCGCTCGATGGCGAAGTGCCTCAAACTCAAACTCCAATGCCCGAGATGCAACAGTCGTTTGCCGCTGAACGCCGCGATGCTCGCAAGAACAAACGCAAATGTGGATTTTATGAATATAACAAGCGCATAACCTGTATGATACAGGGAAACAAATATGGACCGAGGTGGCGGCGATGCCAAAGACGCTGAAGTATTGGGGCTGGGGCTATGAAGGGGACGGCCTTGATGGCGACGCGACTAAGGCATTGTTATGGGCGTTCGCCGACGGTGCTGGGATCCGACCGACCGACGACGGTACGTTTCCCGCTCTTGCTACGATCGATCTGCCGGCCGCCAGACTTTCGCCGCCTTCGAGCCTTTCTGATATTTGTACTAGCGTCGCTTACGAGCGTGTGTTGCATGCTTTCGGCAAGTCGCAGCCGGATTCTATTCGTATCTATATGGGCGATTGCGCGCATGCACCCGACATTGTTGCCTATCCTGAAACCGAAGCCGATATCGTCGCACTGTATGACTGGTGCGGTGATGCCGGTGCGGCGCTCATTCCTTTTGGCGGCGGCTCTTCGGTCGTCGGCGGTGTGACAAGTGACGTTGGCTCTGGCTTCAATGGTACCGTCACCGCGGACTTGAGCCGCATGAACAAAGTGCTTGAGATCGACGACTTGAGCCGTGCGGCCCGCATTCAGTGCGGTGCGCGCGGCCCGGATTTAGAAGCCCAGCTCAAACCGAGCGGTCTGACGTTGCGCCACTTTCCGCAATCGTTTGAACACTCGACCTTGGGCGGCTGGATCGCGACGCGATCAGCCGGGCATTTCGCTACGCTTTATACTCACATCGACGATCTTATTGAGAACGTCACGATGGTGACGCCGGCCGGGAAAATCGCTTCGCGCCGCCTCCCCGGCTCGGGGGCCGGCCCGAGCCCTGACCGGTTCGTAATGGGATCTGAAGGTGCGCTTGGGATCATCACCGAGGCGTGGGTTCGGCTCCAGGGGCGACCAACTTTCAAGGCGACAGCCGGCTTCCGCTTTTCCGATTTCATTGCTGCTGCAAGGGCCGTACGCGCGGTCTCTCAGGCTGGCCTTTATCCAGCAAATGTCCGGATTGTCGATGACATCGAATTGAAGATGAATGGTGTGGGTGACGGTTCATTCACATTGATGATTCTTTCTTTTGAATCGTCCGATCATGACATCGAGCCTTGGATGGCTCGAGCTGCCCAATGCTGCCACGACCACGGCGGCATCGTCGATGTCGATTGGCGCGGCAACCCCCATTCCAATGAACAGGGTACTGTTGGCGCCTGGCGCTCCGCCTTCATCCGTATGCCCTATAACCGCGAACAACTCACTCCGCGAGGCATTATCTCCGATACGTTCGAGACGTCGACAACCTGGAACCGCTTTGAGCAATTCTACGGCTCTATTCGCGAAGCCACAGTTGCCGCGATCCGTGATGCGACCGGTAAGGGCGGCGCTGTATCGTGCCGCTTCAGTCATGCGTATCCGGACGGGCCAGTGCCCTATTTCGCATTTCACGCAGAGGGCAGGAAAAGTGCGATGCTGGAACAGTGGCAGGCAATCAAGGGCGCCGTTTCGAGTGCCATTATACGTGAGGGCGGCACCATCACCCACCATCACGCCGTTGGACGAGATCACCAGAAATACTATGAACAACAACGTCCAACGTTGTTCGGAGATGTGGTCTCGGGCGCTAAGCGGCGGCTCGATCCAAAGCACATGCTCAACCCCGGCGTCTTGGTGCGGTAGATGATAGGAAGCTGCGAGTGGCGGACGAGGTATTCGTGTTTGTCGCGCATGCGCTAGAGAGCCCAGGGGCGGTGAACCGCGGGTACGCGCGCATCACCTCGTCGGCGTGGATCCAGGGCCGGTTCATCCAGACGTTCCGCACGTCCAGCGTGTTGATGACGTTAAAGAGGCCGGGCACGTGGTCGTTGCAAGTGTGCGAAACCACCGTGTGGCCGACGATCGTCCTGGCGCCGTGGTGGTGGTTGGTGAAATGCGCAGCGCGGCGTAGGGCGATCGCCGCCTAGCGAGCACGCTGATCGTCGGCGGCCTCGCGAACCCTGCCTGGAGGGAATTGCGGTCGGGTGAGGTCCGTTGTCTGGAAGTCGCGGCACAAACAGCAGTTAACAACGCCGGTCCGCCAGGACCGACTTGTGTCGACCAGACCCGCGCAGCGCCTTGCTAGTTGTTGTCCTGTTAATGGCTACCTATTGCCCTCACATTTATCGCTACTTTACGCAGCAAATCGACCGACTTGCGCATTCCCTCCATCGGCGACATCATCATATCCTCGTGCTCGATGGACAAAACGTCGTCATAACCTGCGAGCTTCAGAGCCGTGCAGAACTGGCGCCACCATGTCTCTCCGTGGCCGTAACCAATCGTGATGTAGTTCCAACTTCGCTCGGCGATGCGGTCCCCCGCTCGAGCCTCCAGCGTCCCATCGATACCGGCTGGGACCGGCTCGACTCGAGTATCCTTGGCGTGGACATAGTAGATGGCTGGACCGAGCACCCGAACCGCCGCCAACGGATCAGCGCCCATCCACATGGGATGGCTGGGGTCGTAATTGGCGCCGACGGTCTCTCCTACGGCCTGTCGCAAACGCAGCAGCGTATGGACATTGTAGACCGCCTGATGGCCGTGCAGTTCCAGGCAGAGCTTGCGGATGCCGAGATTATTGGCGTAGGCCACGAGATCGCGCCAATAGGGAATGATCTTCTCATTCCATTGATACTTCTGGATTTCGAGACATTCAGGTGGCCAATCGGTGATGATCCAGTTGGGGTTGGCATCGCCGGGCCCACCCGGCAGGCCCGACATCATCACGACACGTTCGACCCCCAACAGGCTGGCCAACTGGATCGTATCGAGGGTCACGCGATGATGCTCAGCTCCCTTAGCACCGGGATGCAAGGGATTCCCTGAGCAATTCAACGCGGCAATTGACAGACCGTGGCCTTTCACCTTCGCCGTGAAATCGCGGCGCGCTGCGTCGCTGGCCAACAAGGCGTCGAGTTTGACGTGCGGGGCTGGTGACCAATTGCCGCAAGCAAACTCCAGAGTCTCCAACCCAAGTTCGCTTGAAGCAACCAGCATCTCATCAAACGACATTGCGCCGAGACTGTCCGTTATCATTCCGATTTTCATAACCGACTTGCTCCTCAAATATTATTAGTAGCGCACTGGCTCTAACCGACCGGATTTGACCGATGCGAGAGCGGTTTCACATAGGATCATCGCCTTGCGGCCGTCGTCGGCTCCGACGTGTGGATTGCGCTTTCCATCGACACATTCAACAAAGTGATCGAGCTCGGCGGCATAGGACTCGGCATAGCGTTCGACGAAGAAGAAGAGCGGCTTGTCTCGCGAGATCGCGCGGGCATCGCTGAGTTCGACGGAAGTCGGAGTGCGATTTCCCGCCTTCAACATTCCTTTCGAGCCATGCACCTCCACACGCTGGTCATAGCCGTAGCTCGCCCGCACGCTGTTGTTGATGTGACATTGCCGTCCTGAAGCCGTCCGCAAAATGAACATCGCCGTGTCGAAGTCGCTGAGCTTGGCGTAGGCGGGCGACACAAGCGAAGAGCCGGTGGCGAATAACTCCGTCGGCTCCTCACCAAGCATATGCCGGGCCATGTCGAAATCGTGAATGGTCATCTCGCGGAACACGCCGCCCCCCGAGGCCAACGCTTCCTCGGTCTCGGGCTCCGGGTCGCGGCTCGTTATGATCACCTGCTCGACGGAACCGATCTCTTGCGCTTCGATGCGGCGCTTCAAGGCGCGAAAGCTCGGATCGAAGCGGCGGTTGAATCCGATCTGGAAAATAGCACCCGTCTTCTTGATAACATCCAGGCACGCATCGGTCCGGCCGATGTCCAGATCGATAGGCTTCTCGCAAAAGATTGCCTTGCCGCTGGTGGCGGCCTGCATAGCGATTTGGGCATGCGTCTTGGTTGCCGAGGCGATCACTACGGCGGAAATCTCGGCATCGCCGAGCGCAGTGTCGGTGTCGACGATTTCGGCACCTGTGAGAGCGGCGATACGCTGCGCTGCGTCCGGCCGGGGATCGACTACGTAGCGAAGTTTGACTTTGGCATGCCGCGCGAGGTTTCCGGCATGGACCGAGCCGATCAGGCCGGCCCCGAATAGGCATATATTGATCATCGCAACCCCTGGACTTGATACTGCAAACTATTGAGCAATCCGCCTAACACCTATTTCACCGCGCCCAATGTCAATCCGCGGACCAAATGGCGTTGCACCATCAGCGAGAAGACGACGATCGGCAGGGCTCCGAGTACCCCCGCCGCAGACATCGAGGCCCAATCCGTATCGATGCGGCCGATTAGCGTTGCGGTGCCCCTCGGCATGGTCATGGCACGCGGCGTCGCGGTTAGTGCCAAGGCAAACAGGAACTCGTTAAACGTAACTATGACTGCGAAGATCGCGGTGGCAGCAAGCCCCGGCGCCGCCAGCGGCAACGCGATGCGCCGGAAAGCGCTAAAACGGGAATCGCCATCGACCATCGCTGCCTCCTCTAGGTCGACAGGTATCTCCCGGAAGAAGCTCTCCATCATCCAAACGCAAAACGTGATGTTGAACGCCGTATAGGTCAGAATGAGCCCCAGCCACGTATCGAGCAGCCTGAGCTTGAGCATCAGAAGATAGACCGGCACCAGGATTACGACCGGAGGCACAATCCGTAGCACGAGCAGCGACAAGCCGATCTTGCGCTCGAGCCCGAATCGCAGGTGAAAGCGAGCGATCGCGTAGGCGCCAAGCGAGCCGCAAACCAAGGCAATGAGCACGGATATCGCCGTCACCACGAGCGAATTTGTGAGATAGGAGCCGAACTGTTTTTCCGAAAACAGATGCAGATAATTGTCGAAGGACGGTGCGTGCGGATAGAGGGTCGTCTCCTGAGTGATTTCCTTGTTCGACTTCAGAGACGTCGACACCATCCAGTAGATCGGGAGCAGGACGATCCCGAGCACCAAC
>Ga0209698_10005169_pt1 | contig 14190 bp, 11 predicted proteins | sample LitLauG_LLR_2012_FD_187203 | JGI IMG/M metagenome (GOLD analysis project Ga0209698, IMG submission 187203) | Freshwater sediment microbial communities from Pennsylvania, USA - Little Laurel Run_MetaG_LLR_2012 (SPAdes) (version 2) | ecosystem: Environmental > Aquatic > Freshwater > Creek >... | reverse complement strand
TTCGAGCACGCGATTGCGCCAAGGCTTTGAAACGTCGAACACGCGACGCAGATTGTTCACCTCGATGAAGGGCGCCGCCGTCATGCCGCGTTATCCTTTGCGGCGGCATCGAACAAATGGCAGGCGACGGCCTGCTGGCCCTGCCTGATAGGCTCCGGCCGTTCGACCCGGCAGCGATCGAAGGCGAAGGCGCAGCGCGGGTTGAAGGCGCAGCCCGGCGGGATCGCCGAAAGTCGCGGCATCGAGCCGGGTATCTGGACCAGGCGCGCGGCATCGCCCGATAGCGTCGGGATCGCGCCCATCAGGCCCTTGGCGTAGGGATGCAGCGGGTTCTGCACGACCTCGCGCACCGGGCCGATTTCGGCGATCCGGCCCGAATACATCACCGCGACACGGTCGCAGGTCTCGGCGATCACGCCCATGTCGTGGGTCACCAGCATCACCGCGGTGCCGTGATCGCGCCCGAGGCGCTTTATCAGCGAGATGATCTGGGCCTGCACGGAAACGTCGAGCGCCGTGGTCGGCTCGTCGGCGATGATCAGTTCCGGCTCGGCGCAGATGGCGAGCGCGATCACCACGCGCTGGCGCATGCCGCCGGAGAATTCGTGCGGATAGGCGTCGATGCGCTTTTCCGGCCCAGGAATGCCGACCTCGGCCAAGAGGTCGATGGCGCGCTTGCGGGCGGCCTGCTCGGTGAGGCTGGTGTGGGTCCGGATGGTCTCGATAAGCTGATCGCCGATCCGGTACAAAGGATTGAGGCTGGTGAGCGGGTCCTGGAAGATCATGCCGATCCGCTTGCCCCGGATCCGGCGTATTTCCTCCGGCGGCAGATCGTCGATTCTCTGGCCCGAGAGATAAATCGAGCCGCCGCTGATGCGGCCGGGCGGATCGATCAAGCCAATCACCGCAAGCCCGGTGACGGATTTTCCGGCGCCGGATTCGCCGACCACGCCGAGCACTTCGCCCTTGGCGATGTCGAACGAGATCCCGTCGATCGCGCGCAGGGCCGAGCGGCGGGTGACGAACTCCACCTGAAGGTTGCGCACGGAGAGAACGGGATCGGTCATGCGATCAGCTTCATGGGTCGGGCACAGTTTCTCATCGGAGTTTCGGGTTGAGCGCGTCGCGCAGCCAGTCGCCGAGCAGATTGATGGAAAGGATCAGCGCCGCCAGCGCAAAGCCGGGGAAGGCGACGATCCACCATTCCCCGGAGAACAGATAATTGTTGCCGATCCGGATCAAGGTGCCGAGCGAGGGCATGGTGTCGGGCATGCCGGCGCCCAGAAACGACAGCGTCGCCTCGGTGATGATGGCCAGCGCGAGGTTGATGGTGGCGATCACCAGGATCGGCCCCATCGCGTTGGGCAGCACGTGACGCAGCATGATCACCGGCGCGGGAAGCCCGATCAGCTGCGCTGCCGCCACGTAGTCCTTGTTCTTCTCCACCATCACCGAACCGCGCACGGTGCGCGCGTACTGGACCCAGAAACTCAGGCCGATCGCGACCACCAGCACCCCGAGCGTACTCACGGCGTCGAGCCGGTTGCCGAACACCGACTTGGCGACGCCGTTGACAAGGAGCGCGATCAGGATGGCGGGGAAGGAGAGCTGCACGTCGGCAATGCGCATGATCAGGCCGTCGACGGCGCCGCCGAAATAGCCCGCGATCAGGCCAAGGGCGATACCGAGCGCACCGGAGAGCAGCACGCCGAGAACGCCGACCGCGAGCGATATTCGCAAGCCGTAGAGGATCGCGGAAAACACGTCGCGGCCCTGCTCGTCGGTGCCGAGCAGGAACGGGCTCTGGCCGTCGGCGGTCCACAGCGGCCCGATCCGCGAATTCATCAATTGAAGCTGTGCCGGGTCGAACGGATTCTGCACCACGAACAGCGGTGCGAAAATCGCCAGCAGGAAAAACAGGGCCGTCACCGCCGCCGCGATCATGGTGATCCTGGAGCGGCGAAACGAGTAGAACAAATCGCTCTCGACGGCGCGCCAGAACAACCCGCGGGGCGAGAAACGCATGCGCGGCGCAGCGGAACCGGGCTTGTGCGGGACGACGGCGTCGGACATGCGCGAAAAACTCGGTTCAGGCCGGACGGCTGATGGTCGAACGCAGCCGCGGATCGACGATGGTGTAGAGAATATCGACCACCAGGTTGATGGTGACGAAGATCAGCGACACCATCATCAGGTACGCTGCCATGATTGGAATATCGACGGTTTGCACGGCTTGCACGAACAATAGTCCCATTCCGGGCCACTGGAACACGGTTTCGGTAATGATCGCGAATGCAATAACCGAGCCAAACTGCAGGCCAGCCACGGTGATGACTGGCACCAGGGTATTCTTGAGCGCGTGACCAAAGTGGACGGCGCGCGTCGTCAGTCCGCGCGCCCGCGCAAAGCGGATGTAGTCGGTGCGCAGCACCTCCAGCATCTCGGCGCGTACCAGCCGCATGATCAACGTCATCTGGAACAGGCCGAGCGTGATCGACGGCATGATCAGCGCCTTGAGGCCGGAGACGGTGAGAAGGCCAGTGGTCCACCAGCCGATGTGCACCACTTCGCCGCGGCCGAATGACGGCAGCCAGCCCAGCACCACGGCGAACAGATAGATCAGGAGAATGCCGATCAGGAAGGTCGGTAGCGAAATTCCGATCAGCGAAATCGCCTGGAATATTTTCGCGAGCACCGAGTCGCGCCGCAACGCCGAGTAGACGCCCATCAGGATGCCGAACACCATTGCCAGGATGGTAGCGCAGACCGCAAGTTCCAGCGTCGCCGGCATCCGCTCTTTCAGCAGGCTCGCGACCGGCTGACGGAACTGGTACGACACCCCGAACTTGAATTGCGCCGCGTTCGCCAGATAACGCGCGAACTGCACCGGCACGGGATCGTCGAGCCCGAGGGATTTGTGAATTTCGGCGCGCTCGGCGGCCGAGGTGTCGATGGCGACCATCTGGTTGACGGGATCGCCGGCGAAACGGAACATCGAGAACGAGATGATCCCGACCGCGATCATGACGCCGATGGCCTGGATCGCCCGGCGGAGAATGAAAGCGAGCATGTGATCCTTTCACTTCTCTCTCAAGGCGGGGTACGCCGCATCGCGAGCCCCAAATGAAAGGTCCCGGAAGCGCGGAGCCACCGGGACCTGTGCCTTGAAGCGGGCTACTCCTGTTTGGTCGCCCAGTACAGCAGGACCTCATTGTCCGCGCGCTGGGTCAATTTCACCTTTTTCGATACGCCCCAGGCCAGCGCCTGCTGGTGGAGCGGGATATAGCTGTAGTCCTTGATGCCGATCTCGAACGCCTGCTTGATCAGTTGATCGCGCTTGGCCGGATCGGCCTCGAGCAGCACCTTGTCGGTGAGCGCATCCAGATCCTTGTTGCAGTAGCCGCCGAGATTGGCTTCGCCGCGCGTGGGATCCTTGGGATCGTTGCGGCAGCCCATGATGTCGTGCAGCACGTTGTGCGAATCGGACGAGGCCGGGGTCCAGCCAAGCAGGAAGAACGAGGTCTGGTAGCCGCCGGGCTTCAGCACCTTGGCGAAATACTGCTGCTTCGGTTGTGCCAGCAGGTTGATCTTGATGCCGATGCGGGCGAGCATACCGACCACCGCCTGGCAGATCGCGGCGTCATTGACGTAACGGTCGTTCGGGCAATCCATCGTGACCTCGAAGCCGTCCGGGTAGCCCGCTTCCGTCAAGAGCTTCTTGGCAGCGTCGGGATCGAACTTCGCCCGAGTGAAATCCTTCGAGAGCGGGAACAGTTGCGGCGCGATCATCAGTGCCGACGGCGTCGACAGTCCGCGCATCACGCGGTTCTTGATCAGCTCGACGTCGACCGCCCTGTAGAACGCTTCGCGGACGCGGATGTCCTTGAACGGATTCTTGCCCTTGACATTGGAGTACAGCAATTCGTCGCGGCTCTCGTCCATACCGAGGAAGATCGTGCGCAATTCCGGCCCGGTCATGACGGTCGCGTTGCCGCTCGCATTGACCCGCGCGATATCCTGCAGCGGAACCGGTTCGATGACGTCGACTTCGCCTGACAGCAGGGCGGCGACGCGGGTCGCATCGGAGGCGATCGGCGTGAAGATGATCTCCTTCAGATTATGCTCGGGCTTGCCCCACCAGTTCGCGAAGGGCTTGAACACGGTCTTGACGCCCGGCTGATGGCTCTCGATGTAGAACGGGCCGGTGCCGTTTTCGTGCAGCGAGGCAAAGCTCGGCGTGGTCGCCGAGGCCGGCGTCGGCGCCACCGAGCTGTTTTCCTCGCACCATTTCTTGTCCATGATGAACCAGCCATCCCACTGCGCGATCAGAATGGGATTGGGCGAGCCGAGCATCACGTCGACCGTGTTGTCGTCGACCTTGACGAACTTCGCATCGGCCGGAACGTTGCTGGTGAAGTTCGATCCCTTGGCACGCACGCGGTCGGCGGAAAAGATCACGTCATCGGCGGTGAAGGGGTCTCCGTTGTGGAATTTGACGTTCTTGCGGAGATGGAAGCGCCAGTGGGTCGGGTCCAGGATTTCCCAGCTTTCCGCCAGTGCCGGAACAACCTTCAGATCCTTGTCGCGGGTGACCAGGCCTTCATACACATGCGCATGATGCGCGATGGTCGTGGTTTCCTTGAGCGTGTAGGGATCGAGCGATTTCAGGTCGCCCTGGTTGGCGTAGCGTAGCGTCTGGCTTGAAGCCGGCGACATCGCGAAAGCGACGACGAGACTGATGGTCGCTGCAAGCAAGCTCTGACGTACCGACATTTGTTCAGGATCTCCGCTGTGGCTTATTAGCTGTGGCTGATTGTTCGTTTCCGCATGATCGTCGGCTCCGGCCGATCCATGTTGCCAGAGTGTTTGGCCGCCGCGCAAGCGCGATTTCCCCGAAAGGCAGGGCCGGTTTGCGCGGCGATGCCGCAATAGCTAACGTCAGTCTAGGCGGCGAAAGCCAGCGCGTGACATTCGACTTTCGGAGTGCGGGATGACGGAACTGAAGGCCGATGTTCTCGTGCTGGGAGCGGGGATGGTCGGCGTCGGCGCCGCTTTGCATCTGCAGCAGCGGGGGCGGGACGTCATCCTGGTCGATCGCCACGAACTCGCCGGCGAAGAGACGAGCTATGGAAATGCGGGGCTGATCGAGTGCGCCTCGGTCTTTCCTTACATGTTTCCCCGGGATGTCAGGCAGATCCTGAAATACGCGCTCAACCGCGCGCCGCAGCTGCGTTACCGGTTCTCGGACCTGCCGAGCTTCCTGCCGTGGCTGGTACGCTATTATCTCGCATCCACCAAAGAGAGGACGCTGCACAGCGCGCTTGCCGAACTGCCGCTGATCCGGCGCAGCCTGATCGAGCATGAGGCGCTGATCGCGGAGGCCGGCGTGCCCGAGCTGCTGCGGCGGAGCGGCTGGATCAAGCTGTTTCGCTCCGATGCCACGCTCGCCAACGCGGTCGCGGACCTCGAGCGCGCCAGGCAATACGGCGTCGCAGGCGAGGTGCTCGATGCCAAAGCGATCGCCGCGCGCGAGCCCAATCTGAGCGGGGAATTCGCCGGTGCGACGTATTTTCCCGCACCCGGATTCGTGCCCGATCCCGGCGGGCTGGCAAAAGCCTATGCGGGGCTTTTCAAGCGCAAGGGTGGGCGCTTTCGCGTCGGCGATGCGCGCGCGCTGCAACGGGACGCGCGCGGCTGGCGGCTTGCCGGACCCGAAGGCGCGATGGTCGCGCGCGAAGCCGTGGTGGCGCTGGGGCCGTGGTCCGATCAGGTATTTCGTCCGCTCGGTTATGCCATCCCGCTCGGTGTCAAGCGCGGGTATCATTTGCATCTGGCGCCGGGCGGTAATGCCGTGCTCCATCATCCCGTTCTCGATGCCGATTTGGGCTATTTGCTGGCGCCGATGAACCGCGGTATTCGTCTCACCACCGGCGTGGAGTTTGCCCGCCGCGATGCGCCGCCGACACCGATCCAGCTGCAGCGTTCGCTGCCGCGGGCGCGCAACCTGTTCCCGCTGGGCGAGGCGATCGACGCCAAACCCTGGATCGGCGCGCGACCGTGCCTGCCGGACATGCTGCCGGTAATCGGCAGGGCGCCACGCCATGCGGGGCTGTGGTTCGATTTCGGCCACCAGCACCACGGCCTGACACTGGGGCCGGCGACCGGCCGGCTGCTGGCGGAAATGATGACCGGCGAGACGCCCTTTGCCGATCCCGGCCCCTTCGCAGCCGAGCGTTTCGGTTGACCATATCGGCCGAATGGCGGGTCGGAACAGCGCCTTAGCCTTAAGGTCGCTTGCGTCGCATGGCCCCTCGCGGCGATACTGTCACAAGCCCGTCAAAATGCATCAGGAGCGGACATGAAGATTAACGTCGAAATAGACTGCACGCCGCTGGAAGCCCGGCAGTTCTTCGGGTTGCCGGACGTGCAGCCGATGCAGACCGCTGTCATGGACAACCTGCAAAAGCAGCTGATGGCCAACATCGAAAAGGTGTCGCCGGAAGCGTTGATGCAGAGCTGGTTCACCTTCGATCCGAAGATCGCCGAACGGTTTCAGGACATGTTCGTGACCATGGCGGGCCTCGGCGGTGTGCGCGCCAGCGACAAGAAAACCAGCGACAAGAAATAGCGATGCCGGTCGACGGAAGCGAACCGCCGCCTTCGGGCCGGCTGCGTCCGCCGGGTCTCGGCCTCTTGCTCGCGGAAGCGCGAGGCATTTTCGAATTCAACGCCAGCCTGCTGCTTTCGCCGCTGTTGATGCGCGCGCCGCGCGGCGACGGTCACCCGGTGCTGTCATTGCCGGGCTTTCTTGCCAGCGACCTGTCGATGGCGCCGATGCGGCGATATCTGTCGGAACTCGGCTACGATGCTCACGCCTGGCGCATGGGTCGCAATACCGGCGGCATCTCGCGGATGCGCGCGGCGCTGCGCGACCGGCTCGCCGAGATTCATGCTTCCAGCGGCCGCAAGGTCTCGCTCGTCGGCTGGAGCCTCGGCGGCGTCTATGCGCGCGACCTGGCGCTGCTGGCGCCGGAGATGGTGCGCTACGTCGTGACGCTGGGAAGCCCGTTCGCCAACGACGTGCGGGCGACCAACGCGACGCGGCTTTACGAGGCGCTGTCGGGCGAGGGGGTCGAGGACAATTCCGAGCTTCGCCGGGCCATATCGGGCGATCTGCCGGTCCCGACCACCTCGATCTATTCGCGCACCGATGGCATCGTGAACTGGCGAACCTGCTTGGTGCGTCCGTCCGAAACGGCCGAAAACATCGAGGTGCACCTGGCGAGCCATGTCGGGCTGGGGGTGAACCCGGCCGCGCTGTGGGCGGTGGCCGATCGCCTGGCGCAGGGGGAGGGCCAATTCCGGCAATTTGATCGTTCGGGGCCGTTTGCCATTGCATATGCCCCCCCGGAAAATGCACAATCCTGACTGGATGAAATGTCCTGAAAACGGGACCGTCTGAACGCCAGAAGCGCCACCAAGGCGCCGCGCGATCGATAGCGGGAGGGAACAATGGGTGACGCCAAGAAGCTGTCCTCGATGGACGCGTCGTTTCTCTATCTGGAAACGCCGGAAATGCCGATGCATGTCGGGAGCATGGCGATCTTCCGCCTGCCCGAGAATTACAAGGGCGACTTCTTCGAGGACTTCAAGGCGATGATCGCCTCCCGGCTGCACGTCGCGCCGATCCTGAAAGCACGGCTGGAGAAGACGCCGCTCGATATCGATCATCCCTCCTGGGTCGAGGACGACCAGTTCGATATCGACCGCCATATCTTCCGCGGCAGCCTTCCGGCGCCGCACGACCGCGCCACGCTGGAACGCATTGTCGGCTGGATGCACGCCAAGCTTCTCAACCGCGCCCGTCCGCTGTGGGAGTTTTACGTTTTCGAAGGCATGAAGGACAACGAGATCGGGCTTTACTCCAAGATGCATCACGCCTGCATCGACGGCGGGGCCGGCGCGGCGCTGACCAACATGATCTATGACGTGACGCCGATCCCGCGGAAGATCGAGCCGCCCGCGGCGCGCGCCAAGGTCGGGCAGGAGCCGCGCGACATCGCCGCCAATCTGCTGGATTCCTATCAGCAGCTCTGGACCCAGCCGCTCGATGCCGCGGCCGCCGCGAAGGGCATCGAGCTGCCGCGCTCCGGAAAAAGCGATCTCGGATCGATCCTGTTCGACAACGCCATGTTCCAGATCGAGAACGCGGTGAAGTTCGCCGGCAACATCCCGACCATGCTGAAGAGCGTCTCCGACGTGGTCGGAAAGATTTCCGATCCGAAATCGCGCGACAGCATCGCCGGCATGATGTCGCCGCCGACGATCCTGAACAAGTCGATCTCGTCCGAGCGCAGCTTTGCAGGCACCTCGATCTCACTTTCGCGCGCCAAGGCGCTGGCCAAGCAGGCCGGCGGCAAGCTGAACGACGTGGTGCTGGCGGTTTCGAGCGGCGTGGTGCGGCGCTATCTGAAGGAGCGCGGCGCGCTGCCGGCGAAGTCGCTGACGGCCGCGGTACCGATCTCGCTGCGCGAGGAGGGCAACACCGATGCCAACAACCAGGTGTTCGGCATGATCTGCTCGATCGCCACCAACATCGAGGATCCGAAGGCGCGGTTGGAGGCGATCATCGCGCAGTCCACCAAGTCCAAGGAGATGTCGCATCCGCTGCGGGCCTTGATGCCGCAGGTCTCCAACGTCTCCATGCTGGGCGCGCCGATCCTGGTCCAGATTCTCGCGCTGCTGTACAGCCGCTCCAGCCTGTCGGACGTGCTGCCGCCGGCGGCCAATATCACGGTGTCCAATGTGCCGGGGCCGCGGCAGACGCTGTATGCGGCGGGCGCGGAACTCTTGCACATCTTCCCGGTGTCGATCTCGACCCATGGGCTCGCATTGAACATCACCGTGCAGAGCTACCGCGATCAGCTCGATTTCGGCTTCATTTCCGGCGCCAACATCATCCCCCATGTCCAGGTGCTCTGCGACATGCTGCCGGAGGAATTCGCCAATCTCGAAGCCGCGTTCGCGCCGCCGGCCGATCTCAAGAGCGCGGCGAGTTGATCAGCCAACAAGAGTGAGTAGACGATGATTGAAATGCCGCCGCTGCAGTTTGCCCAGACCAACGGGATCCGGATGGGCTATTACGAGGCCGGCCCGAAAACCGACAAACCGCCGGTCATTCTCTGCCACGGCTGGCCGGAGATCGCGTTTTCCTGGCGCCACCAGATCAAGGCGCTGAGCGAGGCCGGTATTCGCGTGATCGCGCCGGACCAGCGCGGCTACGGTTCGACCGATCGCCCCGATCCGGTGGAGGATTACGACCTCGCGCATTTGACCGGCGATCTCGTCGGCCTGCTGGACCATCTCGGGATCGACAAGGCGATCTTCGTCGGCCATGACTGGGGCGGCTTCGTCGCCTGGCAGATGCCGCTGCGGCATCTCGATCGTGTCGCCGGCGTTGTCGGCGTCAATACCCCGCACGCCGATCGCGCGCCGGCCGACCCGATCGAACTGTTCCGCAAGCGGTTCGGCGAGCACATGTATATCGTGCAGTTTCAAAACCCCGCGCGCGAGGCCGACAAGATCTTCAACAGCCGGGTCGAGCAGACCTTCGATGCCTTCATGCGCAAGCCCGTCCCGCGCAGCGACGACGCGCCGGCCGAGCAGCCGGTCGCCGGCCTCGGCGCCTCGCCGCGGCTCAATCTGGCGTTCCCGCAGATGATCGCCGGCTACGACGCCAAACACGATCCGCGGACGCCGATCCTGTCGCCGGAGGAAAAGCAGGTGTTCGTCGATACGTTTTCGAAGTCCGGCTTCACCGGCGGCATCAACTGGTACCGCAACATGTCGCGCAACTGGCAGCAAGCGGCCGGGCTCGACCATACGATCCGGGTGCCGGCGCTGATGATCATGGCCGAAAACGATCACGTGCTGCCGCCGTCGGCTGCCGACGGCATGGAGAAGATCGTGCCCGACCTGGAGAAATATCTGGTTCGCGGCAGCGGCCATTGGACGCAGCAGGAAAAGCCCGAAGAGGTCAGCGCCAAGCTGATCGAATGGCGTAGAAAGCGCTTCGGGTAGAATTATTGAGGATGTCATCCTGAGGTGCTCGCCGACTTCGGCGAGCCTCGAAGGATGACAGGAAATGGTGCACGCGGCCATCCTTCGAGACGCGTGCTACAGCGCGCTCCTCCAGCGATAACGGCGTAGCCGTTACGCAGGGGATGACGGCGGAACACGCAGGGGCAGGGGAAACTATCACGATGGCGTCGACCAACCGATTGAGTCCGATTCCGCAGCCTCCGACCAGGCCGGTGGTCGGCAACATGCTGTCGCTGGATTCGACGGCGCCGGTGCAGAATCTGGCCCGGCTGGCCAAGGAACTGGGCCCGATCTTCTGGCTCGACATGATGGGCGCGCCGCTGGTGATCGTGTCCGGCCACGACCTCGTCAAGGAGCTCTCTGACGAGAAGCGGTTCGACAAGACGGTGCGCGGGCCGTTGCGCCGGGTGCGCGCGATCGGCGGCGACGGCCTGTTCACGGCCGATACGGCCGAGCCGAACTGGAGCAAGGCGCACAACATCCTGCTGCAGCCGTTCGGCAACCGCGCCATGCAGTCCTATCACCCGAGCATGGTCGACATCGCCGAGCAGCTGGTCAAGAAGTGGGAACGGCTCAACGCGGACGAGGAGATCGACGTCGTCCACGACATGACGGCGCTGACGCTCGACACCATCGGACTCTGCGGCTTTGACTACCGTTTCAATTCGTTCTACCGGCGCGACTATCATCCCTTCGTGGAATCGCTGGTCCGCTCGCTCGAAACCATCATGATGATCCGCGGCCTGCCGCTGGAAAATCTATGGATGCAGAAGCGAAGGCGCGATCTCGCCGGCGATGTCGCCTTCATGAACAAGATGGTTGACGAGATCGTCGCCGAGCGCCGCGGCAACACCGAAGCGGCTTCCGACAAGAAGGACATGCTCGCCGCCATGATGACCGGCGTCGACCGCTCTACCGGCGAGCAGCTCGACGACGTCAACATCCGCTATCAGATCAACACCTTCCTGATCGCGGGCCACGAAACCACCAGCGGCCTGCTGTCTTGCACGCTCTATGCGCTGCTCAAGCATCCCGACGTGCTGAAGAAAGCCTATGAGGAAGTCGACCGCGTACTCGGGCCGGATGTCGACGCCAGGCCGACCTATCAGCAGGTCACGCAGCTCACCTACATCACGCAGATCCTCAAGGAGGCCCTGCGGCTGTGGCCGCCGGCGCCGGCCTACGGCATCGCGCCGCTGAAGGACGAGACCATCGGCGGCAAATACAGACTGAAGAAGAACACCTTCATCACCGTGCTGGTGCTGGCGCTGCACCGCGATCCGAGTGTCTGGGGACCCAATCCCGATGCGTTCGATCCGGAAAATTTCAGCCGCGAGGCGGAAGCTGCGCGCCCGGTCAACGCCTGGAAGCCGTTCGGCAATGGCCAGCGCGCCTGCATCGGCCGCGGCTTTGCCATGCACGAGGCGGCGCTCGCGATCGGCATGATCCTGCAGCGCTTCAAGCTGCTCGACGTCAACCGCTACCAGATGCACCTGAAGGAAACGCTGACGATCAAGCCGGACGGTTTCAAGATCAAGGTGCGCCCGCGCAACGAGAAGGAGCGCGGCGCCTATACCGGAGCGGCGGCCGCGGCCGCACCGGTCGCCGCGGCAGCCCGCACGCGCGCCCGCCCCGGGCACAATACGCCGCTGCTGGTGCTCTACGGTTCGAACCTCGGCACAGCGGAAGAGCTCGCCACCCGCGTCGCCGATCTCGCCGAGGTCAATGGCTTTGCGACAAAGCTCGCTGCTCTCGACGACTACGCCGGCAAATTACCGGAGCAAGGCGGCGTGCTGATCTTCTGTGCCTCCTACAATGGCGCGCCGCCCGACAACGCCACGCAATTCGTCAACTGGCTCTGCGGCGATCTGCCGAAGGATGCCTTTGCAAAGCTGCGCTATGCGGTGTTCGGCTGCGGCAACAGCGACTGGGCCGCGACCTATCAGTCGATTCCGCGGCTGATCGACGAGCGGCTGGCGGCGCATGGGGCGAGAGCCGTATATGCACGGGGCGAGGGCGACGCCCGCAGCGACCTCGACGGCGAGTTCGAGAGCTGGTTTTCAAAACTCGCGCCGCTCGCGACCAGGGAATTCGGCATCGATTCGAGTTTCAGCCGCAGCGCCGAGGATGAGCCGCTCTACCGGATCGAGCCGGTGGCGCCGTCGACGGCCAGCGCGATCATCGCGCTTGGCGGCGTTTCGCCGATGAAGGTGTTGACCAGCCGCGAATTGCAGAACAGGGCGGGCGCCAACGCCTCTGCGAGGTCGACCCGGCACATCGAGGTGCAACTGCCGCCGGATATCAGCTACCGCGTCGGCGACCACCTCAGCGTGGTGCCGCGCAACGATCCGGCGCTGGTGGATTCCGTGGCGCGCCGCTTCGGCTTTCTCTCCGCCGACCAGATCCGGCTGCAGGTCGCCGAGGGCCGGCGCGCGCAATTGCCAGTCGGCGATGCCGTATCGGTCGGACGGTTGTTGACGGATTTTGTCGAGCTGCAGCAGGTCGCGACCCGCAAGCAGATCCAGATCATGTCGGAGCACACGCGTTGTCCGGTGACAAAGCCGAAACTCGTGGCCTATCTCGGCGACGATGCCGGCTCGATGGAGCGCTATCGATCGGAAATCCTGGGCAAACGCAAATCGGTGTTTGACCTCCTGGAGGAACATCCGGCGTGCGAACTGCCGTTCCACGCCTATCTCGAAATGCTGTCGCTGCTCGCGCCGCGCTATTATTCGATCTCGTCGTCGCCATCGCTCGATCCGTCGCGCTGCAGCGTCACCGTCGCCGTGGTCGAGGGCCCCGCGAGTTCCGGCCGCGGGATCTACAAGGGCGTCTGCTCGAATTATCTCGCCGGCCGCCGCGGGGGCGAAACGGTCCACGCCACGGTGCGCGAAACCAAGGCCGGCTTCCGGCTGCCCAATGACGCGGCCGTGCCGATCATCATGATCGGTCCCGGCACCGGGCTGGCGCCGTTCCGCGGTTTCCTGCAGGAACGCGCTGCGCTGAAGGCCAAGGGAGCGAGCCTCGGCCCGGCGATGCTGTTCTTCGGCTGCCGCCATCCCGATCAGGATTTTCTCTACGCCGACGAACTGAAGGCGTTCGAGGCCTCGGGGATCACCGAACTGCACACGGCTTTCTCGCGCGCCGAAGGCCCCAAGACCTATGTCCAGCATCTCGTGGCCGCGCAAAAGGACCGCGTCTGGAGCCTGATCGAGCAGGGCTCCATCATCTATGTCTGCGGCGACGGCGGCAGGATGGAGCCGGACGTCAAGGCAGCATTGGTCGCGATCTATCGCGAACGCTCAGGCAGCGATGCCGGCGCCGGCCAGCGCTGGATCGACGATCTCGGCGCGAAAAACCGCTACGTGCTGGACGTGTGGGCGGCAGGCGGGTAACGCACGAACCAACCGGGAGTCGTCCCCGCGAACGCGGGGACCCATACGCCGCGGCTTCTCGATTTACCTGCTTTCGCAGGGACGACGAGAGAGTTTCCTGCGCATCACCTTTTCGGCAGCCTTTCAAACGTCGGTATCCCCTCGGGGATCTGATGAAACGCCTGCTGGTCGATGGTGTAGATCGCCATCTGCGGGTTGCCGTAGAGGCTGGGATCGTCGAGCGTGCCGACTTTCAGGATCACGGCGGGCAAACCGGGGCGGCGCGTGGTGAGATGCGTGCCGCATTCGGCGCAGAATTCACGCGTCACCGCGCCTTCGAGATCGCTGCGGGTGAACTGCTTGGGCGCTCCCTTGGTGTAGCTGAATCCGCCGACCGGCATCAGCATGAACATGTTGGGAGCGCCGCCCGAGATATATTGGCACTCGCGGCAGTGGCATTGCGCCTTCATCATCGGCTCGCCCTCGGCCACATAACGCACACTGCCGCAATAACACCCGCCTTCCAGTTTCATGTCATGCTCCCTGCGTTTCTGTTTTCGAATTGGTGGACCTTCGCCGATGCCGTATGCGCGTGCTCGTCGAGGGCGTCGATGACCTGCGGCCACATCGGGATCGGCAGCGCGTGCCCCATGTCCTCGATCATCAACAGTTTGGCGTCCGGGATCGAGGGCGCGGTGTCCTTGCCGCCGGCGGG
>Ga0209698_10005168_pt1 | contig 14190 bp, 13 predicted proteins | sample LitLauG_LLR_2012_FD_187203 | JGI IMG/M metagenome (GOLD analysis project Ga0209698, IMG submission 187203) | Freshwater sediment microbial communities from Pennsylvania, USA - Little Laurel Run_MetaG_LLR_2012 (SPAdes) (version 2) | ecosystem: Environmental > Aquatic > Freshwater > Creek >... | reverse complement strand
GCCTGGAGATCCCCGCCCTGGGGGTGGACGCGCCGGTGCTGTCGATCGGGGTCTCCGCCGCCGGCACCGTGGCGATCCCCCCCGACGCCCACGACGTCGGGTGGTACCGGCTAGGCCCCGCCCCGGGCAGCGCAGCGGGGTCGGCGGTGATCGTCGGGCACCGCGACTCCTACGTCTACGGCCTCGGGGCGCTGTACGACCTCAACACCACGGCCGTGGGGGACACCGTCACGGTGCGGCGGGCCGACGGCAGCCAGGTGCGCTACCGGGTCATCGAGCGCCGGCTGTACCCCAAGCTGCCGGCCGACCTGGCCGGCTTCTTCGCCACCACCGGCCCCGCGCGGCTGACGATCATCACCTGCGGGGGTGCGTTCCTGCGCGACGCGGGCGGCTACCAGGACAACCTGGTCGTCACCGCGGTGCCGGCATGAGCCGGACGGGAGTGGTGCTGGTGACCGGCCGACCGGACGACTTACCAGGCCCTCCCGATCCGGCTACCGTCGAACAGGTGACCACGACGACGGCTGATCGCGCGCTGGCCGAGGCGTGGATGGCCGGCGACGAGGCAGCCCTGCGCGCCGCCTACCAGCGCTGGTCGCCGCTGGTCTACACCGTGGCGCTGCGCAGCCTCGGGGACCGCACCGACGCCGAGGACGTCACCCAGCAGGTCTTCGTCGCCGCCTGGCAGGGCCGGGCCGGGTACTCCCTGACCGGCGGCGGGCTGGCCGCGTGGCTGCTGGGGGTGACCCGGCACAAGGTCGCCGACCTGCACCGGGTGCGGGAGCGGCAGCGCCGCGACCTGGCGGCGTCGGCGGCCGTCGCGCCGCTGGAGGCGGTGGACGCCGCCGTCCCGGAGTCCGTCACCGACCGGGTCCTGCTCGCCGACGAGCTGGCCCGCCTCGGCGACCCGGCGCGGCGGATCATGCAGCTGGCGTTCTTCGAGGACCTGACGCACACCCAGATAGCCTCCGTGCTCGGCTTGCCCCTGGGCACAGTGAAGAGCCACATACGTCGGTCGCTGGACCGGCTGCGGACCCGACTGGAGGTGGACGGTGTCGCACCCTGACCCGGACACCCTCGCGCTGGTGGCGCTGTCGGAGTCCGCGCCGTCGGCGGCGGAGGAGACCCACCTGGCTTCCTGCGTGCGCTGCCAGGCCGAGCTGGACCAGCTGCGGGCGGTGATCGCCGCCTCGCGCGCCGTCACCCCCGCCGACGTCCCGGCCGCGCCGCCCGAGGCGGTGTGGGACCGCATCGCCGCCGAGCTCAGCCTGTCCCCTGCCGCGGACGCACCGGCAGCCCTTCCTGCGGTCATCCCGGCCCAGCCCCACGGCGTCGACGCCGGCCGCACCGCCGACGTCGTCCCGCTGCACCGGCGCCGATCGACCTGGGTGGCGGCGGTGGCCGCGGGGCTCGTCGGCCTGCTCGTCGGGCTGGGGGCAGGTCACCTCGCCACCACCCGCACCCCGGCGCCGCCCGCGGCGGTGGGCCCGCCACCGGCCGCTGGTGCCCGGCTCGTCGCTAGCGCGCCGCTGCGCCCCGTCACCGGTGGGGTCCAGGGCACCGCCGGGCTGTGGGCGAAGGGCGCTGCCCACATGCTGACCGTGGCGGTCAGCGGACTGCCCGCGCGCGCGGGCGTGACCTACCGGGTCAGCCTCGGCGCCGGCGGCGGGGCCGGCGTCGCCCTGGGCACCCTGCCGGCGGGCAGCGAGGGGCAGTTCCTGCTTCCGGCCGGGGTCGATGTGGCCACCCACCGCACGGTGGTGATCACCGCGGTGGCACCCGGCGGCCCCGCGGTGGCGGTCGCCGGCGCGCTCCTGCCCGCCTGAGCGGGCCCGGCGCCGAGCCAGCACCTACCCTGGGGTGGTGAGCTCCCAGGCGGCGTCGCGGCGGACCCGGGCGGTGTTCGCGGTCAACGTCGTCGTCCTGTGCGGGATCGTCGTCACCGGCGGCGTCGTCCGGCTGACCAGCTCCGGCCTGGGCTGCCCCACCTTCCCCGAGTGCACCACTGGCAGCCTGGTCCCCCTGGCCCACCAGGTGCAGGGCTGGCACAAGTTCGTCGAGTTCGGCAACCGGATGCTGACCTTCGTCGTCGTGATCGCCGCTGCGGCCGCGCTGGTCGCCGCGTGGCGCCTGCGACCCCGCCGGACGCCCCTGGTCCGACTGGCCGCCGTGGGAGTTGCCGGCATCTTCGCCCAGGCACTCCTGGGGGGCGTCGACGTGCTCACCCACCTCAACCCCTACGTCACCTCCGCCCACTTCCTGCTGTCCATCGCCCTGATCGCGGTCGGGGTGGCCCTGTGGCAGCGCAGCGGCGACGACGGCGACGGTCCCCCCCAGCCGCTCGTGCGCCCCGAGGTCGCCTGGCTGACCTGGGCGCTGGTCGCGTGGGCCGCACTGGTCATCGTCCTGGGGACCCTGGTCACCGGCTCCGGGCCGCACTCCGGCGACGCGCACGCCGCCAGCCGCTACCCCTTCGACCTGCGCTCGGTGGCGTGGCTGCACGCCGACGCCGTGCTGCTGTTCTTCGGCCTGCTGCTGGCCACGATCGTGGCGGTGCGGCTGACGACCTGCCCGGCGGCGACCGCCCGTCGGCTGTGGGTCCTGCTCGTAGTGGCCCTGGGGCAGGGCCTGATCGGCTACACCCAGTACTTCACCCGACTGCCCGCAGCGCTGGTCGGCCTGCACCTGGCCGGAGCCACCGTGTTGTGGGTGGCCGCCCTGTGCGTGCCGTTCACCCTGCGCCGTCGCGAGGCGCCGGCGGCCAGCGGCGCCGCACCGATGGACCGGCACACCCCCGCCACGACGATCACCGCGTAGAGGACCGCCGCCCGCCGGTGAACGCCACGCAAACCCCTGGCAACGTCTGGGCCCCGGCCCGCGTGCCACCACCACCGGACGACCACGACCCGTCTCGTGCGGCCCGGTCGTGGGGCGTGCCTGGTGGGTAGGCTCGCCGGGGGTCGGCTGCGGCCCGGGGATGCAGGAGGTCGCGTGAGCGCCGGAACCGACGAGCTGGTGTGGACCGATCTGGACCGACGCGCCGTGGCGATGGCGCGAGGACTGGCCATGGACGCGGTGGAGAAGGTCGGCAACGGCCACCCGGGCACCGCGATGAGCCTGGCACCGGTGGCCTACCTGTTGTTCCAGCACCACCTGCGTCATGACCCCGCGAACCCGGCCTGGCCGGCCCGCGACCGGTTCATCCTGTCCTGCGGGCACACCAGCCTGACGCTATACACCCAGCTGTACCTGTCCGGCTACGGCCTGGAGCTGTCGGACCTGGAGTCCTTCCGCACCTGGGGATCGCGGACCCCCGGGCACCCCGAGCACGGTCACACCGTCGGCGTGGAGACCACCACCGGACCGCTGGGCCAGGGTGTGGCCAACGCCGTCGGCATGGCGATGGCCGCCCGTCGCGAGCGCGGGCTGCTGGAACCGGACGCCCCGGCGGGTGCCGGTGTGTTCGACCACCACGTCTACGTGCTGGCCTCCGACGGTGACCTAGAGGAGGGGATCTCCTCCGAGGCGTCCTCGCTGGCCGGTACCCAGCAGCTGGGCAACCTCACCCTGCTCTACGACGACAACAAGATCTCCATCGAGGACAACACCGCGATCGCCTTCACCGAGGACGTTGCGGCCCGCTACCAGGCCTACGGCTGGCACGTGGCCACCGTGGAGCACCTCGACGGCGGGGAGCTGGACGTGGAGGCGCTGGACGCCGCGCTCCGCGTGGCCCGGGCCGAGACCGACCGTCCGTCGCTGATCGTGCTGCGCACCGTCATCGGCTACCCCGCCCCCACCCTGATGAACACGGGCAAGGCCCACGGGGCAGCCCTGGGGGCCACGGAGGTCGCCGCGACGAAGGAGGCGCTGGGCCTGGACCCGACGGTGTCGTTCTTCGTCGACGACGAGGCGCTGGCCCACGCCCGGCAGGTGGTCCAGCGCGGTCGCGACGCGCACGCAGCCTGGCGGGTCCGCTTCCAGTCCTGGCGGGCCGACCAGCCCGAGCGTGCCGCCCTGTACGACCGGCTGGCCGCCCGCGAGCTGCCCCCCGGCTGGGAGGACGCCCTGCCGACCTTCCCCGCCGACGCGACGGGGATCGCCTCGCGCAAGGCCTCCGGGGAGACCCTCAGCGCCCTGGCCGGCGTGCTGCCCGAGCTGTGGGGTGGTTCGGCGGACCTCGCCGAGTCCAACAACACCACGATGGCGGGCGAGCCGTCCTTCCTGCCCGAGGACCGCCAGACCGCGATGTGGCGCGGCGGGCCGTACGGGCGGACCCTGCACTTCGGCATCCGCGAGCACGCGATGGGCGGGATCCTGAACGGGATCGCCCTGCACGGGCTGACCCGCCCCTACGGCGGCACGTTCCTGACCTTCTCTGACTACATGCGCGGCTCGGTCCGCCTCGCCGCGCTCATGCAGCTGCCGGTGACGTTCGTGTGGACGCATGACTCGATCGGGCTCGGCGAGGACGGCCCCACCCACCAGCCCGTCGAGCACCTGGCCGCGTTGCGCGCGATCCCCGGCCTGGCGGTGGTGCGGCCCGGCGACGCCAACGAGACCGTGCAGGCGTGGCGCTCGGTGCTGCGCCGCGCCCGACCAGCCGGCCTGGCCCTGAGCCGGCAGAACCTGCCGACCGTGGACCGGGCGACCACGGGCGACGCCACCGGGGTGGACCACGGCGGCTACACCCTGGTCGACGCCGGCACCGGGCGGCCGGCGGTGCTCCTGCTGGCGACCGGCTCGGAGGTCTCCCTGGCGCTGGCCGCGCGCGACCTGCTCGAGGCGGAGGGAATCGGCACCCGGGTCGTGTCGTTGCCGTGCCTGGAGTGGTTCGAGGAGCAGGACCCTGCCTACCGCGACTCTGTGCTGCTGCCCGACGTGCGGGCCCGGGTCTCGGTCGAGGCGGGGATCGCGCAGCCGTGGTGGCGCTGGGTGGGCGACCACGGACGGTGCGTGTCGATCGAGCACTTCGGCGCGTCCGCGGCAGCGAGCACGCTGTTCGCGGAGTTCGGTTTCACGCCGGCGGCCGTCGTGGCCGCGGCTCGGGAGTCGCTGGCGTCGGTGCGTGCGTCTGCCGGCGGGACAGGGGTGCAGGCATGAGTGAGGACACACTGGCGGAGCTGTCCGCGGCCGGGGTCTCCATCTGGCTCGACGACCTCAGCCGGGCCCGCTTGGCCGGGCAGGCCACGCAGCCACCGGCGGCGCTGGCCCATCTCGTCGGCAGCGACCACGTCGTCGGGGTCACCACCAACCCGAGCATCTTCGAGGCGGCGCTGCGCCACGGCGACGACTACGCCGACCAGATCCGGGACCTGGCCGCGCGGGGCGTCGGGGTCGACGAGGCGATGCGCGCGGTCACCACCTACGACGTGCGGTGGGCGTGCGACGTGCTGCGCCCGGTCTACGACGCCACCCACGGGGTGGACGGCCGGGTCAGCATCGAGGTGGACCCGCGCAAGGCGTTCGACGCCGAGGCCACGGTGGCCGAGGCGAGGGCGCTGGCGTGGCTGGTCGACCGGCCGAACGCGCTGATCAAGATCCCGGCCACCCAGGCGGGCCTGCCGGCGATCACGGCAGCCCTGGCCGAGGGGATCAGCGTCAACGTGACCCTGATCTTCGCCCTGCAGCGCTACGAGGCCGTGATCGAGGCCTTCCTGGCCGGGCTGGAGCAGGCTCGCGCCGCCGGCCGGGACCTGTCCACGATCCACTCCGTCGCCTCGTTCTTCGTCTCGCGGGTGGACACCGAGGTCGATGCGAGGCTGGACAAGATCGGCACCGACGCCGCCCTCGCCCTGCGCGGCAAGGCGGCGATCGCGAACGCGCAGCTGGCCTACCAGGCGTTCGAGTCGATGCTCGCGGACCCGCGGTGGGCCACGCTGGCCGCTGCCGGTGCGCTCCCGCAGCGTCCGCTGTGGGCGTCGACCGGGGTGAAGAACCCCGACTACGACGACACCCGCTACGTGGTGGAGCTCGTCGCCCCCCAGACGGTGAACACCATGCCGGAGTCGACCTTGCGGGCGGTCGCCGACCACGGGGCGGTCCGCGGGGACACCGTGCGGGGCAGCTACGCCGCCGCCCGCCAGGTGCTCGACGACCTCGCCGGGCTAGGGATCGACTACGACGACGTGGTCGCCACCTTGGAGGCCCAGGGCGTGGAGAAGTTCGTGGCCTCCTTCACCGACATGGTCGACGCGATGGGGCGCTCGCTCGCCTGTGGGGGGACCCCCGCCTCATGAGCCTGGACGCCGACAGCATCGCGGCGGGTCTGGCCGCCGGTGTGGCCAACCCGCTGCGCTCCGCTCGGGACCGCCGCCTCCCCCGGGTCGCCGGACCCTGCGGCCTGGTCATCTTCGGGGTGACCGGTGACCTGTCGCGCAAGAAGCTCATGCCCGCGGTCTACGACCTGGCCAACCGGGGCCTGCTGCCGCCGGGGTTCTCCCTGGTCGGGTTCGCCCGCCGCGACTGGCAGGACCAGGACTTCATGCAGGTCGTCCACGACTCTGTCAAGGAGCACGCGCGCACCCCGTTCCGCGAGGACGTGTGGGACCAGCTGTGCGAGGGGCTGCGGTTCGTGCCGGGCGAGTTCGGTGACGAGGCTGCCTTCGCCGACCTCGCCACCACCATCCACGACCTCGACACCAGCCGCGGCACCGGCGGCAACCACGCATTCTACCTCTCCGTGCCCCCGAAGTTCTTCCCCGACGTGGTCACCCAGCTGAAGAGCTCGGGGCTCGCCGACGGACCCCCCGGGTCCTGGCGCCGGGTGGTCATCGAGAAGCCCTTCGGGCACGACCTGGCCAGCGCGCGGGCGCTGAACCAGGTGGTCGCCGACGTGTTCGCGCCGTCCTCGGTCTTCCGCATCGACCACTACCTGGGCAAGGAGACCGTCCAGAACATCCTGGCCCTGCGGTTCGCCAACACCTTGTTCGAGCCGATCTGGAACGCCAACTACGTCGACCACGTGCAGATCACCATGGCCGAGGACGTCGGGATCGGCGGCCGGGCGGGCTACTACGACGGGATCGGGGCCGCCCGTGACGTGATCCAGAACCACCTGATGCAGCTGCTGGCGCTGACGGCGATGGAGGAGCCGGTGTCCTTCGACGCCTCCGCCCTGCAGGTGGAGAAGGAGAAGGTGCTCTCCGCTGTCCGGCTGCCCCGCGACCTCGCCTCGGCCACCGCCCGCGGGCAGTACGCGGCGGGCTGGCAGGGCGGCAAGCCGGTGGTCGGCTACCTGCAGGAGGACGGCATCCCCTCGGCGTCGACCACGGAGACCTTCGCGGCGCTGCGGCTGGACATCGACACCCGCCGCTGGGCCGGGGTGCCCTTCTACCTGCGTACCGGCAAGCGGCTGGGCCGCCGGGTCACCGAGATCGCGGTGATCTTCAAGCGGGCCCCGCACCTGCCGTTCGAGGCGACGGCCACCGAGGAGCTGGGGCAAAACGCGCTGGTGATCCGGGTGCAGCCCGACGAGGGCGTGTCGCTGCGGTTCGGGTCCAAGGTGCCCGGCACCCACATGGAGGTGCGCGACGTGACGATGGACTTCGCCTACGGCCAGTCCTTCACCGAGTCCAGCCCCGAGGCCTACGAGCGGCTCATCCTCGACGTGCTCATCGGGGAGGCGCCGCTGTTCCCCCGCCACGAGGAGGTCGAGCTGTCCTGGCGGGTGCTGGACCCGGTCGAGGACTTCTGGTCCACCCAGGGCCAGCCACCGCCCTACGCGGCGGGGACCTGGGGTCCGGCGAACGCGGTGGCCATGCTCGCGCGCGACGGACGCACCTGGCGGCGGCCGTGATCGTCGACCTGACCGACACCACCGCCGGGGCCATCGCCACCGCCCTCATCGACGCGCGGCGCCGCGCGGGCGTGCCGGCGACCGGGATGGTGCTCACCTTGGTGATCGTGACCAGCGAGGGCGAGCACTACGACGCGCTGCGGGCGGCGCAGGACGCGGCCCGTGAGCACCCGTCGCGCATCGTCGTCACCATCCTGCGCCCGGGTGGGCGCGGCGGTGCCCGCCTGGACGCCGAGGTGCGCTTCCTCGGTGACGCCGGGCCCGGCGAGACCGTGGTGCTGCGCCTGAACGGCGAGCTGGCTGAGCATGCCGAGTCCGTCCTGCTGCCGCTCCTGCTGCCCGACGCGCCGGTGGTCGCATGGTGGCCCGGGGAGGCGCCGCAGGTCCCCGCCGACGACCCGGTCGGCGCGCTGGCGCAGCGCAGGGTCACCGACGCCGCGGCGGCCAGCGACCCGATGGCCGCACTGGTCGCCCGCGCCGAGGGCTACCGGCCCGGTGACACCGACCTGTCGTGGACGCGGCTCACCGGCTGGCGCACGCTGCTCGCAGCCGCCCTGGACCGCCCCCACGCCCAGGTGCTCGGGGCGCAGGTGGCCTGTGAGGCGGGCAGCCCGAGCGCGGTGCTGCTGGCGGCGTGGCTGTCGGCGTGCTTCACGGTGCCGGTGACCCGGGTGGACAGCCCAGGCCCGGGCATCACCGAGGTGCGCCTGGACACCGCTGACGGGCCTATCGAGGTCAGCCGCCCGGACGGCCGCCTGGCCCGCCTCAGCCGCCCGGGGGAGCCGGACCGCCAGGTGGCCCTCCAGCAGCGGGTGACCGCGGAGATCCTGGCCGAGGAGATGCGCCGGCTGGACCCCGACGACGTCTACGCGTGGGTCGTCGGCCAGGTGGGCGCCGGGATCGACGCGTGAGCGCGGTCCCCGAGGTGGTCGTGTTCCACGACGCGGACGCCCTGGCCCAGGCCGCCGCGGCGCGGCTGGTGACCCGCGTCGTGGAGGCCCAGGACGCCCGCGGCAGCGCGAGCCTCGTGCTGACCGGTGGCGGGATCGGCACAGCGGTGCTGGCCGCGCTGGCCGTCTCCCCGGCGCGCGACGCCTGGGACTGGCAGCACCTCGACCTGTGGTGGGGCGACGAGCGGTTTGTGGTGTCCGGGGACCCCGACCGCAACGAGACCGGTGCCCGCAGCGCACTCCTCGACGCCGTCGACCTCGACCCCGCGCGCGTGCACCCGATGCCGGCCAGCGACGGGCCGGACGGTGACGAGCCCGAGGCGGCCGCCGCCCGCTACTCCCAGGAGCTGGCCGCCGCGGCCCAGCCCGGGGACCGTGCGGGGGTGCCGACGTTCGATGTGGCGCTGCTCGGGGTGGGCAAGGACGCACACGTGGCGTCGCTGTTCCCCGAGCTGCCGGCGCTGCACGAGACCACCCGCAGCGTGGTTGCCGTGCGCGGTGCGCCCAAGCCCCCGCCCACCCGGATCAGCCTCACCCTGGCGACCATCGGCCGCGCCGCGGAGGTGTGGCTGCTGGCCGCGGGCCAGGCCAAGGCTCAGGCGGTACACCTCGCGCTGTCCGCGGCGGGCCCGGTGCAGGTCCCCGCAGCGGGCGCGCGCGGGCTCGCCCGCACGCTGGTGCTCCTCGACCAGGCCGCAGCGGGCCAGCTGCCGCCCAGCCTGCGCCGGCTCAGCTCGCCCTAGCAAGGGACACCCGGGCGGGGCGAGCCGGGCTAGTGGTCCTCGCGGAACTTGGCCAGCGCCTCGGCGAGGATCGCCTCGCCGTCGGAGTCGCTGCGCCGCTCGCGCACGTAGGCCAGGTGGGTCTTGTAGGGCTCGGTCCGGGGCGGGGCAGGGGGCGCCGCCGCGTCGCGACCGGCGGGCCATCCGCAGCGCGGGCACTCCCAGGAGTCCGGGATCGCCGCCTCCTCCGCGAAGCTCGGGGTGGTCTCGTGCCCCTTCGCGCAGTAGAAGGACACCCACAGTCGGGGCACTGTCTCCCCGCGCTCGGCCTCGCCCATCGGCCCGGCGCCGACCCGGCTCCCGCGGATTGCGCTCCCACTGGCCACGCGATCTCCTCCACATCGGGCCCGGGCTCACTGCCCGGACGGTCGCGCTGGGCCCCGTCGACGCACGTGGCAGGGGCAGGCTACTTCAAGATGAGGCCGACCCCGACGATGCAGGCGATCCAGACGCCGATCAGGGCCAGGGTGATCCGGTCGAGGTTGCGCTCGGCGACCGACGAGCCCCCCAGCGAGGTGGAGAAGCCGCCGCCGAACATCTCCGACAGCCCGCCGCCCTTGCCCTTGTGCAGCAGCACCAGCAGGACGATCAGGACGCTCGTGGTGACGAGCAGTGCCGCCAGCACGTAGGTGACCCAGTTCATCCGACGACGCTCCTCTCCTCAGGGAAGTGGCAGGCTACCTGGTGGCCAGGGGTGATCTGCAGCAGTGGGGGCTCCACCGTGCGACACACCTCCTGCGCCTTCCAGCACCGGGTGTGGAACCGGCACGCCGACGGCGGGTTGAGCGGGCTGGGGAGGTCCCCCTGGAGCAGGATACGCTCCCGCGCGCGCTCCTTGACCGGGTCGGGGATGGGCACCGCCGACATCAGCGCATGGGTGTACGGGTGGCGGGGGCTGGAGTACAGCTGGTCCCGGGTGCCGAGCTCCATGATCTTGCCCAGGTACATCACCGCGACCCGGGTGCTGATGTGGCGGACCACCGACAGGTCGTGGGCGATGAACACGTAGGTGAGGTTCAGCTCGCGCTGCAGGTCCTCCAACAGGTTGATCACCTGGGCCTGCACGGAGACGTCGAGTGCGGAGACCGGCTCGTCGGCGATGATCAGCTGCGGCTCCAGCGCGAGCGCGCGGGCGATGCCGATCCGCTGGCGCTGCCCGCCGGAGAACTCGTTGGGGTAGCGGTTGTAGTGCTCGGGGTTCAGCCCGACCATCTCCAGCAGCTCCTGCACGCGCTGGCGGTACCCACCGGGCGGCTTGATCCCCTGCACCTTCAGCGGGGTGGTGATGATCGTGCCCACCGTGTGGCGCGGGTTCAGCGAGGAGTACGGGTCCTGGAAGACCATCGAGATCTTCCGCCGCGCAGTCCGCAGCTCGCCGGCCTTCATGGTCGCGAGGTCGTCCCCCAGGAAGTTCACGTGCCCGCCGGTCGGCTTCTCCAGCCGGCACAGCAGGCGCCCCGTGGTGGTCTTGCCGCAGCCGGACTCCCCCACCAGCCCGAGGGTCTCCCCGCGGGCCAGCGCGAAGCTCACGCCGTCGACGGCCTGGACCGCCCCCACCCTGCGCTTGATGAAGATCCCGCGGGTGACCGGGAAGTGCTTGACCAGGTCGACCACGTCGAGCATGGCCTCACCAGACGCGTGTGGGTCGGCCGGCGGCGGGGTCGTCGTGGCGGTCACGGCGGGCTCCTGGTCGCTCATAGCATCGGCGCGATCTCAGTGGCGAACAGCCGCTCGCGCTCCTCGGTGGGCAGGTGGCAGGCGTGGGAGTGGCCCGGCTCGAAGGCGACCAGCTCGGGCCGCTCGGTGGTGCAGGGGATCCCGCCCAGCCCGCGGTAGGCACAGCGCGGGGAGAACGTGCACGCCGCCGGCAGCCCGATCAGGCTCGGCGGGCTGCCCGGGATCGGGCGCAGCCGTGCCTCACGGGTGCGGTCCAGCCGGGTCATCGAGCCCAGCAGACCCCAGGTGTAGGGGTGCTGGGGCCGGTAGAACAGGTCGTTGACCGCCGACGTCTCCACCACCCGCCCCCCGTACATCACCTGCACGGAGTTGGCGAGGTCGGCGATGACGCCCAGGTCGTGGGTGATCAGGATGATGGCTGACCCGAACTCCCGCTGCAGGTCGCCCAGCAGTTCCAGGATCTGCGCCTGCACGGTGACGTCGAGGGCGGTGGTGGGCTCGTCGGCGATCACCAGCTCGGGGTTGTTCACCAGCGCCATCGCGATCATCGCCCGCTGGCGCATGCCTCCGGAGAACTGGTGGGGGTAGTCGTCGGCCCGCGCGTCCGGGTTGGGTATCCCCACCCGGCCCAGCAGCTCGACGGCGCGGGCCCGTGCCTGCTTCTTGCTGGCGTCCGGCTGGTGCACCCGGTAGGCCTCGATGATCTGGGCACCGACGGTGTAGAACGGGTGCAGCGCCGACAGCGGGTCCTGGAAGATCATCGCTATGCGCGAGCCGCGCAGCTTGCGGACTGTCTCGGCGTCGGCGGCGACGGTGTCGGTGTCGCCCACCCATGCCTGCCCGGTGATCTGCGCCGACCCGCCGGCGAGCAGCCCCATGATGGCCAGGCTGGACACGCTCTTGCCGGAGCCGGACTCCCCCACGATGCCGAGCGTCTGGCCCTTCTCCACGGTGAAGCTGACCCCGTCGACGGCCTTAACCAGACCGTCGGGGGTCGGGAACGCCACGCGCAGGTCGCGCACGTCGACGAACGACCGGGACGCCGGCGGTGGCGCCGTGGCGTCCTGGGTCACGGCGGTCACGCGGGCCCTCCCGTCACGACAGCCTCACCTTGGGGTCGACGAAGGCGTAGAGCACGTCGACGAGCAGGTTGGCCATCACGATGAAGAACGCCGCCAGCAGCGTCACCCCGGCGATGACCGGCAGGTCGAAGTCGTTGATCGAGTCCAACGTTAGCTTGCCCAGGCCGTTGTAGCCGAACACGTCCTCGACCACGATCGCACCGCCGAGCAGCAGCCCGAGGTCCAGGCCAAAGATGGTCATGATCGGGGTGAGCGCGGCGCGAAGGCCGTGCTTGACGACCACGGTGCGGCTCTTCAGCCCCTTCGCGCGGGCGGTGCGGATGTAGTCCTCCCCCATCGTCTCGATGAGGTTGGCGCGCGTCAGCCGCGTGTACAGGGCCGCGGAGACCAGCGCGAGCGTCACCCAGGGCAGGATCAGGTTCTCCAGCCACCCGGCCGGGTTCTGGGTCAGCGGCACGAAGGTCGGGAAGGGCAGCCACGCCAGCTTCGCGCAGAACACGAAGATCAGCAGGTAGCCGAAGAAGAAGGTGGGCAGCGAGACCCCGACCAGGGACAGGCTCGTGGCGGCGACGTCTGGCCAGCGCCCGCGCCGCAGAGCAGCGACGATGCCAAGGCTCACCCCGCCGACGAGCCACAGGATGGCCGCACCGACCGCAATCGACAAGGTGATCGGGAAGGCCTGCACCAGCAGGGTCGTGACCGGCACACCCTGGCGGAAGGAGTACCCCATGCACGGGCGGGGGCACGGCAGCTGCGCGGGACCCACGGTGCGGCCCATGAAGATGCCGCGGATGAAGTTCCAGTACTGCTGCAGCACCGGCAGGTTCAGCTCAAGATTGCGCTTGATGTTCGCGAACTGCTCCGGCGGGCACTCCTTGCCGCAGGTCAGCCGGATGACGGTGTTCACGCCCGGGCCGACGTAGAACAGCAGGAACGTGAACAGCGAGACCACGATGAGGGTGGCGGCGACGCCGACGAGACGACGGACGATGTAGCGCGACATGGCGTCGGGCGGGCCGGGGCCCGCCTACCTCCTCCGGTGGCCGATGCCACGGCGCGGCGGTCGCCGCACCGGTGGGGCAGAGCAGGGTGGGGGCCGCCGAGGCGACCCCCACCCTGCTCGCGGTGCTACGGAGCGACTGCCACGCCCGCGAGGTCGGTCAGACCGAAGTTCTCCGACAGGAAGGCGTTCTGGATCTTGCTGCCGTAGAGCGCGAAAGTGCTGGAGTACACGCCCGGCAGGGCCGGCGAGTAACCCATGATCTGCTTGTCCAGCGCGCCCCAGGCCGCGTCAGCCTGGGTCTGGTTCTGGATGATCTCCGCACTGGACAGGGCGGTGTTGACCGCAGGGATGTTCATCTGCGACCAGTTGACGTTGCCCTGCGGGATGATCGCCGACCCGGCGAACAGCGCCGGCAGGATCGTCAGGGCGGACGGCCAGTCCGGGCACCAGCCGCCGTCGATCAGGTCGTACGGCTTGGAGATGTCACCGACGGTGGTGTAGTAGCTGGCCTGCGGGATCGGGTCCAGCGTGATGTGGATCCCGGCCGCACCCATGCCCGCCTGGAACGCCTCGGCAGCCTTGGTGTTGGTCGGCGTCTGCGCGAACGCGTAGCTCAGCGTCGGGCTGGGCACACCCGCCTGGGTCAGGAGCTGCTTGGCCTTGGTCGGGTCGCCGGTGGCCGGGGCCGGGAAGAGGTTGAAGGCCTGGTACCCGTGGATGGTCGGCGGGAGCATCGTGGACGCGTACGCCCCGTAGGTCTGCCCGCCCAGCGCCTCGCGCCACGACTGCTTGTTGAACGCGTACTGCAGCGCCTCACGCTCGGTCTGGTTCGGGACCCTCTTCATGTTGATGGCGATGTAGTACTCGCACCCGTTGGGGCCCTGGACCACGCGCTTCA
>Ga0209698_10005167_pt1 | contig 14190 bp, 13 predicted proteins | sample LitLauG_LLR_2012_FD_187203 | JGI IMG/M metagenome (GOLD analysis project Ga0209698, IMG submission 187203) | Freshwater sediment microbial communities from Pennsylvania, USA - Little Laurel Run_MetaG_LLR_2012 (SPAdes) (version 2) | ecosystem: Environmental > Aquatic > Freshwater > Creek >... | reverse complement strand
AGGCGAAGGTGAGTTGCGGGCGACCGGCCAGAGTCAGGAAACCCTGTGCCGGCAATTGCCCCGGCAAATGCACGTCGAAGGCGTGCGCGCGCATCCAGGCGAAAAATCGCCCCAAGGCGGCGAACTGCTCTTCGGCGGTCGTAAGGATGCCCACGACCACACCCCCCAGCAGCGCCGTGAACATCGCGGTCGCCTGGCGCCAGGTGTCACGCCCGCCTTCATACAGGTTACGCAGGGTAACCGCCGCCGCCGTTCCGCTGGGAAACGGCAATTGCTCCTGGTTGATCAGCAGGCGCTTCATGGGAATCGCCAGGAACACGCCCATCGCGGCGGTCGTGAAGGTGAAGGCCGCGACCACCCAGGCCGGTTGCGAGTGGTGCTGCGGATCGAGAATCATCAGGGCGGCGAAGGTTACGGACAGCGTCGAGCCGGTGGAAAAGCCGGCGGCCGATGCGGTCGATTGCATGCAGTTGTTTTCGAGCAGGGACAAGCCGCGCAGGCGCCCGCCGCTGGCCGCGCGCAAGGCGCCCCAGCTGAAATACGAAAGCAGGCAGGCGCCGAGTGCGACGCCGAAGCTGATGCCGACCTTCATGGTCATGTAAAGGTTGGCCACCGCCAGGATTGCGCCAATGCAGGCCCCGGTGAGCAGCGCGCGCACGGTCAACTGCGGCATGGAGTCGCCGCGGTAGACCGTTGCCAGCCACTGGCTGTCGTCCAGCGGTGCCGCGTCGGTCACCGCACCAACCGAGCGCGGGGCAGCATCGCCCGATCGGCGCGGCGCACCCGCCGCAGCGGGAGGTTCGAATTGCACGGACGGTTCTCCTCGCGCTGAGGCGGCGGCAGCAGGCTGCGCGTCACGGTTGCATCACCGGACTCGGGCTTTTACAAAATTTTACGGTTTTGCGAGCCGGGTAGCCCGCCTGCGAACAGACACCGCGTCTCATACCCGGTACGGTGGACGGGAAGACCATGTCTGGCGCGCGGATGAACGCGTTTTGCGGTATCACCGCATGATGCGCCGCCCCCGTTTGCGTGGCAAGCCGCGACCCGCGCCTGGCACGGCGCTACAATGCCGGCGGTCGGCAGCCATGCCGGTGCAGCGCTTCAACCCCCTGGTACACGATGAAAATTCTCCTGGTTGACGACCACGCCCTTATTACCGAGGCCTTGAGCGCGTTGCTGCTGGACGTGGATCCGCAAGCCGAGGTGTATACGGCACACGACGCCGACAGCGCCCTGCGCCTGCTGGCCGAACATCGCGATGCCGAACTGATGCTGCTGGACCTGAGCCTGCCCGGCGCCACCGGAACCTCGCTGCTCGAGGCCATCGTCGCGCAGGTTCCCGACCTCAAGATCCTGGTGCTATCGGGCACGCAGGACCAGCGCAGCGTCATGCAAGTGCTGCAGCAAGGTGCCGCGGGCTTCGTGCCCAAGTCCATGGCCACCGAGACCCTGGTCGCCGCGATCAAGTTCGTGCTCTCCGGCGGGGTCTACATACCGAGCGATCTGCTCGACGAAGCCCAGCGCCTGGGCCCGCTCTTCGGGCCGCCTCCGCGCGTGCACGAACCGGCGGCGGGCGCCAACCGCGTCGTGCTGACCGAACGCCAGGAGCAGGTGTTGCAGCTGCTGGCGCGCGGCGCCCCCATCAAGGTAATCTGCCGCGAGCTGACGCTCTCCGAGGGCACCGTGAAAACCCATGTAACGGCCATCTACCGCGCCTTCAACGCCAGCAACCGCACCGAAGCGCTGCTGGCCGCGCGGCGCAACGGGTACGACATCGGCTAGCGGTGCGCGCGCGGCACCGCAGCGCGCGGCACGCTACAAGATTCGTTCCTCGCGCCCCTCGCTGACGTTCTGCTGGTCTGCCAGCGCCTGCGGATCCATGATCGCGATACCCAGCGCCGCCAGGATGCGGGCGTTGAGCGTCGCGGCCTCCGCCGGCTTGGTCAGCACGATGGGCTCCTCGACGCGGCTGCGGGCGATGGCGCCGGCCGCCTCCGGGTTGTTGCGCATGCGCAGCTGCATCTGGCGCTGGAATTCGGCCAGCACGTCCAGCGGATTGAGGGCGGTCAGCATGATGATCGGGATCGGCACGCCGACCAACTCGCGGATGCGAAAAGACGCCTCGACCCCATTGATCGGACCGCCCAGCTCCTGATCGGCGATGATCAGGTCGGCGCGCCGATCGTTGCCCAGGTGCTTGAGCAGCGCGCCGGTGAAGGCGGTTGCGGAAATGACGTCGGCACCCCAGGAGCGCAGCAGCCGCGTGAGGCTGTTGAGGATGGCCTCGTTGTCCTCGAGCACGACGATGCGTTGGCCGGAAATCGGCTGGATGGCCGATTCGGCGCTGGCCTGCAGGTCGCGGCGGCGCGGAAATGGCGCCGACGAACGCGGCACGACCACGCGGAACATCGTGCCCGAGCCCGGGCGCGTGCGCACCGTCAGGGCATGGCCCAGCACGCCGCAAATGCGCCGCACGATGGACAAGCCCAGTCCAAATCCCTTGTTGGCGGCACCAACCGCGGTCTTGGAACTTTCGCCCCGGTAAAACTCCTCGAAAACCCGGCTCAGCTCCTGCTGGTGGATGCCCGGCCCGCTGTCCCAGACCTCGATGTTCACCTTGTCACCGCGGCGCCGCGCACCCAGCACGATGCCGCCGCGGTTCGTATAGCGGATGGCGTTGGCAACCAGGTTGCGCAACACGCGCGACAGCAACAGGGCATCGGTGGTCACGACCAGGTGCGTGGGCCGGATGCGCAGGTTCAGCCGCTTGGCCGCCGCCAGCGGCAACAGTTCGCGCTGCAGCACCAGGAATACGTCGATCAGCGCCACCGCCGCGATCTGGGGCTGGATTGCCCCCGAATCCAGGCGCGAAATCTCGAGCAGTTCCTCCACCAGCTTGGACAGCGTTTCCACGCCGGTGGAGAGATTGCGCACCAGGGGCACGAGCGGCGCCGGTGCGCGCTTGCGCAGCAAGGAGCAATAGATGCCGATGGCCTGCAGCGGCTGGCGCAGATCGTGGCTGGCGCCGGCAAAGAACTGCGTCTTGGAACGCGTCGCCGCCTCGGCGGCCCGACGCGCCTCGTCGGCGATGCGCTTTTCGGCGAACAACTGCTCGACCAGGATCTCGCGCTCGATGCCGCTGCGCACCGATTCGGCGATGGTGCGGCCGAAATTGCGGCCGAAATACAGCGTAAAGCCCAGTACCGCAGCAACCACGGCAGCGCCGCTATAAAAAACCGGATCATTGCGCGTGGCCAGGCGCAGCATCAGCGGCACCAGAGCCAGCGGCAGGTAGGTGAACAGCGCCGGGCCGTAGGTGGCGTACAGCGTCAGCGAACCGAAGGTGACGCCAAGGATCACCGTGGCAAAAACAAGCTGCTGGATCTGCGAATCGGGCGTAAAAAAGTGAAAGCCCGCCAGGCCCCACAGCGATCCGGCCGCGGCCGACATCCAGATCCAGCGCGTGGCCCAGGTTTGCGTACTGACCGCCGGCGCGGCCAGGCTCTTGTGGAAGGCATGCGCCGAACGCAGGCGCAGCAGGCATTCGAGCAGCAGCGCGATGAACCAGAGGATGAGCTCGGTCTGGTCCTGTGAATGCCAATACACGGCCACCAGGGCTACGCCGCCGAAGATGCTGACGAGCACCGCCTGCGGAATCTGCCGGAACAGCAGTCCGAATATGCCCGCAAGGATCTTCTCGCGGCGTTGTTCGGGCGTCTGGTCGACGAGCCCGAGCTGGGTGATCGGTCCGGCAGTCATGCTGGAATCATAAGGGCCAGCGGATGCGGCGTACCATCGCGCCGCGGTGCCCTCATGGCCGCGGCAGCACCGGGTGGCCGCTGAACTCGAGGGCGACCTCGCCGCCGGCCAGTCGCAACCGCGCCCGTGCCCCCACCGGCAGGGTGACGCGCTGCCGGCCGTGGCCAAACGGCAGGCCGCTGATGATCGGCGTGTCGCAACGCGCCGCCAGCGCGTCGACGATCGCCATCAGGTCGAAGCCGTTGTCGTTGGGCATGACCGGAACCGGGGCAAAATCGCCCAGCACGATGGCCTTCTGGCGCGCCAGCACGCCGACGTGCAACAGCTGGAGCAGCAAGCGTTCGATGCGGTAAAAAGGCTCGTTGACGTCTTCAAGGAACAATATGCCGCCGCGCACCCGCGGCAGGTAGGGCGTCCCGGCCAGACTGCACAGCATCGACAGGTTGCCGCCCCACAGGCGCCCGCGCAGGTCCAGCGTGGCCGGTGCACGGGTCTGGGGTCCGGCGGCAAAGTGCAGGCGGTAGCGATCCTGCGTCAGCGCGCCAAAAAAGTGTTCCATGGTGAATGCCGCCTCCGGCTGGCCGCTGAAGTCGCTGGCCGAGGGCCCCTGGAAACTGACGGCGCCCGCGCGCGCCAGCAAAGCCAGGTTGAAGGCGGTGAAATCGCTGTAACCCACCAGCGGCCGACCCGCCGCGGCGATGGCCGAATAATCGAAGCGATCGAGCAGCCGCGACAAGCCATAGCCGCCGCGCGCCGAAATGGCGAGGTCCAGTCCGGGTTCGGTGGCAAAGCGCTGCAGTTCGGCAGCCCGCAGCGCGTCGGGCCCGGCGAAGCGCAGCTCGCGGGAAAAAACGCTCTCGCCCGCGCTCACGCGCCAGCCCAGGCCGGACAGGTAACGCGCAGCCCGGTCCATCACCGCCGGATCCGGCAAAAATCCCGAGGGCGCAAAAAATCCCACCGAGGGGGCCCCCGGCCTAGCCAAGGATGATCTCCTCCACCGTGCCCGGATCCTCCTCGTTCTTGCGCCGCTGGCGCCGTTCGGCAAAAAATTCGGCGAGCACGCGCGCGCATTCTTCGGCCATGACACCGCCGCGCACCTGGGCATGGTGGTTGAGCCGCTTTTCGGCGAACAGGTCGACCACGCTGCCGCAGGCGCCCGTTTTGGGATCGGCGGCGCCGTACACGAGTTGCCCGATGCGGGCGTGCTGGATCGCCCCGGCACACATGGCGCAGGGCTCCAGGGTTACGTACAGCGCGCAGTCGATGAGACGGTAATTGCCCAGGACCTCGGCGGCCGCGCGCATCGCGCGAATCTCGGCATGCGCCGTCGGGTCCAGGCTGCCGATGGGGTGGTTGAAGCCCGTGGCGATCACCACGCCCTGATAAACAACCACTGCGCCCACCGGAACCTCGCCCAGCACCCAGGCGTTTTGCGCTTGGTCCAGTGCCAGGCGCATGAAGGCCTGCGTCTGCGCGTCCGTCGTGGTCTCAGGCACTGGTGCTCCTCTGGGCAGGACGATCGCGCCGCGGCCGGGGGCGGCAACGCGGCACGGGTCCCCGCCAATACTACTGCCAGCGCGCCGGCGGCCGGCGGCGGGCGACGCGGACGCCGGCCGGCGAGCCACGCAAAACGCAGCCATCGTTGGACGCCGCTTGGGGCGCAAATGCGAGACACCGGTCTATACTGGCCCGCGGGCCACATTTGCAGGGAGATTGACATGGGAAAAGAGCAAAAGAGCACCAAGGAAAGCAAGAAACCGGCGAGCATGAGCCTGAAGGAAAAGCGCGCGGCCAAGAAGGAAAAGAAGGAATCCAAGGGCGGCGGGACCCCGTTTCCGCAACGCTGAGTCTGCCCCGCTGCGCCGGTTCGGCGCGGCGCGCCGGCGCGGCCGGCTGCGCCCGATCCGCCGGCGCAGCCCGCAGGCGCCGGGCCGGCTTGCCAAATGTTGTGGCCCGCGCCCGGGTGACGAACGACCGTAGGGGCCCTGGCTTAGTTCGCCGCGCTCAACTTCCCGGCCACCCAGCGATACAGCAGCGGGATCGCGACCCAAAAGGGAACGATCCCGTAGAGCGTGTCGCTCACGGAATGCGATCGTCGATCGACGAATTCGAAAACAGCGAGCATCAGTCCGGCGCACAGCGCCAGCACGGCCCATCCTTGCCAGGACAGGGGCCGGGGTAGCCACGCCGTCCGTTCGAACCATGGAGCATTCATCGTCTGCCTCCCGGGGGCACGGTCCACTCCGGGCGTTTGCCAATTCCCGATGCGGCCATATCGGCAGGGCCAAAGCGCAGGGCCTACGCCACCCTTCGATATCCTAACCTACGCCTTATCGACATGAGAATTCTCCTGCTCTGCAATCGGGATCTGGCCAGCAACTGTGCCGTGAATCTTCTCCTGCCGGCCCTGGCCCGGCATCAGGTGCGCATTGGCCTGACCGAGCGCGTAGGCGGAATCGATCGGACCGAACCCATCGAGCGCCGGGAACTGCGTGCGGCCGAACAAACCTATCCGAACGAAGTCTTGTTCCCGTTGATTGATGGAGCCCGCTTCAAGGACGATGGCGCGCGGCACCTCACCTTCGCTGAAGTCGAGCGACTAAGAAGCATCCCGGTTGACGTCTTTTCCAATCCGAACCGTCCAACGGGTCTGGCACAAGCCAAGGCGTACGCGCCCGATCTGGTCGTGAGCATTCGATACGGCGCAATCTTGAAGCCGGATTTCCTGGCGATTCCCCGACTTGGCGTGCTGAACCTGCATTCCGGGCTGCTGCCCGCCTATCGCGGCGTACTGGCGACGTTTCGCGCACTCATGAACGGCGACGACGAGATCGGTTGCTCCTTGCACCGCATTTCCGACGCAACCATAGACACCGGGGAAATACTCGCGACGGCGCGACTTCGCGTTGCGCCGGAGCGTTCCTTGCTCGGAAATATTCTTGCCCTGTACCCGCCTGGCTGTGGCTTGATCCGCGATGCCTTGGAGCAACTCGAGCGTGGTGTGGCAATACGGGGTACGCGCCAGTCCGTCGGTGCAGGCAATTACTACACCTACCCGACGGCGGACGATTGGTCGCAGTTCACGAGCCGGGGGTTTCACGTGTCATTGCCCGCCGAACTGCTCAGCGCATACCAGCGCTATTTTCCTTCGGCGCAACCTACGCCCGCGAACGGATAAGCGACGGTACCGGATTTGATTCGGCGCATCCGGCCCGAAGGCGACATTCGGGACGTCGCTGGCGCCTCTAGGCGTACATCGGGGTTCGAGCAGGCGCAGGACTGCTGGTTGCGCAACTGGGGACTATGGCTATCTTCCAGAAATGCAATCCGTATGTGGCCTTGACGACCCGCTATGGCCCGTCCTCGTCGCTCAAAGCGGTCTCACGAAGGCGCTCTCATCCGGATACCATCCGACCCTTTCGTACCTCTTAACCTGCGGGGCCATCTGCAGCGCGCTTGCGGCGGTTTCGACGCAAGCCTCGGACCAGCCAAGTCCGAGGAAGTACGTGCCGGTGTCTTTACTGAACAGGTACAGTCGCTGTAACCCCTGCGAGCGCGCAAACGCGATGCTTTGTTCCATCAGCGCTCGGCCGATCCCGCAGCCGCGATGGCTTTCACGCACGGCAACACTACGAACCAGACCATTTGCCCCGTCAAGCTCCAGTCCGCAGGTGCCAATGATGGATGATCCTTGGCAGGCAACCCAGTAGAAGGATCCGGCGTCGAGTATTTCCTGTGTGGAAAGGCCCGCAGCGCAAAGAACCTCGCGCATGCCGGCCAAATCCGCGCTTACCGCGATTCGAATTTCAATATTCATTGCGCTCTTCTCAGCGGCATCCGGCTTCCGATCCGGGCCGGCAGCACCGATGCGGCAAGATCACTAAGCAATGATGCCAAGCGGCACTCCGGAACACAATGCCGCAGCCGCCGCAGATGTTCCATTGCGTCCGCGGTCGTGAAGGCAAGGTTCAAGCCGGCCGCCGCCCGCCAAGCTGGGTCGCCGCAATGCCGTCGCGCGCCGCCCTTGTGCGACGGGCTTTGAGGGTTGCCCGCCGGGGCACCAAGTCGATCGAGTCCTCTCGGATGGTCGGCCCCGTCAAGGCGTGACACAATCGCCGGACGGCAATCTGGCGCGCACAAGCGACGGAACCATGGACGAAGCGCAACTCGAAACCGATTACCTCGTCATCGGCGCCGGCGCCACGGCCATGGCCTTCGTCGATACGCTGTTTGAGGAGCAGCGTGACGCCACGGTGCTTATGGTCGACCGCCAGCACCGGCCCGGCGGGCATTGGAATCACGCCTACCCATGGGTGCGCGTGCATCAGCCCTCCGCCTGGTACGGCGTGGCTTCGCGCGAACTGGCCAGTGGCGGGATCGACAGAGTCGGTTTGAACGCCGGCCTGTACAGCATGGCCTCGGGCGCCGAGGTGCTGGCACACTTCGAGCAGGTAATGCAGCAGCGGTTCCTGCCTTCTGGCCGCGTGCGCTGGCTGCCGATGACGGACCACCAGGCGGGCTCCGACGGCATACACCGCGTGACCTCGCTGGTCAGCGGGCAGGTGCGCACGGTACGGGTGCGGCGCAAGGTCGTCGATGGCACGCATGCGCGCACGCAAGTGCCGGCGACCCACGCACCGCGTTACGAAGTGGCACCCGGCCTGGCCTGTGTCCCGATCAACGCGCTGGCCTCGCTCGCGCGACCCTACGCCAATTACGCGGTCGTCGGGTCCGGCAAGACCGGCATAGACGCCTGCCTGTGGCTGCTCGATCACGGGGTCGAACCCGGGCGCATCCGCTGGATCATGCCGCGCGACGCGTGGTTCCTGGACCGTGCCAACTTCCAGCCGGGCCTGGAGAACTTCGAGCGCAACATGGGCTATTCGCTCGACCAGTTCGACGCGATCATTGAGGCGACCTCGCCCGCCGACTTGTTCGCCCGGCTCGAAGCCAAGGGCGCCCTGCTGCGACTGGATCCCGCGATCGAGCCCACCACCTACCGCTGTGGCACGGTGTCGCGCGACGAACTCACCGTGCTGCGGAGCATAGTCGACGTGGTCCGCTTGGGCCGACTGCTTGCCATCGAACCGACGGGTATTGTGCTGGAGCGGGGCGCCTTGAGGGCGCAAGCCGACACGCTGTACGTCGATTGCAGCGCCAGCGCCCTATAGCCGCAGCCCGGGCTGCCGGTGTTCGACGGCCCGCGCATCAATCTGTTCATGGTGCGTTTTTGCCAGCCTTTGTTCAGTGCGGCCCTTATTGCCTTCGTCGAAAGCCATATAACGGATGATTCCCAGCGCAACGCACTGTGCACGGTCGTGCCGGGCCCGGAAGTGCCGCGGGACTGGATGCGCATGTGGGCCGTTACGCTGGCCAACACGGCACGCTGGCGGGAACATCCCGGGCTGACCGCCTGGTTGAAGGGGTGTCGCCTGAACGCGCAGGCCGTGATAGCGCGCGGCGTTGCGCCCGACGACGGTGCACGCCTGGCCTTGATACGGCACACGGGCCTCAAGGCCGCGGAGGCGGCTGCGGATCTGGCAAGATTGCTGGCGATGCCGTCGTGAGCGCTAGCCCCTGGGCCCAGACATTGCAGATCGGGCAGCCATTCATGCTCAAAGGCCGAACACCTGGACCTCCCCGTCGGAGGCGACGTACACGCGACCGTCGGCGACCGTCGGCACCAGGAAGGAACCCTGCTTGGGCCAGGAGCCGCAGTTGAGGTCGGCGATCGCGCCGCCCAGACCTTCGGCCGCGTAGGCCTTCAGTCGCAAGGTATTGCCCCCATCCATCGTGTTCTGGATCGACCACAGAACGGCTGACCCGGGGCGGGATTCGTGCGATGACACTACCGGGATCGTGCCGTAGCCGGGAAAATGGTCCACGCTTTGCCAGACCTGGGTCAGGCCGCCGCCGCCGTCGAGCTTGTAGCAGCTGACGGGCTGGCCCATCGCACCGAAGTACACCAGGTGATCGCCATTCGAAGCGCGGTAGTAGGTGGGGCAACCGTAGAAGGTTTCCCCGCCGGCACCGGGAAGCGGGGTGCTCGAAACGACGTCGTCGGGGCCGACCGGGCCTTCGAATCCGCCCAGATGCGAGCGGTCGAGCACATAGGCGGTGCCGAACTTGCCGACCTGGATCGCGAACTTGGGACCGCCGAACTCGCCGGGAACCAGCAGCACGCCGCCGGAGCCCAGGTCCAGGTCCGAGGAATTGAGGGTGTCCTGGTTGAAGGGCGTGAAGGAATCCACGGCCGCGAACGGGGCCGAGGGCGCCAGTCGCACGATGCTGTCTCCGTAGTCGGTCCTGCCGTGCGTTCCGAGCGGCGTGAGCGGGCCGAACGGTCCATTGCCCGTGGCGAAATACGCGCTGCCGTCCTCGTCGCCCGCGATGCCCGTGCCCGACTGCCAAACCGATCCACCCCCCTGCTGACTGGCCAGGAACGCCGCCTGCTGCGTCAGGTGCCGCGCGTCGTACACCAGGACCCAGCCACCGTAGACCGCGACATGGTTGTTGTCGCCGTAGGATCCGAAGCCAATGAACAGCCTGTCGTGACTCAACAGCAGGCCCGGACGCTGCATCTGCACGCGCGAATCGAAGCTGACCGAACCCACGGTGGCGGAGATCTGTACCGGAGGGGACGCTGCGTGGTCGCGCCCGGTCTTCAGGTCGATCGCGTGGAGCCAGTGGTGGACCGTTCCCGCCGGCGCGCCGCCACCCGGCACGTAGGGGGAGGTCTGGCTGACCGCGACCAGCCAGGCCACGTGCCGGTCGGTGTCGATCACCGGCGTGCCGATGATGCCAACCTTGCGCCCAGGGGAGAAATCGTTGTACGACAGCCCGGCATAGGCCATATTGGAGAGATAGGGCTGGCTACCGGGGGGCGTCAAGGTACGCGGGGGCCAGACCGGCGTCAGGGTCTGCGCATCGAAGGCGTAGATCCAGTTTTCCGAGGTGACAAGGAACAGCAGGTCATGGTGCCGGCCGTTGATTTCCACCCCGCTCACGTAAAGCGGTTGCGCGAAAACTTCGCCCAGAACGGCAAAGGTCGCAAGACGCTTGAGGCCTGACGCGACGCCGGCGACGTCGAGCCGTCTTTCGCGGGGGTTCCAGCCGGTACGCAGCCGGTCATAGCGTTGGGTGGTGCATTGCACCTCGTCGTGGCGGGACCGCGCGCTACTCGCGCGCAGTTCTTCGTGCGGCTTGCTCGAGAGCGATGCACTCATGGTCTTCCTCCTTGGTGCCCGTATTGGAATTCGCAGTGGGCATTCGAACCGCGCAAGTTTGGGCTGGCGCGCCAGGCGATACAAGCCCAATGCGGGGCATGCTGCGCGCATCCGGTATCCGCTGGCGCTGGGTCGCCGGAATCGCTACTGCAATGCGTATTAAGGTGGTTCAGGTGCCGCGGTGCGTAGGACCGAAGTGCCCAGCAGTACCTGCGCCGTTTCACGACCGCCGGTGATGAAAGATTGCCGCGTGGCAGAAGGGGCTTCGCGCAGGTCCGACTGCCGAAGCATCGATTGGATCGGAATTTTCCGATTTGCCCGCCCGCGGCCTTGCGCCGCAGTGTGTGGCGTTCGGTGCGGCGCTCACCGCACGATAAAGCCATCGAGCACCGTGCGCACGCCGTTTTCCATCCGCTTCCAATCGGCCAGGTCGTCCTTGACCTGGATGTTGCCGACCGTCACGAAGAGCCCCAGGTCTGCCATCAGAAAACGCAACTCGCACAGGCTGTTCACGTCGTGCGGGGCGAGGCTGCTCACGACATTGACGCATTGGATGAAGGTGGTGCCGGCTTCACGGTCGTAGAAGAACTCGCGCTGGGTATCGCCAAAAGTCGCGGCGGGTGCACGCGTCGAGCGATAGTGCGCCAGGCCCCATCGATCCGCGTCGGGCACGAACGGCCCCCAGTGCGCGTCGTCCTTGAGCCAGTTCTGCACCGCAGCCCTGAAGTCGCCGCCGGTGCCGCTGAACTTGCGCGCGTCCAGGTCGACCATCAACCAGCGATTTTCCGGCGGCTGCGGCTGCGCGCTGGCGCCCAGCCGTGCGAAGTCCGCGGCGTCCTGGGGCGTTTCGATCGAACGAAAGTTCGTCTGGCGGACGCGGATGGAAAAATCGTCGATGGCATTGTCAAAAGTCGAGTGCACGGGGCCGGCGCGAACGGACGCGGCGGACCAGATGTCCATGCCCTGAAACGTGATCGGACCGGCCAGGTACTGTGCCGGGATGGCCAGTCGCGTGCCATGGAGGTTTCCGGCAATCGGGCAACTCTGGCCGGTGACAGGGTGCGGCGCGTGGCGCGGCACGCCGGGAGCACACCATTGCTCGGCCCCGGCCACGCCGATGCTGCCCAGGCCCGCGAGCAGCACGCCGCTCAGGCGCAGGATCATCGGCATGGCCTTGCGCTGGCCGCTCACAAGTGGCCGTGCCTGGACCTGAAAGCGGCGAGTTCCCGCTCACAGGCCGAGTGCGTATCGGTGCTCTCCCGCAAGGGCGTGTCGCTGTCGATGACCCAGGCGAAAAGCGCATGCGGCAGGCCGGCTCCTGCCTGCACGGGCTGTGCATCGCCGTCCGGACGCGCGAACCAGGCGCCGCGCACCTGGTCTTGCCCCAAATAGCTGGTGCCAAATAAAAAGCGTTGCGCCGGTCCGACCTGGGGTGTAAGCACGATTCGCGCCCGCGGCTCCTGCTCCCAGTTGGGCCCTGGTGCCTTTACCTCCCGAATATCGGATCGCTGCAGCGTCTGGATCAGGCTTTCAATCGACGCCGCGCGACGCGTCTCGAAGCCGCAACCGACGTGCGGCAACTGTGCCTCGCTCAACCGCACGCGAAAGGCCCAGTCCGGCGGAACCAGAATGAGCTCGGCCTGCTGGACCGTTGCCGCTTGCGGAAGCACAAGCCGGGAGCCGCTGGTGGTCTGGTCACGGATTGCGCCTTGCGGCGCCGGGTCTTGCGCCCATGAGACGCCGCTCGGTGCCGTCAGTCCCAGGGCGATTGCCACAAAGACCGCGCGCCATGTAAGGTGATTGGGCATATTTCAGGCCCCGTCGCGGGAAATCCGCGTTCGTAAGAATAATTTGTGGGACGCGTCGCCAGATAAGTCCGATGTTTCATTTTCCAGGTCCTGGACGGCTACGCCAAGCCGCCTGAGACACCGCCCCCACAGGCGGCTGCCCAAAGCCATGCACCGCCCCCCTTTCCCGCCCGCCATGCCTATTTACAAGGATTTCACGCGCCGGTAACAGCTTTGGCGTGCACTCCGGTCATCGGTCCCGCGCGGCATGCCCGGGCGCCGAGGGTTTTCCCCATCCCGGCTTCAAAGAACCAGGAGGCACCATGTCCCAGAATAGTCCTCGCCGCAGCACGGCCGCGGCGCCACTCCAACGTCTCGTCGCCAGCGCGCTCATCGTGCCCCTGGCTCTGGGCCCCTTCGCCGCACCGGCCTTTGCCTTCGAATCCGGCCAGACGCGTTCGCCGATCAAGCACGTCATCGTCATCATCGGCGAGAACCGCACGTTCGACCACGTCTTCGCCACCTATGAACCGGTGGGCCACGAAACCGTGAACAACCTGCTGTCCCAGGGCATCGTCAAGGCCGACGGCTCCCCCGGTCCGAATTTTTCGGCCGCCCTCCAGAAATCGGCGGTGGACGAGGCGCCCTCGACCTACCTCTTGAGCCCCGGGGGCAAGGCTCCCTACAGCGTGCTGCCGCCGCCGGTCGTTGCCGGCCCCAGTGTCGCGCCGGGCGTGGGCGTTGCCGCCCAGGTCAGTGCGGCATTGGGTACTACGGTGCCGTGCAATTCGGCACCGGTCCTGGGCACGATGGCCGCCATCGAATATGGCCTGCCCAGCGAATACCTGCCCGACCTTTGCCTCGGAGGCACCGGCCTGCCGGCATACGCCGTGGTCGATTCCCGCATCCCCAACGTAAACGCCCTGCCCCCCGGGCCGTTTCAGCTCAAGCTCGCCGGTACGGCGCCCGGGGCGATCAGCTGGGATGCCTACGCCAACAGCCCGGTGCATCGCTTCTACCAGATGTGGCAGCAGATGGACTGCAACGCCGCGCATGCCACCGCGCAAAATCCCAGCGGCTGCAAGGCCGACCTCTTCCCGTGGGTGGAAACCTCGATCGGCTTTGGCACTGACGGCCAGACGCAGGCCCAATACATGGTCGCCAACTACGACACCCCCCCGTTTGGCCTGATCAGCACAGGCGAAGGGGCCACGGCCATGGGCTTTTACAACGTGCAGCAGGGCGATGCGCCCTACTTGAAGTCCCTGGCGGACCAATATGCGATGAGCGACAACTACCATCAGGGCGTGATGGGCGGAACCGGCGCCAACCACATCATCATGGGCATGGGCGATGCGATCTGGTTCTACGACGGCAGTTCCTTCGTTCCGCCGGGCAACATCACGACGCCGGTC
>Ga0209698_10005166_pt1 | contig 14193 bp, 11 predicted proteins | sample LitLauG_LLR_2012_FD_187203 | JGI IMG/M metagenome (GOLD analysis project Ga0209698, IMG submission 187203) | Freshwater sediment microbial communities from Pennsylvania, USA - Little Laurel Run_MetaG_LLR_2012 (SPAdes) (version 2) | ecosystem: Environmental > Aquatic > Freshwater > Creek >... | reverse complement strand
GATCCCGGGCTGCCCGTTACTTCCTAACGATAAGGCCGTTTACTCAGATCACTTCCAGAAGATACAGAATCGTACACCCACTGGGCCGTCTCGCGCCAGCGAGGCAGGTATGCCACCTATAATTTCCTGAGGACCATCGCGGCGGTCCGCCCACTCCACCAATTATCTTGTCAATAGGTAGCAACAATCCACTCCTTGTCCTCGTTGTTCGGACTTGCTTTTAGTGTTGTCAGCACTGCGTGGCAACCTGACGCACTGTCGAAGTCAGAGGCGGTGAGGCGCTTGGGGGTGGGGGTATAATCCGGGCTACTCATGGCACTGACTTCAGGGACGAAGCTGGGGCCGTACGAGATTCTATCGGCGATTGGTGCGGGCGGGATGGGAGAAGTGTATCGGGCGCTGGACGCGCGCCTGGAGCGCACCGTCGCCATCAAAGTACTTCCTTCCCAGCTGAGCTCGAATCCGGAACTGCGCGCCCGCTTTGAGCGGGAGGCCAAGGCGATTTCGGGGCTGCAGCATCCGCACATCTGCGTGTTGCACGACGTGGGATCGCAGGATGGCGTTGACTTCCTGGTGATGGAGTACCTGGAGGGCGAGACGCTGTATGCGCGGCTCGCGCGAAAGCCTCTGAGCGCGGACGAGACGCTGAAGATTGCGATAGAAATCGCGGATGCGCTGGAGAAGGCGCACCGGAGCGGGATCATTCATCGGGATCTGAAGCCCGGGAATGTGATGCTGACCCGGGGTGGCGCCAAGTTGATGGATTTCGGTCTGGCGAAGCCGCAGGGGATTGGTGGAGGACCGGCATCGGCGAGCGCGGGGCTATCGGCAGTAGCTACGATGGCGGCGACCGTCGCCGAACTCGCTTCGCCTGTGACTGTTGCGGGGACGCTCGTGGGCACGGTGCAGTACATGAGTCCGGAGCAGATTCAGGGGAAAGAGGCGGATGCGAGAAGCGATATTTTCGCGTTCGGGGCAATGCTGTATGAAATGCTGACCGGCAAACGAGCGTTTCAGGGCAAGAGCCAGCTTTCGCTGGCGAGCGCGATTCTGGAACGCGATCCTGAGCCGATTTCGCAATTGCAGCCGATGACGCCTCCGGTGCTGGATCAGATTATTCGCACTTGCCTGGCGAAAGATCCGGATGACCGTTTTCAGAGCGCGCACGACTTGAAGCTGCAGTTGCAGTGGGCAGCGGCGGGAGGGAGCCGGGTTGGAGTTCCGATTGGGGAAAGTTCGCAGCGGAAGAAGATTACGAAGCCGATTCTGGTCGCGATCGCTGCCGGATGGTTGATTGCACTTGCCGCGGGAATCTTGCTGCTGGAGAATTCGAGCAGGCTCAGTGAGGCGCGGCAGACGCTGCGCGCGAGCATCGAAGTGCCCTCGGGCTATGCCTTGCAGGACGTGATTTTCGGAGCGCCCGCACTCTCGCCGAACGCGCAGCAGTTGGTGATGGTCGCGATTGAGAAATCCAACGACACGGGCGGTTCCAGTAACTCCCTGCTTTCTTCTCTGCTGTTACTCCGGCAGCTGAACACGGGGACTACGACTGCAATCAAGGGGACGGAACGAGGAAGTTTTCCTTTCTGGTCGCCGGACGGGAGATATGTTGGGTTCTTCGCGAACGGGAAGCTGAGAAAAGTCGAGGTGGGCGGCGGTCCGGTGCAGGTTCTGTGCGATGCGCAGGAAGGGCGCGGCGGAAGTTGGAACCAGAACGGAACGATTGTGTTTGCGCCTGCAATCGCGGGGGCGCTCCTGGCGGTGTCGGACGGTGGAGGTACGCCGACGGTGCAGGCGGCAGCTCGCAAAGACGCGGTGGATTTCACCAATCGCAATCCGATTTTTTTGCCCGACGGGAAGCATTACCTGTTCACCGCACGGGGTGGAAACGAAGCACTGGGCAGCCTGTATGCAGGCTCGTTGGGTGGAGGCGAGCCACAACAGATCTTGAGCGGTGCCTCGAATGTTGCGTACAGCAACGGCTATCTGTTCTACCTGAGAGAAGGAACGCTGACGGCGCAAAAGTTCGATGCCGGCAAGGTGAAGCTGGAAGACAAGCCGGTGTCGATCGCGGCGAATATCGAATACTACAATCCGCGGGATCTGGGTTATTTCGCGGTCAGCGGCAACATACTCGTTTTTCACAGCGCGGTGGTGCGGAATCGCGACCTGGAGTGGTTGGATGTTTCGGGCAAGGAATTGGAGCACTGGGGAGAGCCTGCTCCGTATTTGGGAGGAAATGTTTCGCCGAATGGGCGGATGGCAATTCTGTACCGCGCGAATCCGAACGGGAGGGGCAACAGCCTGTGGCTGGCCGACATTGAGCGGAAAACGGTAACGCGGCTGAGCGACGACTCGGAGATGGAACAGAGCGGGATCGTTGCGCCGGATGGCGAGAGTGCGTTTCTGGCCGCGACCAGTGGATACAACAGCACCCTGGCGCGGCGTTGGCTGAACGCAAGCGGCAAGGAAGAAAAGTTGATGGACGAGCCGCGCGGATTTTTTACGGTCAACAGTATGTCGCGCGACGGACGGTACGTCTTCTTCTCGCAGCAAGACTCCAAGACCAGTTTCGATCTTTATTACATGGATCTGCAGGGCGAGAAAACAATTGTGCCGTTGCTGAATAGTGCTTATGCGGAAGCGGATGGGCGCCTGTCGCCGGATGGGAAGTGGCTGGCGTATGTTTCGAATGAGACCGGGAAGATGGAGCTGTATGTGACCCCGTTCCCTCATACCGCAGCGAAATGGCAGGTATCGAGTGGCGGGGTAGCGGGTACCGACCAGCGCTACATTGTGGACTGGTCCCCGGATGGCAAGAACCTGATGTACCAGAACGGCGACGCCATTTACAAAGTGGACGTCCACGCACAGGGGGAGAAGATCGAGTTTTCCTCTCCGAAAGAGTTGCTCAAAGTGCCGGGAAATATTTCTGTGTTGGCTTTACTGCCTGACGGCAAACGGATTCTCGCGGCGCGCACGACCGGCGACGACACGCACGAACCCATCGACTTCATCCTGAACTGGCAATCGTTGGTGAAGCAGTGAAACGGGCTTCCATGGCCGGGAGTGGGCGACGTCCGGCACTTTCGAGCGCTTGACAGGAAGGCGGGACCGGTTCATTCTGCTATGCAATCTCTCTTTTTGTCCGGCCTAAGTTTTGTACGGAGTTTACTTGGGTCGGGACGCAGGAGCAGTTCCCCGAAGTAACAGACCTCGTTGGAGCCCCAGAAGCAAAAAAACGTTCCAAGGGTGACCCGTATGAGAACCGCTGGTGCCACGGTATTGCTTGTCTTGCTGGTAGTGTCCAGTTTCAGTTTCGCGCAGGTAAAGATCTCAAGTTTTGAACACATCATCGTGGTAGTGCAGGAAAACCGAACTCCAGACAACCTGTTCCAGGGGCTGTGTCTGCCTCCGTATGGAAGCGCGAACGCCTGCGGGACCGGGCCGAAACAGTTCGATATCCAGGGCTATGGGTTTGATCAGCAGGGGAACAAGGTAGCGCTTTCAGCCGTTCCGCTGGCGAACGTATACGATCCCAGCCATAGTCACGCGTCGTTTGAAGCGATGTGCAACCCGAACGGGATAACAAAGTATCCATGCAGCCAGAATACGCGTCTGTCGACGGCGGGATGTCCGGCGAGCTGTTCGTTCCAATATGTGGATCCGACGGTGAAACCGACGATTCATCCATACCTTTATATGGCGCAGAATTTCGGCTGGGCCAACCGGATGTTCGAGACGAACCAGGGACCGAGCGCGCCGGCGCACCAGTTTCTGTTCTCCGGGACGTCGGCGCCGAGCGCAGCAGCAGATGCCCAAGCAGAGTTTGTGGCGGAAAATCCGGACGGCAAGGGCTGCTTGGCACCCCTGAACACCATCTATAAGCTGATCGATCCGGCGCGGGCACCGGGTGAATATAACCTGGTGAACAATCCCCAGGGCACAACCTGCTTCTCGCACGACACGATGGCGAGCCTGCTGGAGAAGAATCAGCATACCTGGCGGTATTACACGGTGGGATTTACGAAGAACGACACTTCCCCAAGCATCTGGACGGCGCCGAACTGGATCAAGGAGATCTGCCAGCCGAACAGCACGTTCAGCTCGTGCACGGGCGCAGACTGGATCAACAACGTCGACCTGACTCCGTCGGATGTGTTGCTGGATCTGCAGAATTGCAATTTGAAGAATATGGTATGGGTGATCCCGACGGGGCAAAACTCGGACCATCCGGCGGGGACATCGAAGTACGCCGCAAATGGCGGGCCGGCGTGGGTGGCCAGCGTGGTGAACGGAGTAAGCAGCAGCACGTGTACAGACTCGGTGGGCGGGGTTTCGGTACCTTACTGGGAAGACACAGCCATTGTGGTGACGTGGGACGATTGGGGAGGATTTTACGACCACGTTCTGCCGCCGTTTTTGTCAGCGCCGAACATGGGACAGGGCGATTATCAGTTGGGATTTCGGGTCCCGCTGATTTTTGTTTCGGCTTTCACCAGCCCGATCATTGACAGTACGAATCAGTACGACTTCGGAAGTATTCTGCGGTTTGCGGAGCGGAACTTCGGGATTCAGGAGGGAGCGCTGGGGTTCGCCGATCAGCGGTCGGGTACGGATCTGAGGAGCTTTTACAACTTTCAGCAGCCGGCAAAGAAGTTTGTGATCCCTACGACGGTTCCGGCGTCATTCTTCCTGAACGATAAGCGACCGCCGGAGCCGCCGGACAACGACTGAATTGGAGAATGGTCGGTTATTGTAACTCCCCTTCGCTTCGCTCGTGATCGCACCGAGCCGGCAGGGAAAACTAAGAGAACTGGATATGCACGGCATTGCCCTTGGTGTGCACGGTGAGGGTCTCGCCGTAGTAATTCGCGACCCCTCGGATCAATCCTGGCATCAGGGTCACCAATCTTCGGTGTGAACAGTAATGCATGATGAGGTGCTTTTCACCGAGCCACTCATAACGGAAATGTGGGGGGCGGGCCGACTTCATCGACTTGGTCATGGCAGTGTGTACTTCATCGAGGTTCAGCAAGAGCTCCCGAGCGTTCTTCGCCTTTCTGAAATACGATTCGTAGATTGCGGGAGCGTACTTCTGAGACCAGAATTCGCCGAATGCCTCAGTGAATTCTTCTATCGGCAAGGATGCAGCTTCACTGGCGCCGTTCATGACCGCCGTCACTTCGGCATCGTCCACGTCGCCCAGACAGCCGTAGATCTTATTTTCGGAAAGGCCTGCTTTGCTGAGGGACTCCCTCCATTTCGCTTCACCAAACCTGTTCCGGACCAGTTCCGCAATGCAATTGACGACCGTTCCCTTCATCTCTATTACTCCTGAGGATTGCGGTTCCACTTCGATACATATCGGTTACTTCTCGCCCAAACTTTATAGAGAGTAGGAGAGGGCCGCGAATGGCGGGGCAGCCAGGGTTGCGTACGCGACGAGGGGCGTCATGTTAGTCAAGTTGGTCACGCCCACAGGCGAGTCTCTTGACGCAGTCTGGCGATGTCCCGGGTCGGCGCACTGCCGAAGAAGCGGCTGTATTCGCGACTGAACTGCGAAGCGCTGAGATAGCCAACGCGCTGACTCGCCGCGCTGGCGTCCATAATGGTGGACAGCATGAGACGGCGCGCCTCCTGCAGGCGCAGCACCTTTTGATAGTGGAGAGGGCTCATCGAGGTGACGGACTTGAAGTGCTCGTGGAACGAGGAAATGCTCATATGCACCAGGTCGGCGAGGTCTTCGACCTTCATGGGCTGAGAGTAGTTCTCGCGGAGCCAGGAAATTGCCTTCGCAATTCGCTGCACGCTGGACTCGGCAAAGCCCATTTGAGCCACGCGAACGCCGATGGGGCTGCGGAGGAGGCGAATCAGAATCTCGTCCATCACAAGCGGGGCGAGGAGTTTCGCATCGCCGGGCTGCGCGAGGCACTCGATCAATCTGGTTGCGGCGTTGACAACGGTGTCCTCAACCGGAGTGACATAAACCCCGATTCTCTCCTGAGCGGGAGGGAGGCCGTGAGGAAACACCTTCAGGACCAGCTCGGCAATCTTGTGCGGGTCGAGGTCGAGCTTGAGTGCGAGGTAGGGCTCAGAGTGGCTGGCTTGCGTGACCTGGCCAGCAACGGGCAAGGCGACCGAGAACACGATCATGCGCGTGGCGTCGTACTCGTAGACATCCTGGCCGACGATCATGGTCTTCGCTCCCTGCGCGGCGATGCACAACGAGGGCAACCGGACGTTATGCACGCATTCTTTGTTGACGCGGGAGAGACGAATAGCGTGGACGCCGGGGATGCGCAGCTCGAAACTGCCGTCGTGAGGGGCGTAGGCAGCGATCAAGCTGCCTAACCTGGCTGTGTCTGGTTTGCTCGAGCCTGCAGTGTTTGCTGGGCGCCACGGAAGAATACCTTTGCCGTTGGTCTTCATATGTCTGAGAGTACCTCGTTTGCGATCATGACCGCGCTCCGGTGAAGGCACGCGATCGGTGGTATGGGTCCTCATGTGGTCGACCGTGAAAGAAGGTACGAGGGCGATCAGCGTAGTTTAGTCCCAGTCCTTGAGCTGGGGCCAGACCTGCTGCAGGTTCTGTTTCATGCCGCGGCAAAGCAGCACGGGGCTCTGCTCGAAAACCGTGCTGTAAGGGTTGTTCGGCTCGGCGACTACGTCCACGCTCTGGCACCACTGCCTTAAGGCTTCCGGCCGGTCGCCCAAGACGATCATCGTTTCTCCCGTGTAATTTCGCGGTCCCCAGAGCCAGTAACTCTGGTGAACGCCGATCGACTTGGGCAGGCCGTATTTCGGGCCGAGAAGGTCGATCGCGCCGGACTCGGCAAAGTTGTTGCCGATGATCGCAGTCTTCGCCTGCTCTTCAGGTGGCAGCCGATGATACGCCTGCGCTACGGCTTGCACCATCTCGGGCCAGCCAAACTGCCAGGCGAAGTGATGTGGCAAAGCGACCCGGGCGTGAGCTCTCTCACTGGCTTGAGACTTCAAGGGAAACTTCTCAACGTAGCGAACCAGCCGATCGGGCGAGAGCAAGGGAAGATTCAGCGGCAGGATGGCTGCTGTTGCTGCGAGCAGCAGGACCACAAGAGCTGCTCGTATCCAGAGGGCATGGCTCGTCACTTTTTCGAGCGCGATGGCGCCTGCAGCGAGCGCGATTGGATAAATCGGCGAGGTGTAGTAGTCCTTACCGTGCAAGACGAAAAAGATGGCGAATACGACGACGAAAATCCATGCCAGTACTCGGTAGGGCTTGGCATCCCGGCTGAAAAACAGATAGACGATTCCCGCCATCCACACCGGGGAGGTGAGAGGATTCATAACCAAGATTTGCTGGAGCAGGTACTGCCCGGGACCGAGCACCACGTCGCGGCCGCTGGCGCGGATGTTGCGCATGAGTTCGAGAAATGGCCAGTGATGGCGGATATTCCAAATGACGTTCGGCAGGAAGATGGCGAATGCGATCCCGCCGGCGATCCAGATCCAGGGATGTGCCAACGCCTTGCGCTCGGGCGTAAGCAACAGCGCGACGACCGCGGCAAAACCGAATACGGCCATGGAGTATTTATTCTCGAGGCCAATGCCGCTGAGCACGCCGAACCACAGCCAGAGCTTCTGGTTGCCGGTCTTGATAATTCGGAGAACCACGTAAGCGCAGCCGAACCAGAGCAGAGGTTCCCAGGCGTTCATCGTGAATAGATAGCCGAGAACGAGATAAACGCTGGAACAAGCAACGGTGAGCGCGGCCAGGAACTGGGCGAAGCGGCCGCCGCCGAGTTCGCGCGTGAAGGCGCCGGTGAGCAGGACGAGGGCTGCAAAAGAAACTGCAGGGACGAATCGAACGGCCAGCAGAGAAGTGCCGAGAATATGACGCACCAGCCAGGCTACAAGAGCAACCAGCGGCGGCTGGTCGACATAGCCCCACGAGAGATGCTCGGCGCAGGCCATGTGGTACAGCTCGTCGCCGAAATATCCGTAGCGCGAGGCGGTGAGCAGATGCAGAACGAGCAGCGCGCCCGCGACATAGGCAACCAGGGCCGGACCGCTCGCGTACCGCGAAACCGGCTGGGCTACATCGGTGGCGGCAGTCTGGGAGGCCATAGCGGAAGTCATAACGATTAACCTGTCTGGTGAACTGCGAAGCACTCCTTCGAGATTCAGACCGTTCGGACGGCCTCCCGAGGGAGGGGCAGTGCCGCTGCTTCGTTTTTCGGACGAGATTTCGGCGAAGCGAGCGACACCCGTACGCCCGGTTAAGTCTTCAAAAGCGCCTGCACATATGCGGGCTTCATCGGAAGCCGGCGAATGATCTTTCCGGTTGCGTCGTGGAGAGCCGCCGCGATAGCTGGCGCGGCGAGGGCGTTCGCGGCCTCCGAGCCACCGCCGTATGCGCCGACTTTCGGATTGTTGAGCAGCACGACTTTGATCTCAGGGATGTCGGCCATGGTCGGGATGGGATAGGCAATCCAATCATCGGTGGTGATTCCGCTCTCATCGAACGTGACCTCTTCGAACAAAGCATGGCTGATTCCCATGACCGCGCCGCCTTCGACATTCCGCTTGAGCTGCATCGGGTTCACGACAATGCCGGGATCGACAGCGATCGTGTACCTCTCGACGACGATCGCACCGGTACTGGGAGTGACGGCGATCTGGCAAACGCAGGCCCAGTAGGTTCCACTGCGCAGCATCAGGGAAACTCCACGGCCGCGGACGGGCGCGGATCCGGTCGACACACCATCGGAGCGAGGAGATGGGCGCGTGTCCCAGGCGGAAGCATCGCGCACTGCTTTCAGCACACTGACAACCCGGTCTTCGGTGGCGTGGTCGATGCGGAACTGGATGGCGTCCGCGCCGGCGAGTGCGGCTGCCTCGTTGATCGCGAGCTCGCGCGGATAGTTCTGCTGGAACTGGCCGGGCGTGCGCATGCTGTGGTCGCGGAGACCGACGGCGAGAGGTGAGGTCTTCTGGCCCACCTGGAAGGTGCCATGACCGCGCTCCATCACGTTGGGTACTGGAGCGTAGATCCAATCATCTTCAATGCCGTTGACCGTGGAAGTTACGCCATCGGAATGGACCTGAGGGGCTGCCATGGTGGGCAGACCCGCGAGGACCGCGCCGATCGGGCGATCGTCCTGCATGGCGGGCATGTAGTGGTCGATTTGATAGGCGGCGATTTTGCCTTTTTCGTCGATGGCAATCTGAACGTCGGAGAAAGCGGCGGCCGATTGCGTGGACCACTGCATATCGTCGGCGCGCATCCACTGCACGCGGACCGGTTTGCCGACGGCTTGTGACAACAGCACAGCCTCGTCTTCCGCGCCAGCGTTTCCGCCGTTCGAGCGGCCGTAATGGCCGGGGCCGGGATAGGAATGCACGACTACGTGATCAATTGTCGTGCGCAGCATCATCGCAATTTCGCCGCGAAGGGCTTGGGGATTCTGATTGTGCGTATAGATGTGCACGGTGCCGTCGGGCTTGACGTCGGCAACGGCCATGGTCGGGCCGATGGGGGCGTGCTTCATGTAGGACAGCTGATAAGTGGCGGAGTGTTTTTTGTGAGCCGAGGCGAGCGCGGGGGCGACATCGCCTTTGGACCCCTTACTCTTCTCGACGGGTGCGGAGGTCCAGTCAGATTCTTCCCGAAGGTGCTGGTAGAGTTTGGCGTTGCCGGGCAGGCCCTTCCAATCTGTCCACTTCGTGCCGCTGGCTACGGCGTCTGCGGCCTGGATCGCTTCCCATTCTGTGGGCGCGACTACTCCGACGAGATTGCCCTTTACGATGACTTGCGAATTGGGGAATTTGGTTCTGTCAAGTTGACCGGCAGACACCAGATTGGAGCCGAGCGTCTTGGGATGCACGACGCGCGCATGCAACATGCCGGGCAGGCGCACATCGGTGGCCCAGGTTTCTTTCGCGGCGACTTTCGAAGCGGTGATGGAATTCTTGAAGGACTTGCCGATGACCGTGTATTCGCTGACGGGCTTCATCGGCGGATTGCCCTCGATGGTCAGCCCCATGATGCCGGTAAGGTCGCCCTTGACCGGAATCGTGAGCTTCAACTGCTGGTTCTTGATGAGGTCGCCGTAGGAAATGGTCTTGCCGCCTCCCGAGACGACGCCATCTTTGACGGAGAGCTTGTCTTTTGGCACGCCGAGTTTTTCTGACGCCAGGTCGAGCAGGGCCTGATAGGTATAGGCAGCGGCCTTGCGGATGTTGGGCGTTCCGTGGCCGAGGAAGTCGAAGGCGCCGCTCCCGTCGGGCGTGCGATCGGTGTCTCCAGCAACGACCGTGGTGATCGCTTCGAAGGGCACGCTCAGTTCTTCGGCCACAATTTGGCGGTACGCGGTAAAGGTCGAGCCCTGGCCGAAGTCGCTCTTGCCAGTGCGAATGAGGATGGTGTTGTCGGGGTGAACCTCGATCCAGGAACTGGGGAGCGTGGGATCGAGCGTGTTCTTCAACGCCGCGGGCTTCGCGGTGTCGGCCTTCAGAAACTCCGGGCCGGCGAAGCTGAACCCCACGACGAGGATGCCGCCGGCTTTGATGAATTGGCGTCGCGATAACGTCGGTCCGAAAACATTGGCTGGTCTTTCGTTCATGGTGGCCATCGCTTACCTCCCCTTCGCCATGATGGTGGCGGCGTGTTGTACGGCGTCGATGATGGCTACGTAGGTTCCGCAGCGGCACAGATTGGGCGACGGTCCGGATGTGGTGAAGGCTTCTTTGATTTGCGCGAGCGTCGGATGCGGATTGCTTTCGAGGAGTTCTGTGGCCTTGATCATCATGCCGTTCTGGCAGAAGCCGCACTGAGGAGTTTGCTCCTCGATCCAGGCTTGCTGGACGGGGTGGAGCGTGCTCTTCGCGTCCTCGGCCGAGAGCCCCTTTTGCTTAGCCCATCTCGCGGGCAGCCCTTCGAGTGTGATGATTTCCTGGTTCGCAACACTGGCGACGGGAGTAACGCAGGAACGCATTTCCTTGCCATCGACCAAAACGGCGCAGGCCCCGCACTGGGCGAGTCCGCAGCCGAACTGCGGACCGATCAGTTGGAGATCGTTGCGCAGCACGTAGAGTAGCGGAGTGTCTTCCGGCACCTGGATTTCGTGCCGGGCTCCATTCACATTCAGCGTGACCATAGAGAACTCCCTTCCAAACTTTTGAGTTCGGATAATTCTTTGGTGAAAACTCCTCAGTAAATCGGCCCTAGTCCGCTCAGGTTGTCTTGACTGTGCCGGATCCCTTAACACGCCTATACGCCCGCTTGGCGATTCATTGCAAGAGGGGGATGACGACGGCGACGTCGAACCTTGAATAGTACTTCTTTACATCGCTGGCGCCGTACTTCTTGCGGAATTTCTCGACCACAGACGATACCTGTTTGGCGTCCGTGACAGGAGCGGCCCTGAATCCAGCCTCTGCACTTCCTACCTTGATCCGAATTGACGGATTCTTGAGCGCGTTCTTGTACCACTGCGTGTCCGATCCTTGTACCGGCAGCAGGTACAGCGTGTCGCCTTCTAAAGCAAACCAGGTCGGGATTGAGATGGTGCGTCCGGATTTTCTGCCGGTCACAGTGATGGTAATTTCGCGAGATCGGGAAAGGCGGTCTTTTAGAACATCGTTTTTCTGTGGCATGGGATTCCTTTCGCGCTCACTTCTTCGATTCTTTAAAGATTCCGGATTTATTTTCGACAATGCTCGTCGGTGACGTGTTCCATCCGTTCGACCACCTTGCCGTCTTTCTTTTCTTGAATTGCGATGTGCGTCATGGCCGTGGTCGGGGCAGGACCATGCAGTGCTTCTCCTCTGGCGAGAACCACATCACATCACCCGGGCGAATTTCCTCGATCGGGCCTGCCGAGCGTTGCGCCCGGCCGCAGCTTCCCGTCTGCGCCTTCCTCTTCGAGCCAGGCCAGCCGCCAGACCCCGACGAAACGGTCCGTGACGCTGCCTTTGACATCACGATCCTGTCCGCCGGACAACGTCGGCACGCTCATACCGGTAAACAAAGACACCACGCCCAGCAAACATAGTCTCTTCATATTCGGCTCCTCGCCGGTCCGTTGAGCCTCTGCCGCTTAGAGTCCAGTCATCTTCTCAATCGCTTCGGGGTACCGCGCCCCTTCCACCGTGATCTTGGACGCGGCAGTTTCGATCTCACGGAGATCGTCAGCCGTCAGTTCGACTGCGACCGCACCAATGTTCTCTTCGAGGCGGTTTGGTTTCGTCGTGCCGGGAATTGGAACGATCCACGTCTTCTGCGCGAGCAGCCAGGCGAGCGCGATCTGAGCAGGTGTAGCTTTCTTGCGCTTGGCAATGCTGCCGAGCAAGTCGATGAGTGCCTGGTTGGCCCTGAGAGCGTCCGGCGTGAAGCGAGGGAGTTTGCTGCGGAAATCGGTGCTGTCGAACGTCGCGCCTTCTTTGATCGCTCCAGTCAGGAATCCCTTGCCCAGGGGGCTATACGGCACAAAACCAATCCCGAGTTCCTCGAGCATGGGGATCACTTCCTGCTCTGGCTTTCTCCACCATAGCGAGTATTCGCTCTGCACCGCAGTGACCGACTGGACGGCGTGTGCCCGCCGAATCGTCTTGGCCGCTGCCTCCGACATGCCGAAGTGCCTGACCTTGCCGGCTTGAATCAGTTCCTTCACCGCACCGGCGACATCTTCTATGGGCGCGTTCGGGTCAACCCGATGCTGGTACAGCAGGTCGATGGTCTCGACTTTGAGCCGTTTGAGCGAGCCCTCGACTGCCCGCTTGATCTGCTCGGGCTGGCTGTTCACGGGCGCTGATCCCGGCCGGTGATCGCTGCCACTGAGGTCGAACCCGAACTTGGTCGCGATGACTACCTTTCCGCGGAATGGAGCGAGAGCTTCGCCTACGAGTTCTTCGTTAGTGAAAGGTCCGTAGACTTCCGCGGTGTCAAAGAACGTGATGCCCCGGTCCACGGCGGCATGGAGCAGTTTCGTCATCTCCTGCTTGTCTTTGGGTGGGCCGTACGAAAAGCTCATACCCATGCAGCCGAGGCCGATGGCGGACACCTCCAAGTTGCTTTTTCCGAGTTTGCGTTTCAGCATTGTTTCTCCTTCGGGGTGCAGACGGAGCGGGCCGCATTGCGGCTGGCCTCCAAGTGTAACGATAGTCTGCCGAGGGTTTGTCCTTTTGCCTGTTTCGATGAAGTTCTTGCCAAATTCTCCGAACCGGTGCGGCGAGTCTGGCTGCATGATGCAGGAGTGCCAAAGGCTTGCACACAGTGGCACAGAGGGACACAGGGAAGTTTTTTCAAAGTGGCCGTTCTTGAGTCGAGGGCATCTAACAAGGCATGACGAACTCGAGCGGCGAACTCTTTGGGGAAACATATCGAGTGCTGGCGGTCGAGGATTGGAGCCTGAAAATCCAGGGACTGCGCAGCGGGGAAGTGTTCACAATTAATCCGGTCACCGAAAAGCCCCTTACAGCGGACGATTACCCGCCGGGAAAGTTGATTGAGTTGAGCGACCCGTTGAAGGGACTGGGGAATTAGGGAGTTCCAGGTCTGAAAGTTTCACGTTTCAAGGTTTCGAGGCCCCTGGGGCTTGCGAGAGTGCGTGTCCGGCACTTTGTGGCGTGCTTTCGGGCGGGTCGGGGGGCAGGAGTACGGTCGACTGTCGCTCAGGGCAGGTCCGCGCCACACGAGCCCGCACCATACCAGGTCTGCGCGATTCTCATTAGAATAGTGACGTTTAGATGGTAGCGGTGTCTAACCAGCCAGGGACACAACTCGCCGCTGAGGTGAGGCATCCGAGGGCTGAGGAGGACTGGCGTGCACGGGTGGGCTTCCTCTGAAGTGGTGCGATCTGGGCCCGGATCTGGGCCGTTCTTTATTTCAAAAATTAGTGCGCCTTGCGTGGGAGTGCAGTCGCGAACAGAACGCGTGAGAAATGGGACACCCGGGGCCGTGGTTAGCGGTCGCGGGCAGGAGCGCTCGCGTCTCACATTCCCGCGCTACGCGGGCTTCTGGTTCCTGTTCATCCTACTGCCAATTTTGATTGTGCCGTGCGTGGCACAGGTGGGAACGGATACCGGGAGCGGGGACGAGAATAAGTACACGCTGAGCGGGACGGTGGTGAATGCTGTGACTGGGGCCCCGGTGCCACGGGCACTGGTGCAGATCTATGTGAACGGGCAGAAGCAGATGCTGACGGATGC